>Ga0209985_10001668_pt1 | contig 21230 bp, 18 predicted proteins | sample NOAtaG_FD_187305 | JGI IMG/M metagenome (GOLD analysis project Ga0209985, IMG submission 187305) | Freshwater lake microbial communities from Lake Erie, under a cyanobacterial bloom - NOAA_Erie_Diel6S_1000h metaG (SPAdes) (version 2) | ecosystem: Environmental > Aquatic > Freshwater > Lake ...
CGTCCGGGGCCCGCCGGGAACCCACGACCCGGCCCTTGGCCTGTCGGTGCTGGACGCCCTGTCCCGCCCGGGCCCTGTGCGCCTGCCGCGCTTCGACAAGGGCCGGGACGCCCCGGTCCCGGACGTCGATCAGCCGGTCTTCCCGGGGCCGGCCGACATCGTGATCTTCGAGGGCTGGTGCCTGGGCGCGCGTCCCGACCCCGGGGCCGCCGCATCCGACCCTGTCAACGCCCTGGAGCGGGATCAGGACCCGGACGGAACCTGGCGCGGGGCGGTGGAGGGGGCGCTGGCGGGACCTTACCAGGACCTCTTCGCGGCCCCGGACCTGACGGTCTTCCTCCGGGCGCCGGACTTCGAGACCGTCCGCCGCTGGCGGGGGGAGCAGGAGGCTGACCTGGCCCGTGTCCTCGCCGCAGGTCGCTCCGGACGGGCCATGGGCGCCGCCGAGCTCGAGGCCTTCCTGGCCCGCTACGAGCGGATCACCCGCCGGCTCATCGCCGATCCCCCGGGCGACTTCGTGGTCGACCTCGCGCCCGACCGCACGCCGGGACCGCTTCAGCGCCGCTGAAGTTTCGTGCCCGGCACCGTCTGCTCCACGGCGCTGAGGGCGTCCGCCAGCCGCATCTTCGCCGAGCCCGGCCGCAGGGGCTTCTGCTGGGTCTCCGAGGGCGACCAGCCTGTGAGGGTCAGGATCTCGAAGGTCGCCGGCAAACGGCCGTCGGGATCGGCGAAGTCGCGGGCGTAGATCTCGAAGGCCCGGGCCAGGACCCATCGGGTCAGGGGCCGTGGGTGGCGCTCGGCCAGGACCGAGGTCTCGCCCATCCGGCGCAGGTCGGCCATCAGCTTGAGGGGATGGTCGTAGCGCACGGTCACCCGGTCGACGTCGGCCACGGGCAGGGCGAAGCCGGCCCTTTGCAGGAGGCCTGCGGCGTCGGAGGGATCGGCGAAGGGCGAGACCCGCGGTCCCGCCCCACCGGTCAGCTCCAGCTCGGCGGCGGTCAGGGCCTGGCGCAGCTCGGTCAGGGTCGCCCCGCCAAACAGGGCGCCGATGAAGAGGCCGTCCGGCTTCAGCGCCAGCCGCGCCTGGACCAGGGCGCCGATCACATCGTTGGCCCAGTGCAGGGACAGGCTGGAGACGATGAGGTCGAGACTTGCGGCGGCGAAGGGCAGACGCTCCTCGTCGGCCTGAACCCGCATCCCGCTGCGACCGGACAGCATCCGGCCGGACAGGTCGGCCTCCACCAGCAGGCCGACCCGGGGGGCGGCGTCGCTTTCCGCCAGGGCCTGGGCGAAGGCGCCGTTGCGGGCGCCGAGGTCGACGGCGCGGGGGAAGTCGCGCATGATGGCTTCCAGGCGCATCACGATGTCGCCTGCGGCGCGGCGTTTCAGGAAGTCGGCCCCGGCATAGCCCGAGGCGGCCCTGTCCAGCCGCCGGCGCAGGAGGTCGCGGTCGAAGATTCGCGGGGGCGAAGCGGAGGGCGGCATGCGCCGGGAGAATGAACGCTTCGGCCGGGCATGGGAACCCGCCGGCCCCCTCGCGCGGGCGGGCCGGGCGGTGCTGGACCTCATCTACCCGCACCGGGCCCTGGACGATGACAGTCCGGTCCTCACGCCGGGCCTGACCGCCGCGGCCTGGAGCCGTATCGCCTTCCTGGATGATCCGGTCTGTGACGGCTGCGGGACTCCCTTCGAGTTCAGTCTGGGGCCAGGCGCCCGCTGCGCCGCCTGCCTGGGCAAGCCCAGGGCCTTTGACCGGGCCCGGGCGGCCTGTCTCTATGACGAGACTTCGCGCGGTCCGGTCCTGCAGCTGAAGTACGCCGACCGGACGGACCTGGCGCCCCTGTTCACGCGCTGGATCTCGCGCTCGGCCCGGGACCTGCTGGCCGGCGCCGACGCCATCGCCCCGGTGCCCCTGCACGCCTCGCGCCTGTTCCGCCGGCGCTACAACCAGGCCGCCGAGATCGCCCGGCCCCTGGCCCGGCTCTGGTCGACGGACTACCTGGCCGACGCCCTGGTCCGCAGGCGCGACACCGGCGCCCAGGCGGGGCGATCAGGGACGGGGCGCCGCCGCAATGTCGCCGCCGCCTTCACCGTCCCCGAGGGCCGGAAGCGGCTGGTGGAGGGGCGCCGCATCCTGCTGATTGACGATGTCATGACCACCGGGGCGACGTTGGAGTCCTGCGCCCGGGCCCTGCGCGCAGCGGGCGCCGCAGGGGTGGACGCCGCCGTCATCGCCAGGGTTAAAGACCCGGCAAGCCTCACCATATAGACCGTATCCCGACAGCCGAGGGAGAGCCGCATGGCCGCCGTGACCATCTATACCAAGCCCTTCTGCCCCTACTGCGTGCGGGCCCTGGGCCTGCTCGAGCGCAAGGGCGCCGAGGTCACCGAGATCGAGGCCGCCTTCGACGCCGGCAAGCGGGCCGAGATGCTTCAGAAGTCTGGCGGCGCGGCCACCTATCCGCAGATCTTCATCGGCGACCGGCACGTCGGCGGCTGCGACGACCTGCATGACCTGGAGGCGCAGGGCCGCCTCGACGCCCTCCTGGCGGGCTGAGGCGGTGCGCGTCGCCCTCGTCCAGACCCGGACGCCGGCCTCCCAGGCCGCCGCCCTGGATCACGTCCTGCCCCTGGCGCGGCAGGCGGCGGACGCCGGCGCGACGCTGATCCTGACGCCGGAGGGAACCAACATCCTGCAGAAGGACCGCGATCGCCTGAAGGCGGCCCTGACCACCGTCGAGGCCGATCCCGTGGTCTGCGGCCTGCGCGACCTGGCGCGGGAGCGGGGCGTGCACGTTCTGGTCGGGTCAGCCCTGGTGGACGCCGGCGGTGAAAAGGCCGCCAACCGCAGCCTGCTGATCGGGCCCGACGGCGGGATTGTCGCCGGTTACGACAAGCTGCACATGTTCGATGTGGACCTGCCCACAGGCGAGACCGCCCGGGAGAGCGCCGCCTATACCCCCGGCGACCGGGCGATCACCGCCCTGGCTGGCGAGGGCCGACTGGGCCTGACCATCTGCTACGACATGCGCTTTCCCGCCCTCTACCGGGCCCTGGCCCTGGCCGGCGCCGAGGTCATGACTGTGCCCGCCGCCTTCACCCGGCCGACCGGAGAAGCGCACTGGGAGATTCTGCTGAGGGCCCGGGCCATCGAGACCGGCAGCTTCGTCCTCGCCCCGGCCCAGGGCGGCTTCCACGAGGATGGGCGGGGCACCTGGGGCCGTAGCCTGGCGGTGGGCCCCTGGGGCGAGGTCCTCGGCGTCCTCGACCATGACGAGCCCGGCTTTCTGGTGGCGGACCTTGACCTTCCGGCCGCCGCCCGCGCCCGCCGGTCCATCCCGGCCCTGGCCAACGCCCGCGCCTTCTCAGGCCCGGAGCCCCTCGCGTGATCCGCTACGCCCTGGCCTGTGGCGCCGGCCACGCCTTCGAAGGCTGGTTCGGCGGATCCGACGACTTCGACGACCAGTCGGCCCGGGGGCTTGTCTCGTGCCCGATGTGCGGGTCGCCGGACGTGCGCAAGCAGATCATGGCGCCGGCCGTCGTGACCTCGAAGGGCAAGGCCGGATCGGTTCCCGGGCCTTCCCGCGAGATGATGATGGAGATGGTCAGCCGCGTCCGCCGGCACGTCGAGGACAACTTCGACTATGTCGGAGACAGCTTCGCCCGCGAGGCCCGGGCCATCCATGAGGGCCGGTCCGAGGAGCGGGGCATCTATGGCGAGGCGACGCCGGAGGAGGCCCGCGCCCTTCTGGAGGACGGCGTCCCCGTGGCTCCGCTGCCTCAACCGCCGCCGGATCGTCAGGACCTCAACTGATCGTGACGAGCCGGGCGGGGTCCCTGCGCTCTAGGCTGGGGTGCTGCCTGAGGAGGCCTCATGTTCCGTTCCCTGCTGATCGCCAGTCTCGCCCTTCTGGGCGCCGCCCCTGTCGCCGCGGCTCCGCCGGCCCAGACCGTCCTGAGGCCAGACCAGGTCGCCTTCCGTGATCTCTACAGGGAGCTCATAGAGACGAACACGACCCTCTCGTCCGGCAGTTGCACCCTGGCGGCCGAGCGCCTCGCGGTGCGCCTCAAGGCCGCAGGCTACACCGATCGGGAGATGGAGGTGGTGGTCCCGCCCGGTCAGCCCAAGCAGGGCGCCCTGGTGGCGACCCTCGCCGGGACGGACCCGAGGCTGAAGCCCATCCTCCTTCTCGCCCACATTGACGTGGTCGAGGCCAATCGGGCGGACTGGGAGCGGGATCCCTTCACCCTGGTGGAGGAGAACGGCTTCTTCTATGCCCGCGGCGCCATCGATGACAAGGCGATGGCCGCCGCCTTCGCCGACAACATGATCCGCTACAAGCGCGAGGGGTTTAAGCCGAAGCGCAGCCTGCGCCTGGCCCTGACCTGCGGCGAGGAAACCCCCGACAACTTCAACGGCGTGGAGTGGATGATCGCCAACCGCCCGGACCTGCTGGACGCCGAGTTCGCGCTGAACGAAGGCGCCAACGGACAGATCGGCCCCGACGGGAAGAAGGTCTTCCTGGGCATCCAGGTGGGAGAGAAGGTCTACCAGGACTTCACCCCGCGCATCACCAACCCGGGCGGACATTCCTCCCGGCCCGTCAAGGACAACGCCATCGTCCGCCTGTCCCATGGCCTCGCCCGGATCGGCGCCCATGACTTCCCCATCGCCCTCAATGAGGCGACCCGGAACCACTATGCGCAGATGGCCGCCATCGAGGGCGGCGAGACCGGCGCAGCCATTAAGGCCCTGGCGGCCAATCCCGCCGACACGGCGGCGGCCGACTTTCTTGCCCGCTCGCCGGGCCGCAACTCCATGATGCGCACCACCTGCGTACCGACCCAGGTCAAGGCCGGCCATGCCCCCAACGCCCTGCCCCAGAGGGCGGAGGCCAATGTGAACTGCCGGATTCTGCCTGGCGAGAAGGTCGAGGATGTCCGCCAGACCCTGGTCCGGGTCATCAACGACCCCGGGATCTCGGTGGAGACGGTGGGAAGGCCCAGCCCGGTCTCGACGCCGCCCCCGCTCAACACCCGCATCATGGGCCCGGCGACCAAGGTGGCCGCCGCCATGTGGCCCGGCGTTCCGATCGTGCCCGCCATGGCGACAGGCGCCACGGACGGCCGCTTTCTGCTGGCGGCCGGCACGCCGACCTACGGTCTCTCGGGCATGTTCCTCCCGCCTGGAGACAGCGGCGCGCACGGGCTTAATGAGCGCATCGGCGTCCAGGCCCTCTACGAGGGACGAGACTTTCTCTACGAGGTGGTCAAGCTCTACGCCCGCAACTGATCGCGGCGCCCGGGCCTCTTGTGTGGCGGAAGCGCCACACTACATCCCCCGTGAGGCGGTTGCGCTTGATCAAGGCGACCGCCGGAATTCCGCCTCACGAGGGGACACATGAACATCGACCAGTATTCCGACCGCGCCAAGCAGGCCGTCCAGTCGGCCCAGAGCCTCGCCCTGGCCCGTCGTCACCAGCAGTTTGCGCCCGAGCACCTGCTCAAGGTCCTCCTTGAGGAGAAGGACGGGCTCTCCCGCGCCCTGATCCAGAGCGCTGGCGGACGGCCCGACGCCGTCGACCAGGCGGTGGACGCTCTCCTGGCAAAACGCCCGCGCGTCGAGGGCGGGTCCGGCCAGATCTACCTGGCCCCGGAATCCGCCAGCGTCTTCGCCGCAGCCGAGGCCGGCGCCAAGGCCGCCGGAGACGCCTTTGTCACCACCGAACGCCTCCTGATCGCCATCGCCAAGGAAGGCGGCGAGGTCGCCCGCGTCCTGCGCGAGGCCGGCGCCGAAGAGGCCGCTCTGGAGGAGGCCGCCAAGGCCCTGCGCAAGGGCAAGACCGCCGACAGCGCCTCGGCTGAGGAAGGCTACGACGCCCTGAACCGCTATGCCCGCGACCTGACCCAGGCCGCCCGCGACGGCAAGGTCGACCCCGTCATCGGCCGGGACGAGGAGATCCGCCGGACGATCCAGGTCCTGTCGCGCCGGACCAAGAACAATCCCGTCCTGATTGGCGAGCCCGGTGTCGGCAAGACCGCCATCGTCGAGGGCCTGGCGCAGCGCATCGTCAACGGCGATGTGCCCGAGAGCCTGAAGGACAAGAAGCTGCTCGCCCTCGACATGGGCGCCCTGATCGCCGGGGCGAAGTACCGGGGTGAGTTCGAAGAGCGGCTGAAGGCGGTCCTGAACGAGGTCACCGCCGCCGAGGGCTCCATCGTCCTCTTCATCGACGAAATGCATACCTTGGTGGGCGCCGGGAAGACCGATGGCGCCATGGATGCCTCCAACCTGCTCAAGCCGGCCCTGGCGCGGGGCGAGCTGCACTGCGTGGGCGCCACCACCCTCGACGAGTACCGCAAGCACGTAGAGAAGGACGCCGCCCTGGCGCGGCGCTTCCAGCCCGTCTTCGTCTCCGAGCCGACCGTGGAGGACACGGTCTCCATCCTGCGTGGCCTGAAGGAGAAGTACGAGGTCCACCACGGGGTCCGCATCACCGACAGCGCCATCGTCGCCGCCGCCACCCTGTCGAACCGCTACATCACTGACCGCTTCCTGCCCGACAAGGCCATCGACCTGGTCGACGAGGCCGGCAGCCGGGTGCGCATGGCCGTGGACTCCAAGCCTGAGGAGTTGGACGAGATCGACCGACGGGTCGTCCAGCTCAAGATCGAACGCGAAGCCCTGACCAAGGAGAGCGACGAGGCCTCCCGCCAGCGGCTGGAGAAGCTTGAGGACGAGCTTGATGACCTCGAGGGTCAATCTGAGGAGATGACCGCCCGCTGGCGCGCCGAGAAGGAGAAGGTTTCCTCCGCCGCCCAGATCCGCGAGGCCCTTGACCGCCTGCGCGCCGAGCTCGTCGCCGCCCAGCGTCGGGGCGATCTGCAGCGCGCCTCGGAGATCGCCTACGGTGAGATTCCGCCCCTCGAGAAGCAGCTGGCCGAGGCCGAGCAAAAGGCCGCCGGCGACGCCGTCAGCCCGGAGGTGGTGGACGCTGCCCAGATCGCTGCAGTCGTCTCCCGTTGGACCGGGGTTCCGGTGGACAAGATGCTCGAGGGCGAGCGCGAGAAGCTCTTGCGCATGGAGGACTCCCTGCGCGGCCGCGTGGTCGGCCAGGAAGAGGCCCTGGAGGCCGTCTCCGACGCCGTCCGCCGGGCCCGCGCCGGCCTGCAGGATCCCGCCCGGCCGATCGGCTCCTTCCTGTTCCTGGGCCCGACGGGCGTGGGCAAAACCGAGCTGACCAAGGCCCTGGCGGAGTTCCTGTTCGATGATGAGTCCGCCATCACCCGCCTCGACATGAGCGAGTACATGGAGAAGCACTCGGTCAGCCGCATGATCGGGGCGCCCCCCGGCTACGTCGGCTACGACGAGGGCGGGGCCCTGACCGAGGCGGTCCGCCGCCGGCCCTATCAGGTGGTGCTGTTCGACGAGGTCGAGAAGGCCCATCCGGACGTCTTCAACGTCCTCCTCCAGGTGCTGGACGACGGTCGCCTGACCGACGGCCAGGGCCGGACCGTGGACTTCCGCAACACCCTCCTGATCATGACCTCCAATCTGGGCTCGGAGTTCCTCGCCGCCCAGAAGGAAGGCGAGGATGTCGAGGCCGTGCGGAGCGACGTCATGGGCGTGGTCCGCGGCCACTTCCGACCGGAGTTCCTCAACCGGGTGGACGAGATCATCCTGTTCCGCAGGCTTGGCCGGGCCGAGATGGACAACATCGTCCGCATCCAGCTGCGCCGGCTCGAAAAGCTCCTGGCGGACCGCAGGATGACCCTGTCTCTGGATGACGCGGCGATGACCTGGCTTGCCGACAAGGGGTATGATCCCGTCTACGGGGCTCGGCCCCTGAAGCGGGTGATCCAGAAGGACCTGGTGGACCCCGTGGCGCGCAAGCTGCTGCAGGGCGACCTGGTGGACGGCTCCGTGATCGCCGTGACGACGGGACCGGATGGCCTGCAGATCGGCCGACCGCAGGTTCACTGACCGTGAGAAGGGGCGAGGCTCAGGCCTCGCCCCGCCATGTCTCGACGCTTCGGGTCGCCACCTTCAGCCGGCGCCCGGGCGGAGGCAGCCCGGGCTATAGCGCCCCTTCGAGCGCTTTCGTCCTGCGCGCGAAGCGTTCCTCTGCGATGCGATCCGCGATCTCACCCGTGGGTCGTCCCTCGCTCTCCGAGCGCGCGATCACCTCACGGAAGGTCTCACCAAGAGAGGCGACATGCCGTTCAACCGCAGCGGGATCCCAACGTGACCTCTGATAGTGCAGATTGATGATCCCGCCGGCGTTCGCGAGATAGTCGGGACAGTAGAGTATGCCCCTTCTCGCCAGACGGGCGTCGTCTTCAGGGCGGGCCAGCTGGTTGTTGGCGCCGCCGACGATCGCCTTCGCCTTCAGGTCCGGAATGGTTGCGGAAGACAGTACGCCGCCCAGCGCGCAGGGCGCCAGGATATCGCAGGTTTCGCGCAAAATCGCTTCGTCACCGACGACCTGGGCGCCAATGTCAGCGGCCAGGGCTTCGGCCCTCTTGGCGTCGGTGTCCGCCAGGACGAGGTCAGCCCCTTCATGCGCCAGGATGCGGGCCAGACGCTCGCCGACATTGCCGACGCCCTGAACGGCGATCCTGCGACCGGCTAGGCTCACGGAACCCCAGATCTTCCCCGCCGCCGAGCGCATGCAGTGATAGACCCCGAGCGCCGTGGAGCCCGACGCGTTTCCAGCCTCGGGCAGGAACCCGGCGGCGTGGCGTGTCCTTCGCGCGATCACCTGGACATCCTCCAGGGTCGTGCCGGAGTCGAAGGAGGTGATGTAGCGCCCTCCGAGGCTCTCAACGAAATCACCCATGGCCTCGAGCAGGGTCTCGGTCTTTTCCCGCCTCGGGTCGGCGATGATGATCGCCTTACCGCCGCCATAGGGAATGTCTGCGATGGCGTTCTTGTAGGTCATACCCCGGGAAAGCCGCAGGACGTCGCGGAGCGCGTCATCCAGGGTGGGGTAGGGAAGAATCCGGCAGCCGCCGATCGCAGGCCCGCGGTTCTCGTTGTGCACAGCGATGATGGCCTTCAGCCCGCTCGCCTTTTCTTGACGTGCGGTGACAAGGGCATGGTCGGCAAAGTCCGCATGGGTGTCGAACATCAGAGTCTCCAGGGTATTCGATGGACCGGTCTCGTTCGGGGGGGCGCGCCTCACATCAGCCTGGCGCGAAGGTCGGCGCGGGCGGCGGCAAATCGGTCCATGGCGGCTTCCTTGACCGGACCGAACCCCCTTACATCCTGTGGCAGACGGGCCAGAACGAGCATGTCATCCAGGGTCTCCGGCGACAGACGCGACAACCCGAAGGCGATGTCCGCCAGATAAGCGTCCCTGAGCGCCCGTTCGGCTTTCCGCTCGGCAGTATAGCCGAAGGGGTCCAGCCAGGTTCCGCGCAGCCGCTTGCCCTTGGCCAGCAGAGCCATCGCGCGGAACATCCAGGGGCCGAACTTCCTCTTGCGAGGCCGACCCGTGACCTTGTCCTGGCGCGAGAAGACGGGCGGCGCAAGATAAACGGATAGCCTCCGGTAACCGGAAAACTGCCCATCGAGCGCAGTGCGGAATGGCGGTTCGCTGTAGAGGCGCGCCACCTCGTACTCGTCCTTGTAGGCCATGACCTTGAAGGCATTCGCCGCGATGGCGGAAAGAAGTTCGGCGCCCTCTTCACCATACGGAGCCGTCGCCGCGCCCGCGGTCTCCACCAGGCTTCGAAACCGCGCCGAATAAGCGCTGTCCTGATATCGCTCGAGCTCGGCGGCATACCGCTCGACAGAGCTGGCGCCTCGGTCGTGCGAGCCGGTCGACCCGGGCCCGATGAGGCCGGCGAGCGCCTGCACGTGGTGCAGGTCGATGGCGGCGAGCCGCCCCCATCGGAAGGCTCTCCTGTTCAGATCGACGGCCGTTCCATTCGCCTCGATCGCCGCATCGATGGCTGCGGCCGACATGGGCAAGAGACCCTTCTGCCAGGCGAAGCCGACCATCAGCGTGTTGGCCGCCAGATTATCTCCGAACAGGGCTTCGGCAATCCGGGTCGCGTTGAAGGCGAACCCCCGTTTGCCGGCGCGCGCCATCACGGCGTCGATCATCTCCTGGAAGGGCAGGGAACTGTCCCGGTCACTGACGAAGTCCGAAGTCGGGGTCTCCTCCGTGTTCAGAACTGCAGCGCCTTTTCCGCTGGCGAACTTTCGAAGCGCCTCTTCGCTGACCGCGACGACCGCATCACAACCGAGCAGAAGGTCGGCCTCCCCATCACCGATCCGCACCGCGGGAATAGGCTGCTGCGGAGCGGCGATGCGGATCTGACTGGTAACAGACCCGTTCTTCTGGGAGAGCCCTGTGAAGTCCAGCACGCTGGCTGTCAGTCCGTCATGATAGGCGGCAGACCCCAGAAGCGCGCCGACCGTCAGGACTCCGAGCCCACCAATGCCCGCAACGTAGATGTCAACGGGCGCCTTCAGCTCCGTCAGGTCGGGCTCCGGCAGGCCCGCGAACTTCGTCGCTTCCAGGGCGAGGGTCCGGGCGGGATCCGGTTTGCGCAGGGCGGCGCCCTCGACTTCCACGAAGCTGGGGCAGAATCCTTCGAGGCAGGAAAAGTCGATGTTGCAGGCGGATTGATCAATCCGCCGCTTGACCCCGTCATCGGTCTCCAGAGGCTGGATCGCTATGCAGCCTGATTGCACCGAGCAATCCCCGCAGCCCTCGCAGACCCGCGGGTTGATGAACAGGCGTCGACCGGGATCTGGAAGCACCCCTCGCTTGCGGCGACGACGCTTCTCGGCGGCGCAGGTCTGTTCGTAGAGGATTGCGGTGACGCCCGGGACCTGGCGCAGTTCCCGCTGGATCGCCTCAAGATTATCCCGGCTTGTAGCCGGCTTGCCATCTGGCAGAACAGGCCAACGATCCGGGGCGTCGCTGACCAGCCGGACATCGCCGACACCTTCCGCCAGCAGCTGGCTGTAAATCCCGAGGGGACTGATCGCGCCCTCGGCGGGCTGACCCCCCGTCATGGCGACGGCGTCATTGTAGAGGATCTTGAAGGTGATGTTGGCGCCCGCTGCAACCGCTGCCCGGATCGCGAGCAGGCCGGAGTGCTGGTAGGTTCCGTCACCCAGATTCTGGAAGATGTGCGGGGTCTCCGAAAAGGGTTCGGCGCCAATCCACTGGGCGCCCTCACCCCCCATGTGGCTGAAGACGGAGGTCTTCAGCTCTGGAACCGACAGGGCAAGGGCGTGGCAGCCGATTCCGCCTCCGGAAATCGAGCCGTCCGGGGTCCGCGTCGAGCGATTATGTGGACATCCTGCGCAGAAGTAGGGCTTTCGTCCGGGGAAGGCGAGCCGCTCTCCATGGCTGGCGCGATCGACCAAGGCCGCCAGGCGCGCGGGAATTCCTACCGGGTCTTTCGTGATGCGCCCGGCGAGCGCCTGCGCAACCAGAAGGGGTGAGAGTTCCATCACCGCCGGCAGAAGAGGTCTCCCGGCATCGTCGGTCTTGCCAGTCACACGGGCAGGCCGTCCGCGGTGGTGGAAGAGCGCAGCCTTGATCTGATCCTCTACGATCGGGGCCTTTTCTTCGATGACCAAGATCTCTTCCGCCTGACCCGCGAATGCGATCAGAGGATCGATCGCCAGGGGCCAGCTCATCGCGACCTTGTAGACCGAGAGGCCCAAGGCGCCGGCCTCGCGGTCCCCGATTCCGAGGTCCTGCAGGGCCTGCATCAAGTCCTGGTGCGCCTTGCCGACGGTCACAATGCACAGCGAGGCTGTGTGATCGCCGATAACCGGGTAATCCAGACGGTTGGCTTCAGCCCAGCGGATCGCCGCAGGAATCCGCTCATCGATCAGGCGGCGCTCCAGCTCCGCGCGCTGAGAAGGCCATTGAAGTCGCGGATCCCAGTTGAGTCCGTGCGGGGGAACTGGACGATCCGGGATCAGGTACTCGGGATAGGCGGTCGGCAGTTCGAAACTGGCTGCACTTTCGACAACCTCAGCGATTGTCTTCATCGCCACCCAAAGTCCGGAGTGCCGTGAAAGCGCGAACCCGGCCAGTCCAAGCGAAAGGATTTCGGAGACACTTGCAGGCTGAAGGATCGGAATGAGCGTCGACTGGAAAATTCCGTCGGTCTGATGCGGAAAGACCGAAGACTGAGCCGCATGATCGTCTCCGGCGACCGCCAGAACGCCGCCCAGCGGCGATGTGCCCAGCATGTTTGCGCTCCGGAAAACGTCGCCGCAGCGGTCCACTCCGGGGCCCTTCCCATACCAGACGCCGAAAACGCCATCGACCTTGGAGGGTCCGTAGGCCCGGTGCATCTGAGCGCCCCAGAGGGCGGTGGCGGCGAGGTCCTCGTTCAGTCCGGGCTGAAACCGGATCTGGTGATCACGAAGATAGGGCTCGGCCTTCCAGAGTTGCTGGTCATAGGCGCCGAGGGGCGAGCCCCTGTACCCCGAGATGAGGCCCGCCGTATTGAGACCGCGCGCGCGATCCCGTCGCCTCTGGACCAGCGGAAGCCGCACGAGCGCCTGGATGCCGGTCATGAAAACCCGACCGCCTTCGGAATTGTAGATGTGGTCGAGCGTCATGCGACTGGCGACCGTCATCGACTTACCTCCACAAGCTCACCCCCTGACCGCTCAGCTGCGGCGGAGGCCTGATCCTTTGCGCGCCTTGAGGCAGGCTGTTTCTTGGGCGTTCCCGTAAGACCGTTGCCAAGGGAACCATAGGCGTGAATCCGCAAAAAAGGATGTCTAATTTAGCTCAGTAAGTGCGACTTTGTGAATGAATGTTCTAATGTATTCCCGGAATGGGGCAGAACGTGCCTTTGAAAAACCGGCTGAAAACGTCGGTTCGGAGTGTGGGTCCTGGGGGCTCAGTCCTCGCCCCGGACTCTTCCGCGCAAGGATTTCACGCCGCTCCGTCTGACCTTGCCTTCCAACCGCCGGACCTTGGACGCCAGGGTGGGACGGGTGCGCTTGCGCGGCGGCGGCGGCGGCTCAGCCGCCTTGCGGATCAGCTCCACCAGCCGTTCCAGGGCCTCGGCCCGGTTCCGTTCCTGGCTCCGGTGGGTCATGACGCTGAGCACCAGCACCCCGTCCTGGGTCAGGCGACGGCCAGCCAGCTTCATCAGCCGGACGGCGACATCGTTCGGCAGGGAGGGTGACCTGCGGACATCAAACCTCAGTTCAACCGCCGTTGAGACCTTGTTGACGTTCTGCCCGCCCGGGCCTGCCGAACGGACAAAACGCTCGGTGACCTCGTCCTCGGGGATGTGGATGTCAGGGGTCGCCTCGATCATGGCGGGCGCCAGGGCTCAGGCGTTGCGGCATGCGGGGCAAAGGCCGCGGGCTTCCAGGGTCAGGCTGCGCACGGAATAGCCGGCTTCCGCCGCCGCCGACAGGCCGGCGTCAAGCGCGGGCTCGAACTCCCGCGCCGCGCCGCAGCACTCGCAGATCAGGAAGGCCGCCCGGTGGGCCCCGCCCTCGATCCGGCAGGGCACATAGGCGTTCAGGCTCTCGATGCGGTGCGCAAACCCGAGCTTCTCCAGGAAGTCGAGGGCCCGGTAGACGGTGGGCGGTTTGGCCGGGGCGCCATCGCCCCCGAAGGCGGCGATCATGTCGTAGGCCTTGAGGGGGGCGTCAGACGATAACAGGAGTTCCAGAACCCGGCGCCGGGGCGCTGTCAGCCGTTCCCGGGCCGCGGTGCAGCGCACTTCCGCTTCGTCCAGGGCCCGGGTGAGGCCCTGGCCTTTGAGCCCCTGCCGGGGTCCGTCGTCATGTCCACAGTCGTGCGCCATGCGCCATGGCTAGACCCGAAGACGGAAAGGCGCAACCGCGCTGAGGGTCAGTCCTCGCCGCCCTGCCCCTCGTCGCCCGCGAAGGACCGGGGGGCCCGGCGCCGGCGGGGCGGCCGCGCCTCCTCGCCCTCGGGTTCAGCCCGGGGCGGGCGGGGACGCAGGAAGTCCGGAGCCTGGGACTCGGCGCCATCCTCGCTGCGCAGGGTGGGGGAGGGCGCGCGGTCGGTCGCCGGGGCGATGACGCCGCCGCTCGGTTCGATGACCGGGAGGGGGTCGCGCCCGGGCCGGTCCTCCCGGGTGCGCTCGGGGCGCTCGTCACGGTCCCGCCACCGGTCCCGGCGGCCACCCTCAGGTCGGTCGCCCCGCGGACGGTCGTCCCTCTGGCGCTCCTCGCGGGGGCGTTCGTCCCTGGAGCGATCCTCCCTCGGGCGGTCCTCCCTTGGCCGGTCCTCCCTGGGCCGTTCATCGCGGTCGCGGAAGCGGTCGCGGCGATCGTCGCGGTCGCGCCAGCCATTCCGGTCGCGGGGCTCTGCCTCGGATTCCGTCGTCTCGGCCTCCACCGCCTCGCCGGACTCGTCTTCGAAATCGACGTCGAAGCCCGAGATGAACTGGTCGCGGCCGATGATCTCTGCAGCCGGTCGGGTGGGCTGCATGGCCCGGATCAGCCGGAAATAGTGTTCGGCGTGTTGCAGGAAATTCTCGGCGAGCACCCGGTCGCCGGCCGAACCGGCGTCGCGGGCGAGCTGCTGGTAGCGCTCGTAGACGGTCTGGGCATTGCCGCGGACCTTGACGCCCTCAGGGCCATTGGACTCCAGGGCCCGGTTCGCATTGTGCTGCTGAGGCTTGCCACCGGCGCTGCGATTGCGACCGCGCTGACGCTTCATGCCCTTGAAATCTCTCATGTCCTGCCGTTCCGCCGACCCGCCGACTCCAGGCGGGCTAGGGCTGTTCTCCGGGTCTGTCCGCCGGGCTTGTCCCGGCGCGGATCAACCGAAGGTGAAAAGGTTCCCGTCGTCCCACCCGGAGCCTGGCGTTTCGCCTGTGACGAACGGCCTGCCGGCCCGGGGCCCGATCCTGACGGTCAGGCGGTCCATGGCGTCGACGGTTTGGGTGGAGACCGAGACTCCGTCTAGCGGCTCAGCCGGCAGTTTCCAAGGGGTTTTTCATGCCCGCGACGACCCGGTCGTGAGTCGACAGGTCCGGGAGGGTCTCCACTTCCACAGCGCCAGCCTGCCTGAACAGGTCCTCCACCGCCGCTTTCTGGTCATACCCGATTTCCACGAGGAATCGGCCCCCTGGCCTGAGCACGCGCAGGATCTCGGGCGCCAGGCGGCGATAGGCGTCCAGTCCGTCCGGTCCCCCGTCAAGGGCCAGGCGGGGCTCGTAGACCCGGACCTCGGGGTCCAGGGTCTCGATCACCGGCGTGGCGATGTAGGGGGGATTGGAGACCACGAGGTCGAAGTCGGCTTCCGCAAGACCAGCCGTCCAGTCCCCGCGCAGCAGAGCGACCTGGCCTGACAGGCCCAGGCTGGCGGCGTTGTCGCGGGCGACGGCAAGGGCCTCTTCCGAGACGTCGACGCCAAGTCCCCGCGCCGCCGGCCGCTCCGCGAGTATGGCGAGCAGAATGGCGCCCGACCCGACGCCCAGGTCCAGGATCCGGAAGGGCCGGCCCTCGGGAAACAGTCGCAGGGCGTGATCGACGATGACTTCCGTCTCGGGTCGCGGGGTCAGGACGTGAGGCGTCACGCCGAGCATGATGTTCCAGAAGCCCCGGCGGCCCAGGATGTGGCTGACCGGCTCCCGTTGGATGCGTCGCGCGAGGTACTCGTCCAGTCGTGCGGTCTGTTCGAGGTCGAGTTCTCGATAGGGATCGCTCACGATGTCGGCGCGGGTCACGCCGCAGGCGGCCTCCACGAGGACCCGGGCGTCGATGACCGGTCCAGGTACGCCCGCCGCCTCCAGACGGGCTCGGGCGCTCTGCCAGGCCTGGAGCAGGTTCCGGCTCACTCCGGCTCGCCTGGGGTGCTGCAGGCGTCGCCCACCCGCACCGTGCCCCCGTGGGTGACCTGGACATAGATGCCGCAGTCCCGGTGGCCGTACTGTTCGAAGAGGTGCTCGACCAGGGGCAGGTCCTTCTTCGCGGTCTGCGGGTCCACCTCGGTGGCGGCGCAGCGGACGATCGGGGCGAAGACCGTAGCGCGGGCAAGGCCGAGCAGGAGGTTCTTTCCCTTCCAGTCGTTCTCCACCCAGGGCGGCCAGCCCTCGACATAGAGATTGGCGCGGAACCGCAGGGGATCCACGGGCTTGCCGATCCGGGCCTCCAGGTCGCGGACACTGGCGAGGTTGACGATGGAAATGTGGCCTGCGGGATGGTCGAGGAACTGGTAGTCCGGCGCCTCAAGGACTCGGACGCCGTCCCGGGCGTCCTCGCCCAGAACTCCACGGACCCAGTCGGCGAAGCCTTCGCGTCCCGCCTCTTCGGCGAGGTCGCCGTGGAAGTCCGAATGGCCCGGCGCCGAGGCCGCCAGGTGCGTCCCGCGGACATGGGTTCGGGCCGAGGCGACCACCGGGTGGGCGGCCAGGACGGCGAACTTCATCTTAGGGACATAGCGGGGGGCGGCGGGATCGAAGCCGGAGGGCCCGTTCTCCACCACCCATCGGCGGTCCTGCGCAATGGCGCGCCCCGGAACCAGGTCCGCCTGGGCCATGGGCTCAGGCGAGAAGCCCTTTATGGGATAGCGGAACAGGCCGGTAATCAGGGCTTCCATCAGGCGAACTCCGCTTCCAGGCTGGCCAGCCGTGCCGCCTGGTCCTCGGCGATCAGCGGATTGATGACGTCGTCGAGGGCCTCGCCCTCCAGCACCTTGGCCAGGTTGTAGAGGGTCAGGTTGATCCGGTGGTCCGTGACCCTCCCTTGAGGGAAGTTGTAGGTGCGGATACGCTCGGAGCGGTCTCCGGACCCCACCTGGCTGCGGCGGGAGTCCGCCCGGGCGGCGTCGAGGGCCTCGCGCTTCATGTCGTAGAGACGGGCCTGCAGGACCTTCATCGCCCGCGCCCGATTCTGGTGCTGGGACTTCTCCGAGGAGGTCACGACGATCCCGGTGGGAATATGGGTGATGCGCACGGCGGAATCGGTCTTGTTGACGTGCTGGCCGCCAGCTCCCGACGACCGGTAGGTATCGATGCGCAGGTCCGTCTCGCGGATCTCGATGTCCACATCCTCCACCTCCGGCAGGACGGCGACGGTGGCCGCGGAGGTGTGGATGCGGCCCCCGGCCTCGGTCTCGGGCACCCGCTGGACCCTATGGACGCCGCTCTCGAACTTCAGTCGGCCGAAGACGCCCTCGCCGGTGATCGAGGCGATGATCTCCTTGTAGCCGCCGACCTCGCCCTCGGAGACGGAGTCAATCTCCACCCGCCAGCCGTGGAGGGCGGCGTAGCGCTGGTACATGCGGAACAGGTCGCCGGCGAAGAGCGCCGCCTCGTCGCCGCCGGTCCCGGCCCGGACCTCGAGGATGGCCGAGGCGTTCTCGTCCCGGTCCCGGGGCGCAAGCAGGAGCGCGACCTCGCGTTCAAGCGCCGGCAGGCGGGCCTTCAAGGCCTCCAGTTCGTCCCGGGCGAGGGCGGACATGTCCGGGTCGCCCGAGACAGCCATTTCCTCCAGTTCCGGCGCCTCCGCCCGTGTCTTCTCCAGGGAGCGGACCGCTTCGACCACAGGCTTCAGTTCGGCGTGCTCCCGTGACAGGCGCACGATCTCCGCCCCATCGGAGGCGGCGGACATCCGGGCCTCGATCTCGTGAAAACGGCCGAGAACCTGGTCGAGTCGGGCTTGGGGAAGTCGCACGGGGCGGGAGTCTCAGGGAGGAGCGGAGCCCAGGCTTTTAGCCCGCGGCATCCGGCTTGCCAAATCCCAGGAGGCGCTCCGGCGGAAGTTGGGGCGGCTACGAGCGGGCCGCCCCGGATCCGGTCGGGATCAGACGCGAACGCCGGTCATGCTGGCGTTGCCGAAGGCGCCGAGCTTGACGTTGCCCGACAGGCTGTCGCCGCTGACGGTGGCTTCGAACTCCAGCGTCATGGGCATGGGGCTGGTGATGGCCGACGACCAGATCAGCTTGTCGCCGTCGACCTTGCCGGAGATCTCCTGGTCGCCCATGCGGCCGGTCGTCTTGCCGGTGAAGGTGTCGCCGTTGGTGGTGATGGAGGCGTTCACTTCCTGAGCGCCCATCGGGGTGTTGATCGTGATCTTCCAGTTGCCGTCCGCAGACATGGCTCTCTCCTCTTTGCGAAGCGGCGCCTCATCGGGCCATGCGAGGCCTTGCAAGCGGCGCTTCCGTTAGCCATCGACGGACTCGCCGCGGCAGCCAGCTTAGGTGGGACTCAGGGACGCGCTTTCAAGTTCCGCGGCGCGGCGCTCCACCAACTCCACGATATGGTCGACCATCCGGTCGTTGTCCATCTTGTGATCGGCCTTGCCAGCCAGATAGACCATGCCCGAGCCCTTGCCGCCGCCGGTGAAACCGACGTCGGTCATCAGAGCCTCGCCCGGCCCGTTCACCACACAGCCGATGATGGACAGGCTCATGGGCGTGGCGATGTGGGCCAGCCGTGCCTCGAGGGTCTCGACTGTCCGGATGACGTCGAACCCCTGCCGGGCGCAGGACGGGCAGGCGATGATGTTCACCCCCCGGTGGCGCAGGCCGAGGGACTTGAGCATGTCGAAGCCGACCTTCACCTCCTCGACAGGGTCCGCGGCCAGGGAGACCCGCAGGGTGTCTCCAATGCCGGCCCAGAGCAGGGCGCCCATGCCGATGGCGGATTTCACGGTGCCGATCCGCTGGCCACCCGCCTCGGTGACGCCGATGTGCAGGGGGCAGTCGATGGCCTCGGCCAGCATCTGGTAGGCGGCCACGGTCATGAAGAGGTCCGAGGCCTTCACGCTGATCTTGAACTCGTGGAAGTCGTGATCCTGCAGGATGCGGGCGTGGTCGAGGGCGCTCTCGACCATGGCGTCGGGGCAGGGCTCGCCATACTTCTCCAGGAGATGGTTCTCAAGGCTGCCGGCGTTGACACCGATCCGGATGGAGCAGCCGTGGTCCCGCGCGGCCTGGATAACTTCACGCACGCGATCCGGGCTCCCGATGTTGCCGGGATTGATCCGCAGGCAGGCGGCCCCGGCCTTCGCCGCCTCGATGCCGCGGCGATAGTGGAAGTGGATGTCGGCGACGATGGGGACCTTCGACGCCTTGACGATCTTTGGCAGGGCGGCGGTGGAGGCCTCGTCCGGGCAGGAGACCCGCACGATGTCGGCCCCGGCCTCCTCCAGCTGCCGGACCTGGTCGATGGTCGCGCCCGCATCCGCCGTCAGTGTGTTGGTCATGGACTGGACGCTGATCGGGGCGTCACCGCCGACCTCAACGTTTCCGACCCGGATCTTTCGGCTCTTCCGGCGGACGATGGTGCGCCAGGGGCGCAGGGCATGGGTCTCGGACATGGTGACAGAATAGGGCGGCCAGGCGGGATTCCCAAGGCGGCTCAGGCGGGCGGCGGGCGCGTCAGGGCCGATCCGCGAGTTATTCCCGCCGGAAGCACGCCCCGGGCCCTGCCGTCCAGGTAGACCGCGATGACCCCGGCCTCCACGGTCTCAAAGGACAGGCCCGGGACAGGGTCGGTCCGGTAGGCTTCCCCGGCGGCCAGTTGCCGCGCAAACCAGGCCGACCGGTCCGGGCCCCAGACGATGAGGGTGGTGGGCCGCCGCGCCTGGAGGACCACCCGGCCAGCGGCGCCATGCACGCGCCCCCGGGGCGCGAAGGTCTCGCCCAGGTCAAGAAGCGTGGGATCCTCCGTCGCGATCAGGCCCCCGGGAAGCGCGGCGGACAGCTCCGCCTCCAGGCCGGGGGTCAGGTAGGGCGGTGGGGCGTTGGACTCCACCGGTGCGGGCAAGGGCGCGCCAAGGACCATCGCGCCGGTGGGAGCGGCCTCGACCGGCGCCGTGGCGACGATGCTGGCGGGCCGGCGTCCCTCCTCGTTCAGCGTTCCCCGCCGGACCAGGTTCCAGACGAGGATGGCCGACAGGATCATCAGGCCAGCGAGCATCATCAACCGCAGCCTGGGATCAGCCATGCGCCGCACCCCGACGGGCGGGCGAAGGGCGTCATTGCGATCAGGATCATCAGCCTTGAACCGGGCGATGGCCACGTCGCCGGGCAAACCCAGAGCCTGGGCGTAGGCTCGGATATAGCCGATGGTGAAGGGACGGCTTGGAAGATCCTGCAGGTGGAGCGCCTCGATAGCCTCAAGGTAGGCGGGCCGGATTCGCGTCAGGGAGGCGATGTCGGCGACGCTGAGCCCACGGGCCACCCGGATGGCGCGCAGGGCGTCGCCGACGTGCTCGCCATCCTGCAGGTCCGGCGCGGGCGCGGCCGTCCCGGCGTCCCTCTCACCTTCCTCAGCCATGATGGCGACGATCCTCCGAGCGCGTGTCGCCGATAGCATGGCGGAGGAGTCAGGCCAATTGCACCCCTGGACCCGGTCTCAGACCGCCAGGTAGAGCTTGCGGGCCAGGGTCTCCACCTCGTTGCGGATCGAGCCGGCGGCGCTCCGGATCAGGCTCTGGACTCCGCGTCGGGCGGCCGCTCGGTCGCAGGAGAGGACCATCTGCTTCACCGGCCCGATGCCTGCCGGGGGCATGGAGAGGGCCTCAAAGCCCAGGGCCACAAGGACGAAGGCTTCGAGGGGACGGCCGGCCATTTCCCCGCAGACCGAGACCGGCGTCCCGGTTTCGGCGCAGGCCTTCTGAATCATCTCCAACGCCCGAAGGGCCGGCGGAGAGAGGAAGTCGTACCTTTCGGAAACGCGGGGATTCCCACGATCTGCGGCGAAGAGGTACTGCATCAAGTCATTCGTACCGACACTGACGAAGTCGGTCATAGGCAGAAGGGCGTCCAGGTGCCAGATCACCGAGGGCGCCTCGATCATGGCGCCGACATCCAGCCGGGCGGGCTCCGGCCGCCCCCTGCGGTGCGCCCAGGCCACCTCCTGGTCCACCAGGGCGCGCGCCGCCCGGAATTCATCCACGCTGGCGACCAGGGGGAACATGATCTTCAGCGGCCGGCCCCGGGCGGCGGCGATCAGCGCCCGCAGCTGGAGGCGCAGGAGGGCGGGGCGATCCAGGCCCATGCGCACGGCTCGCCAGCCGAGGGCCGGGTTGTCCTCCCGCTCGGCCTCCATGTAGGGCAGGACCTTGTCGCCCCCGAGGTCCAGGGTCCGGAAGGTGACGGGTAGGCCGCCGGCCGCATCCATGACCCGGCTGTAGAGGGCGGTCTGGGCCGTCAGGCGCGGCATTTCCTCGGCGACCATGAACTGGAACTCGGTGCGGAAGAGGCCGATCCCCTCGGCACCCGCTTCGCCCAGCATGT
>Ga0209985_10001671_pt1 | contig 21211 bp, 19 predicted proteins | sample NOAtaG_FD_187305 | JGI IMG/M metagenome (GOLD analysis project Ga0209985, IMG submission 187305) | Freshwater lake microbial communities from Lake Erie, under a cyanobacterial bloom - NOAA_Erie_Diel6S_1000h metaG (SPAdes) (version 2) | ecosystem: Environmental > Aquatic > Freshwater > Lake ...
GGGCGTGGGGGTGGTGCTCAACCTGGTATGCGTGGCCGTGGCGCTCACGGGCGTGGACCTGATGCAGTTCTTGGTGGCGCTGTTTGTGCTGGGCGTGGGCTGGAACTTCCTCTACACCGGCGGCAGCACGCTGCTGACCACCACCTACCGCCCCGAAGAGAAGAACAAGGCCCAGGGCGCCATGGACACCTGCGTGTTCGCAACGATGGCGGTGAGCTCGTTCTCCTCCGGCGCGCTGGTCACCACCCAGGGCTGGACGCTGCTGAACCTCGGCTCCCTGGTGCCGATCGCCCTGGTGGGCGGGGCGCTGCTGTGGTTGGCGGCCAAGCAGCGCAGCCTGGGCAAGGCAGCTTGAACTGGGGAGGTGGCCCGGTGCGCCGGCATATCCGCAGGGCTTGACCCGAAGGCGTGAGGGGGCCTACGCAGCAGCCCCATTCACGGCCAGGCCTCCGCCAACTTCAGCACCCACCCTTCCAGCTGGCCTTGGGGGTTCAAGCCCTGGCCCACGATGGTCAGGCCGTCATCAGAAATGCCTGTGGCGCGGGTGAGCATCCAGCCCTTCATGTCCAGCTGAAACCGTGCCCGGATCAGCTCTTCCAGCCGAGACAGTCCCGACCCCTCTGTCCAGATCAGGGCCACCTCGCCCACAGGGCTGGTAGCCCAGCCCACCATCACCTGACCGTTGCCGGACACACCCGTGGCCACCACGTCGCCCAACCCCTCTTGGCCCGATCCCAGCAGGGTCATGCCAGTGGCCAGGGTCCAGCGAAAGGCGCGTTCCCGGGCCAAGCCGTCGCTAGAGTAGCCCACGATGGTGGCACCGTCTCGCGCCACGGCGGTGGCCACAGCCGCCACATCATTCTGGAGATGCCCGAGCACCGTGACTTGCCCGGCCGCGTCCCACCAGACGGCCCCTGTCAACACAGGGTGACCCGCGCCCACGATGGTGGCGCCATCCCTCGAGATGGCCATCGCATTGCTGGCGCGACTGGTCCCGCCGCCGAACTGCCCCAATGAGGTCATGCCCGAGGTTTGTGTCCATCGAAAACCCGCATTGCCTGCGAGCAGGCAGGTGCCCACGACCACCGAGCCATCACCGGACACCCCCATGGCCACGCACAGCGTGGCGCCCTGCAGGCCAGGCAGCGCTTGCATGCCCGTCGACGGGGTCCACCGGAAGGCCACGGAACTGGAGCCCGGCGCGCTTGCCTGGCCGGCAATGACCGATCCATCGAAAGACGCGGCAAGTGCACTGCTGGTCTGACCACCGTCCACCTGCCCCAAGGCTGTCAGCCCTTCGACACGAGACCATCGGAAGGCGCGCCGGCGCCCGTCGGCGGCCTGGCTTGAGCCCACGGCCACCTGGCCATCGCCCGACACCGCGGCCAGCTCGCTCGACGCGTCGCCGGCCAAGAAGCCCACGCCCCAGAGGACCGCGGCTGTTCCGTCAGCCGGAGGACCGGCCTGGTGGCCACCGCAGGCGCTCAGGCAGATCACCCACAACAAACTCAAGGCCGTACGCCTACGGCGCCAGAAGACCCCTACACGCTCACCCGGCATTCCTGATCTCATGTCCAGCCCCTCGGCGAGGGCACGTCCTCGTCAGGCGAACAAGCTACTGCAGACCCACGGCCGACACTGCGTACAAGCTCAATGCGGGCGCCAAACGATCGTTCCAGGACGTTTCCTTGCAGCATCCCCCTGCAATACCATCGGTCGTTTCCTCACTCAACCTTCCCCGTATGACGAGCCCTCCCCCTGCAGCGCAGCCGCCGGTGGCCTGCCCGGCCGGTCTGCACTACGGCTGGGTGATGGTGGGGCTGGCGTTTGCCTACGCGGTGTTCTCGTCGTCGGCCCTTGGGGTGCCGGGGGTGTTGATGTTGCCCATGGCCAAGGACCTGGGCCTGAGCCTGGGGGACCTCTCGGCACCGCAGGGGCTGCGCCTGGCGCTGTTCGGCTTGTCGGCCCCGTTTGCCGGCGGGCTGGTGCTGCGGTACGGCCTCAAACGCATGCTGGTGATCTCGGGCGTGATGATCCTGGCCGGGCTGGCACTGACGCTGCGCATGGCGGGTCCGTGGGATCTCTGGCTAGGCACCGGTGTGTTGCTGGGCCTCGGGCCCGGGCTGGTGGCCATGCAGCTGGGGGCGGTGATCTCCTCGCGCTGGTTCGTGGCGCACCGCGGGCTGGTGGTGGGCATCCTCAGCGGCGCCGTGGCCACGGGCACCCTCATCTTCATGCCCCTGGCGGCCTGGATCACCGAGCATTGGGGCTGGCGGGCGGCCTTGATGCCGTCCACCGCGGGCGTGCTGCTGAGCCTGGTGCTGTACGCCTGGTTCGCGCGCGAGCGCCCGCAGGACCTGGGGCTGCCCCCCGTGGGCGAGACCGAGGTGCAGCCCATGCCCCCGCCGCAACGCACCCACTTCGTCACACTGAGCTTCCAGGCGCTGGCCCTGGGTGCTCGGCATCGCATCTTCTGGATCCTGGCGGGGACCTTCTTCATCTGCGGCGTCTCCAGCTTCGGCCTCACCCAGGCGCATCTGGTGCCTTTCTGCTCCGACCGGGGTCTGCCGTTGGTGGCCTCGGCCTGGTTGCTCGCGGTGATTGGTGTGTGCGACCTCATCGGCACCATCGGATCGGGTTGGCTGTCGGACCGATACGACAACCGCTGGCTGTTGGCCTGGTACTACGGGCTGCGCGGGGTGTCGCTGCTGTGGCTGGTGAACACCGACATGTCCATGGTGGGTCTGACCATCTTCGCGGTGATCTACGGCCTGGACTTCATTGCCACCCTGCCACCGTCGGTGCGGCTGACGGTGACCAGTTTTGGTCGGGAGATGGGGCCGGTGGTCTTTGCCTGGATCTTCTGCGCTCACCACGTGGGCGCCGGCCTCACGGCCTACTTGACAGGCGTGAGCCGCGACGTGCTGGGCACCTACGGCCCCGCATTCGCCACCGCGGGCGTGCTGTGCTTCCTGGCCGCCGCCGCGTTCATGCTGGTACGCAAGGGTGGGGCGGCAGGGATGTCAGGGCGAGTTGCTTGAGAGCGCCCCCCACCCGGCAGGGCTGCCGTCACGAGGCCCAGAAGACCTCAGCCTGTTGAATCTCCATCACTGGAAGTCAGGGCCTGTTCAGTCGCGCCGATACACCACCCAGTACACCCCGGCCACCAGCACGCTGCCGCCCAGCAAGTTGCCGGCGATGACCGGGCCCAGGTTGGCCAGCATGGCTGCCGCGCTGGGCGCGGGCGGGAGCGCCACCCCGCTGGCGGCCGCAGCGGCCACCGCCCCGGGCTCCAGCAGCGCGGCCAGGGGGAAGAAGAAGAAATTGGCTACCGAGTGCTCGAAGCCCAGTGCGACGAAGGCGGTGACGGGTGGCACCACGGCCACGGCCTTGTCCACCACGCTGCGGCCGGCCGCGGCCATCCACACCGCCAGACACACCAGCACGTTGCACAGCACGGCCCGCAGCAGGGCCACGTCCCAGGGCAGCTCGGCCTTGGCCGCGGCCACCTTCAGCGCCTGCTGCGCGAGCCGCCCGTCGTTCAAGGCTCCCAGGTCGGCGCCGGCCACCGCCAGTGCCAGCAGGCCCGCGCCCACGGCATTGCCCACGCACACCACCGTCCAGTTGCGCAGCACCTCGCCCGTGCGCAGCCGCCCGTCGGCCCAGGCCATGGCCAGCAGGTGGTTGCCCGTGAACAGCTCGGCCCCGGCCACCACCACCGTCAGCAGCCCAAGCGAGAACACCAGCCCGCCCAACACCCGCGCGGCAGCGAAAGACAGACCTGGATCCGACGTGACCAGCAAGAAGAACAGGGCGCCAAAGCCGATGTAAGCGCCTGCCAACACGGCCAGGAGGCCCATGGACGCCAACGGCAACCGCGCCTTGGCCACACCCAGCACCTCGATGCGCTCGGCCACCTCCTTGGGGGAGAAGGCGTCAAAGCCGAAGACTGGGGCGGCAGCGGGTGAGGCAGGTGGGCCGTCCGCGGGGCCAGGCGAGGTCATCGCCCCAGCAGCACCTTCTCCAGGAACAGGATGCGGGCATAGAACAAGTGGTCGGCGTTCTCCTTCTTGGCGAAACCGTGGCCCTCGTTCTCCGCGATCATGGTCCACACCGGCACCCCGTTGGCGGCCACCGTGCGCGCGATCTGCTCGGCTTCTTGCACCGGCACGCGCGGGTCGTTACGACCGTGGATGACGAACATGGGCACCTTGATGCGGTGCGCGTTGTTGAGCGGCGCGATCTCCTGCATCCACTGGCGCATCGCGGGGTCGCGCTCGTCACCGTACTCCACACGGCGCAGGTCGCGGCGGTAGCTCTCGGTGCGCTCCAGGAAGGTGACAAAGTTGGAAATGCCCACTGACGGCATGGCCCCGCGGATGCGGTCGGAGTAGTGCACCGCCACGGCGTTGGCCATGTAGCCGCCATAGCTGCCGCCCTGGACCACCACGCGTGAGGCGTCCAGATCCGGCTGCTGGGCGATCCAGTCCAGCAACGCGCCAATGTCCTTGACGGAGTCCTCGCGCAGGCGGCCGTTGTCCAGCTGATGGAAGGTCTTGCCAAAGCCGGTGGAGCCCCGCACGTTGGGCTCGATGAAGGCGATGCCCAGCTCGTTGACGATGTAGTTGTAGCGACCGTTGAAGCCCACACGCGCCTGCGCCTCGGGGCCGCCATGGATCTCAATGAGCACCGGGCGCTTGCCGGTGAACTTGGCCAGCGGCCTCTGGATCAAGCCGGTGATGGCGCGGCCGTCAAAGCTCTTCCACTCGACCTGCTGGATGGGCGAGAAGGCCCTGGTGTCGACACCTGCCGTATCAGCCGCCACCCACAGTGCGCCGAGTGGCTGCGCCGGGGCGGAAGCGGGCCGGTCCAGGTCCAACACCCGGATCTCGGATGGCGCCGAGGCCGAGACCACGGTGTAGACCAAGCGCCGGCCGTCATCCGACAGGCGTACCGTCGAGACGTTGGTGCCACGGGGCAACGCCAGCGGCAGGGGTTTCAGCGCAGCCAAGTCATACAACCGAGCCACGCCCACGCCGGCCTCGTTCGTCACGAAAACGGCGCGACGAAGATCTTTGGAGACGGTGGCACCACCCACGTCCCAGGGGATGTCGGCCGTGATGGGGTCGAAGCGGTGCGCTGCCGCGCCATAGCGGAAGGCCTGACGGAACTCGCCAAAGCGGTCCGTGACCACCAGGAAACTGCCGTCACCCTGCAGCAAGGCACTGGCAAAGTGGATCGCAGGGGGCTCACCGTCGCGCGGCAACAGCCGGCTGCGCTGCCCGCTGGCCAGGTCCACCCGCCAGACCTCGGAGCGGCTGGCGGAGATGTAGCGGTTGACCAGCACAGACCGGTCGTCGGCCGCGACGTCAGCGGCCCACCAGCCCGTGCCGGGTAAATCCACACGCCCGAGCACACGGCCGGTCTTCACTTCCACCAGCGACAGGGCATTGGTGCTGCCACCGGCTCCCGCAGCGGTGGCATCGACCTTCGCGCAGGTGATGGTGACGGCCGTCCCCGCCCGGTTGAAGGCACCTGCATCGCAGCGCTGTCCTGGCTCGGTCAGCGCGGTCTCCTCGGCCGTGTCCAGGTGGCGCCGGAAGACCTGGGTGGCCTCGTTACCGCCACGGTCGCGCTCGAAAACGATGATGTTGGGGTCGGCCGGCAGGAAGTTGCCGCTGCGCGTGGGCTCCTCCGCCGTGGTGACCTGCTTCAGCGCCTGCCCGGGCGCGTCACTCAGGTGCAGCTGCGCCCGCTCGGCCCCCTTGGCGCCGGCGCGCCACACCGCCAGCAGGCGCCGCCCGTCAGGCGTGATGTCCGCCAAAGACGCGCCCCGGAACTCGGTGTACGGGCCCACCCGCGCAGGCAGGCTGGCCGGCACAGGCGGCACGCCCGTCATGGTCAGGGCTGCGGGCGGCGTCACCACCGCACGGCCCTGTTGTGTCGGAGCCGAAGTGGAGCAAGCTGCCAAAACAGCCACGGCTGCCAAGGCCAGCAGCGCCCTGCAAGGCCGCCGATGAGGGTCACTCACTTGGTTCGTCATCATTCCTCCCTCGCCCCCAACTTTTCGAGCAACCCGTTCAACTCCTCCAGCGAGCCAAAGGCGATGGCGATCTCGCCTTGCTCGCCGCGCTTGGTCTTGCGGTGCACGCGGATCTCCACGGCGGCGGCCAGCGCATCGGCGAGCTGTTCCTCCAGCCGCACCAGGTCACGCGGCTTGTCCTGTTTGACGCGCAGCAGCGGCGCCTGACGGCCGTTGTTCAGCGACTTGGCCACCAGTTTCTCGGCGTCTCGCACCGTCAGCTTGCGCGCCACCACTTCATTGGCGGAAAGAATCTGTTGCGCAGCGTCCAGCGACAGCAGCGCGCGCGCGTGGCCCATCTCCAAGTCACCGGCCATCAGCATCTTCTGCACCGGCTCGGCCAGGTTGAGCAAGCGCAGCAGGTTGCTGGCTGCGCTGCGTGAGCGGCCCACGGCCTGCGCCGCCTGCTCGTGCGTGAGCTTGAACTCGCTGACCAGGCGCTGCAGGCCCTGCGCCTCCTCCAGCGGGTTGAGGTCCTCGCGCTGCATGTTCTCGATCAGCGCCATCACGGCCGCGGCCTCATCGGGCACGGCGCGCACCAGCACAGGCACCTCGTCCAGCCCGGCCAACCGGGCCGCGCGGAAGCGGCGCTCACCGGCAATGATCTCGTAGCGCGCTGCACCGCCCTCGCCTGCCACTGGCCGCACCAGCACGGGCTGCATCACGCCTTGACTCTTGATGCTCTCAGCCAGCTCGTACAACGAGCCCTCGTCCATGCGCGTGCGCGGCTGGTACTTGCCGGGCTGCAACTGGCTCAGCTTGAGCGTGGAGGGCGCACCGGCTGGCGCATCCGACGCCAGCGGCTCCTTGGCCTGGGGGCCGAGCAGGGCTTCCAGGCCGAGGCCCAGACCCTTGGGTTTCTTGGTGACCATGGGGGCGGATTGTGGCGCCAGCTCAGCGGCGCGGGGGCCGGGCCGGGTCCGTGCGGCGCTTGCGCTCGCGATACGGGAACAGCACCTCCCGCTCCAGGTACAGCCGCAGGCGCACGCGGCGCGGGTCCATGCGCTCGGGCGACTTCGCCAGGTACTCGATCACCGCATCCACGCGGAACCACAAGCGCGGCCCATCCCGCCACCACTGGGTGGTGGCCACGCGAGAAGCGAAGACCCCATCCGGTTCCCAGTTGTTCAGCACGCGACGCAACCCTTCAGCCTCGATCCAGACTGTGTCCTCGTCCTGCTGAATGTCCAGCGGAACATCGCCAAAGGCGTGGTGGGTGCCGTGGCGTCCGCGCCAGTGCCACACGCGCCCCGCTTGCAAGGCGGCATCGAGCAGACGCACGCCCAGGCGGGGCGTCAACGAGGCAATCGCCCCGATCAGCACCACCACGGCGCCCACCAGCTTCAGGCCGACGCCGTACACGTCCAGCACCCACAGGACACCCATCACCAGCAGGCCAATGACGACCGCCCGCGCCAGCCGCCCCAACAGGAAGCGCCACTTCATCGCGTATCCTCTTCAGATGACCGGCCCTGATCGTAGGGCCAGCAATAACCGCTTGGAGCAGCCGAGATGACGGCCAAAATTTTTGTCGACGGTCAAGAAGGCACCACGGGCCTGCGCATCCACGAGGTGCTGGCGCAGCGCGCCGACGTTGAGGTGCTGCAGATCGACCCCGAGCGCCGCAAAGACCCGGCCGAGCGCGCACGCTTGCTCAATGCCGCCGACGTGGCCTTCCTGTGCCTGCCAGACGCAGCGGCCAAGGAGTCGGCCGCGCTGGTGACCAACCCCAACACCTGCATCATCGACGCCAGCACGGCGCACCGTACCGACCCCGCCTGGCTGTATGGCCTGCCCGAGTTGTGCGCGGGGCAGCGCGCCGCTCTTCGTGCAGCCAAGCGCATCGCCAACCCGGGCTGCCATGCCTCGTCCTTCATCGCCCTGATGCGCCCGCTGGTGGACGCGGGCCTGGTGCCCCGGGCGTTGCCGGTCTCGGCCACTTCGCTCACCGGCTACTCGGGCGGCGGCAAGAAGATGATCGCCGAGTACGAGGCTGCGGCGCAGCCCGGCGGCGATGCGAAGTACAAGTCCCCGCGGCCCTACGGGCTGGGCTTGGCACACAAGCACATCCCCGAGATGATGGCCCACACCGGGCTGGCCGCGCGCCCGGGCTTTCTGCCCGTGGTCGGGCCGTTCTACAAGGGCCTGGCCGTGAACGTGCCGCTGCACTTCTCGCAACTGACGCCCGGCACCGACGGTGCCGCGCTGCACGCCGCACTTGCGCAGCACTATGCCGGCGAGCGCTTCGTGCGGGTGATGCCGCTGAGCGACCCGGCCACCCTGGCCGACGGCTTCTTCGACGTGCAGGCCTGCAACGACACCAACCACCTGGACCTCTTCGTCTTCGCCGCCGCCGACCAGGCCCTGCTCATCGCCCGCCTGGACAACCTGGGCAAGGGCGCCAGCGGCGCGGCCATTCAGGCGATGAACGTGCACCTGGGGGTGGATGAGGGGCTGGGGTTGTAGGGCGCGGCCGCGCCTCTTCAAGCGCTGGCGCCTGCCAATCCGGCCAGAGCCTCCTGCCAGGGGGCCAGCGCCACCCCGTCGACCTCGCCGAAGCCCGGCGCCGCACTGATCAGCAGGGGCTGACCGCTCGCAGCCGGGGCCGTGTGCCGGCGCCAAGTGTGCAGGCCCGTGAGCCATTCGCGCTGGAAGGTGGCGCCTGACTTCATCTCCACCGGCCACATCCCGTCGCCGCGCTCAAGCAGCAGATCCACTTCGTTGCCGATGTGATCGCGCCAGAAGAACATCGCCGTGTCCACACCCAGGTGGCGGCAGTGTTTGAGGTACTCCACCATCAGCATGTTCTCGAACAGGGCGCCGCGCAGGGGGTGTGAGTTCAGCATGGCCAGCGAGGTGATGCCCAGCAGCCAGCAGGCCAGGCCGGTGTCATGGAAGTACAGCTTGGGCGTCTTGACCAAGCGCTTGCCGAAGTTGCGGTGGTACGGGGGCAACCGCCAGACGATGTAGCTGGCCTCCAGCACCGACAGCCAATCCCGGGCCGTGGTCTGGGCAATGCCCAGATCCTGGGCCAGGGCGTTCAGATTCAGCATCTGTCCGCAGCGCGCAGCCATCATCCGCATGAAACGCTGAAAGACCAGAAGATCGCCGATGCGGCTGATCTGCCGGACATCGCGCTCGAGGTAGCTGGCGGCATAGCCGGACATCCAGTCACCCACGGGCACCGGCCGGTCGTACAGAGCCGGGTAGCCACCCTTGAGCAGCCACTCGTCCAGATCACGCGGCGCCAGCCCTTCGCTAAGCTCGGACCAGCACAGGGGCAGCAACTCCAGCAGCCCCGCCCGGCCGGCCAGGCTTTGCCCGACCTGCGCCGTGAGCGCGAGGTTCTGCGACCCGGTGATGATGTAGCGGCCCAGCGTACGTGAGGCGTCCACCTGCGTCTGCAGGTACGACAGCAGCGGCGGCCAGCGCTGCGCCTCGTCGATCACGACGCCATCGGCATGGGCCAGCAGAAACCCGCGAGGGTCAGCAGCCACACGCTCGTGCACGTCTGGGTCTTCCAGTGACACATAACGGTGCGTGGCTCCGAACACCTCCCGGGCAAGCGTGGTCTTGCCCGACTGCCGCGGCCCCGTGATCACCACCACAGGAAACCCCTGCGCCAACCGACGCAGGCGATGGCGGGCGTGTCGGATGATCATGTTTACACTTTCAGCTTTAAAGGCTGAAATTGTAAATAGGTACCGCACATACGGTTTCCGCTCCTCGCAGATGCGGGGAAGTTACCTGGGCCGATGAGGTTGCACCCACCGTGGCGGATTGGGATGCAACCGGGCCATGCTCAGCGTGTCCACATAGACGCCGTCACTCAGAGCGTGACGGCAGCGCAGGCCCTCGCGCACTTCACCGAAACGGGTTGACGATGCGCAGGCCTTCGATCTGCTGACCGTGTTGCAGGTCTTCGCTCAACAAGGTGCGACACCCCGCTGTCAGCGCGCCCGCCAAGACCAGAGCGTCATAGAAGCTGAAGCGCCAGCGTGCCTGGAGATCCAGCGCGCGGTGGTAGAGCGCAGCGCTGGCTGTCACCCGCATCAGGGGCAGCAACACCACGTCCAGATAGGCACGCGCTTCGTCGGGTGTCAGGGTCACCTGTGCCTTTCGAAGCATCACGTTCAGGCATTCCTGGACCACCTGCGAGCTGATGCATGCGTTGCCCGTGGACAGGGCCTCGCGAACGATGACTTCTGCTCGCGCGTGCTTGGCCGGGTCGCTGCCGTCGAGGTGGTAGACGAAGACGTTGGTGTCGATGAAGACATCAGCGCTCATTCATGGCCTCTCGGCTGAGCTTCTGGCCCACATGCAGACGGCCCTTGAGGCCGGCCATGGTGGCGTCGTACTGCTCGAGTCTTGTGCGTGCTTGGGCGTAGTCAGCCAGCCAGCGACGGAACTGTTCGTTCAGGGTGGTCTGCTCCGAGCGGGCCCGCTCGCGGGCAGCCTCGATCAGAAACTCCTCGGCACTCAAGGTGATGTTCTTCATGGGGTGATGCGCCAGCAATGGGGAAAAGGGACGTATCTCAGTGCATGTCAGTGTGCACTGCGACAGTGTACGCATGGGTGCCCGTAGCAGCAAACTCTGCAGCCACTAAGCGGTCACGGGTAGCGACTGGGCAAGGTCTCACTCCGGGTACTGCCTGAGGACAGCAGCAGCGCATTGGCCGAAGATCGGGGCTCACCAGAGCCTGTGGCGCACACAGGCCACGACCTTGATGCACGGAGACCCTTGATGCCCCAGGCCCCTACCGCGAAACCTGCCACGCGCGCCCGCAAGACCACCGCTCCTTCAAAGACTGCAGCAGTCACCCAATCTGCACGCACGTCCGCACACACCTCACCCCGCGCCTCGAAGGCTGATGCCGCTTCAGCCGCCTCCCCCGCCTTCGACGCCCTGAAGTGGCGCTGCATCGGCCCGCCGCGCGGTGGGCGCGTGGTGGCCGTGGCGGGGGACCCGAAGGACGCCATGACCTTCTACTTCGGCGCCTGCGCCGGAGGGGTGTGGAAGACGACCGACGGCGGCGTGTACTGGCGCAACGTGTCCGACGGCTTTCTCACCAGCGCCACCATCGGCGCGCTGGCCGTGGCCCCCTCGGACCCGAACGTGGTCTACGCGGGCACCGGCGAGACCACCATCCGCATCGACGTGTCCTACGGCGACGGCGTCTACCGCTCCACTGACGCCGGTCGCACCTGGCAGCACCTGGGACTGAAGGAGACCCGCCACATCGGCCGCATCTGCGTGCACCCGCAGGACCCGGACCTGGTCTACGTGGCCGCCCTGGGCGACGCCTTCGGCTCCAACCCCGAGCGTGGCGTGTACCGCTCGCGCAATGGCGGGCAGACCTGGGAGAAGGTGCTGGACCGCGGCCCCGATGCCGGTGCGGTGGACCTGAGCATGGACCCGTTCAACCCGCGCATCCTGTACGCCGGCTGCTGGGCCGCACGGCGCAGTTTCTGGAACCTGCACAGCGGCGGGCCGGGCAGCGGGCTATGGCGCTCGATGGACGGCGGCGACACCTGGCAGGAGCTTTCTGGCCGCGGCGGCCTGCCCGGCGGGCTGCTGGGCAAGCACGGCGTGAGCGCGTCGGGCGCGCGCGCCGGGCGGGTCTGGGCCCTGGTGGAGGCCGAGGGCGAGGCCACCGGCCTGTACCGCAGTGATGACCACGGCGAGCGCTGGACGCAAGTGAGCACTCACCGAGACCTGATGCACCGCCCCTGGTACTACACCCATGTCTTCGCCGACACCGGGCATGCCGACACGGTCTACATCACCAACCTGCAGATGTGGAAGTCCACCGACGGCGGGGTGAGCTTCAGCGAAGTGACCACGCCGCACGGCGACAACCACGACCTGTGGATCGACCCGAAGAACCCGCAGCGCATGGTGCAGGGCAATGATGGCGGGGCCTGCGTGTCCTTCAACGGCGGGCAGACCTGGTCGTCCATCTACAACCAGCTCACCGCCCAGTTCTACCGGCTGGACGTGGACAACCAGTACCCCTACCGGGTCTACGGCACGCAGCAGGACAACACCTCCATCAGCGTGCCCACGGCCTCGGAGTGGGGCGCCATCACCCTGGGCGACTGCACCTACCCCGGCACGGGCGAGAGCGGCTTCATCGCCGTGCACCCGACCGACCCGGACATCGTCTATTGCGGCGCGGTCGGCTCCAGCCCCGGCGGCGCCGGCGCGCTGCAGCGCTACGACCACCGCACACGGCAGATTCGGCTGGTGAACGTCTGGCCCGAGACCTCGCGCGGCATCGCCCCGCGCGACCTGAAGTACCGCTTCGCCTGGACCTACCCGCTGGTCTTCGCCCCGGGCGACCCGAAGACGCTGTACGCCGGCGGCAACCGCGTGTTCCGCACCCGCAACGAGGGCGCGAGCTGGGAGTGCATCTCACCCGACCTGAGCCTGAATGACCCAGCACGCCAGGGCCACTCGGGCGGGCCGCTCACGCACGACACCGCCGGTGCCGAGGTGCACGCCACCTGCGCCTGCCTGGCGCTGTCCACCCACCGCGCCGGCGAGATCTGGGCCTCCACCGACGACGGGCTGGTGCACGTGACGCGCGACGACGGCGCCACCTGGCACAACGTCACCCCCCGCAGCCGCGGCGTGCGCATGCCCGAGCTGGCCTACGTGGGCTGCGTGGAGATCTCGGCACACGACGCCGACACCGTCTACGTCAGCGCCACGCGCTACAAGTTGGCCGACTACAAGCCCTACCTCTTCCGCACCCGCGACGGGGGCAAGACCTGGCAGTCCATCAATGGCAACCTGCCCGAGGGCGAGATCACGCGCGTGATCCGCGCCGATCCTGTGCGCCCGGGGCTGCTGTTTGTGGGCACGGAGACGGGCATCTTCTTCAGCCGGGACGATGGGGTGCACTGGCAGCGCATGCCGGGCGGCCTGCCGGTGGCGCCGGTGTACGACCTGAAGCTCAAGGGCTCGGACCTGGTGGCGGCCACCCACGGGCGCTCGTTCTGGGTGCTGGACGACATCGAACCCATGCGCCAACTGGAAGGGGCACGCAACACGGTGCAGCTGGTGACGCCGCGCGACACGGTGCGCGCCCGTCTGTCCTGGAGCGCGGGCTCAGGCTTCGCGAAGAAGGGAGTGAGCTACGGCCCGGCCTTTGGCATTGGCGGCGGGACCGAGACCATGGTGGGGCCGGACGGCAAGCCCGGGCGGCGCTTTCTGGAGGTGGGCGAGAACCCGCCCAACGGCGCCCTCGTCTACTACCAGTTACCCGAAGGCTTCAGCGGACCGGTAAAGCTGAGCTTTCTGGACGAAGCCGGCCGAGAGGTCCAGGCCGTGGCCAGCGATGACACCACCCTGGCCAACGGCAAGAAGCCGGGCACCCAGCCGGGCCTGAACCGCTACGTGTGGGACCTGCGCCACCGTGGGCCGGTGAAGCTGGACCCCGCACTCATGACCCGGCGCAACAAGCCGCTGGCCGAAGATGCGGAGGACATTCCCGGGCCCGCCGTGGCCCCCGGGCGCTACCGGGTGGTGCTGGAGGTGGCCGGGCAGCGCCTGGAGGCCGGCTTTGCGGTGGTGAAAGACCCGCGCGTCAAGACGCCGCAGCGCGCCTTTGAGCAGCAGTCAGCGCTGCTGCGCCAGCTCTACGACCACTGGTCGCAGCTCAACCAAGGCGTCAACCGGATCCGGCTGCTCAAGCGTCAGTTGCGTGAGCTGGAGCGCCGCCTGGGCGCCGGCGACCAGGCCTTGGCAGAACGCAGTAAGTCCATGGTGCTAGCCCTGGAGGCGATCGAAGGCGTGCTGGTGGACATCCACCGGGAGTCTTCGCGCGATGTACTGCGCCATCGGGCCGGGTTGAACGACACGCTGTCCGACCTGATCAGCGTGGTGTCCATTGCCGACGAGCCGCCCACGCAGCAAGCCTGCGAGGTCTCTGCGGAGGCCATGGCCAAGGTGAATGCCGAACTGGCGCGCCTGGACGCACTGGTGGCCGGCGAGATCGCCGCCCTGGATACCGCGCTGCGCCAGGCCGGCATCGAGGTGGTGGGGCCAGCGCGGGGGTGAACCGAACTTCGGGGGCCTGACCCTTTGACGGGTCGGGCCTTCTCGGCTCAGTGAGCGCCTGCTTCGGTGCTGCTGCGGTAGTGGTAGGTGTAGCCGTCTTGGAAGCCGAGCTTGAGGTAAACCTGTCGCGCCGATGCGTTGGCCGCATCCACCTGCAGGTAGGCCGTGCGGGCACCTGCCTGCCAGGCCCGCCCCAGCAGACCGGCACAGAAGGCCGTGGCTAGGCCGCGGCCGCGTGTCGCGGGTGCGGTGAAGATGTCGTACAGGCCCACCAGGTCGCCTTCGCGGGCGATCTGGCCGCACACCTGCACCTGCCCGGCCCCGTCGCGCCAGACGATACCGGTGTAAGGGACAGGGGAATGCGCCACGCGCTGCGCGTGGGCCTCGATCTCCACCGGCGAAGAGCCCCGCAACGCACCCACCGTGTGCGCAAAGGTCTGAGCGCCCTCGACGCTTTCGGTCCATCCGGCGGGACGCCCTGGCATGTCCGCAGGCGGCTGAGCCAACTGCGGCAGCACCATGACCCGTGTGTCGTCGAACAGCGCCCAGCCCTGCGCCGCCAGTTGCGCATCCAACCCGGCGGGCTGGGTGAACGGGGTGATGCGTACCACCAGCGGCAGGCCCGCCTCGCGGAACAGGGCTTCGCACTCGGCCAGCTTGTCCTGCGCGCTGCGTACGCCCGCGGCCACGGCGTTGATGCAGCGTGCGCGCTTGGCCTTGCCGGGGTTGTAGCGGACGATCCAACCGTCCAGCCAGCGCTGCTGCGGCGGCGCGCTGGCGTTCAGGCTGCTGTCTTCGATGCGCTGCAGCAGCGCCAGAGGTACGTCCGGGGACAGCACCCGGGCGCCGGCTAAGGACTGCGTGTGGCCGACACCTTGACGCTGGCCACCCCTCTCGAAGACCTCACCAAGCAGATCTTCGGCTTCACCAGCACCGCCACGGCCGGCCGAAGCCATCAGCCACCCAGCCTCGCCACCATCTCCTGCGCAAAGGCCACATAGGCCTGCGCGCCTTTGGACGAGGGGTCGAACACCACCCCCGCCTGCCCGTAGCTGGGGGCCTCGGCCAGACGCACGTTGCGGGGGATCACGGTCTGGAAGACCTTGTCACCAAAGTGCGCCTTGAGCTGGTCGCTCACCTGGGTCTGCAAAGTGATGCGCGGGTCGAACATCACGCGCAGCAAGCCAATGATCTGCAGGTCGCGGTTGAGGTTGGCGTGCACCTGCTTGATGGTGTTGACCAGGTCGCTCAAGCCCTCCAGCGCAAAGTATTCGCACTGCATGGGCACGATCACGCCGTGGGCGCTGCACAGGCCGTTGAGCGTCAGCAGGCTCAGGGAAGGCGGGCAGTCGATGAGCACGAAGTCATGGTCGGCCTGCGCGGCCTTCAGCGCCGCGCGCAGGCGCTCGTTGCGCCGCTCCAGCCCCACCAACTCCACCTCGGCGCCTGCAAGTTCGCGGTTGGCCCCCAGCACCTCGTAGCCGCCCTTCTCGCTGCGCTGGCGCGCCTCGGCCACGCTGGCGGACTCCAGCAGCACGTCGTACACGCTCAAGGGCAGTTGCCGCTTGTCGATACCCGAGCCCATGGTGGCGTTGCCCTGGGGGTCCAGGTCCACCAGCAGGACGCGCTGGCCAATCTTGGCCAAACCGGCAGCCAGGTTCACGGCCGTGGTGGTCTTGCCCACCCCACCCTTCTGGTTGGCGATGCAGAAGATGCGCATCAGGAGCTGCCCAGTTTGAGGCCGAAGCCAATGAGGAAGACGCCCGCGGCACGTTCCATCCAACGGGCCATTCGCTTGTGCGTTCGGACCTTCTCGGTCACCGCACCCGCCAACGCGCACAAGGCCACGCAGTACACCGCGGTGATGGCAGCGATGGTCACGGCCATCGCCGTGAACGTGACCATGCCTTGGTGGCGAGCCGGATCAATGAACAGTGGAAAGAAAGCCATGTAGAAGACGATGGCCTTGGGATTGAGCAGCGTGATCAACAGCGATTGGCGCAGGTAATGGTGCGGCTCGATGCGGATGGGCGGGGCGTCGCCCTCCTTGGCGAACAGCAGCTTGAATCCGATCCACGCCAGGTAGGCCGCCCCCAGATACTGAATGCCCCTGAACCACGCCGGGTGCGCGGCCAGCAACGCGGCCACGCCGGCCACTGCCAGCCACATCAGCACCTGGTCGCCGATGATGACCCCCGCGGTGGCCGCCGCACCAGCCCGAAATCCGCCCTTGGCAGTGGAGGTGAGCAGCGCAAAGGTACCCGGCCCCGGCAGCGCCAGAAAGAGCAGCACAGCCGCACAGAAGGCGCCGTAATCGGTGATGCCGAACATGGTGGAGGCCGGCAGCGATCAGTTGAACAGAGGACTCAGGCGCGCCAGCACCTCGTCCATCAGCGGCGGCGGCAGGTTGTCGACGCGGCGACCGCGGCGCGCAGACAAGTCCAGCACCCTGGGCTGGTCACAACGCACCACCCCCATGGTACGGATGCCGGTGATCTCCACCGCAAAACCGATGCGGCGGGCGAAGTCGCCGCCATTGGTGATGGGGCATACGACGGGCAGGTTGGTGGCCTCGTTGAACTCGGTAGGAGACACCACCAACACCGGACGGCTACCTTGCTGCTCTCGACCGGCGGTCGGGTCCAGGTCCACGAGGTAGATGTCGCCGCGCTTCACAAGAGCTCGCGCCCGGTGGCAGGGGCGTTGATCCAAGCCTTGTCCTCATCGGTCAGGCTTGTGTTGGCGTAATCAGAGGCGGCCAGCAGTTCCGCCAGCGTGTACTTCGGCTTGCGTGCCGGCTCGACAACCAGCCTGCCGTCTACCACAGCCAATTCCACCCTGGCTCCGGCCTCGAGTTCGAGCTGGTCGAGCACGGCACGCGGAATGGTCAGCATGACAGAGCCGCCTACCTTGCGAAGACTGGTATGGTGCATGGGTGCGGTTTCGAGACTGAAGTTATATCGGAATATAACAGCCGGGCGTCTTCACTTCCGTAGTCAGCATCCAACGAGCTGCGGCCAGTGGACGCTGACTGTGCCTCACTCAGCCGGTTTGCCGTGCCGGTGCATTTGCAACTTGGACAAATCACTGAAACCCTGCTGCGCCAGTCGGGCGCGGATAGCGGCTTCGTCGGCGGAGCTCAGGCGCGGCTGGCGCGACAAGATCCACAGGTACTGGCGAGAAGGTTCGCTGATGACGGCATAGCGGCCGTCGTCCGCCAGTTGGATGACCCAGTAGGCACCCCAACCCACAGGCATCCAGCGCAGCCAGGCCGGCAGGAAGCTCACCTTCAGCTGGGCCGGTGCCAAGCTGGTGCCCGACAGCGTGCCCGTAGGGCGGGCGTTGCCCGTGGCGTCATCCATCCGGCCATCAGCGGTGCGGCAGCGATTGAGCACCTCCACGGTGCCATCGGGCAACTGGCGGTAGCTGGCCGTGGTGTCGCTGACGCACTGGCGCTGGAACACGTTGGGGAACAAGGCCACCTGGTACCAGGTGCCCATGTAGGGCGGCACTTGCAGCGCGGGCAGGGACTCCAGTGGGGCGGCGGTCGCAGGGGCGGCGGCGGGTGCTTGGGCCATCACGGCTGGGCTGGCCAGCAAGCACCCAGCGGCCAGCGCCAAGGCTCGCGCTTTCAAGCGCACACCCAGACGCATGGCCGAGCGTGCCGGTGGCCGGATGCGGCAACCCACCGATGGCACAGGGCCAGGAGACGGGGCAACAGTTTTCATGGCAAACGCTTTCTCATCCAGACCAGGCAGCGCTGGGCATCCAGGCCCGGCACGGTCAGTTGTTCCACGTGAAACACCTCGATGTCGGGCGGCAAGGCGGCCAGTTCGTCCTCCGGCACCTTGCCCTTCATCGCCATCCAGCAGCCGCCTGGCTTCATCAGGTGAGAAGTCAAGGACACAAAGTCTTCGAGCGACGCAAAGGCCCGAGAGGTGACCACATCGAAACCGGGCAAGGGCGATACGTCCTCTACCCGGGAATGCGTCGCCTGCAGGTTGGGCAGGCCGAGTTCGGCGGACACTTGGCGGATGAAACTGGCCTTCTTGGCCACCGCATCAACACAGGTCACACTCCACTCGGGTTCGGCGATCGCCAAGACGACGCCGGGCAGGCCCGCTCCACTGCCCACATCGATCAACCTGACTTCTTGAGCATCAGCGTTCGGGGTCCTCTCGTTGCTCCGCAGATGCCGCCTCAAGGCAGGCAGCACCGCCAGGCTGTCCAGCAGGTGCTGCGACAGCATGTCGGCGGGGTTTCGAACGGCCGTCAGGTTGTAGACCCGGTTCCAGCGCGATATGAGCGCGACATACTGAACCAGTTGCCGCCGAGCGTGCGGCGGCAACCCCAAACCCAAGTCCTCCAGGCCCTTGTTCAAGAAGGGAAGCAGCGATTCCACAAGGTCGGACATGCGAGACTGAATGAAGGCGTTCGAGAAGCGCAGCCTGCATCAGAACACGAAGTGCCAAGAGCGTGTGGTTGCTGGGGGCTCGGGTGATCGCCTGTCTGCGGAAGACCCCCCCGGGAGAGGCCCCTGCGAACAAGAACCTCCTGACCCGCTCTTAGAGGATGAGTTCCATGAACGAATGGCTTGGTCCAGCGGGCGCCATCTTGACGGTTATCTTGGGCTTGTTGGGGGTACTGGCACCGCTGCACGCCGGGCGCATGGTGGGCTTGAAACCGCAGGATGGCCGTGGCATTTCTGAGCTGCGGGCGACCTACGGGGGCCTGTTCGCAGGGATGGGGCTGGCGTGCTTGGTGCTTCAAGCCCCTACAGCTTATACCGTCGCGGCCTGCGCATGGCTGGGCGCCGCGCTCATGCGTGCGGTCTCGATGGCGGTGGATCGAAATCCCTCCTGGCTCAATGCGGGTGGCGTGGCACTGGAGTTGTTGATCGGCACGCTCCTGTGGGCGGGCACTTAGGGAGCAGCTCAAGCTCAGCACCCCTGCAGCAGCTGAGCAAACAAACCAGAAGGTCTTCTGCTGACACGGCCGCACTGGCAGCAAAGCGTCAGATAGCTCACGCCGCCTCGTCCGCCGCCGCCCAGTCACTCCTGGCACCGCCTTCAAGCCCCGCCCTGTCGGGCTTCAGGCGCCCCTTCTTCAGATGCACGAGCAGCAGCGAGATGGCCGCCGGCGTGACACCGGGCACACGCGAAGCTTGGCCCAGTGTCTCCGGCCGGTGGGTGCTCAGCTTTTGCCGCACCTCAAACGACAAGGCCTTGACGGCCTGGTAGTCCAGATCCGGAGGCAAGCGCAGCTGCTCATAGGCCGTGGCACGCGCCACCTCGTCCTGCTGTTTGTCGATGTACCCAGCATAGCGGGTGGCGATCTCCACTTGCTCGATCACGGCGTCTGCCAGCTCCGAGCCCAGTTCGGCGCGAAGTGTTTCACGTGAAACACCAGCCTCCGGGCGGGCTATCCCCGCCACCTGGGCCACTGTGTCAAACCCGACCCCAGGCCGACGCAGCAAGTCCAACAAGCTGTGCTCGTGCTCCAGCGCCTTGCCCAGCAGGCGTTCAGCCTCGGCAGCCGGCAGAACCGCCGGGTGCACCCAGCTGGACTTCAGCCGCTGTGTTTCACGTGAAACCGCATCCCGCTTGCGGTTGAACGCATCCCAACGCGCGTCGTCCACCAGGCCCAGGGTACGGCCCGCTTCGGTCAGTCGCAGGTCGGCGTTGTCCTCACGCAGCTGCAGACGGTACTCTGCTCGGCTGGTGAACATGCGGTACGGCTCAGTCACGCCGCGGGTAATCAGGTCGTCCACCAGCACGCCCAGGTAGGCCTCATCGCGCCGCGGCAACCAGGGCGCCCTGCCCTGCACCTGCAGCGCGGCATTCGCGCCGGCGAACAGGCCCTGCGCTGCCGCTTCCTCGTAGCCCGTGGTGCCGTTGATCTGGCCGGCGAAGAACAGCCCCCCAATGGCGCGGGTCTCGAAACTGGCACTCAGCTCGCGCGGGTCAAAGTAGTCGTACTCGATGGCGTAGCCCGGGCGCAGGATGTGCGCCTGCTCCAGCCCGGCGATGGACTGCACCGCCGCGATCTGGATGTCGAAAGGCAGCGAAGTGGAGATGCCGTTGGGGTAGAACTCGTGGGTGGTCAGGCCCTCGGGCTCCAGGAAGATCTGGTGGCTGCCCTTGTCGGCAAAGCGGTTGATCTTGTCCTCGATGCTGGGGCAGTAGCGCGGCCCCACGCCCTCGATCACCCCCGTGAACATGGGGCTGCGGTCAAAGCCGCTGCGGATGATGGCGTGCGTGCGCTCGTTGGTGTGGGTAATCCAGCACGGCACCTGGCGCGGATGCTGGCTCGCATGGCCCAGGAAGCTGAAGACCGGCATCGGCGTGGCCGGCGGCGAGCCATCCAGGCCCGGCATGCCGTCGCCCGGCTGCGCCTGCAGGCGAGAGAAGTCGATGGTGCGCCCGTCAATGCGCGGCGGCGTGCCCGTCTTCAAGCGGCCTTGTGGCAGCTTCAGCTCTTTGAGGCGCGCCGACAGCGTCACGGCGGGCGGGTCCCCTGCCCGGCCGGCCGCATGGTTCTGCAGACCGATGTGCACCCGGCCGTCGAGGAAGGTGCCCGCGGTCAGCACGACGGCCGGAGCCGCAAAGCGCACGCCCGACTGCGTGACAGCGCCCGTCACGCGACCACCCTCCACCGTCAAGTCGTCCACGCCCGCCTGGAAGAGCCACAGGTTCGGCTGGTTCTCCAGCCGGTGTCGGATGGCGGCCTTGTAGAGCACCCGGTCCGCCTGCGCCCGTGTGGCGCGCACGGCCGGCCCCTTGGAGCCATTGAGGATACGGAACTGGATACCCGCCTCGTCAGTGGCCGCCGCCATCGCCCCGCCCAGCGCATCCACCTCCTTGACGAGGTGGCCCTTGCCGATACCGCCGATGGACGGGTTGCAGCTCATCTGACCCAGGGTCTCGATGTTGTGCGTCAGCAGCAGCGTGGCGCAGCCCATGCGCGCAGCCGCCAGCGCAGCCTCCGTCCCGGCGTGGCCGCCGCCGACGACGATGACGTCAAAGCGCTTGGGGAATTGCACGGCGAAGCCCTGGTGGAAAGAC
>Ga0209985_10001672_pt1 | contig 21210 bp, 14 predicted proteins | sample NOAtaG_FD_187305 | JGI IMG/M metagenome (GOLD analysis project Ga0209985, IMG submission 187305) | Freshwater lake microbial communities from Lake Erie, under a cyanobacterial bloom - NOAA_Erie_Diel6S_1000h metaG (SPAdes) (version 2) | ecosystem: Environmental > Aquatic > Freshwater > Lake ...
GGCCCGTGATCTGGCGCGAGTACCCGTCCTGAATGGCGGCAGGGTCGAAGGTGGTTTCGGCGATCTCGAAGGGGTAGCGCAGGGTGCGCGGGGCGTCGGCGCGGGCGTCCTGGCGGCGTGCCTGGGCCGCTGCGGAAGGCGCCGCGACGGCGCCGACGCTGGCCTGGACGATCTGCCGTCGGCGAGTGCTTGGCCCGCGCATGCCTCAGGCCGGCGAGCGCAGCAGGCTCGGTTCGATATCGACAAATTGGTACCAGTGCCGCATGAAGGGGTGGCGGCGGTATCCGATGACCCAGGGGTGAGTAAGGTCGCTGCGCAGCCGATGTCCGTGCAACCGGTAGGGCATGTACACGGCGAAGTACCGCTTCATTTCGCGCAGCAGCGCCAGCCGCTCGGCGCCGTCCGCCAGCACCTTCTGTCGGTCATACAGCGCGTCGTATTCGGGGTGCGAGAAGAAGGCACGATTAGCCACACCCTTGAAGCGCGACACCGCGATGACGAAGGCCCCCTCGCTGTCGGGTACCGTCAGGAGCCAGCCCGTCGTCCACATCATGAGCTTGCCGGCACGCGAAGCCTTCAACTGTTCTGCCCACTTGCCGTACTCGCTGCGCATGCGCAGGCCAACGCGCCGCATGCTCTTGACCCACAACTCCTCGTACTGCCTGGACAACGCATCGCTCTGTGTGTGGTAGACAAGTTCGAGCGGCGAGCCGTCGGGCTGCTCGCGCCAGCCGTCGCCGTCGCGATCCAAATAGCCGTAAGTGTCGAGCAGCGCCTTGGCGCGGGCGACGTCATGGCGCGTCGCGTCCGTCGTGTAGTCCCGCTCGAAGCCGAAAGTCAGCGGCGGTGCCGGCGACACTGCAGGCACCATCTGACCCCTGCGGATCTGCGCGATCTCGCGGTCGATGTCATAGGCCAGCGAGATCGCGCGTCGCAACGCGACGCGGTGGGGTTCCATGCCGCCGATCACCGGGTCGGTCAGATTGAACAGGGTAAAGACGATATCCGGCAGGGGAATGCGGTCCCACTCGATGCCGCGCCGCGCGAGATGCGGCGCCAACCGGTTGCCCGGAATCGCCGCTTGAACGAACTCAGGTGGAATCGACTCCAGATAGTCCGACTGTCCGTTGAGAAATGCCAGCCAGCGCGGTTGGCTCTCGTCGTTGATGGTGACCTCGATACGGTCCACCATCGGCAAGCGCCTTCCACGCAACCGTTGCGCGATGCTCTGCGAGCGCGGGTCGTCTGCCGGCGCTTCCTCGTCGTAGAGAACTTCGCGATACCCGGGATTTCTCTCCAGCACGATGCTGGACGAGCGGCGCCATGACACCAGACGAAACGGCCCGGTACCAACCGGATGCGCCATGATGTCCTCACCGTAGCGATCGACGACTTCGCGCGCGACGGCGCCGAACACGGCGTTGACGGTCAAATTGTGGATCCAGCGTGGATCGGGCTGACCCAGGCGCACACGCAGCGTGTAGCGGTCCAGTGCGCGCAGGCCCGCCACGGGCCGGTCGTAGTCGAAGGGCTTGCGCGAGTCCAAGGCCAAACGCCGCAAAGCGTTCAGACCCTCGATGTCGCTTTCTTCGAGGCTCGCCCAGGCCGGGCTCTTCCAGCGCGGGTCTGCATGGCGCTTGAGCGTGTAGACGTAGTCCTCGGCAATGAGTTCCCGCCGTACCCCCATGAAGGCAGGATCGTCGGTGAAGAAGATCCCTGGCTTCAGCCGCACCGTGTATTCACGGAAGTCCGCGGAGACCTCGGGCATAACGGCCGCCGTCTGCAGGCGCAACTTGGCGGGCCGCGCGAGAAAGTCGTACCGCAACGGCGCCTCGAAAATGTTGCCGATGATCTCGCGCGAGTACGCATCGCTCACCTGGGCCGGATCGAACCCGGTTTCGGCGATGTCGAACGCGCGGCGAAACACCTTTGGCCCGGCGGTTTGGCTGGGCGAGGCACCCGCAGTCGTGACGAGGCCGCCGGCGGCCAGGCTCTGGAGCAGATCGCGGCGCTTCATTCGACTGCCTTCCGCAGGGCTTGTACGTCGATATCGACGTACTGCCACCAGGTCTGCCAGAACAGCGGCCGTCGATAGCCGTGCAGCCACGGCTGTGCGAAGTCGGTGATGATGCGGTGCACGTGGAACTTGTAGGGCATGTACGCGGTTAGCAGCCGCTTGGCTTCGAAGAACAGCTTTTCGCGCTCGGGGCCGTCGGGAATCTGGCGCATCTGGTCGAAGATGCGGTCAAAGCGCGGGTCGCGAAAGCGCGCCATGTTCTGGCCGCCGATTGCATTGACCGTGCCGCGGTCGAGCGCAGGCTGGCCGTCGGGCGATGCCGCGCTTGTCCCCAGCGACCAGATGGGCAGCTTGCCGGCGCGCGCGTTCTTCAGGTTTTCTTGAAACTTGGCGGTCCTGAACTCCACACGCAGGCCGAGTTTTGCCATGTCCTTGCGGCGCAACTCGTCGCGGCTGCGAGCACGCTGGTCGGGCGTGGTGGACCATTGAAGCACCAGCGGCGCGCCGTCGGGCTGCTCGCGCCAGCCGTCGCCGTCCCGATCGATGTAGCCAAACGTGTCGAGCAATGCGCGCGCGCGCGCCAGATCGTGCTGGCCGTTTTCGCTGGCGTAGCGCGGGTCGTACCCGCTGGTATGCGGCACCAGAGGCGACTGCGCGGGGATCGCCTGACCGCGCCAGAACAGGCGGATTTCCTGATCGATGTCGATCGCCAGTCCGATCGCGCGGCGCAGCGCCACCCTGTCGGGCGTATAGCCGCCGACGACCGGGTCTTCCATGTTGAAGAACGTGAAGGTCACGTCGGGATTCAGCGTGCGAGCCAGCTGGATGCCGCGGGTCGCCAGATTGGGCGCCAGCCTGCCATTGGGGGCCGCCTGATTGATGAACTCGGAGGGCAGTCTCTCCAGCAGGTCGTGCTGGTTGTTCAGGAACGCCAACCAACGCGGCTGCTGCTCGTCGATGATCGAAATCTCCACCCGATCCACCAGCGGCAGTCGCTGCCCCTTGAAGCGCGCCAGCAGGGCCTGCCCCTCGGCATCGTCGGCATTGGGCTCGGCCTCGTAGCGCTCCTCGCGGTAGGTCGGATTGCGCTCCAGCACCACCCGCGCCGAGCGCGTCCACGCCGCCAGCCGGAACGGACCCGTGCCGACCGGCCGCTCTACTGCCTTGTCGCCGGCAGCCTCGATGACCTCTCGCGCCACGGCACCCCACAAGTCCGGTGTTGCGAGCACCTGCACGAGCGAGCGCGGCGCGGGTCTTTCGAGGCGAAACGCCAGCGTGTAGCGGTCGAGCGCACGCAACCCCTCGATCGGGGTGTCGTAGTCGAACGGCGTCTTGTTCTTCAGCGCAGCCTCACGCAGCGCGTGCAGGCCCACGATGCGCAGCTCCTGCACCGACGCATAGGCAGGTGCCTTCCAGCGCGGGTCGGCAAAACGTTTGAGCGAGTAGACGTAATCCTCGGCCACCAGCTCGCGCGGCTTGCCTTTGAAGGCTGGGTCGTCCTGGAAGAAGATGCCGGGTCTGACGCGGATGACAAAGTGGCGGTGATTGTCGGAGACCTCCGGCAGCGCCACGGCCGTCACGGGCTTGATCTTGAACGGGCGCGCCAGGTGGTCGTAGCCGTACAGGCCTTCAAAGATGTGCGCGGTGATGATGCGGGAATACAGATCGCTGAGCTGCACCGGATCGAAGCCGACCTCGGCCTGCTCGAAGGCGTAGCGCAAAACCTTCTTGCCGCCACTGTCCTGCGCCACCACGGGCGCGGCCGCCAGCCCGCTGGCGCCCAGGAGACCGGCCCTGAGCAGCGCACGGCGGTCGGCATCCAGGCCGGTCGGCCCGGCGCTCGCCGGACGACCCTCGCGCTGCGCGATCGGGGGTTGGCCCCTGGGGCGGCCCGGCGCGCTCATGCCGCGCTCCCGCCGGCGGCGCCACTGCGCAGCTCCGCATCGATATCGACGTACTTGAAGAAGTCACGCATGAACGGATGGCGCCGGAAGCCGATCAGCCAGCGGTGCGACACCGAGGTCTCGATGCGGTGGCCGAGCAGCTTGTAGGGCGCGTAGGCGATGAACAGTCGCTTGGCGTCGTGGAACACGCGCTCGCGCTCGGGGCCGTCGGGCAGTTGCCGCTGGCGCGCGTACAGGGCGTTGTAGGCCGGCAGGTCGAAGCGCGCGTGATTGGCCTGGCCCTTGTTGGGCCCGTAGCCCAGCGCCAGAAAGGTGTCGCCGTCGGGCTGCGCGGCGCTCCAGCCCACGCGCCACATCATGAGCTTGCCGGCGCGCGAGTTCTTGAGGTTTTCCGGCCACTTGGCCGGCTTGAACTCGATGCGGATGCCCACCGCGTTCATCGAGCGCTTCCACTGCTCGTCGAGCGCGCGCGAAAGCGCGTCGGGCTGCGTGGACATCTGCAGCACGAGCGGACTGCCGTCGGGTTGCTCGCGCCAGCCGTCGCCGTCGCGGTCGACGTAGCCAAAGGTGTCGAGCAGCGCCCGGGCGCGCGCGCGGTCGGTCAGGCTCATCTCGCTGACGAAGGCGGGGTCGTAGCCGGTGACCAGCGGCGCCACCGGCGACTGCGCGGGGATCGACTGGCCCTTGCGCACCAGGCGGATCTCGTCCTCCACGCTGTAGGCCAGCGAGATCGCCCGCCGCAGCGCCACCCGCTCGGGCGTGTAGCCGCCCACCACCGGGTGCTCGACGTTGAAAATGGCCACGTCCACCACCGAGCGCGGCCCGCGGTCCATCTGCACGCCGCGGCGCGCCAGCGAGGGCGCCAGCCGGCCGTTGGGAATGGCCAGGTCGGCCAGGTCGTACGGCACCTCGTCGACCAGGTCGTGTTCCTCGTTGAGGAAGGCGAGCCAGCGCGGCTGGTTTTCCTCGACGATGTAGACCTCCACGCGGTCGAGCATCGGCAGCTTGCGGCCCCTGAGCTTCTGCGCAATGGCGACCGCGGTCGGGTCGCCCGGCGCGCCCTGCTCGTCGTAGGCCTCGTCGCGGTAACCGGGGTTGCGCTCGAGCACGATGCGCGAGGAGCGGCGCCAGTCGGTCAGCCGGAACGGCCCGGTGCCCACCGGCTGCCCCATGATGGCCTTCTCGTCGTAGGCCTCGCACACCTCGCGCGCCACGGCGCCGAGGAACCCGTTGTCGGCAAAGTACTGAAAGAAGCGCGGGCTCGGTTCGCCCAGCCGCACGCGCAAGGTGTAGCGGTCGAGCGCGCGCACGCCGTCCACCTCGGCGTCGTAGTCGAACTTGCCGCCCTTGAGCGCCGCGGCGCGCAACTGCGCCAGGCCAAGGATCTTCGCGTTGTCGAGCAGGTACAGCCGCGGGCTCTTGTAGCGCGGGTCGTAGAAGCGCTTGATCGCGTAGACGTAGTCGGCGGCAACGAGCTCGCGCCGCTGTCCCTTGAACGCCGGGTGGTCCTGGAAGAAGATGCCCGGGCGGATCCGGAAGGTCAGCGTGGTGAAGTCGCCCGAGATCTCGGGCAGGCCGACGGCGGTGTTGGGGACGATCCTGGCGGGGCGGGCCAGGAAGTCGTAGGTCAGCGGCGCGTCGAAGATGTTGGCGTTGATGGTGCTCGAATACAGGTCGTTGACCTGCGCCGGGTCGAAGCCGGTCTCGGCCACGCGAAAGGCGTAGCGCAGCACCCGGGCCTCGCGCGGTTGGGCGCGGGCGGCGCCGGCCGGGACTGCCAGCGGCGCGGCCAGCAGCGAGCGCGTCAGTGCGCGGCGGCTGTGGGAGACGTCGTTCATCGATCTCGGTGCGGATTCAGTGCGGCTTCAGTGCGACTTTGGTGCGGCGGCCCGGCCCGGCTTGCCGGACGACGAAGGGGGGGCATAATCCCGGCCTTTCGCGCTCCCGGCAAGTGTCGTCGAGGTTGCATGGCGGATTGTCGCGGGTCGAATCGAATGGCTGCGATCGGTATCGAGCGGCATCGATCCAGATGTTCCTGACCTGCTGCCGCGCCGTCACCACCCAGCCCGCCCGACAAACAAGGTTCAGCCCCGACCGATGGCCGCCTACATCTTACGCAGACTCTGGCAGATGGTGCCCACGCTGGCGGGCGTCATCCTGCTGGTGTTCTTCCTGTTTCACTTCTTTGGCGGCGACCCGGCCGAGATCCTCGGCGGCTTGCTGGCCACGCCTGAGCAGATCGAGGCGATCCGCACCCAGCTCGGGTTGAACGAGCCGGTGTGGGTGCAACTGTGGATCTTCGTGAAGCAGATCTTCACCTTCAACTGGGGCAACAGCTGGGCCACCAGCGAGTCGGTCGCCAAGATGTTCCTCGACCGGGTGCCCAATACGCTGACGGTGATGATCCCGATCCTCGTGCTCGACGTGGTGCTGGGCATCGTCGCGGCGATGGCGGTGGCCTACGTGCGCGGCTCGCTGACCGACCGCATGATCATGGTCATCACCACGGTCATGCTGTCGGTGAGCTTTCTCGTCTACATCATCGTCGGCCAGTGGCTGTTCGGCTTCCGCCTCGGCTGGTTCCCGGTGCAGGGCTGGAGCGACAGCCTCTGGACCAACCTCACCACCTACGCGGTGCTGCCCATCATGCTGGCGGTGTTCGTGGGTCTGGCGCCGCAGACGCGGCTGTACCGCACCTTTTTCCTCGACGAGATCAATCAGGACTACGTGCGCACCGCGCGCGCCAAGGGGCTGGACGAGAACCGGATTCTCTTCAAGCACGTGCTGCGCAACGCGATGATCCCGATCCTGACCAACATCGCGGTGGCCCTGCCGGGCATCTTCGTCGGCTCGTTCCTGATCGAGACCTTCTTCTCGATTCCGGGCCTGGGCCGCGAGATCCTGCTGGCGGTCAACCGCAGCGACTATCCGGTGATCCAGGCCGTGACCATCTACCTGGCCGTGCTCACCATGGTGATCAACCTCGTCGCGGACGTGCTGTACAAGCTCGTCGATCCGCGCGTCGTGCTCAAGTAGGGGGCCCGCGATGAGCGCCGTTTCGACCACGCCCGCCGCCGGCCTGCCGGCGGCTCCCGTTCAGTCCCCCGGCGTCTGGCGGGCCGCCTGGCGCCGCCTGCGCAACGACGGCGTGGGCATGGTGTCGCTGGTGATCGTGCTGGCCTTTCTGCTGCTGGTGCTGGCGGCGGCCACCGGTCTGGTGGCCGCCGGCTGGCAGAAGGAGGTGGGGGTGCCCAACGCGCCGCCCACGTTCATGGGCCCGCGCGCGGAGGTGCAGGGCACCGATGCGCTGGCGACCATGGTGGACAAGGATGCCAAGCCGGTGGACCTGTCGGACATCGACCCGCTGGCGCCCAAGTACGCGGAGTGGGAAGAGCGCGCCGCCAAGATCAAGATCACCGAGGCGCCGCGCGCCGACACGCTCGCCTTCGGCGGTGACCGCCTGGGCCGCGACGTGCTGTCCAAGGCGATCAAGGGTGCGGAGATCTCGATCTTCGTCGGCATGTTTGCCGCCGTGCTGGCCACGCTGATCGGCACCACGGTGGGTGCTTTTGCCGGCTACTTCGGCGGCAAGATCGGCGACTTCTTCGAGTGGGTCTACAACGTCTTCACCTCGATCCCGGACATTCTGCTGATCTTCGCCTTTGCCGCGGTGCTGGGGCGCGGCATCGACACGGTGATCCTGATCCTGGGGCTCACCGGCTGGACCGGCATGTACCGGCAGGTGCGCGCCGAGTACATGAAGCACCGCGGCCGCGAGTACGTGCGCGCCGCCGAGGCGATCGGCGCCGGCCATTTGACCCGCATGTTCGTGCACATCCTGCCCAACGTGAGCCACGTGATCCTGGTGCGGATGTCGCTGCTGGTGGTGGCCTTCATCAAGGTCGAGGTGATCCTGTCGTTCCTCGGCCTGGGCGTGCCGGTGGACCAGGTCTCCTGGGGCACCATGCTGAGCGAGGCGCAGGCCGAGCTGGTGCTGGGGTACTGGTGGCAACTGGCGGCCGCCACGCTGTTCATGGCCATTTTCGTCACCGCGTTTTCCCTGCTGACCGACGCGCTGCGCGACGCGCTCGACCCGAAACTGCGGTGATGCGCGCAGCAGTGCACCCCTCTTTTTGCGCGGTCGGCTTGCCGCAGATCGCCGGCCAGGCCAGACGATTTGTCTTGGCAAGGGCAACGCAAACCAACCTGGCGTCGCCATCGTCGCGCGCTCAACGGACGGCCTCTTTCAGATGAGCAACCTCGTTTCCGTGCGCGACCTGCGCGTCAGCTTCCGCCTCGGCAAGTCCCAGGTGGCCGAGGCGGTCAAGGGCGTGAGCTTCGACATCCCCGAGAACTCCACCGTCGCGCTGGTGGGCGAGTCGGGCTCGGGCAAGAGCGTGTCGGCGATGTCGATCGTGCGGCTGCTGCCCGACAATGCCGTCGTCGGCCGGGACAGCCGGGTGCTGTTCGGCGGGCAGGACCTGCTGACGGCCCCGATCGAGCACCTGCGCCGCGTCCGCGGCAAGGACATTTCGGTGGTGTTCCAGGAGCCGATGACCTCGCTGAACCCGGTGTTCACGGTCGGCGACCAGATCGCCGAGGTGCTGCAGTTGCACCTGGCCCTGAGCCGCCGGCAGCTTGGCGACCGCGTGGTGGAACTGCTCACCGAGGTCGGCATTCCCGAGCCCAGGGCGCGCGTCGATTCGTACCCGCACGAGCTGTCGGGCGGGCAGCAGCAGCGCGTCATGATCGCCATGGCGATCGCCTGCGAGCCCAAGCTCCTGATTGCCGACGAGCCCACCACCGCGCTCGACGTGACCGTGCAGCGCCAGATCCTGGAGCTGGTGGCGCGGCTGCAGGAAAAGCACCGCATGAGCGTGCTGTTCATCAGCCACGACCTGGGCGTGGTGGGCGAGATCGCCGACCAGGTGGTGGTCATGAAGGACGGCGTCATCCGCGAGACCGGTGCGGTCGATCGCATTTTCGCGGCGCCGCAGGACAGCTACACCAAGGCGCTGCTGGCCTGCCGGCCGCGGCTGGATGTCAAGCCCAGGCGGCTGCCGGTGATCGACGACTTCATGCAGCTCGACGGCGGCACGCCGGCGGTGCTGCCCGACCGCACCGCGCGCGCCACCAGCCCGCAGCCGCTGATCGTGGCGCGCGGACTGCGCAAGGAGTACCGGCTGAAGACCGGCATTTTCGCGCGCAAGACCATCGAGGCGGTCAAGGAGGCGAGCTTCGAGCTGCACCGCGGCCGCACGCTCGGCGTGGTGGGCGAGTCGGGCTCGGGCAAGACCACGGTGGGCATGCTGCTGATGCGGCTGATCGACGCCACCGCCGGCGAAGTGCGCTACGACGGCACCGATCTGCTCAAGCTGTCGCCGCGCGACCTGCTGCCCTACCGCCGCAAGATCCAGATCATCTTCCAGAACCCGTACGCCAGCCTGAACCCGCGCTTCACCGTGGGCCAGATCCTGGTCGAGCCGATGAAGATCCACGGCATCGGCGCCTCGGATGCCGACCGCCTCGAGCGGGCGGTGGCGCTGATCAAGCGGGTCGGGCTGCCGGCCGAGGCGGTGCACAAGTACCCGCACGAGTTCTCGGGCGGGCAGCGCCAGCGGATCGCCATTGCGCGGGTGTTGTCGATGCAGCCCGAGGTCATCATCTGCGACGAGTCGGTCTCGGCGCTCGACGTTTCGGTGCAGGCCACCGTGCTCAACCTGCTGCTGGACCTGCAGGACGAGTTCGGCATCAGCTACATCTTCATCAGCCACGACCTGGCGGTGGTCAAGTACATGGCCGACGACATGCTGGTGATGAACCAGGGCGCGATCGTCGAGCGCGGCGACGCCGAGGCGATCTACCGCAATCCGCAGCACGAGTACACCCGCAAGCTGCTCGGTTCGATCCCGCGCGGGTTCACCGGCACGGCCTCGTCGCTGCACCACCAGGCCGGCTAGTCCGCGCTGCCGCGGCCATGGCGGAGCCGGCACGCACGCTCCTGGCCGGCGCGCTGGCGCGGGTGATCGCGCTGCGCCGCCAGTTGCACGCCGACCCCGCGGCCGGCGTGCGCTGGCTGGCGGTCAAGCACTGGCAGAGCGAGCGGCTGCGCCGTACCTACCCCGACCTGTTTGCCGAGCCGCGCTACGTCACGGCCGGCGAGTTCTTCCTGTCCGAGCTGTACGGCGCCAGGGACTTCGAGAGCCGCGACGTCGAGGCGCTGCGCGTGGTGCCCAAGCTGGCGCGCATGCTGCCCGACAAGGCGATCGAGACGCTGCTGGCGGCCGTCGAGCTGGACGAGCTGTCCGAGACGCTCGACGCTCGCGTGGCCGCAGCGGTGACGCTGCCGCTGGACGACGCGCGCTACGCGGCGGCCTACCGCGCCGCCGGCACGCGCGCCGAGCGGCTGCGGCAGATCGAGGTCATCGACGGCATTGGCCGCTCGCTGGAGAAGCTTGCCCGCGTGCCGCTGCTGGCCGGCATGATCCGCATGATGCGGGTGCCGGCCGAGGCGGCCGGTGTGGGCCACCTGCATCACTTCCTGGAGGGCGGCTTCAACGCGTTCAAGGCGATGGGCCCGGCGGGCGAGTTCCTCGCCACCATCCGCCAGCGCGAGACCGCGCTCATGGAGCGCCTGTTCGGCGACGACCCGCAACCGTTCCGTGACCTGCTGCCGGAGCGCGCGCAAAGCTAACGCCGCGGCGGCTCGTCGTCGGGCAGGTCCGGCTCCGGCACCCCGCGCCACATTGCCCAGGCGGCGCTGACCAGCGCCAGCCCCGCAAACATCACCGCCAGCCAGGCCAGCGCGATGGCCACCGGCTGTGCGGACCAGGCGCCCTCGTCGAGCAGGTGTCGCACCGGCACGCCCACCAGTTCGGCCAGCAGCATGGCCATCAGGCCAAAGGCCAGCGCCGCGCCGAAGCCGAGCGCGGCAAAGCGCAGCGTGATGCGGCCGCCGGCCAGGACCAGCGTCAGCGCCAGCCCGGCGCCCGTCAGCGCCGCGCCGGCAAAGCGGCTGAACTCCAGCAGCGCGGCGGCGGCCACCGCCACGGCCAGCGGTACCAGCGCCACCAGCACCTGGACCGGCTTCACCGCGTCCTCCGCAGGCGGCGGGCCCGCCAGGCGCGCCGCAGATACACGCTCCAGGCCACCCGCACCAGCACATAGCCCGCCGTGGCCAGGCCGCAGGCGAGCAGGAACACGCCGAGCGCCAGCGGTGCGCCCAGTCCGAGCGCCCACTGGCCGAAGGCTTCGGCCGAGGCCAGCGGCTGCGCGAACACCCAGTCGGGCGGCGGCTCGGGCGGGTGGCCCCCGGCCGCGCCCAGCGCCAGGCTGCCGATCTTGAAGGCGAGGAAGTACAGCGGGACGATGGTGATCGGGTTGGTGTAGAGGGTCGTCAGCAGCGCCACCGCCAGATTGGCGCGGAACAGGGTGGCCGCGATGCCGGCGCCCAGCATCTGCAGCGGGCCGGGAATCAGCCCGCAAAACAGGCCGATGGCCACGCCGCCGGCCGCCGAACGCCGGTTCAGGTGCCACAGCGCCGGGTGGAACAGGGCCTCGCCGAAGACGCCAAGGATCTTCAGCTCGCGCACGCGCTCCACGCTGGGCATGTAGCGCCGAAAGAACTTGCGGGGCATGAGGGGGGGCGGAATCGGGCTCGAAACTCGGGGATCCGCGGACACGGGGGCGCAAGGTGCCGGCGGGCCGGCGGGCCGGCGGGCTGGAAAGCGTCGCGGTTCCCGACAGTGTAGTTATCCTGACGTGGCGCCACGGCGACACCGGTTTGCCCCAACCGCCGCCCCACGCGCAGAAACCCGGACCCGGAGTCAGGCTCCATGTGGATCGACACCCACTGCCACCTCGATGCGGCCGAGTACGACACCGACCGGGCGGCGGTGGACGCGCGGGCGCGCGCGGCGGGGGTGACGCTGGCGGTCCTGCCGGCCGTGCATGCGGCCGGCTTCGGCCATACGGCCGCGGTGGCGCGCGCGCTCGGCCATGCCTACACGCTCGGCCTGCATCCGCTCTGGCTCGATGAGGCCACCGAGGCGCACCTGGACGAGTTGCGGGCGGCCGCCGGCGCGGCGCTGGACGACCCGCGCTTCGTCGGTATCGGCGAGATCGGCCTGGACTTTTTCGTCCCCGCGCCCGACGTGGCCCGGCAGGAGCACTTTTATCGCGCGCAGCTGCGTCTGGCGCGCGACCTCGGCCTGCCGGTGGTGGTGCACGTGCGCCGCTCGGCCGACGCCCTGCTGCGCGAGCTGCGCCGGATCGAGGTGCCGGGCGGCATCCTGCACGCCTTCAATGGCTCGGAGCAGCAGGCCGAGCAGTTCGTGGCGCGCGGTTTCAAGCTGGGCTTCGGCGGCGCAATGACCTACCGCGGTTCGCAGCGCATCCGCCGGCTCGCCGCCGGCTTGCCGCTGGCGGCGCTGGTGCTGGAGACCGATGCGCCCGACATCCCGCCGCAGTGGTTGCGCGATGGCGCGCACGTGGCCCGCAACGAGCCCGCCGAGCTGCCGCGCATCGCCCAGGAGCTGCTGGCGCTGCGCCAGGCGGGTGCCGGCGGCGCGGCCACGCTCGACGAATTGGCGGCGGCTACGCGCGCCAACGCCGCCGCGGCGCTGCCGCGGCTGGCGGCGCTGCTGACCTGAGCGGATGAGGGGCCACCGGTCATGCGCGCTGTGACGATCCAGGACGCCGCACGCCCCGCCGCACGCCCCGCCGGACGCCTCGCCGGACGCCTCGCCGCACGCCTCGCCGGACGCCTCGCCGCACGCCTCGCCGGACGCCTCGCCGCACGCCTCGCCGGACGCCCCGCCGGACACCCAGCCGGACGCCCCGCCGCACGCCCCGCCGCACGCACTGCCGCACGTGCTGCCGAACGCACGGCCGCACGAACCGCCGAGCGTGTTTCCGCACGCTTTGCCGCCCCGGCTCGCCGTTGCCCGTGCCAGGGCGGCGTTGGGCGACTGTCGCAACGGTCGCTGCAAGTGGCCTGCGGGCGCGCCGCGCAGCGGACCCGCACGCAGGCGTTCGGTGAGCAGCGCGGACGCCGGATCGGGTCGCGAACGGGGTCCTGCGCAGGCGACGGGTGGCGGGAGGGGCCGCTTGGGCCAGCCTGCGGCCGTTCCGGACAGCTTCGGGCCCCCTGATCCCATGCTGCCGCTGGCGCTGGCCGCCTTCGTCGCCGGCTGCTGGGTCTTGCAGCAGCAGGCCGAGTTGCCGCCCGTCGTGCTGATCGTCGCCGCGCTGGCGCTGGGCGGCGCGGCCGCGGCCGGGGCGCTGTGGGCGCAGGCGCGCGCGGTGGCCGGGCGCGGTGCCGCGCTGCTGGCCGCCGCCGGCGCGCTGGCGGCCGGCTTCGGCTATGCGGGCCTGCTGGCGCAGTGGCGCATGGCCGACCAGCTCGCCTTCGGCGACGAGGGGCGCGACGTGCGCGTGACCGGCGTCGTGGCCAGCCTGCCGGCGGCGCTGGAGCGCGGCGTGCGCTTCGAGTTCGAGGTCGAGCAGGTACACGGCGCGGCCGACGGCACGCCGCAGGTGCCGCAGCGCCTGTCGCTCGGCTGGTACGGCGCCGATGTGCGGGTACGGCCGGCCGAGCGCTGGAGTTTCACGGTGCGGCTGCGCCGCCCGCACGGGGCGATGAATCCGGGCGGCTTCGACCTCGAGGCCTGGATGCTCGAGCGCAACCTGCGCGCCACGGGTTACGTGCGCGAGGTCGTACGGCCGCGCGCGGGGCAGGACGGGTCGGACGGCGGGCTGCCGGGTGCGCAGGCAGACCGGCGCGATGCGACCCCGCAGCGGCTGGACGCGCGCGTGCTGCAACCCGGCCCGCTGGTCGACCGGCTGCGCGACGATCTGCGCGCCGAACTGCAGGCCCGGCTGGCGGGCAGCCGCTACGGCGGCGTGATCGTGGCGCTGGTGCTGGGCGACCAGCGCGCCATCGCCGAGGCGGACTGGCAACTGTTCAACCGCACCGGCATCAGCCACCTGGTCAGCATCAGCGGGCTGCACATCACCATGGTGGCGGGCCTGGTGGCCCTGCTGGCCGGCTGGAGCTGGCGGCGCTCGGCACGCCTGCTCGCGCGCGCGCCGGCGCAGACCGCGGCCGCGGTGGCCGGCATGCTGACCGCGCTCGCCTACTGCCTGCTGGCGGGCTGGGGCGTGCCGGCCCAGCGCACCTTCTTCATGCTGGCCGTGGTGGCGCTGGCGCTGCTGTCGCGGCTGGCGCTGCGGCCCACGCTGACGCTGGCCGCCGCGGCCTTCTTCGTCAACCTGCTCGATCCATGGTCGGCGCTGGCGCCCGGATTCTGGCTGTCGTTCGGCGCGGTGGCGGCCATCCTGTATGCGCTGTCGAGCCAGGCGGGGCCGCCGCAGCGCGGCTGGCGCGCCACGCTGCTGGCGGCCGCTCAGGTGCAACTGGCCGTCACGGTGGCGCTGGTGCCGCTGACGGTGCTGCTGTTCCAGCAGGTGTCGCTGGTGTCGCCGCTGGCCAACGCGGTGGCGATCCCGCTGGTGAGCCTGGTGGTGACGCCGATGGCGCTGGCCGGCGGGCTGGCGGTGGCACTGCCGGCGCCGCTCGACACGCTGGCGCTGCCGCTGCTGGCCATTGCCCATGCACTGTTTGCGTGGCTGGCCGACGGGCTTGCCTGGGTGGCCGCGTGGCCGTGGGCCAGCGTGCCGCTGGCCGCGCCGCCCGGCTGGACGCTGCCGCTCGCCTTCGCCGGCGTGGCCTGGCTGCTGGCGCCGCCGGGCTGGCCGGCCCGCTGGGTGGGCGTGCTCTGGATGCTGCCGCTCGTTCTGTGGCCGCCGGCGCGGCCCGGCGCGGATGAGCTGTGGGTCACCGCGCTCGATGTCGGGCAGGGCAGCGCGGTGCTGATCGAGACCCGCGAGCGCGCCGTGCTGTACGACACCGGGCCGCGCTTCCATGCGCAGGCCGACGCCGGCGGCCGGATCATCGCGCCCTACCTGCGCTGGCGCGGCATCGGCGCGCTCGACCTCATGGTCGTGTCGCACCTGGACAGCGACCACTCGGGCGGCATGGCCTCGCTGCTGCGCGCACTGCCGGTGGACGGCGTGCTGACCTCGATCGACCCGGCGCATCCGGGGTTGCGGGGGGGATTGCGGGGGGCGCCGGTGGAGCGCTGCCGCGCCGGCCAGGTGCTGGAGCTGCCGCCGCTGCGCATCGAGGTGCTGCATCCGTCGGCCGCCGACTACGAGCCGTCGGGGCGCCGGCGCTCGACCAACGCCATGAGCTGCGTGCTGCGTGTGGCGGCTGCCGGGCGCAGCGTGCTGCTGACCGGCGACCTGCCGGCGCGCGAGGAGGCGGAGCTTGCCGCCCGTGTCGGCGCCGCGGGGCTGCGCGCAACCCTGGTGACGGCGCCGCATCACGGCAGCCGCCACTCCTCGTCGGCACCGTTCGTGGCGGCGCTGGGTCCGGCCGAGGTGCTGGTGCAGGCGGGCTACCGCAACCGCTTCGGCCATCCGGCGCCGGAGGTGCTGGCCCGCTATGCCGCCGCCGGGTTGCCGGTGCGGCGTACCGACTGGAGCGGCGCCCTGCAGTGGCGGCTGCGGCCCGATGGCGAGCAGCTCATCGCCTGGCGCCAGGCCGGCCGCCGCTACTGGCACAACCAGCCGGGACCCCTGGCGCCGGTCGACCCCGACCGCGATGACGGCGGCGACGGCGGCGACGGCGCCGCCGCGGCGGCTACGGACGGCACAGGCTACGATGCGTCGCGCCGCGAAGCGAGTGCGGCGGTCCCGCGGTTGCCGGAGGCGCCCGCCGAGCCGATGCTGGCCGAACCCGCCTTCGATTGATTGGCCCTGTTCTTGCTTGCTCAGAGCCTACCTGCACCGACACGCCCCCCCCCCGATGCTGCAAGCGCGCCCTTACGACGAGATGAGTACCGCGGACGGCGCGCTGCGCGCGCCCTACCGCCAGTACCACTCGTGGCTCGATCGGCAGAGCCCCGAGACGATGCACAACAAGCGCGCCGAGGCGGATCTCGTGTTTCGCCGCGTCGGCATCACCTTCGCGGTCTACGGCGACAAGGACGAGGACGGCAGCGGCACCGAGCGGCTGATCCCGTTCGACGTCATCCCGCGCATCCTCACGGCGGCCGAGTGGCGCATGCTGGAGGCCGGCCTGCGCCAGCGGGTGCGTGCGCTCAACCTGTTCGTGCACGACGTCTATCACGAGCAGGCCATCCTCAAGGCGGGCAAAGTGCCGGCCGAGCAGGTGCTCAAGAACAGCCAGTACCGCCCGGAGATGCAGGGCGTGGACGTGGCGCAGAACATCTACTCGCACATTGCCGGCATCGACCTGGTGCGGGCCGGCGACGCGCAGGGCGAGGGCGTGTTCTACGTGCTCGAGGACAATCTGCGCGTGCCCAGCGGCGTGAGCTACATGCTGGAAAACCGCAAGATGATGATGCGGCTGTTTCCCGAGCTGTTCAGCCTGCACCGGGTGGCCCCGGTGGCGCACTACCCCGACGTGCTGCTGGAGAACCTGCGCTCGGTGGCCCCGCAGGGAGCGGACAACCCGACCGTGGTGCTGCTGACCCCCGGCATGTACAACTCGGCCTACTTCGAGCACGCCTTCCTGGCGCAGCAAATGGGCATCGAACTGGTGGAGGGCCAGGACCTGTTCGTGCAGGACAACGCCGTCTACATGCGCACCACGCGCGGCCCGCAGCGGGTGGACGTGATCTACCGCCGCATCGACGACGACTTCCTCGACCCGGCGCACTTCCGCAGCGACTCCACGCTGGGCGTGCGCGGCATCCTCGACGTGTACCGCGCCGGCCGCGTGACGCTGTGCAACGCCATCGGTACCGGGGTGGCCGACGACAAGTCGATCTACCCGTACGTGCCGGACATGATCCGCTTCTACCTCGCCGAGGAGCCGATCCTGGCCAACGTGCCGACCTTCAAGTGCCGCGATCCGCTCGACCTGTCGTACGTGCTGGCCAACATGGCCTCGCTGGTGGTCAAGGAGGTCCATGGCGCCGGCGGCTACGGCATGCTGGTCGGCCCGGCCTCCAGCACGCGGGAGGTTGCCGCGTTTGCCGAGCGCGTGAAGGCCGACCCGGCCAACTACATCGCGCAGCCCACGCTGGCGCTGTCCACCTGCCCGACCTTCGTCGAACAGGGCATCGCGCCGCGCCATATCGACCTGCGGCCCTACGTGCTGTCGGGCCGCGAGATCGTCACCGTGCCTGGCGGCCTGTGCCGCGTGGCCCTGCGCGAGGGCTCGCTGGTGGTCAACTCGTCGCAGGGCGGCGGCACCAAGGACACCTGGGTGCTGGAGCGCTGAGCATGCTGAGCCGCACCGCCGACCACCTGTTCTGGATGGCGCGCTACATCGAGCGGGCCGAAAACACCGCCCGCATGCTCGACGTGACCCTGTCCACCTCGCTGCTGCCGCAGCCGGCCGAAGACGTGGAGCGCGCCTGGCGGGCGGTGCTCGGGATCTCCGAGCTGCAGGCCGCGTACGACTCGCGCTTCGGCGCCACCACGCGCGGCGACGTGCTCGACTTCCTGGTGCGCGATGCGACCAATCCGTCGTCGATCTACTGCTGCCTGCAGGCGGCGCGCGAGAACGCGCGGGCGGTGCGCGGCTCCATCACCACCGAGGTCTGGGAGACGCACAACGACACCTGGCTCGAGCTGCAGCAGCACCTGCGCAGCAAGCTGCTGGCGCGCGATCCGCAGCAGTTCTTCGAGTGGGTGAAGTTCCGCTCGCACCTGTCGCGCGGTGTGACCATCGGCACCATGCTCAAGGACGAGGCGTTCTACTTCGTCCGCTTGGGCACCTTCCTGGAGCGCGCCGACAACACCGCGCGGCTGGTGGACGTGAAGTTCCACGCCGCGCCCCAGCAGCCTGGCGGCGTGGCGCAGGCGCCGGCGCAGACCCAGACTCAGACCCAGACCCAGACCCAGACCCAGACCCAGACCCAGGCAATGGGCGGTGCGGCGCAGGCGCAGGCGCAGGGGGCGGGCGACAGCCTCGGCCACCATCTGGACTTCTACTACTGGGCGGCCATTCTGCGCTCGGTGTCGGCCTTCGAGATCTACCGCAAGGTGTACCGCGACATCATCACGCCGGCGCGGGTGGCCGAACTGCTGATCCTGCGCGACGACATGCCGCGCTCGCTCATGTACTGCCTCAACGAGGTCTGCAGCAACCTCGAGAAGGTGCGCAACAGCCGCTCGGGCGAGACCGAGCGGCGCGCCGGCCTGCTGCGGGCCGAGCTGCAGTACGGGCGCATCATCGACATCCAGAGCCAGGGGCTGCACGCCTACCTCACGCGCTTCATGGAGCGCGTCAACGACCTGGGTGGACGCATCAGCCAGGACTTCCTGGTACCGATTTCCACCAGCGCCGGAGCCGTGGCATGACCTACTGCGTGGCCATGAAGCTGGACCGCGGCATGGTGTTCCTGTCGGACTCGCGCACCAACGCCGGCGTGGACCAGATCTCCACCTTCCGCAAGATGACGGTGTTCGAGCACCCCGGCGAGCGGCTGATGGTGCTGCTGTCGGCCGGCAACCTGGCCATCACGCAGGCGGTGCGGCAGGTGGTCACCGAGCGCACCGGCCCGACCGATCACAGCGTCTGGAACGCCAAGACCCTGTTCGATGCGGTGCGCATCGTCGGCGAGGCGGTGCGCGAGATCCACGAGCGCGACGCCGCGGCGCTCAAGCAGGCCGGCATCGATTTCACCTGCCATTTCATCTTCGGCGGGCAGATCCGCGGCGAGCGGATGCGGCTGTTCCAGGTCTATGCGGCCGGCAACTTCATCGAGGCCACGCCCGAGAACCCGTACTTCCAGATTGGCGAGGCCAAGTACGGCAAGCCGATCATCGACCGCGTGGTCACGCCGGCCACGGCGCTGGACGAGGCGGCCAAGTGCGCGCTCATCAGCATGGACTCGACCCTGCGCTCCAACATCTCGGTGGGGCTGCCGCTGGACCTGCTGGTGTACGAGGAAGGTGCGCTGCAGGTCACCAAGTTCGTGCAGATCGACCCGCACAACCAGTACATGCAGATGATCCGCAACACCTGGGGCGCGCGCCTGAAGCAGGTGTTCCAGGAGATTCCGGACCCGACCTGGCGCGACGCCCGCGCCGCGCCCGATGCGCCGCGGCTGGAGACCGACATCACCCATCCGGTGCGCGCGCCCTTGCCGCCCACGCTGGAGACCCGGCCGGCCGGGCAGGTGCAACTGGTGGCCGGGGCGGGAGCGCAGCAACGGCAAGACCAGTAAAGCCCGTCGCCACGGCCCCATGTCCATCCACGTCGCGCTCAACCACGTCACCACCTACCGCTACGACCGGCGCGTGGCCCTCGGCCCGCAGGTGGTGCGGCTGCGGCCGGCGCCGCACTGCCGCACGCCGATCCTGTCGTACTCGCAGCGCATCGAACCGGCCGGCCACTTCATCAACTGGCAGCAGGACCCGTTTTCCAACTACCTCGCGCGCCTGGTCTTCCCCGACAAGACCACCGAGTTCCGGATCACGGTGGATCTCGTGGCCGAGATGGCGGTCTACAACCCGTTCGACTTCTTCCTGGAGCCGGCTGCCGAGAACTTTCCGTTCGGCTACGAGGGCGCGCTGCACCACGACCTGCTGCCGTACCTGGCGTGCGAGGAGGGCGGGGCGCGCTTTCGCGAGTTTGTTGCCAGCATTGACCGGCGCGAGCAGCGCACCATCGACTTCCTGGTCGACATCAACCGCCGGCTGCAGCGCGAGATCCGCTACCTGATCCGCCTGGAGCCGGGCGTGCAGACCCCGGAGCAGACGCTGCGGCGCGCGGCCGGTTCGTGCCGCGACACCGGCTGGCTGCTGGTGCAGGCGCTGCGCCATGTGGGGCTTGCCGCCCGCTTCGTCTCGGGCTACCTCATTCAACTGAAGCCCGACGTCAAGTCGCTCGACGGCCCGAGCGGCGCCGAGGTCGACTTCACCGACCTGCACGCCTGGTGCGAGGTGTATCTGCCCGGTGCGGGCTGGATCGGGCTGGACCCGACCTCCGGCCTGCTGGCGGGCGAAGGCCACATTCCGGTGGCCTGCACGCCCGACCCGAGCTCGGCCGCACCGGTGACCGGCGCGCTGGACGAATGCGAGGTCGACTTCCAGCACCACATGGCGATCACGCGCATCTACGAGTCGCCGCGCGTGACCCGGCCCTACAGCGACGCCCAGTGGCAGGCGATCGACGCGCTCGGCCGCGACGTCGATACCGACCTGGCGCGCGGCGACGTGCGCCTGACCATGGGCGGCGAGCCGACCTTCGTGTCGGTCGACGACCGCGACGGCGCCGAGTGGAACACCGCCGCGCTCGGCCCCACCAAGCGCGGCCTGGCGGCCGAACTGACGCACCGGCTGCGCGAGAAGTACGCTGCCGGCGGCTTTGTTCACATGGGGCAGGGCAAGTGGTATCCGGGCGAGCCGTTGCCGCGCTGGGCGCTGTCGGCCTACTGGCGCGCCGACGGTCAGCCGTGCTGGAGCGATCCGGCGCTGCTGGCCGACGAGCGCCTGCCGGGCCGAGCCTCCAGTTCAGCCGCGCAGCGCTTCATCACCCGTCTGGCGCAGCGCCTGGCGGTGGACCCGAAGCATGCGCAGGCCGGCTACGAGGACAGCCTCTACTACCTGTGGCGCGAGCGCCGGCTGCCGGCCAACGTCGATCCCTTCGACAGCCGGCTCGACGACGAGCTCGAGCGAGCCCGCCTGCGCCGCGTGTTCCAGCAGGGGCTGGCGAGCGTGGTCGGCTACGCGCTGCCCATCGCACGTAACGAAGCACGCAACGAAGCACGCAACGAAGCACGCAACGAAGCGCGCAACGAAGCGCGCAACGAAGCGCGCAACGAAGCGCGCGATGAAGCGCGCGATGAAGCCCGCGGCGCAGCCACCGGCGGCTGGCGCAGCGGCCCTTGGTTCCTGCGCGACGAGCTGCGCGACGAGCGTATGTACCTCATCCCCGGCGACTCGCCGATGGGCTACCGGCTGCCGCTCGACTCGCTGCCGTGGGTCGACCAACAGCAATACCCGCACCTGCACACGCAGGACCCGTTCGCCCCGAGCGCGCCGCTGCCGCTGCACGCCGACATCCGCCGCCAGTACGCACCGCACGCGGTGGGCGGCGGCTTTGCCGAGGGCGGAGCGGTGGCGCTGCAGGAGGGTTTTGCGGCGACCGCGGGCGCCATGACCCCCTCTCCCCGATCACGGGGAGAGGGCTGGGGTGAGGGGCTGCCCGGGGAAGGCAGCGGCGATGTCGTGCCGCTGGAGGCCGGC
>Ga0209985_10001673_pt1 | contig 21202 bp, 11 predicted proteins | sample NOAtaG_FD_187305 | JGI IMG/M metagenome (GOLD analysis project Ga0209985, IMG submission 187305) | Freshwater lake microbial communities from Lake Erie, under a cyanobacterial bloom - NOAA_Erie_Diel6S_1000h metaG (SPAdes) (version 2) | ecosystem: Environmental > Aquatic > Freshwater > Lake ...
GCGGGGGGGGGCAAAGAACGCGAACGTGAACCTGAACGTGAAAAGAACCCACCTGAACATGAAAAGAACCAGACCCCGGTCTTTTTCACGTTTCCGATCACGTTTCCGCTCACATTCCCGTTCCCGTTCGGCTTCCGCAAGGCGTTTTCCCGCCTCGCCGCCCAAAACCGCCGATTTTCTCAGGGACCAAACCGATCGGCAGCTCCGGACGGTCGACAGACAACTTCCGACGGTCGATAAACAACTTCAAAGGCGGGCCGTCGAACGTCATCAGTTGAACAAAGGGAAACACGCCCCAAGCCATCTTGCGCCCACGGAAAGAGCAGTTTTCGCCCCAACGGGGCGCAGGAATGTAGCCACGGGTGAAGCCCGCGCTTCGCGGGCGCAACCCGTGGAAAGTCACGTCTATTCATCGACCTGCCCCGGAGGGGCAGAGGAATATCGTGTTTGCGGGCTTTGAAAAGTCCCGACCAAACTCCTCCGCCCCTGCCGGGGCGGTTCTCTGCCGCGCCGAGTTTCCACGGGTTTCGCTGGGACCGAAGCGGCCTCGCTTCACCCGTGGCTACAGCCCTGCGCCCCTCCGGGGCGTAGGAGGTTGCTCAATCAATCATGTATTTCTCATCGAACTCAACACCGTGAGCACGGAGGATCCGCAACAACTCCGACTTGAAGTCCTCCTGCTTGTGATGCACGCCTGACCGGCCCCGAGTCGCCGATCCTCACCGTCCGCTTCGGCCAGGGCGGCGCGGGCTCCGCCAACATGACCTTCTCCACCGAAACCAACGAAAACGACTCCAACAACCCCAACAAGCTCGTCTCCTCAACCACCACCACCAGCACCCGCCGACTGGTGGCGTGATCGGGAGGAAGGTTTGAGGGGTGAGGGCCGAGGGCCGAGGGGGAGGGACCTTGGGATTTTGTAACTTTGGCACCGACCGGCCCTGACTCTTGCGGCTCTTGTCATCATGAAAAAGCAAACACACACAGGGCCGAGTTCGCTCGGCCCTTTTTCGTGCGCGCACATCACCGCCGAGTTGTGTTACCCGCCACTTGTCTGGTTGATCCGTTCAACCGCGCCGGCGAGTCCTTCGCGACGCCGCCGCCAGGCCCGCCAGGCCCAGCAGACCCACCGCGCCCGGCGTGGGGATCACGCCGAACTGCACGTGGTCGATCTCCAGCGAGTTGGTCGACTGCGGCGCGAAGATCGTCACCCGCGCGATCCCCTGCAAAAAAGCCGCGCCGAAGAAGCGGTCCTCGCCGGTCTCGCCGGAGAAGACGCCGCCGTCGCCGATCACCGCCGAGGCGGTCCCCAGCAGCCCGCCCTGCGCATCAAAGAACCGCGCGAACCACTCGATCCCGCCCGTGCCGTCGGTCCACACCAGCCCGACGTGCGTGGGCAGACGACCCTGCCCGTCCGGCGCGAAGGTCAGCGTGAAACCCGCCGCCCCGTTGCTGGCGTTGATCAGGCTGGCGTACGACCGTCCGCTGCGCCCGAGCCCGTCGATCGGCCCGTTGTCGCCGTCGACCGAATCGGTGAAAAAACCCGGCGCGCTCACGCCCAGGCTGTCGCCGGCGAAGTTCGAGTTGATCGACAGGCCCGGCGTGTTCAACAGGCCGTCCTCGAAATCCTCCAACTGGAATGTATCAAACGTCAGCGACGCAAAGGGGCTGCTGGCCGAGCTTGTATACGGCGTCACGGGCAGAACCTGCCCCATCGCTTGCGAAACGCCCAAGAGCCCGCACACCCCAAACCCAAACCCCATCACCGCCGCGAAGCCCGCACCCCGGACCGGACCACGAACAACACCCAAGCCACGAGTAGAACGGACAGTCATCGGCGAGCTCCTCCGCCGGCGCGGCTCGAATCACCAAGCCAACCACCGGCCACGTGATGGAAACTCTCCCGACCTCCGAACTGCCCCAAATCTACTCCATCACAACCCCCCGTCAACCCAAACCACCGCATTTTCACCGAGTCTCCGCCGTTACCCCCTCTTCCCCCCACTTCTGGCACCCCCCCACACCCACCCCCCCACGCACCCCCATTGCACAACTCAAACTCTTCCCCCGCATCGTCTTCCTTCGCGTCTTCGAGTCTTCGTGCAAAGCTCTTCAGCTCCGCTTTGTCCGTCTTGCTCAGTCTTCCTCTGCGTCTCTTTGTGAACTTCGTTCCGACAAGAATCAGCAAGAGCCCGGAGGGCGGGGGGGAGAGGGGGCCCGGTCGGCCCGGCACGTCCGTGTTGCGCCGGTGCTTCAAGACAAGCACCAGCGCTCCGCCGGGGCGACGCGGCCCGCTCCGTACTGCCCGCACTGGCGTTCGTCGGCCTCTTGCCACGAACACCACCGCGGGCGCGGCTTCGATCCTTCTATCACCGCCGGAGCAACGTTGCGGGCGAATGTGGCGGTCCCGTTTGAAACCAACCAACCCTCGCCAAAAATCCCTCCGGGCTCTTGCTGACGATCGGGAAGCAGTGGCCGTTGATCAGTGCTGAGCGATGAGTGCTGAGTGATGAGGTTCAAGACCGGAGCCGCGAGGCTCAAGTCGCCAGACCCAGTCGCGAGTCGCGAGATCCGAGTCGCGAGCTCAATCCCACCTCAGCATGCCGCTCTGTTCCCAACGCTCGCGCGCCGAGCTTCGCGCTGCACACTTTCAAACGGCCTGACCGTCTTCCTGATTTCTTTGCTGCTTCGCTGCTTTGCTGCTTTGCTGCTTTGCTGCTTTGCCCTTTGCTGTTTTTCTCTTCTCGTGTCTTCCTCCGTGCCTCTGTGTCTCTGTGGTGAAGCGCCTTCGCTCCGTCCACGATCTTTCCAATCAAACCAACCACGATCGATCAACCAACCACGATCGATCCAAGAAGCGCGTCCCGGGCGGTTTCCCGCCGGGGACGCACGGGTAAGAGGAGTCCATCACCCCCCCATCCCCCCACCACCAACTTCCCCTTCACCCCCACCCATACCCAAGCTCACCATGACCCTTCACGCACGCGAATCACACCGAGAACAAATCACACACAAAAACCAGTCCTGCATTCCTCGGTATTCCTCTGTCTTACTCTGTCTTCCTCGGCGTTCTCCGCGCACTCCGCGTTGAACTTCACGAGCACCCCAGCGAGTTCCCGCAGTTCACGCACTTGTAGCACGTGCCGTTCCGCACCGTGATCGTCCCGCACACCGTGCAGGGCGGGCCGTCGCCCGCGGCCTTCATCGCCATCGCCATCACGTTCACCGGCTTGCTCCCGCTCGCCGAGCTCAGATCCACGTCCACTTTCGTGGTCGTCACCGTCCGCTCGACATGCATGTGCTGGTGGTGATGATCCTGAGACGTCGTGCTCACCTGCGTCCGCTCACTGATCGCCTCGCCACCGCCGTCGCCACCATTCTCACGCGTGCTCTCGAAGCTCATCCGACCCGCCGCCGGTTCCTTCATCCCGCGACGCATCACCGGCATCGGCGCGGGCGTGGCGCTCGTCGCCGGCTCATCGCCACCAATCCCCCCGCGGTCGGGCGTGTTCGCCTCGCGATACCCCGGGATGAACTGGATCCCCATCCAGCGGAAGATGTAATCCACCAGGCTCTTGGCGAACGGGATCTCGCGGTTGGTGGTCATCCCCGCCGGCTCAAACCGCTGGTGCGTGAACTTCGTCACCAGGCTCTCCAGCGGCACGCCGTACTGCAAACTCACGCTCGTCGCCGTGCCGATGGAATCCATCAGCCCGCCGATGGTCGAGCCTTCCTTCGCCATCGTGATGAACAGCTCGCCCGGCTGCCCGTCCTCATACAGCCCGACCGTCAGATACCCCTCGTGCCCGGCGATGTTGAACTTGTGCGTGATGCTCGCCCGCGTGTCGGGCAAACGCCGCCGCATGGGTCGCTCAACAACCTGGATCGCGCGGGTTTCCGATGCCGCCGCAAGGTCAACCCCCGCGTGCGCCGCCTCGATGGCCAGCTCACTCTCCGCCTTCGCGGTCGATGTCGCACCGTTCGTCGCCGCAACACCCACACCCCCCACACCCGTCCCCACCGGCTTCACTTCGGCGAGCTTTCCCGCAGATGAGTCGTCCTTCTTGTCGTCCTTGCTCTCGCTCGACGTGCTCAGCGGCTGGCTCAGCTTGCACCCGTCGCGGTACAGCGCGTTCGCCTTCAATCCCAGCTCCCACGACATCCGATACGCCGCCTTGACATCGTCGACCGTCGCCTCGTTGGGCAGGTTGATCGTCTTGCTGATCGCACCCGAGATGAACGGCTGCACCGCCGCCATCATGCGGATGTGACCCTCCGCGGCGATGTACCGCTTGCCGTACTTGCCGCACTTGTTGGCGCAGTCGAAGACCGACAGGTGCTCGGGCTTCAGGTGCGGCGCACCCTCGATGGTCTGCCGCCCGCAGATCACGTCGTTGAGCTGGTCGATGACCGACTTGCTCAATCCAAGGTGCTTCAGCAGGTTGAAGGAGAAGTCCGCCTTCGCCGCCGCGGGGTCGATCCCCATCCGCGTCAGCGCCTCGTCACCGATGCTCCACGCGCCGAAGGCGAACGGCAGCTCAAAGGTCCCCGGCAGCGCGTCGTCGATCTTCTTGACCTCCGCCGCAGTCAGGCCCTTGCTGATCAACCAGTCCTTGAACGTCATTCCCGCCGCCACGTTCGCATTCGCGGGCATCGCCACCTCGGTGTGCAGCGTGCCAAGCAGATAGGCCATCATCTCCTTGATCTGCTTGTCGCTGTAAGCAAGCGCCTCGAGCGCCGGGCGCACGCTGGCGTTGGCGATCTTGAAGTACCCGCCGCCGGCGAGCTTCTTGAACTTCACCAGCGCAAAGTCGGGCTCGACACCCGTGGTGTCGCAGTCCATCAGCAGACCGATGGTCCCCGTTGGCGCGATGACCGTCACCTGCGCGTTGCGATAGCCGTGCTGGATCCCCAGCTCCAGCGCCTCGTCCCACGTCTCGACGCTCCGCTCCAGCAGTTCCTTCGCGTTCGCCAGCAGCACCTTGCCCGAGTTGATCACCGCGTGATCGATCGGCACCGGGCGCGTGTGCTCGCTGAGCGATTCCCACTCGCCGCTGGTGCGCTTGACGCCGTGCGCCGCGCGACGGTGGTTGCGGATCACCCGCAGCATGTTCTCGCGGTCCGCCTCGTACCCCGGGAAGGCCCCGAGCTGCTTGGCGAGCTTCGAGCTCATCGCGTACGACCGCCCCGTCAAGACCGCGCTGAAGCACCCCGCAACCGCGCGGGCCTCCTCGCTGTCATACGCGATCCCCGCCTGCATCAGCACGCTGCCCAGGTTCGCGTACCCAAGCCCGAGCGTGCGATAGCGGTAGCTCAGCCGCGCGATCTCCTCACTCGGGAACGCGGCCATCAGCACGCTGATCTCCAGCACGATCGTCCACAGGTCAATGGCGTGCTCGTACGCCTTGACATCAAACTCGCGCGTCTTCACGTCGTAGAGCTTGATCAGGTTGATCGACGCCAGGTTGCACGCCGTGTTGTCCAGGAACATGTACTCGCTGCACGGGTTGCTGGCGTTGATCCGCCCGGCGCTGGGGCAGGTGTGCCAGGCGTTGATCGTCGTGTCGTACTGCACGCCGGGGTCGGCGCACCGCCACGCCGCCACCGACAGATCTTCCCACAGCTTGCTGGCGGGGATCGTCTTCGCCACCTTGCCGTTGGTGCGGTAATACGTCTTCCACTCGCCGCCGGCATCGAGCGTCTCGAAGAACTCGTCGCTGATCCGCACCGAGTTGTTGCTGTTCTGCCCGCTGACGGTGCCGTACGCCTCGCCGTTGAAGTCGTAATCGAGCTTCAGGTCGAGCTTCTTCGCCAGGTCCTGCTGATCGGCGGGGAGCTTCTTCATCCCCTCCACCAGCGCCGCGACCTTGATCTCCTCGCGCACCTTCCACCAGATGAACTGCTCGATATCCGGGTGGTCCATATCCAGGCAGACCATCTTCGCGGCCCGGCGTGTCGTGCCGCCGCTCTTGATCGCCCCCGCCGCCCGATCACCGATCCGCAGCCAGCTCATCAGCCCGCTGCTCTTGCCGCCGCCGCCGAGGCGTTCGTTCTCGGCCCGCAGGCGAGAGAAGTTCGTCCCCGTGCCGCTGCCGTACTTGAACAGACGCGCCTCGCGCGTCCACAGGTCCATGATCCCACCCGGGTTCACCAGGTCGTCGTCCACGCTCTGAATAAAGCACGCGTGCGGCTGCGGGTGGCTGTACGCGTCCGGCGCAAGCAGCACCTCGCCCGTCTTCGGCTCAACGATGTAGTGCCCCTGCGCAGGCCCGCTGATCCCGTACGCCCAGTTCAGCCCAGTGTTGAACCACTGCGGCGAGTTCGGCGCCGAGATCTGGTGCGTCATCATGTACGCCAGCTCGTCATAGAACGCCTGCGCGTCCTCGGCCGTGTCAAAGTACCCGTGCGTCTCGCCCCAATACCGCCAGCACCCCGCCAGGCGATGGATCACCTGCTTCGCCGACTTCTCAGGCCCAAGCACAGGCTTGCCCGAAGCGTCCAGCTCCTTCACCCCGGTCACGCAATCCTGCCCCGCCTTGACCTGCGGCACCCCCGCCTTGCGGAAGTACTTACTCACCATGATGTCCGTGGCGAGCTGACTCCACGTCGAGGGCACCTCCGCATCGTCCATCTGAAAAACCACCGACCCGTCCGGGTTGGTGATCTTCGACGAACGCTTGACCCAGGAAACGGAGGCGAAAGGGTCCTTGCCGGAGACGGTGAACTTGCGGGTGATTTTCATCGGGTGCTCTCGCGCTTCAGTGCGTAAACAAACGTTCTCAAATCCGTGACGTCATGAAATGGGAATCGGGATTGGGCAATCGGCAATAGCAGAAAAAACGAAGTCAGACCTCGAGACGCCGAATCAGGCCCGCGAGCAGTTTACTGCACGCGATGATTCGTTCGTCGGTTTCCTTCTTTGCCGTACCGTGCACATAACCAAGCTCCACCGCTATCGCAACTTGTGTTTCCAACTCAAACAACGAACCTCGTGCAATCTTCAGAAACCGCAGATACTCGACCCGACTCCCCCGCCCGTACCCCTCCGCAATATTGCTCGGCACCGAAACCGCCGATCGACGAAGCTGCGTCGCGAGAGCAAACTGCTCCGACCGCGGAAACCCGCCGACCATTCGGCACGACCAGACCGCCAGTGCGAACGACTCCTGCCAAACCTTTAAGTCCCGGAAGGACGTGATCTTGCTTGCCATTGACCGCTCCGCACCGAAGCATGATCACACTCCAACCTAAACCCTTCTGCGATTGCCGATTGCCGATTCCCTATTCCCTCGTTCCCGCCTCAATCCACCTTCGGCAACGTCAACCCCGTCTGATCCTGATACTTCCCCGCCTTATCCGCGTACGACACCTCGCACACCACATCCGCCTTGAAGAACAGCAACTGACCGATCCCCTCGTTCGCGTACACCTTCGCCGGCAGCGGCGTGGTGTTGCTGATCTCCAGCGTCACCTTCCCACGCCATTCAGGCTCCAGCGGCGTCACGTTCAACACCAGCCCGCACCGCGCGTACGTGCTCTTCCCCACGCAGATCGCCAGCACGTCCCGCGGCACCGCGATGTACTCCACCGTCTCGCACAGCGCAAAGCTGTTCGGCGGGATAATCACATGGTCCTTCCCCGTCGCCTGCGTATCGATCTCAACAAACAGATCCTCGCTGAACGACTTCGGGTCCACGATCGTCACGCCCCCCGACCGCGGCGTCGGCGTGAAGATCTTGAACTTCGTCCCCACACGGATGTCGTACCCGTATGACGACACGCCATAGCTGATCCGACCAGCACGCTTCCCGGCCGTCTCAAACGGCTTGATATCAATCAGCTTCCGAATCTGGGCATCACTCAAGATCGACATGCGCGGAACCCCAGCAATCGACGTACGGACGACGATAGGATAACAAATCCCGGTAATCAGTGGACTCAACACTTGAAGAACACGCCAAGAAGACGAGGCGCGGGAGCAAGGGTACCACTACAGATGGGGCTTGCAAGAGCCTCGGCACACAAAACCATGTAGATCACCGGTGTGCATCCTGTCGGTTCCGCTTTTTTGAGCCTTTGAGGCTCGATTTTTGGCTCTGCAAAATCACTCCCGCAGCGGCAAAAATCGCGTGATGCCCCCCCACTGGCCCGTTGTGGAAAACCAAATGACCAGCAGGTCCGGTCTGGCAAAGGAACCGGCTTTGGAGCATCCAAGCATCAAAAATGTCGTAAATCAGCCATCTTTTTCGAGCACCGCGCGCAAGGGATTTCCCGGATACACCATCGAAAATCATCCCCTGCTTCGGTGCTCTTCGAACCAGAGACCGTTTCGAACGATCTTTGATGCACGCACGACTTCGACCTTCGCCGCAAGTCTTGTGTTGGCAAGGGCTTGCGTTCGTTGTTCGCGGCGGGTAGTGTCCACGTCGGCGCGTGCCTGCCCAGGCGGCGGAGGAGGTGTGGCAGTGGCTCGCGGATTCACACGGAGATGCCCAGCGATGCGTGTTCAGCCGTCCACCACGGGGAACGTGAAGGCCATTCTCGTCTGTTCAGGCCTGTTTTTGAGCGTGGCGGTTCTCGGTGCGTGCAGCTCGACACCCGAGCAGAAGATCCGCGCGCGCGAGGCCCCCACGGTTGTTCGCGATACTCCCACGGTCTTTCGTCAGACGCTGGGTTCACAAGCCACGATCCGCGGGACCGAGCAGATTCTCGTTTCGGGTTTCGGGTTGGTGGTGGGACTGAATGGAACGGGGGGTGGGCCGCTGCCGGTGCAGATCCAATCCACGATGGAACGTGAGCTAGCGCGGGGCGGCGTGGGCAAGGGCGGGCCGATGGAGACGGGCCCTCTGGCGGGGAAGACACCGCGTCAGGTGCTGGCCGACCCGTCGGTTGCGGTGGTGGTGGTTGAGGGGGTGATCAGCCCGGGTTCGCCGCTGGGCTCGTCGTTCGACGTGCGTGTGCGGACGCTGCCCGGTTCGAGCGTCACGAGCCTTGAGGGCGGGCAACTGTGGACAACGGAGATGCGACTGGGCAACGCCACGCCGTTCGGGGCGATGCGTGCGCACAAGATCGGGGAGGCCCGCGGGGCGATCTTCATCAATCCGTTTGCCGAGTCGGCCGGGGCGAAGAAGATCGAAGACGACGGGATCACCCGGACCGTCGGGCGTGTGATCGGGGGCGGGCGCGTCACCGACCCGCTGGCGATGGAGGTCGTGCTGGACAACCCCTCGCACGCGCGGGCGTCGAGCCTTGTGGCCGCGATCAACACCCGCTTCCCCGCGGAGCCGGGCGAGGAAGGTCAGTGCGCCCGCGGCCGGAACGACCAGAGCATCGTGATCCGTGTTCCGCGGCAATACCGCGACCGCAGCGCGGACTTCGTGCGCCTGTTGAACTTCGTCCCCATCGAGTCGGCCTTTGCCAACGAGTACGCCAAGCGGTACGTGGAAGAACTTCGCTCCACACCCGCGATGGCGGAAGAGCTGTCGTGGGCGTTGGTGGCGGTGGGCAAGCCGGCGATCCCGTTCGTGCAGGGGTTGTACGACAGCGCGGAACTGCTGCCGCGGATGGCGGCCTTGCGTGCGGGGGCGATGCTTGGGGACATGCGCGCGGTGCCGGCCTTGAAGGCGGTGGCGGCCGGTCAGGACGTGAGCACCGATGCGCAGGCGTTCCGGTCCGAGGCGATCGTGCTGCTTGGGCGGATGGGGTTCAACCCCACCATCGACACCGCCCTGCGTGAGCTGATCGGCGGGAGCAACCTTGAAACGCGCATCGCCGCGTACGAAGCGCTCAGCGAGCGGAACGACCCCGCCATCCGACGCATCCCCATCGACAACCGCTTTTCCATCGACAGCGTTCCCTTCGGCGACGAGTTGATCTACATCACCCAGCAGGGCTCGCCGCGGATCGTGATCTTCGGCAACGACGTGAGATTGCGCACGCCCTCGATCGTTTCGGCGTGGGACGAGCGGTTCATGCTGGTGAACGAGGGTCGTCCGAAGGCTCACACACCGGCAAAGTCGAGCGAGAGCTCGGGCGTGGTGCCGACGAAGTTCGATCCGTCGCGTCCGGTTCGGCTCTACTTCCGCAGCGAACGCGAGGGGAGCGTGACGCGGAGCGTGGTCTCCGACCGCGTGATCGAGCTGGTGCGGTACCTGGCGACAAAGCCCTCCAGCGACGGGTACGACTCGGGCCTGGGCTTGACCTATTCGCAGATCGTCGGCGTGCTCTACCAGATCCAGAAACAGAACGCGGTGAGTGCGGCCTTTACAACCGAGGAGAACCGTCTGCTGGCGGCCCTTGCCTCTGCGGAGAATGAGATCTCGCTGACCGAGCGCCCCGAGAGCGAAGCGAAGCGCGACACGAACAAGTCGAAGGTCATCGTGCTCCGCCCCGGCGCGCGGTCGGCGACGGAATCCGGGAGCAACCAAGGCCCGCTGGTGGTGCCGATCGAGCGCACGCCGGCGGAGGGCGAGAAGAAAGAGACGCCCGCGAAGCCGTGATGAGTGGTGAAGTTGCCGAGTTGATGCCGCGCGATCGATGCCCGCGTGAATCGGCGTAGTGAGAACAAAACGGCACGAGCCCCGGCGTTGAACCGGGGCTCGTGTGATTGACACGAAGATGGAATCGATCGGCTCAAACGCGAGACGTTTGAGCGGAAGGATCAGGCGCGACGGCGACGGGCGGCGACGAGCCCGCCCAGACCGACCAGGGCAAGAGCGCCCGGGGTGGGGATAGCGCGGACGAGGTAGTTGTCGGTGTACATGCGCGAAGAGGAGGTCGTGGGGGCGCTGCCGCTGATGTTCGCCAGGTCGATGTCGGCGATGTCGGTGTTGGTGACGTTGTTGAACGCGACGCTGCCGACGGTCACGCCGTTGACGATGGCGGCGAGGTTGCCGGTGGTGAAGTCGATGGCGACGCCGATGTTGGTCCAGGTGCCGCGGGTGATGGTGCCGACGACGGCCTGAGAAGTGCCCAGCAGGATGATGGCACCGTTGGAGGCGGAGACGTAGATGCCGCCGATCTGACCGGCGTTGCTGAAGATGCTCAGCCCGTGGAACCCGGCGGTGGTCATGTTGGTTTCGAGGAACATGTCGATGGAACCGACGGCGGTGTTGTTGCCGACGGTGCGACCGGCCCAGGCGGCCGTAAGGTCAACCCAGGAGTCACGCTCGAAGTTCGCGCCGGTGGAGGCGAGGCTGCGGTGCATGCGGTTGCCGGTGGCGGCGGTGACGCCGTTGTCCCCGGAGTTCTGGACGGTGTGACCGGCGGCGGCGTTGAAGTTGACCCAGGTGTTCTGGCCTGAGATGTTGCCGGTGTTCCAGGCGGGGGATGCCGGAGCGGCTTCCCAACCGGTGGAATACAGGGTCTGGGCGGTGGCGGCAGAGCCGGTGACCGCGACGAGCGCGAGCGCGAGCGCGCAAACAGCGAGTTTCATTTCTCTCTCTCCTCGAACGGTGTAATTTGAGAACCCACCTGATGGGTTCTCCTGAAGAGCAGAATACGCCGGATCGGGTGATCTGCCAAGAGATTCACCGAAGAAAGGCCTTATTCTCGGTCCGATGGTGATTTGAATGGGGGTTTGGGCAAGCTTGAAGGCGTTGCGTTTCAAACAACAAAAACGCCAGCCCGGGGGATAAGCACCCGGGCTGGCGCGTGGATTCGAGGGGTTGTTCACGTGGGCATGGACTTAGGCCCGACGACGGCGAGCAGCGGCGAGACCACCGAGGCCCAGCATCGCCATCGCGCCGGGGGTCGGGACGGTGTACTCGATGCGGAGGGTGCCGGCGGAGGCGGTGGCGTCGACGAGGTTGCCGGCGTCGTTGAAGCCTTCGTAGACGGTGATGAACAGAGCGCCGGTGGAAGTGGTGAAGGGCCCGGAGCCGAAAACGCCCGGGAAGCCGAAGGCACCGTTGGCGGGGCCGAAGGAGCCCGGATCCTCGGTGGTCGAGGGAGCCCAGTCCCAGAATGCAGAGGGATTGGTGTCGTCGTTGACCGAGATGATGAACTCGGAGAGGTAGCTGCCGTTAAAGGTGGAGAAGGTCAGCCCCTGGAAGCTGATCGCGGTGATCTGCGAACCAGCGGGGATGGAGATGTTGACCGAGGTGTTGAGGGCGTTGCCGAAACCGGCGAAGGACGACCAGCCGGTCAGGTCAACGGTGACGAAATCAGCCTGCGCCGAGCCAGCGAGGGCGGCAACGGCAACAAGACCACATGCAAACTTGTTCATTTCTCTCTCTCCTGAAATTCTCGACCGGGGAATGCCGGTCGGAGGGGGATTTCCCGGAGTGAATGTAGCCGAGAAGGGGTGAAGTGCCACCGCAAAGACGGCTTATTCCGCACAAATGGCTCTGTTTGATCGACTTTGGGGGTTATTCGGTCGTTCTGAAGGTCGGAATCGGCATCGGAGGGGCAGCCAACGGGTTGTGGTCGAAGAAGATTCCACCACAACCGACAGGGGGTGCGGTTTGATTCATGGTCGCGGGCACCAGATACTGTGAGATTCGCCTTTGGACGCGGATTTCCGGCTGGTAAGCTGGGCAAGACGCGGTCCAGGGATGGACGCCGGGTGTGGCCGATTGATCGGCTGCGCTTCGGAGCGGACAGGAGGTTTCGCGGCTATGCGTTTGACCAAGCTCACGCTGACGGGCTTTAAGAGCTTCGCGGACAAGACGGAGTTCCACTTCGACGATCCGATCACGGCGATCGTCGGCCCGAACGGCTGCGGGAAGAGCAACGTCGTGGACGCGATCAAGTGGGTGCTCGGTGAGCGCTCGAGCAAGAGCCTGCGCGGGCAGGAGATGATCGACGTGATCTTCGCGGGGAGTGCTGGGCGCAAGCCGCTGGGGATGGCGAGTGTGGCACTGACGTTTGCGAACCCGATCATCGAGAAGCCGGTGGCGCTCGTGGCCCACGCGGTTGAGGTCAAGGCGGTTGAGGGTGCGGGTGAGGTGGTGGGTGAAGCGGCGGCGGCGCTGGCGGTTGAAGCGGTGAGCGAAGAGAGCAAGCCCGAGGTGAACGCGGATATCGAGTCCAGCGTGCTGGACTTCAGCGTGCGGTCGAGGCGGGCGCTGCCTGTGGATGCCGACACGGTGGAGATCGAGCGGCGGCTGTATCGCGATGGCGGCAGCGAGTACCTGATCAACGGGCGCAAGGCGCGGCTGAAGGACATCCGCGAGTTGTTCCTGGATACGGGCGTGGGCGCGGATGCGTACTCGATCATCGAGCAGGGGAAGGTCGACGCGATGCTGTTGGCCTCGCCCATGGAGCGGCGGACGGTCTTTGAGGAAGCCGCGGGTGTGGCGAAGTATCGCCAGCGGAAGGCGGAGGCGGAGCGGAAGCTGGAGCGGACGGATACGAACCTGGTGCGCTGCCGGGAGCAGTTGGATTCGACGGAGCGGCGGCTGCGGATCGTCAAGGGGCAGGCGGAGCGGGCGCGGAAGTTCAAGGTCCTCGACGAAGAGCTGCGGGCCTTACGGCTGGTGCTGGCGCTGGATCAGTTCGACGATCTGCACGAGCGGCTGCGCGGGCTGACGAGCCGGCTGGCGGAGTTGAGTGTCGAGCGGACGGCGGCGGCGGAGCAGCTTGCGCAGCTTGAGGCGGCGCGGCAGGAGGCGGAGATCAAGCGGCACGAGGTGGCCGACGATTTGCGGCGTGCGGAGGCGGCGCGGCAGGAGGCATCGCACCGCGAGCAGTCGGCGCAGCAGCGGCGTCGCTCGGCGGAGAATGCCAGTGCGCAGACGCGGCAGGCTCTGGAGCGTGACCAGCGCGCGCTCGGTGAGATCGGCGAGCAGATCGACGCGATCCAGAACGCCACCGAGGCGGCCACGGTGCAGATCGAGGCGCTGACGAAGCAACTGGCCGACGGCGAGCGTGAACTGGCGGAGCTGGGCAACGCGCGGGCTTTGGTCAGCGATCGGATCAGCGTGATGCGCGGGGAGCTTGGTCAGAAGCGCACGGCGGCGGCGAACATCGACCGCGAGCGGGCGGCGATCATGGCGGCGGTGGATCAGGATCAGCGGCGGGCGGCGGTTTTGGCGGATCAGCTCGGGAAGCTCGGCTCGCGGGCGACGGGGAATCAGGCGGAGCGGGCACGGTTGGCCGAGCAGCGCGGGACGCTGGAGAAGACGGTCGAGCAGGGGCGGGTCGCGGTGGCGGGGCTGGATCAGCGGCTGAAGGAACTGACGGAGACGGCGGGGACGCTCGCGAGCGATCGGCGTGCGCGGGCGGAGCGGCTGGCGGAGCTTGAGCAGAAACTGGCGCGCGTGGACGGGCGACGGGCGACGCTGAAGGAGTTGGTTGTCAGCCGGGCGGGGCTTGGGCAGGCGGTCAAGCAGGTGCTCAGCAGCGCGCAGGGCGGCGGGGCGGATGGGCCCTTCGCGGGCGTGCGCGGGGTGCTGAGTGATCTGATCGAGACCGACGGCGAGCATGCCGCGACGGTGGAACTGGCCCTCGGTGGGCGGCTGCAGGCGCTGGTGGTGCGGACGCTTGCGGAGATGCCCGGGGAAGCGGCGCTTTCGACGTTGAGCGGGCGGGTGGTTTTCTTGAGTGCGGCACCGCTGAGCAGGGGTGAAGAGCCTGCGGAGGTGACGGTTGTTGACGGGGTGGTGACGCCCGGCACGGGCGAACACGCGACGGCGGGTGATGCGGTTGAGCCGTCGGTGGTTGCGGCGGCGAGCGTGGGCATCGAGATCCCCGGGGCGGTGTGCGTGCGTGGGCTGGTGCGGGCGCGGCGGATGAGCACGGCGGCGGAGGGTGTCTCGGACGCGATGGTTGATGAGGATGCGGTGGCGGTTGAGCGCGTGCTCGATCGCTTGCTCGGGCAGACGTACCTGGTGCGTGATCTGGACGCGGCGATGATGGCCGCGGCGGTTTTGAGCGCTCGCGGCGAGACCGGGGCGCGGTTTGTCACGAACGTGATCAGCGGCGAGGGGAAGCCCGGCGGCGGGCTGGTGATCGAGCCGGACGGGCGGGTCTTTGCCGGGCCTATCGGTGCGGAAGAGGAGGCGGGGAGCACGGGCGCGGCGCCGGGCGTCTTGCAGCGGCGCAGCGAGCTTGAGGCCCTTGAAGCCGAGGCGGCGGAACTCTCCGGCGTGGTGACGGGTGAGCGTGCGGCGCTGCAGGCGGTGGACGGCGAGGCGGCGCGGATCGGCGAGAGCCTCGCCTCGGCGCGGTCGGAGCTTTCGACGCAGCGGCGGGCGCTGGATCAGGGCGAATCCCGGCTTGAGCAGCTCACGCGCGAGGGTGAGCGGCTGGAGCGCGAGCAGACGGTGCTCAGCGAGGAGATCTCGCAGTTGACCGAACGTTCGGCGGCGTTGGACCGCGAGCGGAACGAGCTGACGGGCAAGGCCGAGCGTTTGGGGAGGCTGTACGCGGAGCAGAGCGAGGCGTGCCGGTCGATGGAGAACGAACTGGCGGCGGTGATGGCGGAGATGGAGACGAGCGCCGAGGCGATGACGCAGGCGAAGGTGCGCGTCGGGCGTCTGGCGGAGCAGCTTTCGTCCTCGCGGCGTGAGCGGCAGCGGCTGGAGCAGGCGGAGGCGGACCAGCGGCGTCGGCTCATGCACCTTGAGCAGGCGGTGAAGACGGCGGAGGCGGGGCTGGTTGAGCACAACGAGACGATGGCCCGCAGCCAGCGTGAGGGCGAGGAAGCGAAGCTGCAGGGCGAGGAGGCCCTGAAGCGCGAGAAGGAACTCTCCGGCGTGCTGTCGGAGGTGACGATGAACAGCGGGCGGCTCGGTGAGGTACTGGTGATCGCGCGGGAGAAGGCTTCGCACGTTGAGCGCGACTGGCACAGTTTGGAAGTCGCCAAGCGTGAGGCCGAGGTCAAGCGTGAGGCGCTCGAAGAGCGTGCGGGTGAAGAACTCGGCGAGAATCTGGCGCAGCTCCACGCGGAGTACGCGCAGATCTTTGTTGATGCGCCGGTGGCGTCGATGAACGCGGAGGGTGCGGCGGAGACCGGAGCTGTTGACGGTGAAGCGGGCGCGGATGCCGCCGTGGCGGGGTTCGGCAGCGTGCCGACCGAGCCGGTGGATGCGGTGCGGATCGTGAGAGTCGACAGCGAAGAGGCGTCTGACCGGGTGGACCTGCTGAAGTCGGAGATCAAGAAGCTCGGCAACGTGAACCTCGACGCGATCGAGGAAGAGAACCTTCTGGCGGGGAAGAACGAGGAGTTGGCGGCGCAGGTGGCCGACCTTGATAGCGCCGCGAAGGACCTCCGCGAGCTGATTGAGCAGCTCAACATCGCCAGCCGGGAGCGGTTCAAGAAGACCTTCGAGCAGGTGAGCGAGCACTTTGCGGGCGAAAGCGGGATGTTCAGGAAGCTCTTTGGTGGCGGCAAGGCGGAGGTGAAGCTCATGCCGCTGGTGAAGGACGGTGTGGAGACGGGGGAGACGGACTGGCTGGAGAGTGGGATCGAGATCATCGCCAAGCCGCCGGGCAAGGAGCCGCGGAGCATCAGCCAGCTTTCGGGCGGGGAGAAGAGCATGACGGCGGTTGCGCTGTTGATGAGCATCTTCCGCAGCAAGCCGGCGTGCTTCTGCGTGCTGGACGAAGTGGACGCGGCCCTCGACGACGCGAACGTCGACCGCTTCTGCAAGGTCGTGCGGCAGTTCACGGATCTTTCCAGCTTCATCGTCATCACCCACCACAAGCGGACGATGCACGAGGGTGACCAGCTCTACGGCGTCACCATGCAGGAGCGCGGCGTCAGCAAGCGTGTGGCGGTGAAGATTGATCAGGTCGGGCCCGACGGGCGCATCAAGCCCGAGGGCGAGAGCGCAACCGGCGGGCGGGGCGGGGCTTCGGGGAAGGTTGAACGGGCGGCGGCAACGCGTGGTGAGCAGCCCTCGGCGTCTGAAGAAGCGTCGGGCGGTGTGGCGGTTGCCGAGGCGGAGCCCGCTGGCGGTGGAGGCAAGCCGGGCGGCGGGCGGATGGGCCCGCTTCGGCGCGGGCTGGCTGGGCTTTTGCAGGAGAGTGCCCAGCCGGAGAATGCCGAGGGAACGAACGGATAAACCGGCTTTCGGGCGACCGGGCGGGCTGTTCGGCGGGCAGATCTGGAGTAAGGGCCCGGGTGTGAATATGGTTGCGCAGCGTCCGCCGATGCCGGGGACGAAGGCCGTCGGATCCGGCGAGGGTCGAGGGATGAGTGCCCGTCGCCGGACGGGTATTGGTTTGATCATCAACGATGCGGCAGTTGAGCCGCCGAAGGACCGCCGCAGAAGAGGAACACCATGAGCACGCACACCGCCAAAGGTCACGCGCATTCCAGCAGCAGCCAAGCCTCGAACCACGCCGCCGCGAGTGCGGAGAAGGCCGCCGCGTTCGCCAAGGGGCTTGAGGGGGTCATCGGCGGGCAGACGGCGGTCTGCTCCATCGAGCAGGACAAGCTGATCTACCGCGGGTACGAGATCCACGACCTGGCGGAGCACGCGACCTTTGAGGAGGTGGCGTTCCTGCTGCTCGAGGGGCACAAGCCCGACTCGCGTGAGCTTGAGCGCTTCAAGGCGGAGATCGTCGCCGAGCGTTCGTTGCACCCGGCGGTGACGAGCTTTATTGAGTCCAGCGGGGCGTGGCTGGCGAGCGGGCGGGCGGTGCCGATGGACGTGCTGCGGACGGCCGTGAGCATCCTCGGGCACACCGACCCGGACTGTCAGGACAACACCGCTGCGGCGAACCTCCGCAAGTCGAAGCGTTTGCTGGCGAAGATCCCCACCATCGTCGGGCACATGCAGAACGTCATCGACGGGCGGGCGCTCATCGGGCGCGAGCTCGGCGGCGACCCGGCGCTCTCCCACGCGGCGAACCTGCTGTACATGATGACGGGCAAGCGCCCAGGCAAGGACGAGGCGCGGGTGATGGACGTGAGCCTGATCCTCTACGCCGAGCACGAGTTCAACGCCAGCACCTTCACCACGCGGGTGATCAGCGGCACGCTGAGCGACATGCACAGCGCGGTGGCGGGCGGGATCGGCGCGCTGAAGGGCCCACTGCACGGCGGGGCGAACGAGATGGCGATGGAGATGCTCAAGGAGATTTTCGCCAGCGTGGGCGAGGCGGGCATCGGCACCAGCGCGGTGGACGAGTGGATGCAGAAGGCCTTCGACACCAAGCGGAAGCTCATGGGCTTCGGGCACCGGGTATATAAGAACGGGGACCACCGCGCGGGGATCCTCATGGGCCTGGGCAAGAAGATGGCCGCGACGCTGCCGGGGACCTTCGGCGGGCTGGCGGCGAGCAAGTGGTTCCAGCTCGGCGAGCAGGTGCAGAAGATCATGCTCAGCAAGAAGAACATCCACCCGAACGTGGACTTCCCGTGCGGGATGACGTATTTCACGATGAAGATCCCGGTGCCGCAGTACACGCCGATCTTCGTGGCCAGCCGCATCACGGGCTGGTGCGCGCACATCATGGAACAGCACGGGGACAACCGGCTGATCCGCCCGCTGAGCATCTATACGGGCCCGGCGGAGAAGAAGTGGAACTCTTGAGCGGAGGCTGCGTTGAAATCAACCACGCCCGCTGCGTTCGTGCCGGGCTTCGATGAACGTTCCGAGTATGCGCAACCATGCTGCATGAACGCTCTCGCGCTGAAGCGGCCTGCCCGCTGATGGTACGGGGCGTTCTCCGGCGGTGGATTAAGCTCCAGAAAGACCTTCCGAACGCTCGAAGTTTCAGTTCCGCGAGCTATTCCATCCGCACTCCGGGCATGAAGAACTTGCATCGATGCCGCGCCGATTGTAACCACACTTCATGCACAGGCCCCGCCTGCGGCGATTCTGCCGCACGATAAATCTGAAGTTCACGACAACAATATGGGGCAGCGCGAGCAGGAAGCCATTCACGAGGCCGTTAACGAGCAAACCTCGCCACAGGATCGAAGTCGCCCAAACAGGACCATCACCGGAACTTGTGCCACGAAGAACCGTTGTTTCGGTCAGAAGATCGCCTTCAACGAAACCGATCGGCGCTTCAACTATGCCAGCGGCGGCGAGGGCTTGCTTGTGCCTGAGCACGTCATCGGCCGTTGCCGCACGAGTGACGTTCAGCACGCGGTAGGTCATGCACCGCATCGGCCAACCGAACGCATAATCGACGATGGAACACCCGGCTTTCCAATCTGCCGGGGGTTCGGGCTGTTCATGGGCAACTGACCACCAAGGCGGCGAGGAGCTCTCCTGCCAACCGATCGGCCCAGTCGGCGTGACGCTCAAACGGGGTTGCGAAGCTTCGACAACATCGGTCCGACACGTGCTTTGAACACCGATATCCCAGGTGCGCCATGCCCACAGATAACTGGCTTGATTGGGCCGTCCGTAACCAAACTCGATGGGAAGCGGCCGACGGCCCGGTGCACCGCTCTCGTGCTCGCACCAGTTGTAGCCATAAACGAGTGCGAATAAGCCAGATAGTCCTGTCGCGATCGCAAAGTACATCAGCGGACAAACTATTCGAAGTGAGACCGCACGCCGCGATGGCCGACGAGTGAGGAGTTGATTGCTCATGGGCAGTTGGAACTCGTCGACCACGTCCACGAAACGATTGCGGGTGGGCCAGGGACAACCGGAGGAGTGGTGGAACACAACGGACTAGTGCCACACGGAGCCATCCAAACGGCTGGAGGAATTGGATTTGCTACAAAAATCGGACCGCAAACAACCGCCGTCGAACAAACCTTTTGGAACTCTATCTGCGTACATGTATAGACTGAGCAATCCGCCTTGACCGCTGGGGCCGATCTCGTTCTGGTATACGTGCAGCAGTACTCATAACTACATGTATACGCCCTACCCGCAGTCACGGCAGTCCACGTGTCCGTAACGGACCAGGAACACCCTTTCGGTCCGACAACTGCACCAAGAACCCACGGCCCTGTGACACCTGGAGTGCAGGCTGGCGTCACGGCGGGTTGGCACGCCGCCAAGGTGGCAATCTCGGCTGCCATCGCCTCAGTTTGAGATTTCGAGCTTTCCTCATCAGTAACAACGATCGCCAAGCCGTTTTCTACGGCACGCGCCATAACTTCAAGCTGAGCGTCTACCGTACAACTTGCGGGGTGATCTATTTTAATATCGGCGACCTTGTATCCAACCTCATCCAAAAACGCGACAAGGGATACCGGGTCATCACTCGATGCAACGAAGTTGTAGAGAGGATCATCGACAAACAAGCCTTTATCGTACTCCTTGGCAATCAATGGAGCGTCCGTGGGGAGGACTTGAACGCTCTGGTTGATCTCCCAGTTTTCATCTTCAGAATCAGGGATACCCAAACTGATCTTCATACTCTTGATCACCGAAGCCACGTCGTCGGTAGTCCATGATCGCTTCGACCAGTCTTGAGTACTTTCACGCGAGTACCAAACCGCAACGATGTTCTCGCCTGTTACCGCGCTTTGATCCGCGATCGCGAGAAAGCCGGTTACTCGATTTACTCCTCCATCTTCAGTGTAGAGGGGTTTGAATCGCCAGCTATTCCAATCGATGCGGATCTGCGAAACGTGCACGGACTGCGCAACAACGCCATTCGCGAGTACCGAAAGGCCGAGTAACGCAACGAGACGTCCGATGGAACTCTTGGAAATCATGATTGATGCTCCTTGAAGTTGGAGATCCTGCCTCTGATGAAGAGACTACCGAGAGCATACAGGACTGTCAAGATCGCATTTCGTGCCATTACTAGTTATAGAAGACCTGAGCCAGATGTACTTTGAAACTTCAATTTTACTCATCAAACCGCCACGCCCTGCTCTTTCAGGAAGGCCACCAGCCGGGTCTCGTCCCAGATTTCGACGTTGAACTTCCGGGCGTTGTCGAGTTTGCTGCCGGCTTTTTCGCCCGCGATGAGGAGGCTGGTCTTGGCTGACACTGAGCCCGAGACCTTTGCGCCCAGGCCTTCGAGGATCTCGCTGAGCTGCGAGCGTTCGTAGCGTTCGAGCGTGCCGGTGATGACGATGGTTTTTCCGGTCAGCGGGCCCGTGCTGACGGCGCGGTTGGGGTTGCGTGGGTCGGCGTACTCGTGGCTGGTCAGGTCGAGCCCGGCGGCGGCGAGGGCGTCGAAGGTCTTCTTGGCCGCGGCGGATCGGAGGTAATCACGCACGCCGGCGGCGGTGCCCGCGCCGAGTCCGGTTTCGTACGAATATGCCAGGGGCGCGTCGAGGTTGAACTGGTCTTTGCGTTTGGCGTCGGAGAGGGCGTTGACGGCCGCG
>Ga0209985_10001675_pt1 | contig 21197 bp, 14 predicted proteins | sample NOAtaG_FD_187305 | JGI IMG/M metagenome (GOLD analysis project Ga0209985, IMG submission 187305) | Freshwater lake microbial communities from Lake Erie, under a cyanobacterial bloom - NOAA_Erie_Diel6S_1000h metaG (SPAdes) (version 2) | ecosystem: Environmental > Aquatic > Freshwater > Lake ...
GGGGGGCTGCAGGTGACTGGGGGTCTGCAGTTGTCGGGACCTGGGTGTCGGGACCTGGAAAACGGGATTCGTCAACCGGCATTCGGGGAAAAGGTTTGGAAGGCGGCAGTTGTGAGTGCGGCTGGTGCTGGTGAGCGGGCGGGGCAGGATCTGCCTTGAGTGTAGTGTGCAGGGGTCGGGCAGAGGTCCGGAGTGGCACCGGAAACTCGGCGGGGGCAGACCTGTCGTGCTGGGCGAAGTTGCGCTGCGGCCTCCCGTGTTTCGGTCGCGCCCGGACCCTGAACTTCTTGACCTGGGTGGAATGCCGAGTAGAATCTGGGGTCCGCCGGACTTCTGTCAGAAGCGGGGATTGGTGGGCGGTCGGGGCGGTGTGGGAGCACTTGGGGTGCAGGGCACGAACGACGATTTTCGCGAGCTTGTTCGTTCCAGCACCAATCTGGTGGATCTGGTGGCCGAGACGGTCACACTGAAACCGCTGCATGGCGGGCGTCAGTTTGTGGGTCTCTGTCCGTTTCATGACGACCACAACCCGTCGTTTTACGTTTACCCGGATCGTCAGTCTTATCGATGCTGGGTTTGCCAGCAGGGTGGTGATTGTTTCCGCTGGGTGATGGAGATTGAAAAGCTGTCGTTTCCGGAGGCGATTGAAAGTCTGGCTCGCAGGGCTCGACTGGAGATTCCGCAGCGGCAGCGTGGTGCTGGCGGTGCTGATGTGCCGGGTAAGGCGGCAGCACTGGAGATTGTGGAGTGGGCGGCGAATCTGATGCATGAGGCGCTGCGGATGGGGCGTAACGCCGAGCATGCTCGCGAGTATGTGCAGAAGCGCAAGCTGACTCAGGAGACAGTTCGAAATTTTCGTTTGGGATATCATCCGGAGGATCGTTACTGGCTGATGGATCGTGCTCGCGGCAAGTACACTCCGGCGCAGCTCGTGTCTGCCGGGTTGCTGCGAGAGCGGGACGAGGGGCAGGGGTATTCGGCGATGGATCTTGCCGATCGTCTGATTTTTCCCATCTTTGACGAGCGGAGCAGGATTGTTGCATTTGGGGGACGTGTGCTGCCGGGGCGTAACGACCAAAACCGCGGCAAGTACTGGAACAGTCAGGAGAGCGGGATTTTTCAGAAGCGGCGTACGATGTACGCGTTTGACCGTTCGCGGGAGACGATTCGGCGTCAGGGATTTGTGATAATTGTCGAAGGTTACATGGACTGCATTGCCTGCCACCAGGCGGGCGTGCTGAATGCCGTGGCGACGCTGGGCACAGCACTGACTGAAGAACATGTTCGATTTTTGCGACGGTTTGCACCGCGAGTGGTGCTGGTTTACGACAGTGATGACGCCGGGCAACGCGCGGCAGAACGGTCAATTTCGCAATTCATCGCACAGGATCTTGATCTCAGAATTCTGAATGTTCCGTCAGGAAAGGATCCTGCGGACTATCTTGAAGATCACAGCCGTGAAGAGTTTTTGGCGTTGACGGAGTCGGCGTCTGAGGCGTGGGAATACAAGTTGCAGTCGGTGCTGAAGCGGACTGGAACCGCGACAGTGGCTGGTCGGCAGCAGATTTTGGGGCAGATGCTGGAGTTTCTGGCGGGGTCTCAGGGGTTGTCAGGGACGGTTCGCGAGGATTTGATCCTGCGAAATGTTTGCTGGCGGGTTCAGGTGGACGAGCGGGTAGCGCGGCAGCAGCTGGCGGAACTTCGCGGGACGGCTCAGAAGAAGCTGGTTCTGCGTCGTCCGGACGAAGCTGCGGAAGCGGTTCCGGCGCGTCCTGAGAATGCTCTGGATCGGGCTGAGCGGGAGCTGCTGGAGATTCTGCTGACATGTCCTGACATGATTGAGATTGTTGGGCGGCATCTGGGACCGGGTGATTTCAGGAATGTGCAGCATCAGCGATTGCTGTCGTTGTGCATTGATCTGTGGAAGGAGGAGGGGGAGCTGCCGGAGCTGAGCCGCCTGATCAGTCGGGCGGATTCGGATTCGGAGCTGTTGAACCTGATCAATTCGGTTGTGGATTCGGCTGAGGTCAAGGGGATTTTTCGTTTGATGTCTGATGGTGCTGAGGGTCAGGTTGCCGGTTCGATTCCAGTGCATCTTGAGCGTGTGCTGGGGCCGTTGCTGGAGAAGCGTGACAGGCCTGAAGGACAGTTGTCGCGACAGATGCAGGCTGAGGGTGGCCCGGCGGCCGGACAACTGGACGAGCGGGCCAGAGCAGCGCTGAAGAAGCTGACGGACTTCCGTCGGAATCAGGCGGGGAATTCAGGAACATTCAAGTGATTTGACGGATGTCTGGAACTGAGACGTGCCTGGCGGGGTTGCACCTGCTGTGGTTATTCGGAGCTGAAGCAATGCGTTGTCTTGATGAAGGTCTGCGAACGCTGGTCGAAGCCGGTTTGAAGCACGGCCAGCTGACGTTTTCTCAGGTGAATTCCTATCTGCCTGACGAGGCGCCCGATCCGGTGCATCTGGACAACCTGATCATTTGTCTGGAAGAGCTGAACATTCAGCTGGTACCGGACCCCGAGGTGGCTCCGGCGGCGGTTCCGCTTGTGGTGCGGAAGAAACGCAAGCAGGAAATCCGAATCGACGATGAGGGTCGTGGTTCGGAGGATCCGATTCGGGTGTATTTGAGTCAGATGGGTGAGATTCCATTGCTCACCCGCGAGGAAGAGATCTTTCTGGCGAAGCAGATCGAGGTGACTCGGCGTCGTTTTCGCCGCACACTGCTGTCCACAGAGTTTGCTCTGAATTACTGCCATGAAACACTGCAGCGGGTGCATCGCGGCGAGCTGCCCTTTGACCGCACAATCAAGGTGTCGATGACGGAAAGCCTTGAGAAGGAGCAGATTCTGGGGCGGATGCCGATCAATCTGGCAACGATTGCGGACATGCGTCGGCGGGACCGTGAGGACTACGAGCTGCTGAAGTCCGGGACTCTGTCTGCTCAGGATCGCGCTGCGTTACAGCAGCGTCTGCAGGAACGTCGTCGCCGCTGCGTGACATTGCTGGAGGAACTCAGTCTGCGGACTCAGCGGCTGCAGCCGTGCATGAAGCGTCTGGAGCAGATTTCGGCGCGGATGACCGAGCTGCACGAGCAGATTGAAAGTCTGCAGAATCTGCAATCGGCCGCTGATGAGAGTCGGCATCTGCAGCGGGAGCTTGACGAGCTGCAGGCACTGACTCAGGAAACACCGGCCTCCCTGGCGGCTCGAGTGCGGTCGATTCATCAGCGTCACAACGAGTACGACAAGGCGATGCGTGATCTGTCGGGGGGTAATCTGCGGCTGGTCGTATCGATCGCCAAGAAGTATCGCAACCGGGGGTTGACGTTCCTGGATCTGATTCAGGAGGGCAACACGGGACTGATGCGTGCTGTGGACAAGTATGAGTACCGCCGTGGCTACAAGTTTTCGACATACGCTACCTGGTGGATTCGTCAGGCCATTACTCGGGCCATCGCAGATCAGGCTCGTACCATCCGCGTGCCTGTGCACATGATCGAGGCGATGACGAAACTGCGAACGGCGCAGCGACTGCTGCTGCAGGAAATTGGTCGTGAGCCAACGGTTGAGGAAACTGCTGAAAAGGCCGGGGTGGCGCTGGAGGAAGCCCGCAGGGTTCTGAGGATTTCCCGTCAGCCGGTCAGTCTGGACAAGCCGATTGGTGAGGGCGACGACAGTGCCTTTGGGGACTTCATTGAGGACCGTGGCAACGACAGTCCGGTCAGCAACGCAGCATCTGAGATGCTGAAGGACAAAATTGACCTCGTGCTGAAGACTCTGACATATCGCGAGCGTGAGATCATCAAGCTGCGTTACGGACTGGGAGACGGTTACACGTATACGCTTGAGGAAGTTGGCCGCATCTTCAAGGTGACACGCGAACGCGTCCGTCAGATTGAGGCCAAGGCGGTCCGGAAGCTCCAGCACCCTGTCCGCAGTCGGCAGCTGCAGGGCTTTCTTGAGGGCATCGCTGCGGTGGCGGCCGGTCACTGATGCGATCGTCCGGCGGTTGACAGGACGGTGGAAATCCTGCAGACAGCCGGCGTGCAGAAACGTCGGCTGTCTGTGTTCAGGGTTCGGCCAGTGTCAGCGACTTGGCGTGCCGGCCGGTACCGGCCCGGCTGGCAGTGCGAAGACCCACATCAGTGAAGCGTTCTGCGATTCAAAGTCATTGTCGCTGCTCAGGATCAGGGTTTGCCTGCCATCGGGCAGTGGCGGGCCGAGGGTCAGTCCCTCGATTTTCTCGGGCATGTTTTTCCCGGCCAGTTTCCAGCGAGGATCCAGCAGGTCCAGCAGCACGGTGCGGGTGACGGGTTGAATGTTGTTTTCGCGGAGGTTTCGGGGCAGTGTGGTCATTCCGGCCACGCTGGTGGCTCCGGTCAGAGACACGGCGATCAGTTTCCGGTGGGCAGCTTTTTCACCGGCGTTGCCGTCACGTTCAAGCACGAGCAGTCGGCCGTCAGGAAGTGCGAGTATTTCGCTGTTGCCGTTGTCGGGGCTGTCCATGACATAGACATATTCGGCCACTGTTTCGCCCTGCAGAGTCAGCTGCAGCAGTCGGCAGTGCGTGCCGACGACTTTGCCATCCTTGCGTGTGCCATCCTGGATGAGCGGGCCCTGCATGAGTCCGTACAGGTGTTTTCCGTCGGGGGAAACAGCGAGGCACTCCATGCCCCGATTGGAGGCTCGACCGCTGCTGTTGCCTTCAGTTTCGATTTTGCGATCGCCGTGGGGTGTGGCAACCTGCAGTGCGGGTGGGAGTGGCAGCGAGCGAACTTCGCGACCGGACGAGTTGAATTCCACAATTTCGGGACCGTATTCATCGGAGATGAAGATGCGGCCGTCGGGGCCGAAGCGGAAGCCTTCGGGATCGAATCGGCGTCCCCGTTCGGAGTCAGCGGCCAGGATTGTGGCGCGGCCGGTGAGTGGTTTGCCGCTGGCATCGGTGAGCGGAACGGTGTGTTTGAGTGTGAGTGTGACAGCAGGCTGCCGGCCTGGGCTGATCAGCAGTTCGAACAGCTGGAAGCGGCAGGGGTAGCTGACGGCGCCGTCGTCGGGACCGCGGTCCGAGAGGGCGGCGAGCAGGCCGGTGCGGGGGGCATAGTCCAAAGCGGAAAAGCCTCCCAGCCGATTGACTCGTTCGCCATTTTCGAGGGTTCGGGTGTCGTTGGAGAGGTCGAGCTGGTCGCCGGGGATGGCGGCGGTACCGATCAGCTGTATTCCGTCATCTGCAGTGGTGTGTCTGGGGTGCAGGAGCAGAAGAGCGAGCAGCAGAAATGTGCGGATGGATGGCACCTGAGGATGCTCCGTGGAGTGTTTTCGGTTGGAATTTGGGGTGGATCATGCCGGTTTCGGGGGGATTCGTCCTGTGCCGGGCGGGCGGCTTCACGGAAATTTCACAATCTGGCGATTTGGGCGGTCGGTTGACAATTGTCACGGGATCAGGCAGAAGGGGGGCGTGGCGGGTGGTTTCCGCGAGTGCGGGGCCGCGTCACGGTAAGTTTTCTGATCGAAGACCATGACAGCAACAACGACAATTGGCGGGATTACTCTGCATCTGGGGACTCCGGATACGAGTTTGGGTGAGTGGATTGGGCAGCAGGAGGTGTTGCGGCAATTGCTGGCCTGCTGGATCGTGGTGGACGATCGCGACCAGCCGCTGGCGCCGCGTCTGGTGGGGACTCCGGGCATCGGCAAGACGACTTTGGCGATCGCCGGTGCGCGGGTGCGGAAGCAGGAGCTGTACATCTACCAGTGCACCGCGGATACTCGACCCGAGGACCTCCTGGTGACTCCGGTGCTGGCTGAAAGCGGGAAGATTGCGTATCACGCTTCGCCGCTGGTGACGGCGATGATCCGTGGCGGGATCTGCATTCTGGACGAGGGCAACCGCATGAACGAGAAGTCGTGGGCCAGTCTGGCACCACTGCTGGATCATCGGCGGTATGTGGAGTCGATTGTGGCGGGCATCACGATCCGGGCACATCGGGATTTTCGTTGTGCGGTGACGATGAACGAGGACGAGTCAACATTTGAGATTCCTGACTATATACTCAGTCGCCTGCAGCCGACGCTGACTCTGGGCCATCCGGCTCGTGAGGACGAGCTGGCGATTTTGAAGTACCACCTGCCGTTTGCGGACGATCAGTTATTGAATCTGACGGTTGAGTTTCTGCAGCAGGCGCATTCGCTGAATCTGGACTTCTCCACGCGAGATGGCATTAACGTGCTGCGTTTTGCTCTGAAGCGACTGGCTCAGGATGCGAAGCATCCGATGTCGCGTGATGCGGCCTGGCGTGAGGCGCTGGAGAAGTGTCTGGGCGAGGAAGCCGGTGACCTGAAGGCGCTGGCGGAGCGTCGCAGTCAGTCACTGGGTGGCAACATGGTGCCGATGGGGCTCGGTGACTTCTTCTTCGCCCAGGACGATCCGCTGCATCCCGATATCGATCCTGATGACGACGATTTTTCGGACGACGATAACGACGACGATGATGACGATGAGGAATGAGATTTCGTTGATGGTGTGCATGTGAATGGTCTTTTGAACCGGGAGACAGAGAGCGATGGTGAATCGTCGTGGGTTTCTGGGTGCGGCTGCTGGCGGTGGTTCATTGCTGCTGATGGGTACGAAATCCACGGCACGGATTCGCGGAGCGAATGATCGTCTGCGGGTGGCGATTGCGGGGCTGAATGGGCGTGGTCAGAGTCATCTGTCCGGATATCTGGATCAGCAGAACGTGGAAATTGCCTGGCTGATTGACCCTGATCGGAATGTGCTGAATCGTGCGATGAGTGGCCTGCAGAACAAGCTGGGGGACAAATTTGCGGCGCGGGGGACAGCGGATCTGCGCGAGGCACTGGAGGACAGGACGGTGGATGCGCTGTCGGTGGCGGCGCCCAATCACTGGCATTCCCTGATGACCATCTGGGGGGCTCAGGCCGGCAAGCACGTGTACGTGGAAAAGCCGATGAGCCATGATGTGGCGGAGGGCCGGATCTGCGTGGAGGCTCAGAAGAAATACGGCGTTGTGATTCAGCACGGGACTCAGAGTCGCAGCAGCGCTGAGATCGCCGGTCTGCATGAAGCAATTCAGGCCGGCAAATTTGGTCGCCTGAAGATTTCGTACGGTTACTGCTGCAAGGCTCGAGGCAGCATAGGTCGCAAGCCTGTGACTCCGCCTCCGGAGAATCTGGACTGGAACCTGTGGCGGGGGCCGGCGTCAATCGATGAGTTTCATGGCAACTACGTGCATTACAACTGGCACTGGTTCTGGAAGACCGGCAACGGAGATCTCAACAACCAGGGGACTCATCAACTGGACATTGCTCGCTGGGCACTCGATCGCGAGGCGACTCATCCGGTGCGGGTGATGGCACTGGGCGGGCGTTTCCAGTGGGACGATCAGGGTGAAACTCCGAATACGATGATGGGGATTGCTGAGTACGCGAACGGCCAGCAGGTCTTTTTTAATGTGCGGAACGTGCCGTACAAGGGCTATCAGACGCAGGTGATGAACGAGTATTACTTTGAAGATGGTGGCCGGATTTCCGGTGGGCTGTATTATCCGGCCGGAAGCCAGCAGGGCGAAAAGCTGGATTTGCCGCCCGGCAAGGTGACTCCGGGGGGTAACTGGGGTGCCTTTGTCACGGCCTGTCGTGAGCGACGGCCGGAGCTGGCGAACGGCAATGTGACGGATGCTCACTACGGCTGTGTGCTTGGTCACCTGATGAACAACTCATGGCGTCTGGGAACAAAAGTCCCCTTCAATGAAAAGGCCGGCAGCTTCGGGGACAACAAGGATGCGGCCGAGCATTTTCTGAAGCTGCACTCGATCATGCGGGACGGCGTGGGGATTCCGGAGAATGGTGCGGAGTATGTGGTGGGGCCCTGGCTGAGGTTTGACGCAGAGACGGAGCGTCATGTGGGGGATCATGCCGAGGCAGCGAATGTGCTGCTGAAGGACACCAACCGCGAGGGCTTTCGAATTCCGGAGCCCGGGCAGGTGTAACCTGAGCCTGGTTGTCTGCAGCCCTCAGGGCATGAAATAGTCGATGATTCGAGCGAGGATGGCCGGTGTGCGGTGCGTGGAGAACCGCACACCGCACCTTTTGCATTTGAGCGGCATACGAAAGAAAACGGCATAGATCCAGCGTCGGAATCTTCCCGGTTCCGGGCGAACCGAGTTGATGGCGTCGCAGTGGGGGCAGTCACCTTCGATCATTGTGAGCATGGTGCTGAGCCTAGTGAGACGGCAGGTATCCGAGCTGCTTTGTGAGAACTTTGTGATGACCGGTGAAATGACAACCGGTGCAAGTGGCCATTCGTGTTTTTACCACTGGTTTGCGGCAACTGCAACGATGTCTCAGAATCTCCTGCCAGATTTCATGATTCTGATGGCGGTCTGTGGCTGAGGTTTTCCGGGCTGGATTTGCAGTGCGATTTTGGCGGAGGTTGGGGGTGATGGCTGAGTTTCGTGTGGCGATTCTGGGGAGTACGGGTCGCGGGGATTATGGCCACGGTCTGGATTCGATCTGGCGGAATTTTTCGAACTGTGAAGTGGTGGCGGTGGCTGATCCGGACGAGCCGGGGCGGCAGCAGGCTCGGGAACGCACGGGTGCTGCGCGGGCGTATGCGGATTATCGGGAGCTGCTGGATCGTGAGCGACCGCAGATCACCGCGATTTGTCCGCGGTGGGTTGATCAGCACCGGGACATGGTGCTGGCGTGTGCGGCAGCGGGCAGTCACATGTACATGGAAAAGCCTTTCTGTCGCACCCTGGGTGAGGCGGACGAGATGATTCGTGCGTGTGAGATGCGGCATCTGAAACTGGCTGTGGCGCACATCAGTCGATGGTCTCCGCAGCTTGACCGGATTCGGCGGCTGATCGAGGGTGGGGAGATTGGAGAGGTGCTGGAGATTCGGGCTCGTGGCAAGGAGGATGGCCGGGGTGGTGCTGAGGACCTGTGGGTTTTGGGGACTCATGTGCTGGATCTGATGCGGGCTCTGGGGGGTGAGCCGGAGCATTGCTATGCGGAGCTGTTTCATCAGGGCCAGCGAGTTCGTGGTGAGCATGTGCGGGAGGGGAATGAGGGTTTGGGGCCGCTGGCGGGTGATCGTGTGGATGCGATGTATCGATTTCGCGGTGGCATCACGGGGTATTTTTCGTCACGCCGGGGGGCCGGTGGCAATCCGAATCGGTTTGGTCTGCGGGTGCTGGGGACGAAGGGCGTGATTGAGCACACGTCGGGATACGGGAATCCGGCGTGGCTGCTGAAGGATGCCCGGTGGGGTGGTCCGGGAGTGAACGGGGCTGCGGGATGGCAGTCGATCAGTTCGCAGGGTCTGGGTCAGCCGGAGGTCCTGACGGCGACGGGATACGAGGGTGGTAATCCGGCAGCGGCTCTGGATCTGATGGAATCCATTCGTCAGGACCGTCAGCCGAAGTGTTCGATGTATGAGGCGCGGGGGGCAGTGGAGCTGGTGCTGGCAGCGTTTGAGTCGCACGTGCAGGGAGGTCCGGTGCAGTTACCGCTGCAGACGCGGGACAATGCGCTGTCGCGGCTGCCGCGGTGAGAAACGGGCAGTGGCGGGGGAGTGTGATGTTGATCGGTGGGTCTTCCGAGTCCTCCTGATCCTCAGAATTCCCCGTGTTTCCTGGCCAATTTCCGGAACCCGGGCCCGCTTTTTTCCGGTTGGGGCCGTGGCCTGATATGCTTTCCTCCGGATTTCGCCAGGTGGAACGACATTGATGGCTGCTCTGTTGTCTGTCTTGTCAGTTGGAGGCATGAAGATGTCGCTGTCTCAGGTTATTGCGCGATATTTTGCGGTGCTGACGATGCTGTGTTCGGGTCTGACCGTGATGGCTCAGACGACCGACCCGGACATCACGGAAACGAATCCGGCTGAGGCGCGGGGTTTGGAAGAGCGTCTGGTGGCTCGTGTTCGCCAGCTGACGTTCGAAGGGCGCCGTGCCGGAGAAAGTTACTTCAGTGCCGATGGCCGGCGAATGATCTTTCAGAGTGAGCGTGAGCCGGGCAATCCGTTTTTCCAGATTTACCTGATGGATCTGGAGTCCGGTGAGACTCAGCGAGTTTCCCCGGGAACGGGCAAAACGACGTGTGCATGGATTCATCCGCAGGGTGATCGGGTGCTGTTCGCATCGACTCAGGAGGATCCGGATGCGAAGCTTGAGCAGCAGCAGGAAATTGAACTGCGTGCTTCGGGCAAGGAGCGTCGTTATGCGTGGGACTATGACCTGTTCTACGACATTTACGAATACGACCTGGCGGCGAAAACTTATCGTCCGCTGACTCGCGAGAAGGGCTATGACGCCGAAGGTTCATGGTCTCCGGATGGCAGTCTGATCGCGTTTGCGTCGAATCGTTCCGCCTATGAAGAGACTCTGACGCCCGAGCAGCAGAAGGCGTTTGAGCTGGATCCGGCGTGGGCGAATGAAATCTACGTGATGAATGCCGACGGTTCGAATGTGCGGCGTCTGACATCCAGTCCGGGATATGACGGAGGACCGTTTTTCAGTCCTGACGGGAAACGCATCTGCTGGCGACGTTTTTCAGAGAACGGAGCGGTGGCGGAAGTGATGACGATGAACATTGACGGCAGTGATCAGCGGCAGCTGACGAAGCTGGGAGCCATGTCATGGGCTCCGTATTTTCATCCCAGTGGTCAGTATCTGATTTTCACCACCAATCGGCATGGTTTTGCCAATTTTGAATTGTATCTGGTGGATGCTGAGGCGAAGCATGAGCCGGTGCGAGTAACGCACACACCGGGGTTTGACGGTCTGCCGGTGTTCAGCCCTGACGGTGCTGGTCTGGCGTGGACGGCCGGGCGAACTGTCAGTGGTCAGTCGCAGATTTTCATGGCGGAGTGGAATCATGCGAAGGCGCTGGAACTGCTGGGGCTCAGTTCTGCTCAGTCTGCCGCGGCTGTTGCGGGAACTGGCCGGGTGATGGGTGCTGGCGTGGAGGGCCGTGGCGACTTTGCTCCGGCGGACGCTGTGCGACATGTTGAGTATCTTTGTCGTCCGCAGCTGGGAGGTCGTCTGACGGGGACGAAGGGGGAGCAGCTGGCAACGAACTATGTCGCGCTGCACTTTGAGACTCTGGGGCTGGAGCCTGCGGGTGATGATGGTTCGTGGTTTCAGGAGTTCGAATTTACCAGTGGTGTTTCGGCAGGGCCGAAGAACGCGGCGACGGCGGCAGGTCATGTGCTGGAGCTGAAAAAGGACTGGCAGCCGGCGGCATTTTCCGCGAATGTGGAGCTGCAGCGTGGTGATGTGGTCTTTGCGGGATATGGCCTGCGAGTTCCGGCGGCGGATGGTCACGAGGAGTACGATTCCTATGTGCATCTGGATGTGAAGGACAAGTGGGTGCTGGCGTTTCGGTTTATGCCCGAGAAGCTGACACCTGAGCAGCGGCAGCATTTTGGCCGGTTCTCCAGCCTGCGTTTCAAGGCCATGCAGGCGCGGGATCTGGGCGCGCGGGGGTTGATTATTGTCAGTGGTCCGACGTCGGGTGTGCGTGACCAGTTGGTGCCTTTGCAGTTTGATGGTTCGCTGGCTGGTGCGGGTTTGCCGGTGGTCAGTTTGTCTGATGCTGCGGCGCAGTACCTGTTCAGTGCTGCCGGCAAGGATCTGAAAACAGTTCAGGAGAAGCTGGACAGCGGGGTTCCGGCGATTGGGTATCCTTTGAAGGACGCCGTGTTTGAGGCGGCTGTGGACATTGTGCATGAAAAGAAAAAAGGGCGCAATGTGCTGGGGCGTCTGCAGGTGAATGAGGAGCAGGCGGGTCAGGTTGTTGTGGTGGGGGCACATATTGACCATCTGGGAACCGGACCCAATGGCAACTCGCTGGCTCGTGATGACGAGCGTGGCGGGATTCATTTTGGGGCGGACGACAATGCGTCGGGCGTTTCAGCGCTGATGCAGATGGCTGAGGCACTGGCCAATGCGAAGCAGGCGGGGCAGCTGCAGGGCAGTCGTGATATTGTGTTTGCCGCCTGGTCCGGTGAAGAGCTGGGTCTGCTGGGGTCCAGTCATTACGTGAAGCATCTGGAGACTTTGTTTTCGAAACATGCAGCGGCGGCGGAGGGTGAGGGGGCTGCCGGTGAAAAGCAGCCTCGCGCGGACGGTGCGGCTGGAGAGGCAGAGAAGCCGAAGGAGGATCCGCTCAGCGGCCCCAATACCGGGGGCCTGAACCTGTATATTGCGGCCTGTCTGAATATGGATATGGTGGGGCGACTGCAGGAGAAGCTGGTGCTGCAGGGGATTGGTTCATCGCCGGCCTGGCAGAGTCTGGTGGAGCGGGCCAATGTGCCACTGGGGCTCTCGATTTCCCTGCAGAATGACAGTTATTTGCCCACGGACGCCAGTGTGTTTTTTCTGCATGGGGTGCCGATTCTGTCGGCATTTACGGGAAATCACGGTGAGTATCACACGCCAAGGGATACTCCCGAGAAGCTGAATTACGAGGGCATTTCGAAGGTGGCTCGGCTGATGAGTCTGGTTTGTCGTCAGTTGATTTCCGCTGAGAAGCCTCCGCAGTATGCGGCTCAGGAGCGTCCGGCGGAGGGGCAGCGGAGAGCTGCTCTGCGGGCCTGGCTGGGCACAGTCCCCGATTATGCTCAGTCCGATCTTGCGGGAGTCCTGTTGTCGGGGGTGGCGAAGGGCGGCCCGGCAGAGAAATCCGGTGTGAAGGGTGGAGATGTGATCGTGAAGCTGGCCGGGAAGAAGATTGAAAACATCTACGATTACACGTATGCGATTGAGTCGCTCAAGTCCGGTCAGGAAACTGAGATCGTGGTGACTCGTGATGGCAGGGAACTGTCCTTCCGGGTGACTCCGGGATCGCGGGACTGACATGGTTTTGGGTGCGGGGCCTGCGGTGTGTGATCGCGGGGGCAGGTGGGGATTTTCAGGCGGGACAGAGATGCCGGTACCGGAACAGACGATTGCCAGAATCATCAATCCTCCACGGATGCGTGGAGCGGTGCTGCCGGTGGCGGTGATGCGTTCGCTGGATGATGACTTTCAGGTTGAGGAGGTACCGGCATATCAATTGACTGGCAGTGGCGAGCATGCCTGGCTGTGGCTGGAAAAGCGAGGTCTGTCGTCGCCCCAGATGATCAGCCTGTTGTCTCGCGAGCTGCGGATTCGCGGGGGCGAGATTGGTCTTGCCGGTCAGAAGGACCGCTGGGCTGTGACTCGTCAGTTCGTGTCTGTTCCGGGGCGTTGTGCTGAGTTCGCGGCCGGGATTTCGCTGCCGGAGCTGAAAGTGCTGTCGGTGACGATGCACAGGAACAAACTGAAGACGGGACACCTGAAGGGCAATCGGTTCATCATTACTCTGCGTGGTGAGCAGCAGCCGTTTACGGATGCGGATCTGGTGGCGGTGCAGGCGCGAATTGCGGAACTGCAGTCGGGGGGATTTCCGAACTACTATGGGCCTCAGCGATTCGGTCGCGGAGGTCAGACGCTGCATGACGGTCTGCGACTGTTGCAGGGGCGAATGCCGAAGGACTACTGGCCGGACGACCAGTCGCGGACATTAAAGCGGCTGTCATTGAGCGCGGTGCAGAGTGCTGTGTTCAATCTGACAACGGCGCTCCGCGTGGAGGCCGGAACGGCCGGGACGCCTCAGGAAGGTGACGTGGTCATTCGTCGTGGCGGCATCAAACCGTTTCTGCTGCCGGCGGGGCAGTCTGCGGCGGACTATCTGCCGGCGGGGCCGATGCCGGGACCGGAGATGACGACGGCTGCCGGTGAAGTGCTGCAGCAGGAGCAGTCAGCGATGCAGCTTCTGGGGCTGCATGCGGGTGTATTTTCGCGATTTGCGAAGCTGACATCCGGGGCGCGGAGACGGATGCTGGAGTTCCCGGAAAACACCGGTGTTGAACTGGTGGAAGGTGCGCTGCGAATCTCTTTCTCGCTGCCACCCGGTACCTTTGCGACCAGCCTGCTGGCGGAAGTTGCGGGTGACCTGCGGGATGCGGGGCGTGCAGAATCTGACGAACGAGTGTCCGCGGAGCCGGGTGAATCGGGGGCGGAATCCGAAGCGGAGTGATCCCGTCTGCTCAGCAGTTTTCGAAGCAGGCGAGCTTGTTCCACAGGATCTCGAATTGTTCCAGGTACCGCATGACCAGCGGCTGGTAATTCAGCACCATGAAGTTTTCTTCGTTGTGTTCTGCGGCACCGCGAGTCCAGTGGCAGCTGCCATTGAGCAGCAGGTTGCGGTCGAAGATCGCGTATTTGTGGAGTCCGTCATGCGGGCTGAACCAGGCGCGGGCCTGAATTTCCCTGGGGGCGGTCTGTTGTGGCTGAAGCAGTCTGTCGAGTTCCCTTGCGATTTGGTGATCGGGGGTGTGCTGGGTTGCGTTTATGGTGATTGCATTTCATGATTCCTGCATGCGCGCTTCAGGTTGCTGTTTTTTGAGAAGCAGGACAGTGCCGCGGGAATTTGGCAATGCAGGTGAAGTGGTGTCTATGGAACGGTCTGCGTGGTTTCGGCGGTGCAGCTGGCGGGTGCTGGCGGTGTCTTTCTGCTGTGTGCTGTGGTCGGCTGCGGCGGAAGCGGTGGAGGATACCGTTGTGGTGCCGGCGTGGCAGCGATTTCGCGCTGAGCATCTGAGTGCGGAGCAGGCGGGGCGGCTGCTGATCACTGAGCTGAACTGTCAGTCATGTCATGGGGTCTATCCGGGTCTGACATTGCAGGCTCGGCAGGCGCCGGTTCTGACGGCTGCGGGTCGACGTTTGAACCCTGTCTTTGTGCGTCAGTTCCTGCAGAATCCTCAGGGTATCAAGCCGGGCACTGCGATGCCGCATCTGCCGGCTGCGGCGGCGAATCCTGCTGTGCTGGATGCCCTGACGGCGTTTCTGACTGCTGGTGGTGGCTGGCGTGCTCAGGCGGTTTCGGCTGATGCCATTCGTCGTGGCGAGGACTTGTTTCATCGGGTCGGGTGTGCTGCCTGTCATGGGGACCAGCGCAGTGACGAGGTAATTGAGGCACTGCGGCGCGGGCTGGCTCCGCCGGCGGACGAAGAGGAGGAGCCGGACGCTGATGCGGTGGGCAAAGTGAAGCCGCAGTTGAATTCGCGTCCGGATTTCCTGATGCCTTTGGGACGTCTGGAGGAGAAGTATTCGCTTTCGGCACTGATTCAGTTTCTGCGGGAGCCGCATCTTGTGCGTCCGTCGGGACGGATGCCGTCGCTGAATCTGTCGCCTGAGGAATCGCGGGATGTGGCCAGCTATCTGCTGCGGAAAGTGCAGGTTGAGGCGAATATTGAGTATGAATATTTCGAAGGGAGCTGGAATACTCTGCCGGATTTCAGTTCATTGAAGCCGGTGTCAAAGGGGACAACGACGGATTTTTCCGCCGGCGTGGGTTCTCGACAGAATGATTTTGCGCTGCGTTTTCTGGGGTATGTGCAGATTCCGAAAACGGGTGAGTATCGGGTGCACGTGACATCGGACGACGGATCGCGTGTGCTGATTGATGAACAGGAAGTGGTGAACAATGACGGCATTCATCCTCCGACCGGTCGCAGCGGCGCAGTTCAGTTGACTGCCGGCAGTCATGCGCTGGTGGTGGAGTACTTTGAGCAGGGTGGTGGTGAAGAGCTGAGTGTGGAGATTGAGGGGCCGGAGCTGGGGCGTCAGCCGTTGTCAGCACTGACGACACTGACGCGAGCGGCTGTTCAGCGGGAACCGCAGGGGCCTGTGGAGCCGTCGGCAGAGCTGGTGGCTGAGGGCCGCGGATATTTTGCGAAGCTGGGCTGTGCCGCCTGTCATCAGCACGGCGAGGGGGCGGAGCAGCTGACCTCGTCGGTGAAGGCTCGTGAGTTTGCAAAGTTGAATCCGGCGGGTGGTTGTTTGTCGGTCAATGTGCCGGCCGGATTGCCGGTATTTGCTTTGAGTGATCGTCAGCGGGGCGATCTGCAGGCAGCGCTGGCGGCTGTGGCCAGCGTGCAGTCGGAGTCGGCACCGGCGTCTGAAGTGCAGCAGGCGATGCTGTCTCTGAACTGTTATGCGTGTCACGTCCGCGGTGATCTGGGAGGTGTCTCGGAGCCGCTGAACCATGTATTCGCCGGATCGATTCCGGAGATGGGTGATGAGGGGCGAATTCCGCCGGCTTTGACGGGAGCGGGTGACAAGCTGAACGACGAGTGGATCAGGACGGTGTTGTCGGAGGGAGCGAAGGATCGGCCGTATATGGCTACCCGGATGCCTCGATTTGGCGGACAGCATGCGGAGTACTTTGCGCCGCGGCTGGCTGCTGTTGATCGTGGCGAGGTGATTCCGGAGGTAGTTTTTGAGGCTCCGGACCACCGGGTGAAGGCGGATGCCCGGCAGCTGGTTGGTGACCAGGCGCTGTCGTGCATCAAGTGCCACCGTTTTGATTCGTATGCGGCGACGGGGCTGCAGTCACTGGACATGACCACGATGACTCGCAGGCTGCGACGCGACTGGTTTCATCGATATCTGGCTGACCCTCAGGCCTATCGCCCGGGGACTCGCATGCCGGCAGCCTGGCCTGGCGGTCGTTCGGTGGTTCCCGGGGTATTGAATGGCGAGCCTGAGCTGCAGATTGAGGCGATCTGGCGTTATCTGCTGGATGGTCGTCGAGCGAAAATACCTTCGGGGCTGGAGCGGCAGGCGATTGAACTGAAGCCAACGGGACGCCCGCTGATCTACAGGAATTTTCTGGAAGGTCTGTCGCCTCGCGGTATTGCGGTCGGTTTTCCTGAACGCGTGCATTTTGCGTGGGATGCCGAGCACATGACTGCACGTCTGATCTGGCATGGGGCATTCATTGATGCGGCGAAGCACTGGGTCGATCGTGGTCCGGGGAATCAGAGCCCGATGGGTGATCACGTGATGGTGCTGCCTGCCGGTCCTCCGCTGGCCAAACTGTCATCGCTGGATCAGTCCTGGCCGGGTGGCAATCCAAGGGAAACGGGATATCGATTCCAGGGTTATCGTCTGAACGCTGCCGGGGTGCCCACGTTCCGTTATCAGTGGAATGTGGTGGAGGTGGAGGAGACACTGACGCCTGTTGCGAATGAGCCCGACAATGGTCTGCGGAGAACGCTGACTGTGAAATCAGCGGAGCCGCTGAATGATTTGTGGCTGCGAGTGGCTGCGGGGAAGATCGAGCAGGTGCAGGGAGCATTTGTCTGGAATGGGGTGCGACTGCAGGTGGAGGAGGGCCTGGCTGTGGTTCGTCGCATTGGTGATCAGGATGAACTGTTGATTCAGTTGCCTGCGGGAGTGACAGCGGCGACGGTGCGGCTGACTTTGATCTGGTGATCTGCGGGCGATGAAGTGGGCAGTTGTTTATGGTACTTTTGGTCCTCGCTTGTGCGTTGGTGTCATTTTTGATTGGTGGGATCCCGTTTGGATTTCTTGCCGGTCGATTGCTGCTGGGCGACGACATTCGTCGTCATGGCAGCGGTAATATCGGAGCGACGAATGTCTGGCGTGTCCTGGGCTGGAAGGCGGGAGTGCTGGTATTGCTGCTGGATGCTTTGAAGGGCATGCTGCCGGTGCTGGCGGCTGGAGCGGTGATGCGATGGGCGGCAGTGGATGATCGGGGGCAGGTTGCCCCGCTGATGTCGGGTCTGGCTGCAATTTTCGGTCACATGTATCCGGTCTGGCTGGGGTTGCGGGGTGGGAAAGGGGTGGCGACGGCGCTGGGTGCGGTGCTGGTGGCTGCGCCGCTGCACAGTGCGGCGGCACTGGTGGTGTTTGTGCTGTCCCTCGCTGTCTCGCGGATGGTCTCGCTGGCATCGATCCTGGCAGCACTGGGTTTTCTGGTGTTTCATCTGCAGAAGTATGGAATGGCGGCTCTGTCAACAAATCGACTCCCTCTGACAGTTTTTTCTCTGATCGTGCCAGCAGTGATCATCTGGCGTCATCGCACGAACCTCGTGCGAATCGTCAATGGAACGGAACGTCGAATTGGTGGTTCGAAGCGTCCTCCTGAGGAGCAGTCACAGCCATGAGCGGAAGTGTTCGGTGTAAGCGAGGAGTGATGCAGCGGTCGTGGCTGACTGCGATGTGCTGTCTGCTGTCGTTGCCGTGGTGTGGTTTCGTGCTGGCAGCTGCTGAGCTGCCGCGGGCAGGGGCTGTGTTTCAGGCGCGTGACACCCTGGATACTGCGGCGGACGGACTGCAGGATGCTCAGCAGTGTTTGGAGGGTTTGCGGTGGAAGCCTGCTGATTTTAAGGTGACTCTGGAAAGTCCGCGTGAGAATGAGGGTGATCTGCTGGTTCGATTTCCTTCTCCTGTGTCATCGGGGAATGGCATCAACGATCTGGTGTCGATGGAGTGGTATGCAGCGCGGGACAAGGATCGTCGTCCGTGTGCTGCGGACTGTGTGATTGTGGTGCATGAGTCCGGGCGTGGTATGACGGTCGGTCGGATATTTGCGCGCGGTCTGAATGCTCAGGGACTGCATACGTTTCTGATTCATCTGCCGGGCTATGGTGCGCGTCGGACACCGGATGCGGATCGAGCGGAAAAGATGCTGGATGGATTGAAGCAGGCTGTGGCCGATGTACGCCGTGCGCGGGATGCGGCGGCCAGTCTGCCGCTGATCAGCGGCAGGGTTTTTGGGGTGCAGGGGACCAGTCTGGGCGGGTTTGTGACGTCGACGGCTGGTGGGCTGGATAGAGGTTTTGATCGTGTGTTCATTCTGCTGGCCGGGGGGAATCTGCACGATGTGGTGCTGCAGGGGCAGAAGGATGCGGCGAAAGTTCGGCAACGACTGGAGGCGCTGGGGGTGAAGGCGGAGCAGATTCGCGAATTGGCGCGACCTGTCGAACCGCTGCGGGTTGCTCACAGGCTGCGTCCGCAGTCGACGTGGCTCTACAGCGGGAAGTACGATGATGTTGTGCCCCCGGCCTGTTCTCACGCACTGGCGAGTGCAGCCAAACTGCCGGCCGGCCATCACATTGAAATGGCGGCCGATCACTATTCAGGAATTCTGTATCTGCCCGCCGTGATTGCGGAGATCCGCACGAAGATGAACCCGGAGTCAGCGGTGGAGCTGCCTGCTGTCGGGGCGGACGGCAGCGGTCAAGGCAACTGACTGGTTCAGGTGAACTGTAGCGGTTGTTGGGGTCCTGGCGGCTGTGAGAGGCGGCTTCAGATCTGGCAAGGTTTATGAAAACCCGGACCGATACAACCTGAGCCTTCAGGGAAGATCGGAAAATTCTGCCGATGTTTCCCGAACTGCGGCTTTCCGGGAATGGATGCGAGGTCAGATACTGACTGCAAGGGAACATCCTGCATGCCTCAATCCGCCGAAGCGGTTCAGCGAACTGTAAGTCCCTCAGAGATTCGGACATTTGAGCAGCTCAGGCACTTTGTGCATGTGCATCTGTGTCGTCGTGAGAACCTGCTGGAGTATCAGTTTCCGATGACGGAGCTGGAGATTCAGCAGGGAGGGCGTCGCTGTGGCGTGCAGTTTCTGCTGCATGGTCCGCGTTCCGTGAGGCTGGCTGCGGTGTGGGCGGAATCTGCCAATGAACTGCTGTTCTATGACGCGACCGGTCACAGATTCAACCGGATCCGACTCCCCAATCGCATAGTGAGCTGCTGATCGGCACAGTGGATCTGGTCACAGCAGCAGTTGCTGCAGCAGTGCTGCGGCAGTGCTGCGGGCCAGCAGGCCACCGGCAACAGCGATTCCAGCGGCACTCGTCAGCAGCAGCAGCACTTCTGCAGACTGCAGTCGCAGGATGGTCAGCCGGCTGCAGCCGAGACGGAACATCGTCTGCATTTCTGCAGCTCGCAGTTTGAGTGACAGGTTCAGCACAAGCGCCAGCAGCAGCAGGGCGGCTCCGGCAGCAGCCAGTGTGAACAGCAGTACGAACTGCTCGATGCGAAATACGATGCTCAGAAGTTCCTCGATCACCTGCGGGGGACTGATGCACTGCAGCTGGCGACTTCCGCTGAACCTGCCCAGCAGTTTGATGCGGTCGCGTTCAGTGAACGGTACGGCAAGAACAGCAGTCAGCGGGAATTCTGAGGCATTGCCGTGAAAGTGGAAAGAGTCCCGGTTTTCATCGGTGATTTCCAGATACGGCAGGACTCCCAGACCAGCCGTCACGCTGGCGGCATCGTCTCGATCGTTGGACAGCAGCAGGGAGGGATCCGTCTGCCGGTCGACGTTTTGGTGCCCGTGCCCGATTCCTTCGATAACCCAGGCGGTACGAAGGTCCGTAAAGACCGCGTCATCGTCAGGGGAATGATTGCGGGCAAGTACCCCTGTGATCAGCATCCGGAGCGGATAGTCTCCTGCCAGATTCAGGGCATTTCGAGGTGCTGACAGGACGGTATCACCGGTTCCGAGACCGCTGCGTTCTGCGTAATCTGCCCCCAGCACACATTCTCCCAGCAGTGCCGGAAGTTCTCCCGATTGCGGAGTCAGCCGGCGGAAGGTGAAGTACTCAGGTGTTGTTCCGACGATTGGTGCTCCCTCAGCGCCCGGCTGAGAGCGGGTCGTAAATCGCATATGCAGCGGGACAGCGGTCACACCGACAGACTCCGCAGCCAGCGCATGTTCGGCCATGGTGACCGTTGTCGCGGGCTGCGAGCGGAAGTAGAGGGCGTGCATGACGAGGTCAATACGGCTGCCGGGGGCACCGATGACGATTGGAGTGGAGAGCGCTCGTGCCGAGATTTCACTGCGAAACTGGTTGAGTGCGATCCGCAGGGTGGCGGGCAGCCAGATGATGATGGCCAGACTGAAGATGACGGCGAGAGATCTGCTGCGATGCCACCACAGCGAGCGTATCGCCAGATAGAAGGCACTGTTCATGCGGATGCTCCTGCTTCCGTCCCGTCTGTCCGGGCCAGATACTGCAGGAAGGGCAGTGTGCGGTCGAACATGGGCAGCAGTGAGTGATCGTGAGTGACCATGATCAGCGTCGCGCCGCTGCGGCGGGATTCCTGCAGCAGCAGCTCGACCATGCGTCTGGAGTTTTCCGGGTCCAGATTACCGGTGGGCTCATCAGCCAGCAGCAGCAGAGGGTTGAGCAGGAGTGCCCGACAGAGCGCTACCCGCTGCCGTTCGCCCTGCGAAAGTCGAGTTACGGGGCGCTGAGAAAAATTCGCCAGTCCGACCTGGTTCAGCAGATCAAGGCCCCGTTCGCGAATCGCGGGGGTCCGCTT
>Ga0209985_10001676_pt1 | contig 21194 bp, 19 predicted proteins | sample NOAtaG_FD_187305 | JGI IMG/M metagenome (GOLD analysis project Ga0209985, IMG submission 187305) | Freshwater lake microbial communities from Lake Erie, under a cyanobacterial bloom - NOAA_Erie_Diel6S_1000h metaG (SPAdes) (version 2) | ecosystem: Environmental > Aquatic > Freshwater > Lake ...
AGGGCGTCCAAACAATGGCTAGCGGGCCGTCAATCTTAATGGTCTCAAATACAATCTGCTCATCAATCACTCCGGGCTTCTGCTTGGCAATGGAAGAAACGAATCTGCTCACCTGTTCTGTTTTCACTAACACTTTGCCGGCTATATCCGTTGCAATCGTTTGCATGGTGCAGTCGGAACCAAATACCCCGGCCACAGCGGCAGAATCGGCATTGCGTTTACAGTCGATAAAATGAGGGTGGATTTGACAAGTTGCATAATTGAAAGTTTGATATATAAAAGCATGGGAATTGACATGCGCACTCATTGAGAAGAACAGAGGATTTTAATTACCTACGGGAGCATATCACCATCCGAGGCATTGGTATTTGATGCAAAAATGCTGAAACAAAGACCACTACAAAAACCCACTTCTGATCTATCACATCTAATGGTCGTTCAAGCCAGCTTTTTTGCCATTCACGTAATTCAAATTAGGGTGAATGAGTGCGCGCATAATTTTATGCTCAGATCTTATCCTTACTGTCATCATAAAAGAAGATGTTCAGGAAACATTTTAAAACTTCATACATGAAATTTTTTAAGGCCCAAATAGCATCCCTATATATTTTGCTATTCATTTTGACATGTTACAATGTGACTATGAGTCAAACACTACAACGCAGAGTTCAATTCGGTGCAAGAATTGAATACGTTACTGCCGACGAAATGAAGGGTTGTAAAGTTTTGCAGGTTATCGGGGCAACCAGTAAGGCCCTTGCGCTTCAGGAAAACGATCTAATCATTAAAATTGGTGATCGGTCATTTACCTCTACCAATGATTTTATTCAAAAATTCCTTTCTTATGTGCCAGATCAGGAGGTACAGGTAACTATTTTGCGCGAGCAGAAAAAGCTGATACTTAAAGCAAAGGCCGTGGCGCGACCCTTCGAAACAGACGACAATGCATCTGTTTTATATGAAGCAGCACCTTTTAAAAAGGGGCACTTGCGCGTTATCATAAACAAGCCCTTCAAAAATAACAAGATGCCCGGAATGCTTTTCATTCCCGGCTATACCTGCAGCAGCATTGATGAACTACCGAACGAGCATCCGTATAAACGATTAATTGATGCATACGTTGATGCCGGGTATGTCACGTTGAGAATTGAAAAAAGCGGACTGGGTGATAGCAAAAACACTCCACCGTGTGAATCATGTGACTTAAAAGATGAGATCGAAAATTTTGAGGCAGGTTTAAAAAAATTAAAATCACTTTCATTCGTAGATACGAATAAAATCATCATAGTTGGACATTCGATGGGTGGCATTATCGCACCTGCACTAAGTGCAAAGCATAAGGTAGCAGGCGTTGTAGTTTATGGCACGACTGCAAAATCTTGGTTTGAAAATCAATTGGAAATGTACCGGGTACAGAATAAACTGGCAGGCATGAATCCGATTGAAGTAGAGGGCTCTGTAATCGAACAATATGACTTGAATTACCGCTATTTCGTAAAGAAGGAGAAGCTGGAAAATATAGCAAAGAACCCTAAAGCAGACAGTCTTTTACGGGCAACATGGGAATATGACGGAAAAGGGAAAATTTTTTCCAGAAATGCTGAATACTGGCGACAAATTCAGGACATACCCCACCTGATCAACTGGAAAAATACCGATGCCAAAGTATTGGTACAATTCGGAGAGTCTGATTTCCAGGCCTTTTCAAAATCTGACCACCAGCAAATTGTCAATACAGTGAATCATTTTCATCCGGGAAATGCTGAGCTTATCACTTACCCCCTAACCGATCATTTTTTTGCCAAATCGGGCACCATGCAGGAGGCTTTTAATAAGTTCCAAAATGGAAACCTACAACAGCTATTTGAAGAATATAATCGTGAGGTAGGTATTTCCGCGGTGCAATGGAGCAATAAAATACTTGGTCTTGAAGAATATAAAGTCGCCAAAAAAGGTTGGTTTAAATTAAATACTGAACGATATCCCGGGAAACAAGATGACATCGTATTTATCAATGAAATGACCGGCTGGTATGTGAATGGTTTTGGAAATATTTACCATACGCGTAATGGAGGAAATACCTGGACTAAACAACTTGAAAAGAAGGGCACTTTTTTCCGCTGTATTGCCTTTATCGATAGCCTGACGGGATTTGCCGGAACAGTAGGTACTGACTACTTTCCTAATGTAACAGATACAATACCACTGTATAGAACAACAGATGGCGGTAAAAGCTGGAGTCCGGTGCAATACAATGGCCCTTATGTAAAAGGTCTTTGTGCCATAGATGTTGTCAGGGAACAGTATATCAATCATGGAAAGATAGATTTCAAAATACATATTTATGCGGTGGGCCGAGTAGGATCACCAGCGAATATGATGGTTTCACACGATGGTGGAGCTACCTGGTCTTCGAAAAGCATGAACCAGGACTGTAAAATGCTGTTTGACATTAAAATGTTCAATAAAAAAGAAGGAATTGTTTGTGCCGGTACAAATGAAGATGTACAAAATTCAAACGCACTTATTTTGAAAACAACTGATGGAGGAGAGACTTGGACAAAAGTATATCAATCCAATAGGCCGTTTGAAAATACCTGGAAAGCTTCTTTCCCTTCTGACAAAATCGGATATGTAACCATCCAATCATACAATACCAATCCAACTGTAAAGCAGCAACGTATAGTAAAAACAACAGACGGAGGAAATACATGGCAGGAAATCAATTTGGTAGAAGACGCTGGTGCACGTGAATTTGGAATTGGATTTGTCGATGAAAATCATGGATTTGTGGGAACAATGAATAGCGGCTATGAGACAAAAGATGGAGGAAAGACTTGGAGTCCGGTTAACTTAGGAATGGCGTGTAACAAAATAAGAATCTATAAAAGTGAGAAAGGTGAAGTGTATGGTTATGCCATAGGTGTTGATGTTTTTAAAGGTTCGTTCTAAAGAAAAAAATAATTTTAAAAATATTTCTATGAAATTAAAGTCACTTTTGCTGATACTCTCGAGTACCCTGATGTTTTTTACACATGCACAGATTCTAAAAAGAAAACATGCAAATGGAATAATGTATCAGCCCCTATCCGCTTCAATCAATCTAGAAAAATCTTATAGCGGTGAAGGCGGTATACTGATAGATTCAGTTTTATCAAACTCAACATCTGAAAAGGGGGGAATAAAGAAAGGTGACATTTTGGTAGAAATAAATGGCATTAGGATAATGGATGAAAAAACATTTCTGAGTACCCCCTTGACAGAATTAAAAGAAGGCGATGAAATTGAATATAAAATATGGAGAAATAATAAATATATCTCGACAAAAACGATATCAAAAGCGAGGCCACGAAATTCGATAGAAGGTATTATATATGAATATGGCGAAATAAAAACTTCTTTCGGTTATTTAAGAACGTTGTTGTCAAAACCCTCCAAGTCTAAGGGGAAATTGCCTGCCATACTTTTTATTCAAGGCAACCTTTGTGAGTCGGTTATTGAATTGAATGAAGGTGACCCCTATGAGCAATTTTGTAACAAAATGTCGCTTCAGGGTTTCGCTGTTATGAGAATAGACAAACCGGGTGCCGGTGAAAGTGAAGGAAAAATAACGCGGTGCAAAGAAATGACTTTCCAGCAAGAACTTGAACAATACCAAACAGGTATAACTGCATTGCTTAATGATGTCTCAATTGATTCGAAAAATGTTTTTCTTTTCGGACATAGTCTGGGTGGAATCATTACTCCAATATTGGCCAGCAAAAATCCGGTGATTAAGGGGGCTATGGTATATGGTACATTGAGCAGCAATTATGGTAGCTATTACCCTGAAATTGTGTACAGAAGTCTTTTGATGAATGGTTATGGTGAAGCACAATCTTTACAGTATAAAAATTATCTCAAAGAGATAACTACAGATTTATTTGAAGGAAATAAATCTCCTCAACAAATAATTAGCACTAAGCCACAATACGAATCCCTTTTACGTCAGGTATTGGGTTGGAATGAAAAAGACAATACCATTCTATACAGATCACTAGTATTTAATAGAGAATTGAATGAAGTGAATCCAAGGCTTTATTGGGAAAAGGTGAATTGTCCCGTACTGTCTATTTATGGAACATCTGATTTTGAGGCCATTGATAAAGAGTATGCAACTGCGATGATCAACTGGATAAATCCCAAATTTTCCAGCAAGTCAACATCTATTATTTTGCCGGATACCGATCACGCTTTCGCACGCGTTGGCACAATGGAAGAGGGGGTAAAAATAAAACGGTCCGAAAAGTACCGTGAGATCATGCGAACAAATTTTAATCAATCTCTCATACAAAATGTTTCCGACTGGATCTCAACTCTTTAAGCAAGATATCGGATAATAACACTTTTTCATTTCGGTCGAATCTGGTTTTACAGAAGAAAATAGACGGCAATTTGTTTTATCAAAGAAGATCATTGCCGTGTATTCAAATTTATATTCAGCAATTTTTGAACGGCTGACTACTTCCTCCTTGTATCAATCAGGTACTGAATCTTCCATTGTCCGTCCAGATTCACAAGACAAAACATGTTTACCCCGCTATGACTGAAGTTGCCATTGTATATAAACCGATAGGGCGTCCACACAATGGCTAGCGGGCCGTCAATCTTAATGGTCTCAAATACAATCTGCTCATCAATCACTCCGGGCTTCTGCTTGGCAATGGAAGAAACGAATCTGCTCACCTGTTCGGTTTTCACTAACGCTTTGCCGGCCTTATCCGTTGCAATGGTTTGCATGGTGCAGTCGGAACTAAATACCCCGGCCACAGCGGCAGAATCGGCATTGCGCATGCCCTCGAACAAGTTGTTGATTACCTGCTTTATCTCTGCTTCAGTATTTTGGGCCTGAAGTAGAAGCGGACTGGCAACGAGCAGAAAAATCGACAGAAGGGTATTCTTAATAAGCATACAGAATGAATAATATGATAGGTTGGTAGAAATGAATTGGTTACTCTAAAGGTAAAGAAAGTATGAACATTGTCAGAGCATATTAACTCATTTCTATTGCAATAATAAATAATAGCGGTCATGCTTTTGGGCAGGTAAAAGATTATCTTCACTATCAACATTTCACGTCAATTATTCATTCCAATGGCCAGACTTCTCTCCCTGCTATTCACTTTTGTTCTTACGCTAACTATTTTATCCTGCGGGAATAAAAAAACAGTTGCCGATAAGATTTTTTGCAATGCACGCATCTATACAGGCAATGAGGCACAACCGTTTGTCGAAGCCATGGCACTGAGAGACAACAAGATCATCGCAGTAGGTACAACTGATGAAATAAAAAAACTCGCGGGCGCCTCCACAGATACTTTCAACCTGCAAGGAAAATTAGTACTCCCCGGATTTAATGATGCACACATTCACTTTTTAAGAGGCGCTCTGGAATTACAAACAGCCAACCTCAATGCCTGTAAAACACCTAAAGACGCGACAGACACCATACTGGCTTTTGCACAAAGAAACCCTGAAGCTGCCTGGATCACCGGTTCAGGATGGCAATACACTATCTTCCCCGACAGCAAACCCACCAAAGAAATATTGGATGCCATTATCCCCGACCGTCCTGTTTTTATCTACGCCTATGATGGACACAGCGCATGGGTCAACTCCAAAGCCCTCGCGCTGGCCGGAATCGACAAAAACACTCCTTATAGCGGTTTCGGCTCGATTGTCAAAGATAAAAATGGGGAACCAACCGGTATGCTTAGTGAAGGGGCCATGCAACTCGTAAGAAAACTACTGCCCCCCATCACCAAAGAAAATAAACTGAAAGCAATTCAAGCAGGACTTCAATATGCTGCATCATTGGGTATAACCAGCTTACAAAATGCAAGTGGTTCAATCGAAGAATTAGAACTATATGAAGAACTCCTACTACAAAAAAAATTAATCGTGCGTTATGGCGCTGCCTTTAGTGCCAACAGCAAGACTTCGCAGGAAGACATCGATCGCTTTACCGCTCTCAAGAAAAAATTCAGCAACAATGCTTTGTTGCGGGCTGATGCCATCAAATTTATTCTGGATGGAGTTATAGAGTCCCATACTGCCGTAATGATCAATGACTATAGCGATGCAGGAGAAAAGGGGAGAACTGCCAATGGTACTTTTGCCCTGCCACTCGAAGATTATCGTCGGCTTACGCTCGCATTTGACAATGCCGGCTTCCGATTGTTCACCCATGCAATAGGCGACCAATCGGTTCGGGAAGCCCTCAATGCTTATGAACAATGCAACAAAATAAATGGCACGCAAAATTCGAGACACCGGATTGAACATATTGAACAATGCCATCCAGATGACATCAAAAGGTTCCAACAACTGCATGTATTGCCCTCCATGCAACCCATTCATGCCGATCCCGCTACCGTTGCTGTCTGGTCTAAGGCCGTAGGTCAGGAAAGACTCCCTTACTCATTTGGCTGGCAATCGATGCTGCAATCCAAAGCGACCCTTGTTTTTGGAAGTGACTGGCCTGCATGTATCAACCTCGACCCTATTCATGGACTACATGTTGCTGTCAATCGTCAAAGTCCGAACGGTGTGCCACCCGGCGGCTGGATACCTGAGCAGCGAATCAGTATTCAAGACGCCATCAATGCCTATACCCAGGGAGGAGCATATAGTTCCTTTGAGGAAAACACCAAAGGAAAATTACAGCCCGGCTATTATGCAGACTTTATTGTTCTGTCAAAAGACCTGTTCAGCATCGATCCGACTGAAATTTATTCTGCCAAAGTTTTGCTCACGGTAGTAGATGGAAACGTAGTTTACAAGCGAAAAGAATAACAACCTAGTCGATTCTACTCATCTAATAAAAGTATTTCTAGCCATACCGCTCTTTGTTATCCGACAATGCCATAATCAGTTGTGTAAAAAAATCTATTTTGAAGTCCTGTAGATTTTAATAAGTCCGTTATTTTCCCTGGCGACTACAATTAGGCTTTGTTTGATCAGACTCTTCGATTCGAGTATGAACAATATACCTTCGGGTGCATCGCCTTCCTTTTATTATGTTGTCTTAGGAAGACCATTTTATCCTGTAATTAATATGTACACTCTTACTACAGTCCAATATGACTTCAATCAAAACGGTGAATATTAATCCAGCAAAATCAAGCTCTTCGCATCATGCGATCAACCGAATACTTTCCCGGACCGGCCATCAGCAAGCTCAGGTACATCAGCAGGTAAATATATGCAGACTCTTTATCACCAAAAGGATCCCCACTGTGCACGATAAAGATGATCACCAGCATACAGATGATCAGGGGAATCAAAGCAAACCGAGTAAACAATCCGATCACGACAAAAATGGTACAAAACAATTCAGCAAAAACAGTAAGTCCCTTAGATGCTACCGGACCTACATGAAAAGGATCAGGAAAGTCAGCCACCCCATCAGAAAAATCAGTGTACTTACCCCAGCCATGCAACAACATGAAAGCACAGGCAATGCGCAGGAGCAGAAGGGCCAGATCAGCTGACCAGGGCTGTGCAGATGAAAAATTTCGGAAGGTGTTCTTGATAAAGGAAGAGTTCGACATGCTTTTAATTTTTGATCAAAATACTGCCTGTTACGTGAAAATCAATGTCACCCACCTGTCATACATGTAATTCAACATTCCTTTAACGAATGGACAATGAGGTGCCCATTCTCCATATAAACAAATAAAGAAAAGCCATGAGCGGTTTTACCCATTCATGGCTCTTCTTTCAATAGAATTCGAAATGAATATTACTTAGGTAATACCACTGTGTCTATCACGTGTACCAAACCGTTTTCTGCCTTCAAATCAGTAGCTACTACAGTTGAAACACCACCATTCTCATCAGTCAGAATTACTTTTCCGTCTTTTATTGAAGCAGTTAGCGTTCCACCACTTACGGTTTTTACTGCTGCCTTTCCGCCACCATCTTTAATAGCTTTTACAACCGCTGCTGCATCAAGGCTACCGGCAATTACATGGTATGTCAAAACCTTAGTCAAGGTTGCCTTACTTTCAGGCTTCAAAAGGCTTTCCACTGTACCAGCAGGTAATTTGGCAAAAGCCGCATTCACCGGTGCAAACACAGTGAAAGGTCCGGCTGACTGAAGAGTTTCTACCAGTCCGGCAGCTTTCACTGCAGCTACCAGCGTAGAATGGTCTTTAGAACCTACTGCGATGTCTACCACTGTTTTTTGAGCAGTTGCTGATGTAAATGCCCCTGTAATAGCAATTACTGCAATTGCGAAGAATTTCATTTTCATAAATTAGTTTGTTTCTAATAGTAACCAGCCAACTCCTATTAAGTTCGATGTGAACATTAATTTAACTGAATTTTCATCTACCTGCCTCTAATAGACATTCATTTTACAAGTCAGTTCTTTCCGGCCTGCTTGTCAGTCATTTAAAAGCTTTGGTTCTTTCATTATCCGAAAGGAGTCTTTTTTAATAAGCACCTCCGGTGGTGTGCGGGGTTTCCCAAATTCACCTTTTAGAAGCATCAAATTGTATCAGAGAATGAATAGCGCTTTCATTTACCAGTTTTTGCATGAATTGTAATTTCCCTTCTTTCTCTTGAAAAGGATGTTTCCTGAATAGTGCTGCATAGTTTTCCTGCATTACATTTTCTAACTCCTCAATTTTGGTCTCCGCTACAGATTCAATATCCCGTAGATAATCGCTATTGAACTGCAGCCGAAATGGGTCAACCTTCCCTGCCTGAACAAAGCCTTTGGTCTTTGTTGCACATCGGCAGGGATTTGATTGATTGACCAACCCACACTTTTTTTGCATGAACCGGAAGAGATCTTTACGTGCTCGCGATAATTTTTGCCGATAGTTGTCTTTGCTGATTTCGAGCATCTCTGCTCCAATCGTGTGATTGACATTAAAAATTTCACTCAGAATAAAAATGAGCCGCTGTTCGCGATCGAGGCACAACAACATACCATGCATACAGGTCAGCTTGGTTTCTTCAATGGCAGTCTTCCACTCAAGTTCTTCCATCGCAGAAAGCGGATGATCTGGAATGTTATCTAAACTATTCCCGGCTTCCTCAAAAGAAACGGTTGCGAGTTCGCGACCATACCTTTTCATTTCCAAAAAATGATTGAAAGTTATCCGGTACAACCAGGTGCGAAAATTACTTTCCTGCTTGAACTGAGATAGCTTGGTAATAACCTTGATGAGCACCTCCTGGGTAATATCTTCCGCATCATTCACATCGGCAACCATTTTCAAGGCAATGTTGTAGATAAAATTCCTGTGCCTGGCCAAAAGCGCTTCCAATGAGGCCATTGAACCTTCCAATGCAGCAATGATCAACTCTGTATCAGATTTGTCCCGATAATGGATTGACAGGGGATTTTCCATAGTACAAGTTTATTCCAAAAATGCAAGCTACCAAAGCTCATTCCGATTGGGGGCGCTTTTTTACCTCATACACCAACATCAAAGCTCCAAAGATAACAGGCATAGGAACCATCATCCACTCTTTAAACTGAACATGTACCAACACAGCGGCAGGCATGATTCCGATCAATACCAACGATGCAATTCTTTCCAGCCGCGTAAAAAGTGCAATACCAGCGATCAATTCAACAACCGCAACAGCTATTCTCCATTCATCACTTAGGTGCCAGCGCTGGAAATTGTCTACCGCCATTTGCATTCCCACTAATTTGGGCAGTGCAGAAAAGATGAACAAAACGCCCATGATCTTTCCTAATAGATTGATTTTCTTGCTTTCCATTTCTGAATTATTTCTGATAAGATATGCCCTTTTCATCTAAGGTTTTCTTTTCTTCCTTCGTCATTGTGTTGAGATTGGCTACACTGTTTAGTGGACAGCTCGCTGTGGCTGATGTTCCAAGCAGCATGATCGCAACTACACCCGCAATAATGGCGGCTATCCCGGCCAAGGCTCCAAAATACCAGGCACCAATAGCAATGATTCCTATCACTGCACGAATAATCCGGTCTGTCCGACCGAGGTTTCTTTGAAAGAGTTTGTTTTTCATTGTCATTTGTTTTTAGTTAAACACTACCTATTAGATGCAGGCACTTCAAAACTGTGACAACGTTTCTCAACTTCAGGCCAACTATTCTATTGCCTAACTGTCAACAATAATAGAAAATTGACCGAAAAACCTTAATTATACCTTATAGGGTATATTTTTACACAAAATAGATTTTATTATATCCTTTGGGGTATATGACCATGTTTTAAAACGAAAAATATACCCTATAAGGTATATATTCGCTATAAATTGCTATATTTATACCCTAAAGGGTATATAATGAATATAGCCAAATTTGTCAAACACAAACGCAAGCTGGTAAAACTGACTCAGCCGGAGTTGGCACTAAAAGCGGGTGTCGGACTCAGATTTGTTCGGGAATTAGAGCAAGGCAAAGAGAGCCTTCGCATGGACAAGGTGAACCGGGTACTTCATCTGTTCGGTCACGAAATAGGCGCCGTGATCCAACCAATTGTATTTGATGTAAAAGAATTGCAATAAAAAAGCACAAGAATGAGAAAAGCAGTGATCAAAAATCATGATCAAATTGCCGGCTGGCTCACAGAGGATGACCAGGGCTATCAATTCTTGTATAGCAATGAATACCTATCAAATCCTGATGCCCGTCCTGTTAGTCTAACACTCCCTCTGCGCAAAATAGCTTTTAAATCTCATGTACTTTTTCCCTTTTTTGATGGCTTGATTCCGGAAGGTTGGTTACTTGATATTGCACAAAAAAACTGGAAGCTACATCCAAGAGACCGCATGGGTTTGTTGCTGGCCTGCTGTAAAGATTGCATTGGCTCTGTAAGTATTGAGGAAGTAAAAATGGAGGATGCCCTATGAACAATTGCTTGTTTTGTTATGCTCCCCTTTTTGAAAAAGAAACAGACTTCCACGTTTACTGCTCACAAAAAATGTTTGGACAAAAAAGTCCACCCGAACTTCCATTCAGCGAAGTAGACCTTGACTCACTAGCCAAAGAAATTATCAGGCACCAAACTGCAGTTACTGGAGTTCAGGTAAAATTGTCCCTTCAGCTTAGCCAAAACAAAGAGGAAGGAAGAGGCAAAAGATTTACGGTTGTTGGTCTTTGGGGCGGATATATTTTGAAACCACCATCTACCGATTATCCTCAGTTACCAGAAGTGGAAGACCTTACTATGCGGTTGGCAGAATTGGCTGATATTAAAACAGTACCCCATAGTTTGATCAGACTGAAGTCAGGCACCCTCGCTTATATAACGAGACGAATCGACAGAACAAAAAAAGGGAAGCTTGCCATGGAAGATATGTGCCAGCTAACACAAAGACTGACTGAGGATAAATATCGGGGTAGTTATGAGCAAATAGGAAAAACTATACTACGTTATTCCACAATGCCCGGGTTAGATTTAGTCAATTTTTTTGAACTGGTCCTATTTTCATTTATCAGCGGAAATGCTGATATGCACCTAAAAAACTTCTCTTTGTTGGAAAAAGCTGAAGTGGGGATGACCTTGTCTCCTGCTTACGATTTGGTCAACACCATGCTTGTTAACCCAGAAGATCAGGAAGAATTGGCCCTCACACTAAACGGAAAAAAAAGAAAGTTGAAGAAACCAGATTTCACTGAAGCCATGAGCAAACTAGGTCTAGATCAAAAACAGCAGAAAAATATTTTTAAAAAAATGACAACCGCAATGCCTAAATGGCTAAAGGCAATAGATCAAAGTTTCGTTACCCCTTCCTATAAAGAACAATACATTAAAATTTTGTCCGAAAGAATAAATCGACTGCTATAACCTTTCCTCTTACAAATTGTACTTCTCCCTACAAAGATGTCACAACTCTTTCACGGTTTCGTTTTTCTTTGGCAGAACAAATAGTCTCCATGGTATATTTTTTGTATCATGAACCACGGATACGCATCAGGTGTATTGCCCTTATTCGCTGCTAAATCAGCAACCTTCAGTAAAGTTTTCCTCATTCTCTGTAATATTCTTCCCATTATTATCACTAATATATTACCCAACATTCCCCAAAAAGCTAAAAACAAATGAAAAGCAACTATCTATTTCGTACGATTGGCACGATGCTCTGTCTTTTTTTATTATTGTTAAGCTCTTTCCCATCCCCGGCACAAGAGAAAAAAAACAACGCACTGCTCTGGGAAATAGCCGGCAATGGCTTAGCGCAGCCCTCCTACCTGTTCGGCACCATCCACATGATTTGCAAGGAAGACTTTGTGCTTTCAGACATTGTAAAGGAGAAATTCAACGCCAGCAAAGAAATCTATCTTGAACTTGACATGGACGACCCCAAGCTCCAGGTGACCATGATACAACTGATGCAGCTGCCCGGTAAAGAAACCTTACAGGAGAAAATGGGGGCAGATAAATTCAGCAGGCTAGACTCATTCGTAAAAAAAGAAATGAAGATGAATCTTGCTGCTTTTGCACGATTCAAGCCACTCATGCTGATGAGTCTGCTTGCGCAACGCTCAGTAGGGTGTCAGGCAATTGAATCGTATGAAAATACTTTTGTAAAGATGTCGCGCGAACAGAAAAAAGAGTTACTGGGTCTGGAGCGGGTAGAAGACCAGCTGGCTGTATTTGATGCAATCCCAGACTCAGTAGAAATTGAATCCATCATGAATATGGTCAATGATTTTGAAAAGTCAAAAAGAGAATTCAAACGCATGTCTGACATTTATCTGTCACAAGACCTCGACTCCCTCTATCAACTAATGGCAGACTCTCCGGAAATGATGGGCAGTCAGGAATTATTGCTCAACCGCCGCAACCAAAATTGGATCCCCATTATGGATGCCGCCATGAAAAAATCTCCTACTTTTTTTGCTGTTGGCGCCGGCCATCTCGGCGGAAGTCAAGGCGTGCTTGAGCTACTTCGAAAACAAGGTTATCAGGTGAGGGCTTTGCGTTAGCAACCCCGAGACATTATGTAGGACTGCAGGCGGGGTGCTTTGTAAGACAACATGGCTACTGCAATAACCTTTCCTGCTTTGGTTGTTGAATGTGACTAACTATCCTGTCATATCTTACCACACTGGATAGCCCACTGATAGATTTCATCAATCCCAAAATAATGCAACAGGAAGCGATGGTCTCCATGTTGATGTGTGTTGGATTAATGAATAGAAGGCCTATTCCAAAAAGAAACAAGACGAGTCCTTTAAAGACTGTTTTTTCATGCGCTTCGTGCAGTTCAATCGCCTTTGCCTTCATAGAATGAATGATGTCATAGCTAACTTGATAATCCAACCCCATCGCACATAGATCCTGTAAAATTTCCTGATCTGCTTTTCCCTTATACTTCGCATCCAAAAAGTGCTCCCAGACTGATTCGATGTCATTTTTTTGTGACAACTGTTGAAGACTCTTCTGATATTCCGCAACTTTATAGGCGCGCAAACTTGGAAAAATGGAAGTGTCTAATTTTCGCTTAAGAAACTCCTGGTAGAGATGCGTGATGGCAGCACTTGTCAAGAGCTTTCCCTCATACCTGGACATGTGCAACAATTCATCATTGCTCATCCCTGCGTAAACCTTTTTTATAAGTAAATGATCAACCATACCATCAACTTGCTTGGTGCCTTTCGCTTGAGCCGAAACCATCGAAGCTACTATTGCTTATTCAACAGCAGCATGCTGAAAAGAAAGCGTAACATCTGCTTTGGATTCATTCAAATTTAGTAAAATTATTATGGATGCATTGAAGCGACTCACTGAACTTACATCAAAAGGATTTACACCACTCATATCTCTTTCACGCCACTATTCCTTATACACTGCTGCTCATCTCATCGCACCCTCTTCCTCACCCTTTTTTTGTACCTTCCTATTCTAATTCCTACAACATGCCCTTTACTACCTCCGGCATCCTGAAAATCGGATTGCCCATCGCCACCGCTATCAGTCTGATCCTCGTTGCTCCTTCCCCCAACACACCACACCTCCTATCACACGGAGCCGGCAACTTATCAGACACGTCTAAGAAAGATTCCATCCAGTACACCCGCTTCAAGGGGCTGCCCCTGAAGCCGGAAAGAAAGATCAGCTTCGCTACCAACGAAGGCACCTGGATGAGCATCGACGTAAGTCCTGATGGAAAAAAAATCGCCTTCGACCTGATGGGCGACATCTATACACTGCCCATCGACGGCGGTGATGCTACGCCCGTTACCAAAGGCCTCGCCTTTGAATCACATCCGCGTTTCAGTCCCGACGGCAAAAAAATATTGTTTACTTCCGACCGAAGCGGCAGCGACAATATCTGGTACATCGACATGGAAAAGAAAGACACTTTCCAGCTCACAAAAGACCGCACCGATGATTTTACCTCTGCCATATGGACCAGCGATGGCAACTACATCATCGCTTCCAAAGGACGCCGCATCCACAAGCTTTGGATGTACCACAAAAATGGCGGCGGTGGCATTCAACTGAATGACCAGCCGGCAGGTGCTAAAACCATCGACCCCTTCCTAAGTGCCGATGGCAAAACCATCTATTTCTCACAACGCAATGGTTCCTGGAACTACAACGCCCTGCTTCCTCAATACCAGATCGGCAGCTTCGATAGGGAAAAAGGAAAGCTATCTACCATCACTACCCGCTATGGTTCCGCCTTCACACCTACCTTGAGTAAAGATGGACAGTGGCTGGCGTATGGCTCGCGCCATGAAGACAAAACGGGTCTGATACTCCGCCACCTCCCATCAGGTGAAGAGCGTTGGCTGGCCTATCCTGTGCAGCGCGACGAACAAGAAAGCATCGCACCACTCGGTGTATTGCCGGCTATGAGCTTTACGCCGGACAGTAAATTCCTCATCGCCTCTTATGGAGGTAAAATCTGGAAGCTATCCGTGCAAGAAAATACTGCACCGCAAGAAATTCCCTTCCGGGTGAACGTCGAACTGGAAATGGGTCCACGCCTGTATTTCAATTACCCTATTCAGGATACGAGCCATCAACTGGCGACACAAATTCGCGATGCCGTGCCAAGTCCGGACGGAAAAAAGCTGGCTTTCACCGTATTGAATCGCTTGTATGTAATGGACTGGCCCAATGGTTCGCCACAGCGCGTGAGCCAACACAATTTCACAGAAGCCATGCCCGCCTGGAGTCCGGATGGCTCTCAAATTGCCTTCATCAGCTGGGATGAAAAAGATGGAGGACAAGTATACATTGCCGCCCTTGGCGGGAAAAGTGAAATTCGTCAACTCACTTCGGAGTCGGCATTTTACATGAGTCCGGCCTGGAGCTTCAACAATCGTGTTGCCTTTTTCCGCGGACCTAAGCGGCTATTTAAAGATGCTGAAAGTCCGTTTTACTCAGATGCTGAAAGCGAGATCGTGTGGATGGATCCGCGCGGCGGAAAAATTCAGTTAATAGACAAGTCACGCAACCGCGGCAACCTGCACTTCACCCGTGATACTTCCCGCATTTTTCTGAATACCCCCGATGGCAGCCTGATCAGCATGCGCTGGGATGCCACCGATGAAAAGACGCACGTAAAAGTAAGTGGCATCACTCCTTATGGTTCGGTATCGGAAGCGGGCGAAGAAACAGGACATCGTCGTTTTTCGATGGGCCGCAACATGCTGGATGCAAGTCCGCTCAACCATTGCATGCTGCCTGCCAACAATGATATGCGTGAGCCACAGAGCATGCCATCACCTGCAGAGGCAGTGCTGATGGCCCCTTCGGGGAACAAAGCTTTGGTGAAAGTGACGAACAATATTTATGTAATCACTATCCCGCCGCAGACAGGCAAAGTGCCTTCCATCTCTGTGGCTGACCCTTCCAGCTCTTCTTTCCCTTCACGCCAGCTGACTGAGATTGGTGGTGAGTTTCCCGCCTGGGAACTGAACAGCAACAAAGTACACTGGAGTCTGGGCAATGGCCACTGGACCTATGATGTAGATGCTGCTGAGGCTTTTGAAGATTCTGTTGTGTCTGCCAAAAAAGCCAATGAGTTGCGCAAGGCCGATAGTTTGCGGGCGCTCGACGCGATGGACAAAACAGCACGTGCTGCCGTTGATTCTATTGCCAAACTAAAGGCGAAATCCGATACCACTGCAAAGACTACACCGAAGGAACCGAAGTATTCAGCTACTGAAGTACAGGTAAAAGTGTTTTTTCCGAAGGACAAGCCCAACGGAGTCGTTTTGTTAAAGAATGGACGCATCATCACGATGAAAGGCAACGAAGTGATTGAGAGAGGCGATGTGCTCATCGTGAACAACCGCATCGTAGCGGTAGGAAAAAGAGGTAGTCTCAAAGTGCCAGCCGGCGCCAAAGAGATCGACTGCAGCGGTAAGACCTTGGTGCCGGGATTTGTTGATACGCATGCACACATGTGGCCATTCTGGGGACTGCATAAAAATCAGATATGGATCTATGCTGCCAACCTTGCCTATGGTGTAACAACCACACGCGATCCGCAGACTGCAACCACCGATGTACTCACTTATGGCGACATGGTAGATGCCGGACAAATCGTTGGTCCGCGCATTTATTCAACAGGACCGGGCGTGGGATATTGGGCATATAATCTAAAAGACCTGGATCAGACGCGCAGTGTGTTGAAGCAGTACAGTAAGTATTACAATACCAAGACCATCAAGATGTATTTGGTAGGCAATCGCCAGCAGCGCCAGTGGGTGATTGAAGCAGCCAAAGAGCAGAAGCTGATGCCAACGACGGAAGGCGGATTGGATTTCAAGTTGAACATGACGCAGCTCTTCGATGGTTATCCCGGACATGAGCATGCGCTGCCAATATTCCCGCTCTACAAGGATGTAACGAAATCCATTGCAGAAGCAAAGATGACGGTGACACCTACTTTGCTTGTATCCTATGGCGGACCTTGGGCAGAGAATTATTATTATACTACGGAGAATGTATATTCGGATAAGAAGTTGCAGTATTATACTCCATATGAAGAATTGGCTGCTAAGAGTCGCCGGCGGGTAGGTGGTTTGGGTGGATGGTTCATCAAAGATGACCATGTGTTCAGCAAACATGCGCAAGGCATTAAGAGTCTGGTAGACCAGGGCGGACTAGCAGGTGTGGGATCACACGGGCAGCTGCAAGGTTTGGGGTATCATTGGGAACTGTGGAGTGTCGCCAGTGGAGGCATGAGTAATTTACAGGCGCTGCAGGTAGCCACGATTCATGGTGCCACTGCGATCGGGTTGGATAAAGATCTCGGTTCGCTCGAAGCGGGTAAGCTGGCAGATGTGTTGGTATTAGATGCCAATCCGCTCGAGAACATCCGCAATACCAACAGCATTCGTTATGTGATCAAGGATGGTCGTTTGTATGATGGTAGTTCATTGGATGAGATCTATCCTACCCCGCGCAAGCTCAATACCGATGCCTGGCGCAAGGATGGTCCGGTGGTGAATACGGGCGTGAAGGAATAATTAGTCGCAGGTTCAACATATCAATCCCCATTTCGGTTAACTGCCGTGGTGGGGATTTTTAATTTCATTCGTAGCATGATCACATCAATACAGTGAATTATACCAGCCAATAGATTTCTCATAAGGTGTAATAATGGGAGAGATAAGCAATTTTCATTCTTGCTGTTGGTGAGGCTTTATACTATTTGAAAAGTATCCCAACGGTGAAGTACATATTGCGTTTCCTTCTTGTGTAGTTTAATTTGCCAAAAAATTAAATTATGTCACATTCACCTGAGGGTCAGATGTTTTCAATGATCCGCCAATGGCAGGTTTCCGGGATTAGTCAGATAGAATTTTGTAAGAAGAAATCTGTTTCATATGCAACTTTCCATTACTGGTATAAGAAGTTTAGGGATAGTGAGGCATCTGAAGAAGTCGTTTCTTCTTTTATACCTGTAACTATTGCTGATAGAGTTGGATCTACCTTTTGCTCAGTTCGGTTACCCGATGGTATGGTAATCGATTTTCATAGCCCTGTATCTCCCGGCTATCTGAACCAGTTAGGTAAATAGTATGCTGCACATTTCTTCTCAATGCCGCTATTATCTTTATGAAGGATATGCGGATATGCGCAAGGGCTTTGATGGTCTGTGCGGACTTGTACAATCTGCTATGCGAAAAAAGATTACAACAGGTGATATCTTTATTTTCATTAACCGACCCGCCACGCACATCAAATTGCTTCAATGGGAGGGCGATGGCTTTGCACTGTATTACAAAAGACTGGAACGTGGAACATTTGAACGACCCAAGGGTAGTTATGAAGATGCGGGTATGCGATTGAGCGCTGAGCAACTTTCACTCATCTTGCAGGGCATTAGTTTACAATACATCCGTAAGCGAAAAAGATATCAACAAGCAGCATAATGCTGTGGATATCACTTGGGCTGTAATGCCTGTCTACACTGAATTGTACGATATTTGCACCTGCAATTATACAATGATAGACTACCAACAATTATATGAACAGGAACTGGTAAGTAAAAAAGAATTACTTGAGGTGGTTGAGCATTGGAAAACCTCGTATCAGCTGTTGAAGTACGAGTTAGATCAAGTTAAAAAACTGATCTATGGTTCCCGTCATGAACGTTTCACCACCGCGCCACAAAATCCTGCACAACTTAGCTTGGATATACAAGCAGAAGCAGTACAAGCTACTTCACTCACTTCGGCTCAACAGATTAGTTATACGCGCAAAGGAACACAACAGCCAAAGCCTTCCATTGCTCCGGTTCGCACCAAGCTACCCGATAATTTACCAAGAGTACCCGTTATATTGGAGCCAACCGCTGTACCCGATGGCGCAGTAAAAATTAGAGAAGAACAGACCGAAGAACTCGACTATCAACCCGGTCATTTTTTTGTTCGTCAGTATATCCGCCCAGTATATGTGAGCAAGGATACTTTTGTTATTGCAGATCTTCCTTCCAGACCCTTACCCAAGGCAATTGCCGGTGCGGGTCTGCTGGCTCAAATTGTTATAGATAAATACGTAGATCATCTGCCACTGCACCGCCAGCAGCAACGCTTCAATCGCGAAGGATTGAATATCCCCTACAGTACTATTACAGACTGGGTGAGTAGCACCTGTACACTCATTACCCCTTTGTATGAAGCCTTGAAGAAGCTAGTGCTGCAAAGCCCCTATTTACATGCAGATGAAACACCGATTAAGGTATTAGACAAGGATAAGCAAGGCAGTACACACAGAGGATTTTATTGGGTTTATCACAACTCGTTAGATGACCTGGTGTTTTTCGACTACCAACAAGGCCGGGGCAGAGAAGGACCGCAGCAGGTTCTTGAAGGCTACAGTGGTTATCTGCAAACGGATGGCTACAATGTATATAATATTATTGCAGAGCAAACAGAGGCAACCTTACTGCATTGTTGGGCGCATGGCAGACGCTATTTTTATGATGCACTTCAGAGCGATCCTGAGCAGGCGCAGCATGGCCTTAGTCTCATTGGCAAACTGTATGACATAGAGCGGCAGGCAAAAGAAGAAGGTTTATCTTTTGACCAGATTAAAGAACTCAGAGAAAGCCAAGCGGCTCCTGTATTAAATGAACTAAAAGCATGGATGACACAGGGGTATATGACAGCCAAACCCAAAACACCCATTGGTAAGGCTTTTGCCTATTGCCTGGAACGATGGGATAAACTGACTATTTACACCACCGACGGCAGACTGAATATCGACAATAATCCGGTGGAAAATAGTATCCGACCGGTTGCAATTGGCAGAAAAAATTATCTGTTCGCCGGAAGCCATGAAGCCGCAAAAAGAAGTGCCATGCTATATTCCTTGCTGGGTACCTGTAAACTACATGGCATAAATCCATTTGAATGGCTGAGGGATAGCCTCCAAAAAATAAATGATCATCCCATCAACAGAATCCACGAACTGCTGCCCATCAAAACAAATCAATAGAGAAAAATATCTCTATAACCTACATGTAGTTCGCCGTAGGGATACGTTGCAGAAATGCAATGGAGCGAAGGTTTCGGCAAGTTCCTGCTTCGTTGCTGAACACAACCAGCAATGGGAAGATGACCTGAAGCGAAGCGATGTTACATTCGACCATGATTTCACGGTCGAACTATTCCGCTGCAATATCATATTGCAAGTGTAACTGAACTTGAAGAGCCGTGTGAAGGGAGACTTTCACGCACGGTTCTGTGGGAACGCAGGGGTGAAATTCCCCTGCGTGACCCGACTGTTATAGGCTGCTTTTCTTCTGTTAATTATGTCAGGGTTTAATTTCAATTTCTGTCCCAATTTTAACTGCGTTATAAAGTTCGTCAATTTCTTTGTCGGTCACCGCTATACAACCTAAAGTCCAGTCAAACCAACGATGAAACTTGCTAATAAATCCTGTCTTGTTTCTAAGTCCGTGAATTTTAACGTCACCACCAGTCGGCTTACCAAGTCGTCTTGCATTTTCAATGTCGTCTTTGTCAGGGTATGAAATGCCTAAGTTTTTATGATAGCCACTATTCGGATTTTTGTCATTAATGAAGTAAAGTCCTTCTGGAGTTTTTTTGTCACCTTCAAATTCTTTGTCACCGATTGGTTGTCTGCCGAGTGAAATTTTAAAGGTCTTAACAAGTTGTCCGTTTGAGTATGCTAACAACTGTCGCTTTGATTTGTAAACTACAAGTTTATCAATTTGTGTGTCGGTTGGAAGTTTATCTTCTGGATAAAAATAATAAACTGTCAGCCCCAAAAATATAAGGAAAATGGTCAGCCATATTATTTTTCTTGTTGTCATTATAATTTTCTTATTGTTGTTGGTTTTGCGGTTTAATAAAGTAGCCTACGTTTTCGGACTTTGCGCTTGGGCGGGTTTCCCTGCCTTCCGGTAGGCAGGGGAGCATCTGCCAAAGGCAGATCAGCCAGCACTGAGCTTGATACGAAGCATAAAGCTTCAATTAAGCACTGAACCCGCCATTATGCCAAACCGCTGTTACCAGCTGCCCTTTTGTATGTCCGTTGTGCTGTTGTGTACAATCCGTATTAATTTCTGTCATGTTTTAAGTTAAATTCTTTTCCATATAAACTGTCCCATTGATTGGATTAAAACGATAAGAAGGTATTTCATAAAAACCGAATATTCGGTAAAGGTTTTGTGCTTGTGTCATACTTGGCAATGTGTCAAGTCTAAT
>Ga0209985_10001678_pt1 | contig 21170 bp, 23 predicted proteins | sample NOAtaG_FD_187305 | JGI IMG/M metagenome (GOLD analysis project Ga0209985, IMG submission 187305) | Freshwater lake microbial communities from Lake Erie, under a cyanobacterial bloom - NOAA_Erie_Diel6S_1000h metaG (SPAdes) (version 2) | ecosystem: Environmental > Aquatic > Freshwater > Lake ...
GCGCCATCATCGACCTCGGCACCAATACCTTCAACCTGCTGGTCTTTGAGCAGCTACCGGACCAGCCCATACGCATCATCGCTTCGGTGGAACGTCCGGTCTTCCTGGGGCGAGGCGGCATCGAAAAGGGCGTGATCACGACCGACGCCTTCGAGCGCGGACTGGAGGCGCTCCGCGTACACCGCGTAACCGCCGTGGACCTCGGTGCTGTGAAGATCACCGGGTTCGGCACCTCGGCGCTGAGGAACGCGCGCAACGGCAAGGAATTCGTGCAACGCGCCTGGGACGAATCGGGCATCGCCATCACCATTGTACCCGGCGAGGAAGAGGCGGGGCTGATCCTGGACGGCGTGCGCCAAGCCGTACCACTTGGTACACGCCCCACGTTGATCATGGACATCGGGGGTGGCAGCACGGAGTTCATCCTGGCCACGGACAAGGCCCTCATGTGGAAGCAGAGCTTCGAACTGGGTGTGACCCGCCTGCGTGAACGCATCCCGATCAGCGACCCCATCACCCTGGAGGAGGAGGCCCGGATCGCGGAGCACTTGGACAGCCGTTTGGAACCCTTGTGGGCCATCATTGACCGCCACGAGCCACACCTGTTGATCGGCAGTGCGGGCAGTTTCGATACCCTGGCCCGGATGGTGGCAGCAGGGAAGAAACAGGAGCTCCCTCCTGAGGCCACCACCCTGGCGTTCGATGCTTCCACGTTCGATGCGCTGCGCGATAGCCTGATGCGCAGGACGCGCGCTGAACGGCTCCTAGTGCCCGGCCTGCCCGAACACCGCGTGGACACCATCCCCTATGCCCTCATCCAGATCGAACGCGTGCTACTGGCCGGAGGCATCCGCGAACTGGCCTGGAGCCGCTTCGCCCTGAAGGAAGGCGCTGCGGCCCGCATGACCCGCACTTCCTGAGGCCCGGCTATCTTGCCGCCATGAGGGGAACGCTCCGCCACCGATTGATCCGCCTGTTGCCCGAACCCGCATTCGTTCGCAATGGCGTGCGGACACCCTACGCCCATGCCAAGCGCCTGCTGAACGCACGCATCAACCTCGTGCATGGGTTGAAGGACGCGCTGTTCATTGCCCTGGGCGTTTGCTCAGCAGCGTTCGGTCTCGAGGGTTTCCTCCTCCCGAACGGCTTCCTGGACGGTGGTGCCACGGGGATGGCGCTGCTGGCCGCGCGCTTGACCGGCATGTCGTTCTCGGCACTGCTGGTGGTCATCAATCTGCCCTTCCTGGTACTGGCCTACCGGCTGGTGGGCCGGGCCTTTGCGTTGCGCGCAGGCCTTTCCATTGTCGCCCTCGCCACCGTGACCTCCCTGGTGCATTTCCCCGATGTGACACATGACAAGTTACTCGTCGCGGTCTTCGGCGGCTTCTTCCTGGGCGCAGGCATCGGGCTGGCCGTGCGGGGCGGCAGTGTGCTGGACGGCACCGAGGTGCTGGCCCTGGCCCTTGGCCGGAAGATCGGCATCACCATCGGCGATGTGATCATGCTCATCAACGTGGGCGTGTTCGGTGTGGCGGCCTGGCTCATCGATCTGGAGACCGCGATGTATGCCATGATCACCTACCTGGCCGCCAGCAAGACCCTCGACCTGGTGGTGGAGGGCATCGAGGAGTACACGGGGGTCACCATCACCAGTCCGCACCACGCCGAGATCCGCCACATGATCGCCAACACCATGGGGCGCGGCATCACCGTGTACAGTGGCAAGCGCGGGTTCACAAAGGGTGCGGGCAGCCACGAGGTGGACATCCTCTACTGTGTGCTCACCCGTTTGGAGGTGGGCCGCTTCCTGGCCGAGGTCGAGAAGATCGACCCGAACGCCTTCGTGGTGATGAGCCCTGTGAAGGATGTTCGCGGCGGCATCATGCGGAAACGCAGGGCCCACTGAGTTCGCGGAACGAACGAAGGCCGCCCCGGAGGACGGCCTTCGCCAGCATGTTAAGTACGGGCCTTACTTCACCACCGTGCGGCGCAGCACCGTGGCATCGGCCATGCGCGCCACCAAGGTGTAGGCACCGGCGCTGAAGCCGCAAAGGTCGAGCGCCACTCGGTCCGTGCCGGGGCGGTCGGTGAGCACCAAGCGGCCATCAGCAGACCACAGTTCAATGCTCTGCACGGGCTGTTCGGCGGTCAGGGTCAGTTGGTCCACAACAGGCACCGGGTACAACTGGTAGTTGCCCATGTAGGCCTCGCCGATCCCCACGGCACCGCCAAAGGCGAGCTCATCCACGGCCAACCAACTGCCGTCGACCCCAGCACCGCTGCTGGAAAGGATGGTGATGCTGGCCGTGTCGGGGTTCGAGGTCTCTGCGTACTCGATCACTGCGGAGAAATTCGTCCAAGCATTGATATCGCTGCTGGAGGTGGCCACGCCTGCGCCCACCGTCACACGCTCGCCTGCAACAGCATCCCAGCGAGAAAGCGTCACCACCACCATGGCCTCATCGCCCGTGGCCAGATCGGCGCGCCATTTTCCGTTCAGGGCCTGCGGACGGGAGGTGTAAGGAAATCCATCCACAGCCGCTTCGGGGCTCCCGGAAAGCAGCAAGCCCGGCAGAACACCCAATCCGGCCAGTGTCCGGGTCGTCACTTTAACGGCATAGCTGCCGTTAGAAGCGGGAGTGTACTGTTCACAGGACGCCGACGCACCAAGGCTCGAGGTCAGGATGTTCAGACTGGTCCAGCCCGTGGGATCCTCGTAGGTACCAAAGCTGGTCCATTGCTCAAATCCACCGTTCGGGACCTGCGCCACAACGGCGCCCGAAGCGAGCAGGGCACAAAGGGTGGCAAGGTGTAGTGTTCTCATCATGTTCAGGTGTTTGGTGTGTGTTGCAAAAAGGTCAGAACAGCTCCATCCCCATGCGTAGGACGGCGCAGCCTCTCAAAAGTAACTGGAAACCATCCGGGCAAACATGACAACGCGCAGTTCCGGTCCAGTGACTCCCTGTGATGAACGGAACAATGCGTGACGGATGCTCCGACGGACCGCTCGGACACAATGGTCATCGGCCCATCGGTACCGCCTCGAAAAGGCCGTAATAACTGTCGTGCAGGCCGCTCTCGCGCCGGGCCACCTCGCGGATGGCGGGCACCTGCAACCAGTTCTCCATCCCGTTGCGCCACGCCTTCCAGATGGCGCCATCTATGCGTCCCCGTGTGTACCAGAAGTACTCCTCGGCACAAAGGTTCAGGTAGTCGATGATGATACGGTCGGGGTCGCCCTCGAAGGTGCCTTTCGCAATGGCCAGCAGATCACCGTTCAACCGGTCGTAACGGACGTTGAAGGCGGTGAAGAGGTCCGATCACCATATCGCGCTGCAACCCTTAGTTGAGCAGGCCGAGGTACACCGTGGCACAGCCACCGATCATGCCCAGGGCGACGGTTCCTTTGGGCCTGCCGGCCGGTAGGCAGGGTCGCCGACGAACTGCGCCCACCACAGGATGCCGAACGAGACCCACAGGAATATCACCATCGCCAACGCGGTGCGCTGACGTCGCAGATCGTGGACCTTGATGGCGGGCATGCCGGAAAGATGCGGCTGCATAACGATGAATCGGCACTTGTACCGTCGCAGCCGCATCCCTTCGCATCTTTGCCCACCATGGCCAACATTCTCCTCATCGACGACGAAAAAGCGATCCGTTACGCCCTGCGTGAGATCCTGGAGCACGAGGGCCATAAAGTAGATGAGGCCGAGGACGGTGCCGCCGGTGTGGACAAGGCGAAGAAGGGCAAGTTCGACCTGGTGCTGTGCGACATCAAGATGCCCAAGATGGACGGCATCGAGGTGCTGGAGAAGCTGCAGGCCCACGACACCGACCTGCCCGTGGTGATGATCAGTGGGCATGGCACCATTGACACGGCCGTGGACGCTTTGAGGAAGGGTGCCTTCGACTTCATCCAGAAACCACCGGACATCAACCGGATCCTGGTGAGCGTGCGCAATGCGCTGGACCGCAGCGACCTGGTGCAGGAGACCAAGGTGCTACGGACCAAGGTGGGCAAGGCCAAGGCCGGTGGCGTGCAGATGATCGGCGAGAGCAAGGCCCTCAAGGAGATCCGCGAGATGATCGAGAAAGTGGCCCCGAGCGATGCCCGGGTGCTGATCACCGGCGGGAACGGGGCCGGCAAGGAGGGCGTGGCCCGCACCCTGCACGAAAAGAGCCAGCGCGCCCAAGGCCCCTACATCGAAGTGAACTGCGCGGCCATCCCGGGTGAATTGATCGAGAGCGAGCTGTTCGGCCACGTGAAGGGCAGCTTCACCAGCGCCATCAAGGACCGCAAGGGGAAATTCGAGCTGGCGGATGGAGGCACCCTGTTCCTGGACGAGATCGGCGATATGGCATTGGCCGCACAGGCCAAGGTGCTGCGTGCCTTGCAGGAAGGGCGCATCACCCCGGTGGGCGGCGACAAGGACATCAGCGTGAACGTTCGTGTGATCGCCGCCACCAACAAGGACCTGAAGAAGGAGATCGCGGCCGGGAACTTCCGGGAGGACCTCTACCACCGCCTCAGCGTGATCCCCATCCACGTGCCCAGCCTCAGCGAGCGCCTGGAGGACATTCCCCTGCTGGCCACCCACTTCATCGAGCAGGTCTGCGGCGAGCAGGGCATCGCCCCCAAGAAGATCGCCGACAAGGCCGTGAAGGAGCTTCAAAAGCTGCCCTGGACGGGCAATGTGCGCGAGCTGCGCAACGTGATCGAACGCTTGGTGATCCTGAGCGGGAAGGAGATCACCGAGGCCGATGTGAAGGCCTACGCGGTGCCGAGGGGGTGAGTTTTCTACCCATGACCTTCAGACCTGCCGTTGGTCGGCCATAAGGCGCCGTTCGCCGTTGTCCACATACCAAAGTGGGCATCCAGGGACGTTCCGTAGGCAACCGCACCGCCGGTGATCCGTCTTCCTAACGGAACCACCGCTTCCGGGCGGCACATTTTGTTGAACCAATACCTGCGGCCATGAACATCCTACAACCCTTCCTCGACGCGCACGACCACCTGTACGCTATCATGGGCAATACGTTGTATTACGCCCTGATCTTCGCTGGCATCATCGCCGTGGTGGCCCAATGGCGGCTGTACGAAAAGGCCGGCCTGCCCGGTATCGCGGCCATCATTCCCATCTGGAACCTGGTGGTGTTCCTGAAGGTGGTGGGACGCCCCGCCAGCCACGTGCTGCTGTTCTTCATCCCGCTGTACGGCCAGCTCTACTTCATGCCCAAGGTGTGGATCGAGGTGTGCCAGAGCTTCGGCAAGCGCAGCACCTTGGACTATGTACTGGTGATCCTGCTCAATGGCCTGTACATCCTGAACATCGGCCTGGACTACGAGACCCGCTACCTCGGCCCGGTGCACGGTGCCGATGTGCCCCTGCCGCCTTCGCACAAAGTTTCGCGGCCGCGCCCTTCCCTGGCGTGAGGTAGCAGACAACCCGCTTCACGTCGCCACAAGGCCCTTTCCGATGCGTCGGAAGGGGCTTTGTTGTGTTCGGGGGTATCGCAGAAGGCCCACATTTTGGCCGGTGCCAGTGGCCAGAAAATGTGCCCCTACATTCGTTGGCACCATGAAGCTCTTCAACAAGGTCCGCCAACGCCTGCTCAGTGAGGGCCGCCTCCAGCGTTACCTGGTCTATGCCGCAGGCGAGATCATCCTGGTGGTGATAGGCATCCTCATCGCGCTGCAGCTGAACACCTGGAAAGCGGACCAGCGCGACCGGGCCTCGGAAAAGGTCCACTTGGAGAACCTTCGGGAGGACCTGAACCTGCAATTGGAGGTGATCCGCACCCAGATGGTGCATGACTCCAGCATGATCCTGCGGTCTGACACGGCGATGGGCTATTTCTCTGGCACGCTCAGCCTGGAGGAACTGGAACACAGGCTCTACGGCAGTCGCAAGCTGGGGTGGCGCAAGACCTTCGTGGCCAGCGATGCCACCTTCAAGGTGCTGCTCTCCACCGGGGGCATGAACCTGATCGGCGACCCCCGGTTGCGCACCGACCTGATGCGCTATCACCAGCAACTGGACTACACCACTCAGGTGGTGAACACGAACAACCGGCTGATCGATGAGCTGTTCAGCCTGTACTTGGCCAGCAACGCACCGAGTTTTTCGCGGGATGCGCTGGGACGTTTGGAGACGAACGTAGCGCTTAGCGGCCACGACAGGTTCCGGCTCTATGAGAGCATTGAGCAACGCCGTGTTCTCAGTGAGATCGCGCTGATCGTCCTGGAGAAACAGAGGGTCGCGACGGAACAGATGATCGCTCGGTTGGACCAGGCGATCCGATCCTGATCGATCACCCCAACAACTCAGCCGCTTTCTTCAGCGCTTCGGCCATGCCACCCGGCTCCTTGCCGCCCGCCGTGGCGAAGTCCGGTTGTCCGCCGCCGCCGCCCTTGATCAGTGGACCAAGTTGTTTGATGAGATCGCCGGCCTTTAGGCCCGTGTTGTCCATGTAGGATTTGCCTAGCGAAACGGCCAGCAGGGGTTTGCCGTCAATGACCGACCCAGCGACAAGGCCCAGGTCCGGGTGCTGTTCGCGCAGCTGGTAGCCCAGGTCCTTCAGGCTTTGGGCATCGAGGTCCAGGCGTTCCACCAGGAACTTCGCGCCTTTGCCGTTGGGCTTCGCGTTGGGGGGCAATGAAGCGGCTAGGCTCTTCACCTTCTCCTTGCCGAACTTCTCCAGCTCCTTGCCCATGGCGGCGTGTTGCTCCATCAGCTTCTCCACCGCTTGCACGATGTCAGCCGGGTTCTTCAGTAGCGTATTCAGGGCATCGAGCTTGGCCAATTTCTCGTTGATCATGCGCTCGGCCTCCACGCTGGTGATGGCCTCGATGCGGCGGATGCCCGCGGCCAATGCGCTCTCGCTCACGATGCGGAAAGGACCGATGGTGCCCGTGCGCGGCACATGCGTACCACCGCACAACTCCACGCTGGGACCGAACTTCACCACACGCACATTGTCTCCGTACTTCTCGCCGAAGAGCGCCATGGCACCCATGGCCTTGGCTTCCGCGATGGGCACGTTGCGCTTGTCCTCGAAGACGATGTCGTCGGTGATCATGGCGTTCACCTCGCGCTCGATGGTCGCGAGCTCCTCGGGCGTCACCTTGGCGAAGTGGCTGATGTCGAAACGCAGACGGTCGGGTGCCACCAGCGAGCCCTTCTGCTCCACGTGCGTACCCAAGTGCTTGCGCAGGGCGTGGTGGAGCAGGTGCGTGGCGGTGTGGTTGCGGGCGGTGAGTGCACGACGCGAAGTGTCCACCTGGGCGGTGAGCGGCTTCGCAACATCCTTCGGCAGTTCCTTGGTGAAGTGCACGATCAGCTGGTTCTCACGCTTGGTATCGATCACCTCCACCTGATCCGCGCCTTGGACCAGCCAGCCCTGGTCACCCACCTGGCCGCCGCCTTCCGCATAGAACGTTGTGCGATCGAGGACGAGCTGGAACTGATCACCGCCTTTCCCGCTCACCTTGCGGTAGCGCAAGATGCGGGCCTCGGTGCTTAGCTCGTCGTAGCCGATGAACGCGGTCTCGCCCTTGCCGAGCTCCACCCAATCGCCGGTGGTGACGGCTGTTGCTGCCCGTGACCGCTCCTTCTGTTTGTGCAATTCAGCGTCGAAACCGGCCATGTCCACATCCCGGCCTTGTTCGCGCGCCATCAACTGGGTGAGGTCGATGGGGAACCCGTAGGTGTCGAAGAGCTCGAAAGCCTTGTCCCCAGGCAACACACCTTTACTCTCTGCAAGCGCCTGCTCGATCCGTTTCGTGCCTTGCTCCAACGTGCGCAGGAAGGCTTTCTCCTCCTCGAGCATCACGTTCTTCACGATGTCCTGCTGCTTCTTCAGCTCGGGGAACTGTTCGCCCATCTGGTCGACCAGCACGGGCACCAGGCTGTGCATGAAGGGCTCGCTGAAACCGAGGAAGCTGTAGCCGTATCGAACGGCGCGACGCAGGATCCGGCGGATCACATAGCCCGCGCCGGTGTTGCTGGGCAGCTGCCCATCGGCGATGGCGAAGCTGATGGCGCGCAGGTGGTCGGCGATCACGCGCATGGCGATGTCGGCCTTCTCTTCTGCACCATATTGTTTCCCGGACTGCTTCGCCAAGGACTGGATCAGCGGCTGGAACACGTCGGTGTCGTAGTTGCTGCGCTTGCCTTGCAGCACCATGCACAGGCGCTCGAAGCCCATGCCGGTGTCCACGTGCTGGGCGGGCAGCGTCACGAGCGAGCCATCGGCCTTGCGCTCGAACTGCATGAACACATTGTTCCAGATCTCGATCACCTGCGGGTGGTCGTTGTTCACCAGCTCGCGGCCGGGCTTCTGTGCCTTCTCCTCCGCAGTGCGCACGTCCACGTGGATCTCGGTGCACGGTCCGCAGGGGCCGGTATCGCCCATCTCCCAGAAGTTGTCCTTGCGGCTGAAGGGCAGGATGCGCTCCGCAGGCATGTACTGCATCCACAGCTGGCGGGTCTCCTCATCAGCAGGCAGGCCATCCTTCTCGTCCCCGCCGAAGTAGGTCACGTAGATATTGGCTGTGTCGATCCTGTACTCGTCCACCAACAGTTCCCACGCCCACTGGATGGCCTCCTTCTTGAAGTAGTCCCCGAAGCTCCAGTTGCCGAGCATCTCGAACATGGTGTGGTGGTAGGTGTCGATGCCCACCTCCTCCAGGTCATTGTGCTTGCCCGAGACGCGCAGGCACTTCTGCGTGTCTGCGATCCGCTTGTGTTTCGCCTCGCGGTTCCCCAGAAAGAGGTCCTTGAACTGGTTCATGCCCGCGTTGGTGAACATGAGCGTGGGATCGTCCTTGATCACCATGGGTGCGCTGGGCACGATCTGGTGGCCGCGCTGGGCGAAATGGTCGAGGAACTTCTGGCGGATCTGCTGCGAGGTGAGCATGGTACGGGGGAATGCGGCCGCAAAGGTGGCGATACCGGTGGTTCCGTGGAAGGGTTTGGAGCACCGTGACTTAGGGAACTTTAACGCCCCCACTGGCGGCAGGGGGACCGTAGCCCCACACGGGGTGGTTACATTCGCCTTTCGCACCCCCGGAAGGCCCATGCCCGAGCACAAGTACCGCTTCAACCCGCAAACGCTCAATTTCGAGCGGATCAGGCTGTCGGCCTGGCAGCGCACCCGGCGGCTAGGCCTGATGCTGATGCCCGGTCTGGTGGTGGGCCTGTTGGGCATCTTCCTGGTATACCAGTTCGTTGACAGCCCCAAGGAGGCCCTGCTCCGTCGCGAGAACAAGCAGCTGCTCGTGCAGTACGAGCTGTTGAACAAGCGCCTGGCCGAACTGGACCGCGTGATGACCGATGTGCGCCGCCGCGATGACAACATCTACCGCGTGATCTTCGAGGCCGACCCAGTGCCAGAAAGCATGCGGCGTGCGGGCGTTGGTGGCATCAACCGGTACAAGGACCTGGACGGCTTCGCCAGCAGCGATCTGGTGATCGATACCCGCAAGCGCCTGGACCAAATGAGCCGACAACTGGTGGTGCAGTCGCGCTCGCTGGACGAAGTGGCCGCGCTGGTGCTGCGCAAGCAGGAAATGCTGGCCAGCATCCCCGCCATACAGCCCATCCCCAACGAGGACCTTACCCAGACAGCGGGCGGTTACGGCATGCGTATCCACCCGATCCACAAGATCCCCAAGTTCCATGCGGGCATGGACTTCACGGCCAAGCAGGGCACGCCGATCTATGCCACGGGTGATGGGCGCGTGACCTTCGCCGACTATGCCACCAACGGCTACGGCCGGCACGTGGTGATCGACCATGGCTTCGGCTACAGCACACTGTACGCCCACCTCAGCGAACTGAAGGTGCGCAACGGCCAGAAGGTGAAACGCGGCGATGTGATCGGGCTGGTGGGCAACACGGGCCTCAGTGCGGGCCCGCACCTGCATTACGAGGTGCATAAGAACGGTCAGCCCGTGGACCCGGCCAACTACTACTTCAACGACCTGACGCCCGAGGAGTACGCCCGAATGCTGGAGCTTTCGCGCAACGCCGGACAATCGCTCGATTGATCGGATACATTTGGGGCGCACATGCCTTACAAGGAAAAGACCGTCGAGAAGCTCTTCTGGTCCATCGGCGAAGTGGCCGAGGAACTGGGGGTGAACACCTCGTTGATCCGCTATTGGGAGAAGGAGTTCGGCCATGTGCTGCGCCCACGCCGCAACAGCAAGGGCGACCGGCTGTACACCACGAAGGAGATCGAACAGCTGCGTCGCATCCAGGAATTGGTGAAGGGACAGGGTTTCACCTTGAACGGCGCGAAGGAACGCCTGCGCTCAGGCGCCGAAGAGCAGCGCCCCGCGGACCGCATCGCCGATGTCCGCGCCCGGTTGATGGGTATCCGCCAAAGCCTGTTGGAACTGCGCGAACGGTGCTGATCGCTCAGCAGTAGCGGACCTGTCGCAGGTAGTTGCCCACGTAGTCCGCCACGCCCTCTTCCAGCGTGTGGAACGGCTTTTCGTAGCCGATGCCCTGCAGCTTGCTCATGTCGGCCTCGGTGAAGTACTGGTACTTGTCGCGGATGTCGGCCGGCGTATCCACGAAGGAGATGTGCTCCTCCTTCCCCATTGCCTTGAAGGTGGCGCGCACCAGATCGAGGAAGGTGCGTGCCTTGCCGCTGCCCAGATTGTAAATGCCGCTGTTCCTCCGGTGCTCCATCAGGAACAGGCACACGTTGCACACGTCCTTCACGTACACGAAATCGCGCAGTTGCTCCCCATCCTTGTAATCGGGCCGGTGGCTGCGGAAGAGCTTCATGCCCCCGGTGGCATTGATCTGGTTGAACGCGTGGAACACCACACTGGCCATGCGCCCTTTGTGGTACTCGTTGGGGCCGTAAACATTGAAGAACTTGAGGCCGGCCCAGAAGAAGGGTTTCCGTTCCTGAGCGAGCGCCCACTTGTCGAAGTCGTTCTTGCTGTCGCCGTAAGGATTGAGAGGTTTCAGCTTGTAAGGCAACGTATCGTCCTTGTCGCTGTAACCCAGTTCACCACTGCCATAAGTGGCCGCACTGCTGGCGTACACCAGCGGGATGCCGTACTTCACGCAGGCCTCCCACATGCGCTGGCTGTAGTGCAGGTTCAGCTCGTCGAAGATGGCCGTGTTGAACTCGGTGGTATCGGTGCGTGCGCCCAGGTGGAAGATGAACTGCACCAGCTTCTCATTGGCATCCAGCCAGGTGAAGAACTCGGTGCGGTCCACCCTGGCCGTGAGCTGCTTGCCGTGCAGGTTGGGAGCCTTGTCGGCCCGGGAGAAGTCGTCCACGGCCACAATGTCCTGCCAACCCTGGCGCAACAGTTCGCCCACCAAGGCACTGCCGATGAAGCCTGCGGCTCCGGTCACTACGATCATAGGTCAAAAGTAGCAGCGAGTTGGAAAGCGGCGAGCGGCAAGTCCTGAGTGCGGTCCACACGAACATTGCGTCACTTCAGGAGGAGCTTCTCGGGATGTTCGATGAGGGCGTTCAACATGAAGCCGACCTCTTCACTGAGCCTGATCAAGGGTGTCACCTCCTCGACGGTCGCGTATCCACAAGCCACTGCCATATCCAAATGGACCTGGGTTTCTGTGTTCTCGGGATCGGAGTCAGTGAGTTTCGCGACCAAATGGGCTTTGTAACGTCTACGACGATACGCTTCGCCGAAATTGGCACAAACCGACCTTGAACTGTTCCTGACCTGCGAGGTCAGTCCGAACTGCTCTTCCTTCGGGAAGCGCTTCGTGAGGTGGAAGATCCGAACGGCCATTTCGAAAGCCTTCTGGTAAACGATCATGTCTCGAAAACCTGCCATGGGTCCATGTATTGTTTCCTCGAAAGATCGTCGATCCAAGTGATCAGATCCGTACCCTTACTACTGAGCCGTCCCGCACACTCATTCGGTCCATCGTGACCAATTGACCGATGTCCCGACCCTGAACGGATCCAACTCGCCGCTCGCCCACTGGCCGCTTCCAAACTCCTGCACGACCCTACCTTTGCCCCGCATGCCGATCGTACACATCACACGCCGCGAGCGTTTCAGCGCCGCCCACAAACTGAGCCGCCCCGACTGGAGCCTGGAGAAGAACTATGCCACCTTCGGCAAGTGCTCCAACCCCAACTGGCACGGCCACAACTACGTGCTGTGGGTCACCGTTTCCGGAGAGCCCAGCACCGAGACCAGTTTCGTCACCGACCTCAGCGAACTCAGCCGCCTGATCAAGGAGCATGTGCTGGACCACTTGGACCATAAGAACATCGACCTCGACGTGCCCTTCATGAAAGGCCGGTACAGCAGCACCGAGAACCTGGCCGTGGCCATTTGGGAACAACTGGAAGGGCCTGTAAAGGCCTTGGGCGTTAAGCTGCGGACCGTGAAGGTGGAGGAGACGGAGAACAACTACGTGGAGTACCATGGCGAGCGGTGAGCATGAACCCATCGGCGAGGGCTACGAGCGGATCGACCAGTACGACCCGAAGCTCATTGAGCGGATCAGTGGGCACTATGGCCACATCCTGAAGGCCATCGGCGAGGACCCGGAACGCGAAGGGCTGAAGAAGACCCCCGAGCGTGTGGCCAAGGCCCTGCAATACCTCACGCATGGCTACGACCTGGACCCGGCGGGCATCCTGCGCAGTGCCATGTTCACCGAGGACTACAGCCAGATGGTGCTGGTGAAGGACATCGAGGTGTACAGCATGTGCGAGCACCACATGTTGCCCTTCTTCGGCAAGGCGCATGTGGCCTACATCCCAAAGGGCTGCATCGTGGGACTGAGCAAGATCCCGCGGGTGGTGGATGCCTTCGCGCGGCGCCTGCAAGTGCAGGAGCGGCTCACGAACGAGATCCGCGATTGCATCCAGGAGACCCTTCAGCCCATGGGCGTGGCGGTGGTGCTGGAGTGCAGCCACCTGTGCATGCAGATGCGCGGCATCCAGAAACAGAACTCGGTGACCACCACCAGCGCATTCACGGGCATCTTCCTCAGCGACCACCGCACGCGCGAGGAGTTCATCAAGCTCGTCAGTTCCCGGTTGCATTGAACCGGCCCCATCGAAAAGCACCAACGATCTCCGATATTCGACCTTTCAAGCACACCCACATGGAGAACCAGAACTACCAACAGACCACCTACATCGGCACCGGCGAAGTATCCAACGTGCGCACGTTCGTGGCCAGCGTGTTCAGCTACATGACCATGGCCCTCGTGATCAGCGGGGTGATGGCCTGGTGGTTCGGCAATAACATGGAACTGTTCGGCAGCCTGCGCGACCTGTACACCGGCAAGCCCACCATCCTGGGCTGGGTGGTGATGTTCGCACCCCTCGGATTGGTGTTCCTCATGGGCGGCATGCTGGAGAAGCTCAGCGGCACCATGCTGATGACGGTGTTCATCGTGTACAGCGCGCTCACGGGCATGAGCCTTTCGTACATCTTCGTGGTCTACGACCTCACGGCCATCATCCGCACCTTTTTCCTGAGCTCGGCCGTGTTCGGCATCATGGCCATTGCGGGCTACACCACCAAGACCGACCTCACCAAGCTGGGCAACATCCTGTTCATCGGCCTCATCGGCATCCTGCTGGCCTCGCTGGTGAACATCTTCTGGCCCAATGGCACCATGGGCTGGATCATCAGTGTGATCGGTGTCATCGTGTTCACCGGCCTCACTGCCTACGACATGCAGAAGATCAAGCGCATGGGCGAAGTGGTGGCAACCGGCACGGAAACGGCGCAGAAAATGGCCCTCATGGGCGCCCTGAGCCTCTACCTCGACTTCATCAACCTCTTCCTGATGCTGCTGCGCCTGTTGGGCAGCCGCAAGTGAGGAGCCTCTGTTCCGTAAGGACACCGCCCACCACCTTCGATCAACGACCGCATGACCGCCTACGTATTCCCCGGACAAGGCAGCCAGTTCCCCGGCATGGGCAAGGACCTGTATGATGCCGACAGCAATGCGCGCATCTGGTTCGAGCATGCCAACGACCTCCTCGGCTTCAACCTCACCAACGTGATGTTCACCGGCAGCGATGCCGACCTGAAACAGACCAACGTGACGCAGCCCGCGATCTTCCTGCACAGCGTGGTGAAGGCCAAGGTGATGGGCGATGCGTTCCAACCCGCCATGGTGGCCGGTCATAGCTTGGGCGAGTTCAGTGCGCTTGTAGCCGCCGGGGCCATGGAGTTCGCCGATGGGCTGAAGTTGGTGGCCGCACGGGCCAATGCCATGCAGAAAGCCTGCGAACTGCAGCCGAGCACCATGGCCGCGATCCTGGGCCTGGAGGACGACAAGGTGGAGGAGATCTGCAAGACCATTCCCGGCGTGGTGGTGCCCGCCAACTACAACTGCCCTGGCCAGTTGGTCATAAGCGGCAGCATCGAAGCGGTGAACGCCGCCTGCGAGGCCCTGAAGGCCGCAGGCGCCAAACGCGCGCTAGTGCTGCAAGTGGGCGGCGCCTTCCACAGCCCGTTGATGGAACCTGCCCGTGTGGAACTGGAGACCGCCATCGCCTACACGCCCATCGTGAACCCGCGCTGCCCGGTGTACCAGAACGTGGATGCCCGTCCGCACACCGATCCCGCCCGCATCAAGGCCAACCTGATCGCGCAGTTGACCGCACCCGTGCGTTGGACACAGACCATGCAGCACATGCTGGCCGATGGTTGCAACAAGGTGGTGGAAGTGGGTCCTGGTAACGTGCTGCAGGGATTGTTCAAGAAGGTGAACAGGGAGCTGGAGACGAGCGCGGCGTAATGCTCAAACTGAGCGAACACTGGGTGCGCCACTTGTTGATGCAACCAGAGACGGGCATGGGCTATCAGATCGCACTCGTCGAACTGAAGGACGGTCAAGTGTTCGAACGCGTGGTCATCATGGGAGACGAGATCCATGAGGTTGATCGTTCACCCCACATTCCGTTCGAGGTGGCCGATATTCACGCTATCAAGGTTCGCAGCGGGCTTGAATGGGACCGGCATCGTTAGTGCGTTCCCGTTATGTCCAGGTACTTTCAACTCCATCAGGGTATCTCGCAAAACGGACCCTGACACTTACCCTTTCATCCGCTTCGGGTCACGGCGTGAGTCGAAGATGTCGGTCACGTAGACCGCATTCGCCGTAAGCCGATAGATGATCTTGAACGGACCCACGATCACACGGCGATGCCCTGCTCCGAGGTGCTCCAATTCAGGCTCCAACGCTCCAGCTAACGGACGAACAGGGAGTTGCTTCACCTGCTGATCCACGTCCCGCTTCAGTCGGACCAAGTAATTCTTGGAATGTGTTCGCGCTAGTAACCGAATGGTCCGTGCCAAACTCTGGCGGGCAGCAGGGCTGACGACAAGCTTCAAACCGCTCGTTTTGACCGTCCGGCCCGGGACGGCGACTTCTTCTCGCTGTAAAGGCTATCGATCAACTGGTCCATCTCAGCGCTGACCTCATCCCATGAATGAACGCGCCCTGCCTTCAGGTCCTCCTCGGCCTTCAGGGCCCGCTTTACCATGGCACTTTGCCGCACAGGCTTTTCAAGGACCTTGGCCACCCTGTCCAACACGGCCGGGTCCTTCACCGAATCGATCAGCTTCTTAAGCTGGGCTTTGCGCTGCGGGATGGTCATGCTCATCTCTTGAACTCAAAGATAACGTGGCCGATCGCCCGAAGTGACCCACACAGGGCCTTCGCTGTTCCCGGTACCTTCGTGCCGCCCATGCCCCCGAGCGGCCCTTCCTCCTCTTTCGCCGCACAGCGAACGGCCTATCCGGTCCTCTTCGCCATTGCCTTTTCGCACCTGCTGAACGACACGGTGCAGGCGCTGATCCCCGCGATCTACCCGCTGGTGAAGGCTTCGTACCAACTGAGCTACGCGCAGATCGGCCTGATCACCCTCACGTTCCAGACCATGGCCTCCATCCTGCAACCGTTGGTGGGGCACTGGACGGACAAGCGGCCGCGCCCTTTTGCGTTGGTGGGCGGTATGGGCTCCACGCTCGTTGGCCTGCTGATCTTGTCGCAGGCATCGTCGTTGCCCATGATCCTTGCCGCCGTGGCCTTGGTGGGTGTCGGCTCCTCCATTTTCCATCCCGAAGCCTCGCGCATGGCCTTCACCGCATCGGGCGACAAACGATCGCTGTCGCAGTCGGTGTTCCAGTTGGGTGGTAACGCTGGTTCCGCGCTGGGTCCCTTGCTGGCAGCTGCGGTGATCGTGCCCTTCGGGCAGGCCACCGTGGGCTGGTTCGTGGTGCTGCCACTGATCGCCATGGTGGTGCTGTGGCGTGTGGGGCAGTGGTACCTGCGGGTGATGGCCATCCGACAGCGACGGTCCCCTGCGGCCTCCGGTCCTGTGCGGTCCGCGTTGCCACGCCGCAAGGTGGTGCTCATCATCGCCACGTTGCTGCTGCTGATCTTCTCCAAGCAGTTCTACGTGGCCAGCATGACCAGCTACTACACCTTCTACCTCATAGGGCGCTTCGGGCTCAGTGTGCAGGAAGCCCAGGTGCAACTGTTCATCTTCCTCTTCGCTGCGGCCATTGGCACCTTGCTCGGCGGTTTCCTCGGCGACCGCATCGGCTACAAGCGGATCGTTTGGGCCAGCATCCTCGGTGCGGCACCGTTCACGCTCGCCCTCCCGCATGCCGACCTCTTCTGGACCGGTGTGCTGGCCTTCCTGGCCGGCTTCATCCTGGCCTCGGCCTTTTCCGCCATCCTGGTCTATGCCCAGCTGCTCATCCCCGGCCGGGTGGGTCTGGTGAGCGGGCTGTTCTTCGGCTTCGCGTTCGGTATGGCCGGACTGGGCAGTGCCCTGCTCGGTCGCCTCGCAGATGCCACCGACATCGATACGGTGTTCCGCGTGTGCTCCTTCCTTCCGTTGCTCGGCCTGATGTGTTGGTACCTGCCGGACCAGAAGCGCTTCGCGTGAGAAAGAAAAAGGTCGCACAGACTTTCAGCAGCTTTTCGGGGTGGTGAGCAGATGCACTTCTGGGGCGCAACGATCTGTCCACGAAAAAAGGGCCTCATCCCTGCATGCTGTCCGGATCCCTGCGCGAATCGAAAATGTCGTTGACAACAATGATGTCATCCATGATGCGATATACGACCTTGAAATTCCGCACAATGATCCTTCGGTGTCCAAGGTTCATCCAAGCCAATTCCGGCTCGAATTGACCAGCCCCAGGGTTGTTGCCCAACCAGCGGATCTTCCTGCGCACTAAACGTTCAAGGTTCTTTAGAAACCTGCGGTCGTAGAACTTGGAAAGGTGCAACATGGAACCCTTCAAGCTATCCTCCGCTTTCGGAAGGACAATGACCTTCATCTCTTCCGACGAGGCTTCGGAGCTTTTTCTGGCAAGGCATCCATGAACTGTTCCATCTCGCGATCGAATTCGTCCATGGTCTTATAGATACCGGCTTTGAGCTGCTCCTCGGATCGAATTACACTTTGAACAAGATCGCTCTGAAAAGCAACATCCCTAGTCCTCCTCTGTAGGACATTATCCACCAGATCAAGCACAGCATCATCCTGCTCGGCCTCTATCAACTTCTTCAACAACGCTTTCTTCGTCGCGGTGGTCATGTCGTCAGCTTTACCCAAAGTTAGGGCGGATGAAAAACACGGTCACAACTTAGCGTTCAACAGTTTGCCACTCCCGATCAGCTTATGCAGGTAGGGCCGTGTAAGCGTGTTGTGGATGGCCTGCACGTGGTTCATGTTGTGGCAGTCGCTGCCCAACAGCTCGTAGTGCCCATCGTCGATCAGGCGCTCGGCGATCTCCTTAGCCATGGGACCGTAGGCACCGGACAAGGCCACCAGATTCAGCTGGAACAGCACGCCCCGCTCTTTCAGCCGTTCGTACTTGGCGTAGTCGTTGTGCCAGAACGCATAGCGCTCGGGATGGGCCAGTACGGGACGATAGCCCTGCGTCTGCATTTGGAACACCACACTGAGCAACACGGCCGGTTCGCTGATGAAGGGCAGCTCGAACAACAGCAGGTTGTCGCCGAACGTGAGCACGGTGCGCTCCAACACCTTCTTCTCCAGCTCGTGGTCGAGATAGTACTCGGCGGCGGCATCCACTTCGATGTCCAGGCCCGTGCGCGCCACTTCGCGCCGCAACTTCTCGAGCCCGCCCAGGATGATCTCGGGCGTGTTCTTGTAGCCATCGGCCATGTTGTGCGGCGTGGTGATCACCTTGCGGTACCCCAGCTCACGCATGGACGTCAGCAGTTCCATGCTCTGCTCCAGCGTTTGGGCGCCGTCGTCGATGCCTGGAATGAAATGCGAGTGCACATCGCAACGCAGCAAGGACAGATCGGCGGGCGGCATTGCCTGCTCCTTCGACCCGAAGAGCCTGCCCAGAAATCCCATCAGCGCTGCTGGTACTGCTGTTCGTAGTAGCTCCGATACGCGCCGCTGGTCACATGGTCCAGCCATTCGGTGTTGGCGAGGTACCAATCCACCGTGCGCTCCAGGCCCACCTCGAAGGTGATGCTCGGCTTCCACCCCAGCTCGCGTTCGATCTTACCCGCGTCGATGGCATACCGCAGGTCGTGCCCGGCGCGGTCGGTGACGTAGGTGATCAGCTTGGCGCTGTCCCCTTCCGCACGACCGAGCTTCCTGTCCATGATGGAGCAGAGCAAGTGTACGAGGTCGATGTTCTTCCACTCGTTGTGCCCGCCGATGTTGTAGGTCTCGCTGTTCACACCGGAGTGAAAGATGGTATCGATGGCCGAAGCGTGGTCCTCCACCCAGAGCCAGTCGCGCACGTTCTCGCCCTTGCCGTACACGGGTAGCGGCTTGTTGGTGCGGATGTTGTTGATCATGAGCGGGATCAACTTCTCGGGGAAATGGTGACTGCCGTAGTTGTTGCTGCAGTTGCTCACCACGAACGGCAGTTTGTAGGTGTTGCCGTAAGCCCGCACGAAGTGGTCGCTGGCGGCCTTGCTGGCGCTGTACGGGCTCTGTGGGTCGTAGGGCGTGGTCTCCAGGAAGAGGCTGTCGTCGTGCAGCGAGCCGTACACCTCGTCGGTGCTCACGTGGTAGAATCGCTTGCCTTCGAAGTTCCCCTTCCAAGCATCCTTTGCAGCGTTCAGCAAGGTCACCGTGCCGAACACGTTGGTGCGCACGAAGGCCAGCGGATCGGTGATGCTGCGGTCCACGTGGCTCTCGGCCGCGAGGTGGATCACCCCATCAATGGCGTGCTCCCTGAACACCTTGGCCACCGCTTCCGCATCGCAGATATCGGCCTTCACGAAGGTGTAGTTCGGCGAGGCCTCGATGTCGCGCAGGTTCTCCAGGTTGCCCGCATAGGTGAGCGCATCGAGGTTGACGATGCGGTACTGCGGGTACTTGTTCACGAAGCGGCGTACAACGTGGCTGCCGATAAAGCCGGCGCCGCCGGTGATGAGGATGTTGCGCGATGTGCTCACAGGCTCCAGTAGTTCAGGTCCTTGATCTTCTTCCGGAACACGCCCTTTAGGTCCACCAGCACACCCTTCGGATTCAGCATGGCCTTGAACCAAGCCTCGTCCTTGTTGGCGTATTCCGCATGGTTCACGGCCACGATGATGGCATCGTAAGGGCCCTTCATGTCGGGTGCCAGTTCATAGCCATACTCGTGCTTCACCTCGGCGGCATCAGCGTGCGGGTCGGTCACGTCCACATGGCAGCTGAAGCTTTTCAGCTCGTTCACCACATCGGCGACCTTGCTGTTTCGGATATCGGTGACGTTCTCCTTGAAGGTGGCACCCATCACCAGCACGCGCGCATCGGCGGGGTTGGTGCCTCCGCTGATGATCTTCTTCACGGTTTGCTTCGCCACATAGCCGCCCATGCTGTCGTTCACAAAACGGCCGCTGTCAATGATCTGCGCGTGGTAGCCCAGTTCCTTGGCCTTGTACACGAGGTAGTAGGGATCCACGCCGATGCAGTGGCCGCCCACGAGGCCCGGCTGGAACTTGAGGAAGTTCCACTTGGTGCCTGCGGCCTCCAGCACGTCGTAGGTGTTGATGCCCATGCGGTTGAAGATGATCGAGAGCTCGTTGATCAACGCGATGTTGACGTCGCGCTGCGTGTTCTCGATGATCTTGGCCGCCTCGGCCACCTTGATGCTGCTGGCGCGATGGACACCCGCATTCACCACCAGCTCGTACACCTTCGCGATCAGCTCGGCGCTCTCCGGATCACAGCCGCTGCTCACTTTCACAATGCTCTCCAGCGTGTGCTCCTTGTCCCCGGGATTGATGCGCTCGGGGCTGTAGCCCACCTTGAAGTCCTCCACGTATTTCAGGTCGCTGAGGCGCTCCAGCAAAGGCACGCAGTCCTCTTCGGTGCAGCCGGGGTACACGGTGCTCTCGTACACCACCACATCGCCCTTCTTCAGCACCTGGCCCACAGTGCGTGTGGCACCCAGCAGCGGCCCCAGGTCGGGGATGTTCTGCTGATCAATGGGCGTGGGCACGGCCACAATGAAGAACTCCACGTCCTTCAGGTCGTTCAGGTCGGCGGTGAAGTGGATGTCGCAGCCATTGAACTCGGAGGCCTCCAGCTCGTTGCTGGGATCCTCGCCACGGCGCATCATGTCCACACGCTTCTGGTTGATGTCGAAGCCCACCACACGGACCTTGCGGGCAAAGGCCAGTGCAATGGGAAGACCCACGTAACCCAGGCCGATCACGGCCAGTTTCGCCTCCTTTTTCAGTAGGCGGTCATACAGACTGCTCATCCCTTTTCTGGTAAATGCGTTCAATGATCTCCACCACCTTCAGTCCTTCGAGGGCATTGGTGGTCATGGTGTTGCGACCTTTCAGGGTGTCCACCACGTTGTCGATGATGTAGCCGTGGTTGTTGGCGCTGCCCTTGTAGGCCCCGTAATCGTTGGCGGGGTTGGTGGGAGCCAGATCAGGCTTGGTGTAGTCCTGGATGTGGCAGTGCTCCACCTGGTCCATGTACTGCCCTCCGATCTTCACGCTGCCCTTGGAGCCGATGATCGTCATGCTGCTCTCCAGGTTCTTGTCCCAAACAGCGGTGCTGTAGTTGATACAGCCCATGCCCCCGTTCAGGAACCGGAAGTTCACCAGACCACTGTCCTCGAAGGTGGTGAGGTCCTGGTGGTTGAAGTCGGCGAACTTGCCCTGGATGTCGGTGATATC
>Ga0209985_10001681_pt1 | contig 21153 bp, 22 predicted proteins | sample NOAtaG_FD_187305 | JGI IMG/M metagenome (GOLD analysis project Ga0209985, IMG submission 187305) | Freshwater lake microbial communities from Lake Erie, under a cyanobacterial bloom - NOAA_Erie_Diel6S_1000h metaG (SPAdes) (version 2) | ecosystem: Environmental > Aquatic > Freshwater > Lake ...
CGCTCCATCGGCGGGCCGCTCGGGCCTTCAGCGCATGGCGATTTCGGGCTGCGGCGCGAACTCGGCGCGGATCGCTGCGCCGTGGGCATCGAGCGCGGGTGCGGCCGCGAAGGTGTCGCCGTCCCACTCCGTGACCCAGGGCACTGCGGGTACCTCGACCACGTGGCCGCCCACCGGCATGCGCCGGGTGCGCAACTGCGGGTGAGCGATCAGGTCGTGCACGGCGTTGACGTGGCCGTAGGCCGTCTGCGCCGCGGTCAGGCGGTCGACGACGTCACCGCTGGGCAAGGCCCCGAAAACCTCGGCCGTGACGCCGTCGACGAAGTCGCGGTGAGCCACGCGCGCGGCGGACTCCAGGGGATAACCCCATGCTTTTTTATTATGCAGCTGCTCAATAATAACCACATTAGCAAGCATCGACCCCTCCTCCTAGCAAGCTGCCATCGAGCTGTCGCCATGTCGAGTCGCCATCCACCCATCACGCCCCTTTGGACCGCAGCGGAGGGCGTCATCCCTCCACTGACCCACGACGAACTGCATCGCATCGCCGAACCGATCGAGACGGCGCGCACGCTGCCGCCACGAGCCTTCACCGACGAGACCTTCTTCGAGGCCGAGCGCCGTCGGGTGTTTGCCGCGGGGTGGATAGCGCTCACCTTCGCGGCCGACACCCCGCGCTCGGGCGATGCGAAGCCGATCGACGCGCTGGGGACACCAGTGCTGGTGGTGCGGCAGCTCGACGGCAGCATCGCGGTGTTCCACAACCTGTCCCCATACGACGCCTGTCCGGTCTTGATCGATCCTGTCCGCGGCGCCACTGACTTCGTCTCGCCGTACCATGGTTGGCGTTTCGACCTGACCGGCCGCCTGCTCGCGGCACCGTTCTGGAACGGCCGCCCCAACGCCGCTGCCGGCGATGTCGGGGCGGAGCGCAAGGATCTGACCCGAATCCGCAGCGCCGTCTGGTGCGGCGTTGTCTTCGTCGATCTCGGCGGCAAGGCACCGCCCTTCGACACCTACATCCGGCCGCTCCTCCAGCGTGTGCCGGATCTCGCGGAAGAGCTCCTTGCAGCTGACGCGGAGCCGTCGGAACCGACCGACACAGCCGCCAACTGGAAGACGCTCTTCGAGAACACGTGCATCAACGTGTACCACGAGGGCTTCGTTCACCGCCTGTACAAGGCCGCAGCCGATGTGCCTCGCGTGGATCCCCTCGGGTGCAAGACCTTCGAGGAGATCTGCGACGACGGTCTGTACGGACTCGGCTTCACCGCCGGGGCGGCTCTGGCGGCCTATGGCGACTCCGGCCTGCCCTTGCTGCCCTGGCGCAACCCCTTGGCCGGCCAGGGCTGCCTGATCGTGTCGCTTTACCCGAGCCTTCACTTCGCGGTGATGCGCGACCACATCGCCATCACCATTGCGCTGCCGCTCGGGCCGGGCGTCACCCGCAGCCGCACGTGGACGCTGTTCGCCAAAGCGGCGTGCAGCGACGAGCACGAGGTCACCCGCATGCTCATCACGCAAGCCATGGCCGCCGCGGGGCTCGAGGACGCGCGCATCTGCGAAGCGATCCAGTCAGCCCGCCGCTCGCTCCTGGCCGAAGCAAGCCCCTATTGCCCATTCTGGGATCGCATGCACCACGACTTCACGCAACGCCTGGCCAGGGCCTACACAGGTCCTACTCCGCATCAGGACGCTTGACCACCATGACGACCACCGTACAGACCGCCCGGGGCCGGTTTTGCTATGCCTGGCACGGTCCGCACGACCGCCCCCCCATTGTCGCCATCGGGGGACTGACCGACCAACTCGACCACTGGCCCGAGGCGTGGGCTTCGGTGTTCGCGGCGCGAGGGCATCCCCTGCTGGTCTTCGACGCCCGCGACACTGGGCTGAGCGACCACCTCGATCATCTCAGCGTGCCCAGCGCCAAGGAACTGGCCCTGATCGCGCTGGGCCTGCCCTCAAAGCACAAGGCGCTTTACACGCTCGGCGACATGGCCGAGGACGTTCGCGCGCTCACACACAGCCTGGGCGTGCCGAGCTTCCATGTCGTCGGCTACTCGATGGGCGGGCAGGTCGCGCAGGCCCTTGCGCTGGCCCACCCACACGCCGTCCTGTCGATGACGCTGCTCTTCAGCACCACCGGCGCCGAGTCCTTGCCACTGCCCCCGCCCAGTCTCTTTGCTGCCCTGCTGGGGTGCTGCACCCGGACGGCGGAGGAGGGCAAGGCCGTTGGCGATCTGCTGAAGCTGCTGCGCCTGACGCGCAGCCCGGTGTTCGGTCAACCCGAGATCGAACTCGAGCAGGTGGCGCGGGCGTCTGTCCGCCGTGCCTACCGCCCAGAGGGTGTCGCGCGCCACCTGCACGCCGTACTCACCTCCGAACCCGTTGCGCCGCGGCTGGGGGCGGTCGGGTGTCCCACGCTCGTGCTGCAGGGCGAGCGGGATCCATTCTTCTCTCCGGCGCACGGTGCGGACCTCGTTCGACGGATCCCTGGCGCACGGATGGAGTCGATCGCGGATGCCGGTCATGCGCTGGAGCCCGCAATCGCGTCGGTGCTGGCCGAGTCCGTCCTGCGGAACGTCGCGATCAACCCAAGGTGAGCACATGCCCAAGATCGTCGACCACGACGAAGTCCGCCTCAAGCTGGCGGCTGCAACCCAGACAGTCATCGCACGGCTCGGGGCGAGCGGCGCGACCCTGCGCGCGGTTGCCAAGGAGGCGGGCGTCAGCCCCGGGCTGCCGATGCACTACTTCGACAGCGTCGAGGAGATCATTGGCTTCGCCTTCACCATGGGGGCGAACGAAGAGGTCGCCGCGCTGCAGGCCCTGGTAACGCAGGGCGGAAAGGACGCCAGTGCGCGACTGTCCGCCGTGATCCACCATCTCGTGGGCGAAGGCTCCAAGGCGCAGAACGAGCAGATGCTTCAGCTGCTTCACTTCATGGCGTACAGCCATGAGCGCGCTGATCTGTCGGCATTGCACGCAACGTGGTACGAGCGCTGCCTGGACCTAATCGCGCCGCTGATCGCCGAGCACCTGGCTACGAGGCCAAGGACGCTGCCCGAGCAGCTGGCGAGTCCCCGCATAGAGGCGTCGATACTGCTGGCCATGAGTGACGGGTGCGGTCTGCAGCGCCTTTCCTCCGCACGCAACGCACAGGCACGGCAGCGTGCTTGCGCAGAGCTCCTGCGGCAGCGCTACGGCCTCACGGACGCCGGCGCCGCCGCCGCACCGGCCGCCGTTACCCGCAGCGCAGCCCCGCGTCGGCCATCGGCCAAGGGCCGGGGCTCTGGGAAGCCATCGTGACGCAGCCCGCGCACCCCCCAAGAGCAGGCGCCGCGCCCGTGCCGGGCGTCGAACGCATGCTCGGCGGACCCGGCATCGTGTTCGTGGTGCTCCTGGTCGGCATCGCGATGGGTCAGCTCGGCGGCATTCTGGCGCCGGCGCTGGTGGACGAGTGGCGTACGACACCGAAGGCGGGCGGCGTCGGCATGGACGAAGCCCATGCCGGCGTGACGACAAGCCTGGAGATACTCTGTGTCGCTCTGGGCGCCGGGGTCTTCTCCATCCAGCCCTGGCGGCTGGGAAAGCGGTTTCTGGCTGCACTGGCCACGATGTCGACCGCTCTGTACGTGCTGGCGGCTTTCGCCTCCGCCCCTGAGTCGATCATGGCGCTGCGTGCGGTGGCGGGACTGCTGTCGGGGCTGTTGCTCGGTCGAATCTCCACCCTGCTGCCCTTGGCATTGGAACCGCAGCGGATGGCCGGCGCGTTGACGATAGGCGTGACGCTGATCGGTGTTCCGGTGTTCTTGCTTTCGCAGTGGGCGTTGGCGGAAATCGGCCCGGGTGCCGTCACCTTGGTGCATGCGGGGACGCTGGCGTGCATGACGGCGGCCCTGGTTCTGCTGCCCCTGCCCGAGCCCGCGACAGACGTGATCAGCAGCTGGGGCGTGCGCAAGCCGCCGGTCATCGACCTGCGGATCATCGCGGCGCTGTTCGCGGTCGGCCTTGCCGACTCGATGCTCTACCCGTTCCTCAGCCTCTACGGACAGCCGTTGGGCGTGACGGGGCAGAGACTTCTGGACATGCTGCTCCTGTCGGCCCTGGTGACGCCGCTGGGCGCGGTGGCGTGCTATCTGATCAGGCGCCCAGAGGGCACCCTGAGAGCGGCCCGGCTCCTGATCGCGGTCAAGGCGGCGGGCTGTGCTGCGTATTCGCTGGCTCCGAACGGGATGATCCTGGGCACGCTCTTCCTGGTCCAAGGGCTGTGCTTCTTCGCCATCGTGCCGAAGTTGCAGTCCCTGCTGGCGCGGCTCGACAGCACGGGCGACTCGGTCGCCCTGTCCACTGCCGCGCTGCTCGCAGCGCAGGGCATGGGCCCGCTTGTCACGACCGCACTGCTGGCCGCCACGCCTCCATCCACGGCCCTGCTCGGTAGCGCCATCGGTGCCGGACTGCTGGGCCTTTCGGCCGTGCTTGTGCTGCCCGGATTCAACCGCCAGTCGTTCGTCGCTGCCGTACGCACTGGACCGGACCACACCTGAGGAGAGAGCCCTTGAGACCGCACTTCAAATTCACAGCCTCTGCCATCCTTTCCCTAGTGCTTCTCAGCGGATCCGCAGTGGCCCAAACGGCCCCGGGGCCGCTGGGTGTATGGCTTAGCCAGGACGGGAAAGACATCACCGAGATTTTTCCGTGTGGCGACATGTTGTGCGGGCGTCTGGTGCAGGGGCAGGGCCTAAGGGCTGACGACCGCGACACGAAAAACCCGAACCCGTCGCTTCGATCCGCGCCCCTGTGCAACCAGATCTACATGGGAGAGTTCAAGCGTGAGTCCGTTGCGCGCTGGGTGAACGGCTGGGTATACGACTCCCGTGACGGCGGCTCCTACACAAACGCGTCGCTCGAACTCAGAGGAGAGATTCTGCAGCTTACGGTACGGGTGGGCCTCATGCGCTACACGGAGCGCATGGCCCGCGTGGATCCCACCAAGGTGGTGCGCTGCGGCACCGTCGACAACCCCGTGCTTCCACTTGTGCGTTAAATAAGCCGCGCTGCGGCAAGGCGACTTCCCCATGTTGATCACGATCCCGGAACAAACCGCCACCGGCGCCATGCAGACGACTCGCCGATGGATCGTCACCGCAGCGCTTCCGTTTGCCCTGCTGGCGAAACCGGTGACCGCATGGGGTGATGTGTCTGTCAAACCCGATTTCTGGTTGGGCGCCGCCGCCCTCGACGTGCGTGACGTGAACTTCGGTGCCGGCGCACCCGACTACCGGGAGCCGTCCCGTGTGATCGGCCCGGACACCTCATGGACGGAGTTTGCAGCTCGGCCGGGGCTCAGGATCGCCGCGCCCTTGGGTAGCGGCTACGTGGAAGCCAGGCTGACGGCGGTGGGCGCAGCCACGCGGGGATCGGGCGACGCCCAGCTGTACTCGTTCACCGTCGGCCGGCCCTCCAAGATCGCAATCGAAGAGGCGCACCTCAGGTGGAGTTCAGGCAACACCTTTTCGGGCCTGGGCAACAACGCCATCGAGGTGACCGTGGGTCCGCAGGAGTTCAGCGTCGGCGATTCATTCCTGGTTGGTCAGGGGACGGTGAACGCGGGCCGCAAGGCAGCCAGCTGGCTGATCCCGCGCGTTGCCTTCGCCGGACCAATGACACTCCGCATCAACACCGCACCCGTGCGGGTCGACTTCTTCGCTCTTGGCAATCGGTCGAATCAGAAGGACGTCGCCGGTCTGGACTTGCCGAAGACCCACTTCCGTGGCGTCAACGTCGAATGGTTCACCGGCGGCGACAACGCCCGCTTCAAGTACGAGGAGCGCCTGCAGTACGTTGGACTGCTGCACATGCAGGTGCACAGGGCCGAAGGGTCGGGGCTGCTTCCGGGCGACCCCAACGCGCTGGGCGCCCACCGGAACGGGTTGCGCGTCACCTCGCTGCGCGCAGGCATGTTCGAGACCCCGGGTCTGCCTTCACTGAGTGTGTTCGCCGAGTTGGCCCGCCAGACCAACGGAGCCGCCGGGCGTCGGGTCGATGCGCGTGCCTACAACGCCGAAGTGGGCTGGACGTTCGACGCTTGGCCCTGGAAGCCACGGTTGCTTGCTCGTGTGGCACGGTACTCCGGTGATGCCGACCCATCCGACGAGATCGACCGGTCCTGGGATCCAATGTTCTTCGGCACCAATGCCGCCAGAAACTACGGCGCTACGGTGCACGGCGAAATCGTTGGTCAGGGTTTTGCCTTCAATAGCAATTTGCGTATGCGGTCCTTCGGCGTGCAGCTTCAGCCTGTCAATGAGCTGCGGCTCTACCTCCTGCACTACCGCTTCCAGTGGGACCAGCCGGCCCAGTTCGGGGGTTCGGCGCGGGACTTGGCCTCCGAGACCAACCTCCTGGCGGAGTGGCAAACGCGCGGCGGCACGATCTTTTACGCTGGTTTCGCGACTGCGCAGCCCCGTACGGGCGCAGGCGAGTTCTTCTCCGCTTTCGGCAACGCCGTGCAGGCGCCACTGGCGCCTGCCGATCGGCACATCCGCCGCGCGCATCTCGGCATAACCCAACAGTTCTGATTGCTGCCCAATTCCTTCCCTTTCGCGTATTACGATGCCCAAGACACTTGACTCGCTACCCGCAGACGACGGCTTCGCCATGCCCGGCGAATTCGAGCGTCATCGCCGTTGCTGGCTGGTCTGGCCCGAGCGCACGGAGTACTTCCGTCAGGGTGCCAAGCCCGCCCAGCGCGCCCTGGTGCGGATCGCAAGCGCGATAGCGCAAGGCGAGCCGGTTGCGGTGTGCGTATCGGCGCGTCAGTTCGACAACGCTGCCCGGATGCTGCCGCCGCAGGTCCAGGTTCTCGAGCTGTCCACGGACGACATGTGGATCCGCGACTGCGGTCCGTGCTTCGTGCGCAATTCGCGGGGCGACGTGCGGGTGGTGGACTTTGCCTTCAACGGCTGGGCGGGCCTCGCTCACGGCGTGCCGGTTGCCCACCAGCTCGACAGCCTCATCCCGTGGAAGATCGCGCAGCTCGAGGGCATGGACCGCTATGTCTGTGACCTGGTGGCCGAGGGCGGCAATCTGTGCAGCGATGGCCAGGGCACGCTCATCGTGACGGCAGAGAACCTGCTGGACCCGGCGCGCAACACCGCGGGCCGTTCGCGACAGGAGATCGAGTCACTGCTGTGCGCCCATCTGGGTGCGCGCAAGGTTATCTGGCTCGAGCGCGGATTGCGATACGACGTGACGCTCGGGCACTCCGACAACCTGGCCTGCTTCGTTCGGCCGGGTGTGGTCATACAGACCTGGGTCGATGATCCAGCCGATCCTCAGTTCGACGTCTGCCGTGAAGTTCACGAGGTGCTGGCCGGCGCCACCGATGCCCGTGGCCGCGCCCTGGAGGTGCACCGGCTGCATCAACCCGAACAGATGTTCGTGCAGGCAGAGGATCTGGACGGACTGGACGCCGGCCCCTGGCTCGACGCGCGACGGGTCGGCGATCCGATCGCTGCTTCATATGTGAACTTCTACATCGCCAACCGTGCGATCGTGATGCCCGGCTACGGCGTTCGCGACGAGGCCGCGCGGGCCACGGTGCAGGCGCTGTTTCCTGAGCGGACGGTCCTCGTCGTGCCCGCGCGCGAGATTCTGCTGGGCGGCGGCTCGATCCACTGCATCACGCAACAGCAACCCGAATGAAGGCCCGAGGCGCTTCCGATGACGCGCCATCCCGTTCGATGCGGCGCGTCTTGGCGGCGATCGATCGGATCGGGCGCGACGCCGCGCGTGCCTTCGTTCACGTGGACACTGCCGATGCGCGCGCGCAGGCCGCCCGCATCGACGACGCCGCGCCGCTGGCCGGCTGCGTGCTCGGCGTCAAGGACAACATCCACGTCGCGGGCATGCCGTGCACATCGGGAACCCCGGCACTGACTGGGTTCTTCCCCCCGCGGGATGCCAGCGTGGTTGCGCGCCTGAAGGCCGCCGGTGCTGTGGTGGTGGGCAAGACGCAGATGCACGAGCTGGCATACGGAGTGACTGGCATACACGCCGCCTGGGGAACGCCGCGCAACTCGGCGGATGCAGCCCTGGTGCCAGGCGGCAGCAGCAGCGGGAGCGCGGTAGCCGTGGCGCTGGACCTGTGCGACGCCGCACTGGGCACCGATGCCGGTGGTTCGCTCGCCATCCCCGCGGCATTCAACGGAATCTGCAGCCTTCGACCTACGCAATGGCGTTACCCGCAGGACGGGCAGCTGCCGATGGCGCCGAGCCGCGACACGATTGGACCGATGGCGCCATCGCTGGCGATGGTTGCCCGCCTGGACGCCGTCATCACCGGCGAGACCGCACTTCCCTGGCCCGATCGACCGCGCCTGGGCGTGGACCCGCAGGGCTTCTCGCACGGCGATGCGCCGGAGATCCGGCATCGCATGGAGCAGTGGCTGCAGCGCGCGGAGGCCGCGGGGGTCGAGGTGGTCGCCGTCGATCTCGACTTCGCCCTTCAGGCCGCCGAGTTGCACTCGTACGCCCACTGCGCCTACGAGAACTACTTCTGCCTCCTGGACTACCTCGATCGCTATGCGATCGATGTCAGCGTCGAACAGCTCGCAGATCAGATCGCCTGCGACGACGTCCGGCAGGCGTTCGCGAACACGGTGCTCCGTGGCGGCGAACGTGCGCCCAGCGAGGCCGCATACCTACAGCACATGCAGCAACGTCGCCGGTGCATGCGGCGCATGCGCGCCCTGCTGATGGAGCGCGGAATTCAGGCCCTGGCCTACCCGACGACGGCTGGGTTCGCACCCCGCATTGATGCATTCCACTCCGCGCCGCGCGCCGCCGACGAGATCGTTCGACGGGTCTACCGCAACGCTGACGCAATCAGCCACCTGTCGATGCCGGTTGTCACGCTGCCCCTGGGCCCTTCGGCGGGCGGCCTGCCGATCAGCCTGAGCTTGGCCGGCGCCTGGGGCAATGACCGCCAGCTCCTCGCGCTGGCGATGCGGCTGCAGCCGGCCCGGGCACGGTCGCACGGGCACCGCCTCCATCCTGCTGAACCGCCCCTTTCTTTGGGCCACCGCTGTTGAGGAGATCACTCCATGCGAATGACGAACCAGCCCTTGTCCGGCAACGACATGCCTCGCTTCGGCGGCATCGCGACCATGATGCGCTTGCCCGTGGCGACATCGCCTCGGGGACTCGACGCGGCCTTCATCGGCATTCCCTTCGACGCCGGAACCTCGCATCGCAGCGGCGCGCGGTTCGGGCCGCGCCAGATCCGGGCCGAGTCTGCCCTGCTGCGGCCCTACAACATGGCCACCGGCGCAGCGCCCTTCGACAGCCTGCAGGTCGCAGACCTCGGCGACGTTGCGATCAACCCATACTCCATCGCCAGGTCGATGGACATCGTGAGCGCGTTCTACGCCGACGTGTTTGCTGCAGCTTGCAGGCCCCTCACCCTTGGTGGTGACCACACAATAACGCTGCCGATTCTGCGCGCAGCAGCTCAGCACCACGGCCCGGTGGCTCTTGTGCACGTGGACGCGCATGCCGACGTGAACGACACCATGTTCGGCGAAAAGCTTGCCCATGGCACGCCCTTTCGGCGCGCGGTGGAGGAGGGTCTGCTTCAGTGCACGAAGGTGTTCCAGATTGGACTGCGGGGCACCGGTTACGCGGCCGGCGACTTCGACTGGCCCCGTTCGCAAGGTTTTACCATCATCCCGGCGCACGAGCTTTGGTACCGCTCGCTGGAGCCGTTGATGCAGCGCGTCAGAGGCCTGATCGGCGATGCGCCCTGCTACCTGAGCTTCGACATCGACGGCATTGATCCGGCATTTGCCGGTGGCACCGGCACGCCGGAGATCGGGGGGCTAAGCGTGCCGCAGGCCCTTGAGTTGGTGCGTGGCTGCTGGGGGCTCAACCTGATCGGGGCCGATCTCGTCGAGGTTTGCCCGGCCCACGACCCGTTGGGCAACACGGCGTTACTGGGTGCAAACCTGGTCTACGAGATGCTTTGCGTACTCCCTGGCGGGGTGCACGGGCTGTCCTCCCTGCAATCCGTTGAGTCGGAACCTAAGTCAGCCGCGCCGCTGGCCGTCGCCCCCGTCATGCGATCCGCCTGAGAGCTGCGAAGATGGCAGCTTTGAACACTCAACGCCTAACGCTGAAAGTATGCATCGTAGGTGCTGGCCCCGCAGGCCTTGCGGTCGCGCGTGCCTTCAGGGCTTTCGGAATAGCCTACGAGCAGTTCGAGCGTCATCTCGACGTCGGAGGTATCTGGGACATCGAGAACCCGGGATCGCCGATGTACCGCTCGGCGCACTTCATTTCATCGAAGACGCGGTCCGCCTTCCACTTTTTTCCGATGCCCGAGGACTTTGCGGTCTACCCTACGCGGCTGCAGGTATTGGAGTACATACGTAGTTATGCGCGTGCCTTCGACTTGCACCGGTCGATCCGCTTCGGTACCTCGGTGACGATGGCCAGTCGAACCGCGACGGGCTGGAGGGTCACGTTGTCGGACGGTACCGAGCGCGAGTACAGCCATCTCGTCTGCGCCAACGGCCACACATGGGACCCGATCCACCCGGCCTATCCCGGCGTTTTTAAGGGGCAGCAAGTGCATGCGGTGCAGTACCGCGATGCCGAGCTATTTCGGGGCAAACGTGTCCTCGTGGTCGGCGGCGGGAACTCAGCCTGTGACATCGCATGCGACGCGGCGCGAAGCGCTGACAGGGCATGGATCAGCCTGCGACGCGGATACCACTTCATCCCGAAGACGATTTTCGGCAGGCCAACCGACGAATTCAATGAAGGCGGGCTTCGCCTCCCGCTCAGGCAACGACAGTTCGTCTTCCAGTGCTTGGTCCGGCTCATGACCGGCGATGTCGGGCGCCTCGGCCTGCCCCGACCCGACCACCGTATTCTTGAGAGCCATCCAATCATCAACGATCAGCTCATACATCACCTTCGCCATGGGGACATCGCCGTCAAAGGCGACATCGCCCAGCTCGATGGCGAAGACGTTGTCTTCAAGGACGGCAGCCGGCTTGCGGTGGACCTTATCCTGTTCGCCACCGGATACAAGTACAGCATTCCCTACGTCGATCATTCGGTCTTTTCCTGGACGGGAACGAAGCCCGACCTGTCCTTCGGGCTGTTCAACGCGAATGACGACCGCATCTTCCCGATTGGCTTCACGGAGACGAACGCAGGCGGATACCACACGCTTGACGATGCTGCGGTGCTGGTGGCGAATTGCGTTTTGGAACAGACGACGCGATCGTCGCACTGGCACCAAACCTGGGCAATCCTTTGCGCCGACCCCGATCTGTCCGGCGGGATACGTTTCGTGGACTCCGAGCGGCACAAGAACTACGTTGATAACGAGTCGCTGCTTGTCGCGATGAAGCGGCTGTCGAAGAGGCTGAGGTGGCCGACCGCCTTGGAGGCGCTGAGACCACCCAGCCCCGACCATGTCTTCGCATGGACAGATCGATGATCACCGCAGCAACGCGTCGGCCACAGACGGGCCCGGCTAACCTGCGCGACGGCCCATGCGGTTGTTTCTGCTCCGCTTGTTTCTGCGAGAACCGCCGTGACTGCCGGAAAGGCTCACCTAACAGGCCGTTGAAGAACCACCCGCGAACACGAGTTCCACCACCGTGAATCGGTCCGGCAAGGTCATACAGCCCGCGACTCGCGCTGCAGTGGCTTCGGCGGGCCCTTCTCGGGCGCATTCGGCGGCTTTACAAGGCGCATTCCGACCCTTTCGCCGCTCATTGGGCGCACTGCGGGCGCAGTTGTGCCAAGGTCCGCAGCCGGGTGAGGTTGTAGGCGGCCATCGTCAGGGTCAGAAGCTGGTCGACCTTGTCCAGTCCCTGCACCATGACCTGCCGGATCGGACCGATGACCTTGCCCCAGCCGAAGCACTGCTCGATGCACTTCCTCTTGCGCTGGCTCATGCCGTAGCCGGCATGCCGGGTGGTCCGCCCGTCGATGGCGCTGCCGCCGATGCGCCCGCTGTTCTGCGCCACATGCGGCGTGACGCCGATATCTCGGCACGCCTTGACGAAGCCCTTGGTTTCGTACGCCTTGTCCGCGCCCACCGTCACCCGCTTGCCGGGGCCGACCACGTCGGCCAGCATCTGCGCAGCCACCTCTCGCTCGGCCGTGCCGTCGGAGGTGCTGGCCTGCACGTTGACCACCAACCCGTGGCGGTTGTCAGTCAGCACATGACCCAGGTAGCTCGGCAGCGCCGGTGCCGCGTGGCTCTTGCGGTACAGGCGCGACTCGGGGTCGCTCGTGGACTCATGCGTGTCGTTGCTGCGCGGCTGGCCTCGCCAGTCCTCGGGCGGGCGGCCATCGTCCGATCCGTCCTTGCGCCGCAGGCTCTTGTGGCTGGCCCAAGCCTGCACCTGATCAGCAAGATGTTTCAGCCCACCGAGGTAGCTGGCTCATCCTGTGAGCCACCCGGCTGCGACGATTCGACCACCGTTGCAGGAGGTCGTCATGGCGCAGAACACAGTGCTGTACCAGCGGGGCCTGTCGCTCCCGGAGTTCTTCGGACAGTACGGGTCGCAGGAGCAGTGTGAGGTCCTCGTGCGCGCGTGGCGCTGGCCCCAGGGCTTCGTCTGCCCGCGGTGTCAGGGCAGCTGGCACAGCGAGTTCCGCCGCCAGGACAGGCTGTACTTCCAGTGCAGCGGCTGCCGCTACCAATGCAGCCTGGTCGCCGGCACCGTCTTCGAGTCCAGCAAGGTGCCGCTGACGAGCTGGTTCCTGGCCATGCACCTGATGACGCAGGCCAAGAACAACGTCTCGGCCCTCGAACTCAAGCGCCACCTGGATGTGTCCTACCCCACCGCCTGGCTGCTCAAGCACAAGATCATGGAGGTGATGACGCTGCGCGAGGCCGACCGGCAACTCACCGGCCGCGTCGAGATCGACGACTCGTACTTCGGCGGCGAGGTCCAGGGCGGCAAGGCCGGCCGCGGCTCGCCCAACAAGATCCCCTTCGTGGCTGCGGTGCAGACCACCGAGTCCGGCCAGCCGGTGCTCGTGTGCCTGTCGCGGCGGCCCTTCACGAAGGAGTCGATCCAGGCCTTCGCCGGCCGGTCGCTGGCCGCGCCGGCCACGCTGGTCTCCGACGGCCTTGGCTGCTTCACCGCCGTGCGCGGCACCGGCATCCTGCACGAGCCGCACGTCACCGGCGGTGGCGTGGCCAGCGCCAAGCATCCTGCCTTCCTGGCCGTCAACACCGTCCTGGGCAACATCAAGACCTCGCTGGCCGGCACCTACCACGCCTTCGGCTTCAGAAAACACGCCCATCGCTACCTCGGCCAGATCCAGTACCTCTTCAACCGAAGATTCGACCTGCGGGCGATCCTGCAACGACTCGGCCACGCTGCTGCCCAGGCCTGTCCATGCCCTCTGCGCCTGCTCCGTGCGGCTGAATCATCTTGCTGATCAGGAGCCTGGATGAGCGTGCCGTCCACGCTGAAGTGCTCGCCCGACAGCAGCCCGCGCTGCTCGGCCATCTGCACCGTGGCGTTGAACAGTTCGGTGACGGTGTCATGCTCGATCAGCCGGTCGCGGTTCTTGCTGAACACCGAGTGGTTCCAAACCGTGTCCTCGATGGCCAGGCCGACGAACCAGCGGAACAGCAGGTTGTATTGGATCTGCTCGACCAGCTGCCGCTCGCTGCGCACGCTGTACAGCACCTGCAGCAGCATGGCGCGCATGAGCTTCTCCGGAGCGACGCTCGGACGACCGCCCTTGACGTCGGCTTCGTACATAGCCGAGAACCTGGCGTCCATCTTCGACAGCGCGTCGTTGACCCACTGCCGGATCGGACGCAGCGGATGCTTGGCCGGCACGAAGTCCTCCAGCCGGACCGTGCTGAACAACGCTTCGTTGTAGGCGTCGGCTCCTCGCATCGGCGGCTCACCCTTGGTCGATCAATCCCGCCATGCTCGTCGATGGGCCGGGCACCGTCGATTGGTATTTCAACGACCTGCTAATCCACTTATACCTATTGAAGGAGATTTTTCCGTGGACATGACTTGCCTCTCCGCGCCTTTGCATCGGCATGACATCGCAAAATGCGGTTCGAAGGTGCTTGCCGTTTTTGATCTCTACCACGCCGTTTTCGAACTCCGCGACTTGGGAGCGATCGACCGGTATGTCGCCGATGTTTACGTTTCGCATACTTCGACGGCAGAACGGAGTCGGGATGGCCTGCGTGAGCACTTCGGACAGATGCTTGACTTCGCGTTTGACATCAGGATCGAGACGCACTTCGCGGTCGAACAGGATGATTACGCCATGGTCCTCCACACTTTCAAGTGCACTCTCGCCAACGGTTCGGACCTCGTGCTTCGCACCGCCGACTGCTTCCGCTTCCACGATACACGGATCGCCGAGCACTGGGATGCGGTCATGGTCGCCGATTGATCCCCCTTTCTTGGGAACGGGGATGACTGGCGCGTGGGCCGTCGCTGCACCTGTCGTTGATTTCGGCCTGGCTCATGTGCCGGGCAGCCATAAACGCCCGCTCGCCCATGGCACGCCCTTTCGGCGCGCGGTGGAAGAAGGCTTGCTCGTGGGCACCAAGGTGTTCCAGATCGGACTGCGTGGCACCGGTTACTCCGCCGACGACCTCGACTGGCCCCGGTCCCAGGGCTTCACGGTCATCCCGGCGATGTCCCGAAGTCTGTTGAACGCGTGAGCTGAGGTGGCGGCTCCTTCGACCCGCATGCGCGAGCATGCGGGTTGCCTCGCAAGCAACCGAAGGAGCCACCAGGATGAAGTCTCACACGAAGCCCGCGCTGCGGGCGATGCCTGCTGCGCAGGTTCAGATCTCGCTGCCCGTGCAGGGCGTTCTGCGCGATGTTCGCCACGCCTTCCTGGGCCTGTGCATCGATGCTGGCCAGAAGGTTCTGGCCGCCGAAGTTCGACACTTCCGAAGTCCTTGAGGCCGTTTCGGAGCGTTCGCCACGAGGGAAATCAAGGACTTGCGGGGGTTGCGTCGAGACTTGTTGTAGTGGCAATTCGTTGTTGCTATTGTGGTGGCACCGTTGCTGCCCTGCGCTAGACTCCCCGGGTGTTCATCAAGCTCACCCGCGCCGGCGGCCGCACCTACGCGCAGCTGACCGAGTCCTTCCGCGGCGAGGACGGCCGCCCGCGCCAGCGCACGCTGGCCACGCTCGGTCGCGTGGACGAGGACGGCGGCCAGCTCGACAAGGTGCTCGCCGCGCTGCTGCGCGCCCGCGGCCGACCTGCTGCGGAGGCGGCCGCGCCTCAGGTGCGCTTCGAGTCGGCGCTGGCACTGGGCGACGTCTGGGCGCTCACCGGGGTGTGGCGCGAACTCGGCTTCGATCGCCTGACCGCGGTGTTCCGCCGCGCCCGCTACAGCACGCCGGTGGAGCACGCACTGCGCGCGATGGTCTTGAACCGGCTGTGCGATCCGGACTCCAAGCTCGGCGTGCTGCGCTGGCTGCAGACGGTGCACCTGCCCGGCGTCGACGCGGCGGCCCTCACGCACCAGCAGCTGCTGCGCAGCATGGACGCGCTGATGGAGCACCAGGCGGCGGTGGACGAGTGCGTGGCGAAACTGCTGCGGCCGCTGATCGACAGCGAGCTGTCGGTGGTCTTCTATGACCTCACGACCATCCGCACCGAAGGACTGACCGAGCAAGCCGACGACGTGCGCCGCCCAGGCATGTCCAAGGAAGGCGTGATCGCGCGGCAGTTCCTGCTCGGCGTGGTGCAGACCGCCGACGGCTTGCCGATCGACCACGAGGTCTTCGCCGGCAACACGGCCGAGGCGCCGACGCTGGCACCGATGCTCGAGTCGTTGCTGGCGCGCTTCGCGCACATCCGCCGCCTGGTCGTGGTGGCCGACCGGGGCTTGCTGTCGCTGGACAACCTCGAGCAGCTCGGCAAGCTGCGCGTGGGGCCCGGCGGGGCGCCGCTGGAGTTCATCCTCGCGGTGCCGGCGCGGCGCTACGGCGAGTTCGAGCAACTCCTCGAGCCGCTGGGCCCGCGCATCGCCAAGGCCGCCCGTGACGGCCAGGAGTTCGTCGGCGAACTGCGCTGGCAGGGTCACCGGCTCGTCGTCGCGCACGATCCGCAGCAGGCCCGCGAGCAGAGCGCCGAGCGCCGGCGGCGCATCGCCGAGCTCGAGGCGCTGGCCGCGCAGTGGGCCGACAAGCTGCAGGCGCAGGATGCCGGCGAGCTCGGCCGCGGCCGCAGGCTCACCGACGGCGGTGCCACCGCGCGGCTGTTCCACGAGGCCTGCGAGGCGCGGCTGTCGCGCATCGTCAAGGTCGACCTCGAGGGCAAACTGTTCAACTACGAGCTCGACGAGGCGGCGCTCAAGCGCGCCGAGGCGCTGGACGGCAAGCTGCTGCTGCTGAGCACCGTGCCCGACCTCGAGCCGCGGCAGATCGTCGAGCGCTACAAGGCGCTGGCCGACATCGAGCGCGGCTTCCGGGTGCTGAAGTCCGAGATCGAGATCGCGCCGGTGTTCCACCGGCTGACCGAGCGCATCAAGGCGCACGCGGCACTGTGCTTCATGGCGCTGGTCGTCTACCGCGTGATGCGCCAGCGGCTGAAGATCGCCGGCAGCGCGCTCAGCCCCGAGGCGGCGCTGGCGCAACTCAAGCGCATCCAGCACCACCGCATCTCGATCAACGACGCCGCGCCGATCAGCGGCATCTCCACCATCGACCAGGAACAGGCCAGCGTGCTGGCCGCACTGAGGGTCGGCAAGCCCGCCAGAGACGCGCAGATGACCCTGCTGTAGTGGCGCGCCGAGGGGTCGGCGCGTTATGAATCAAGGACTTGCCGCGGTTGGTGTCGAACTCGGGGGGCTCAACCTGATAGGGGCCGACCTCGTCGAGGTGCCCCCGGCATACGATCCGGGCGGCAATACGGCGCTGCTGGGCGCGAACCTGCTGTACGAGATGCTCTGCGTGCTGCCCGGCGTGGTGTACCGGCAGTCTTCGCCGTAGCCCGTAGTCCCCGCACCGAGGACGGCGGCGCCACCGGCCTCCGCCCCCAGTCTCTCGGCGGCATGGAGCGCGTTGCGCCGTGGTCGGCGCCGCTGATGCTGGTCGAACCGCACATGCCGGCGGGTCGACGCGGCCGGCCGCCGTTCCCGGCCAAGGCGCTGCTGCGGTTCCACGCCATGCAGCATTGGCTCACGCTTCAATGACCGAATCGCACCCGTCATCGGACCGCCGAGCCGCCGTCGCCGACGACGCGGCGTTCGTGGCCGCGCCGCTCGAGCACGGCGCGGATCAGCACCTGGTTGACCGCGTTGTCCTTGGCGGCCGGCAAGCGCCGCAGCGGCTTGGCTGGCATGGCCGGCGGCGCGCGGCTTCGCGCAGGGCCACGATCTCGGCGTGAGCCGTCGGGTCGTGCGTGGTGATGGGGCGGTTGTGGCCGCTGGCGATGAGCTCCAGGCCCTCGGCACCGCGCCGCACGATGACGGCGCCCACCGGCACCTCGCCGGCCTGCCGCGCGGCGTCGGCCTGTGCCAGTGCCAGGCGCATGGCGTGTTCGTCGAAGGCGGTGTCGCCCGAGGGCGTGCCGGGGTTCAGGCTTGGGCCCCGGAGTCTCGGGCCTCGAAGGCGCGGCGGCGGGCCTCACGCTCGACCGCGCGCACGTGGCGCTGCTGTGCGGCCCAGCCGGCGGCGCCGCCGTCGAAGGCCGCTTCCAGCGCCGCGCCGATGTCGGCCAGCGCCGGCGGCAGCGCCGGCACGGCCACGCGCTGGTACTCGCGCCCGTAGCCATCACGGGCCAGCCAGCCGGTGTCGCAGAGCCAGCGGCGCAGCTCGACATGGTCGGTGTCGATGAAGCGCGCCGCGTCGGCCAGCTGGGCCTTGAGGGCCTCGTTCACGCCCCGCTCCGACAGGGTGCTGCGCGGCAGCCCTGCCCAGACGAAGCCCAGCGCCAGCGCGCGCTGGGGCTCGTTCAGGCCGCCGAGCATGACGCCCTCTTTCACCACGAGCGCGCGCAGCGCTGCCAGCAAGGCCGAGGATGTGTCGGGTGTGTTCATGCGGGCAGTATGCCGCTGCGCGGCCCTTGTCAGCCCGGGCCCGCAGTTGCCGACGCAGGCGGGCAGAGCCGCGCGCGTCAGAACGCCCGGCCGGCCGCCAGGTAGCCGCGCGTGCCCTCAGGGCCGTCCAGCGCACGGGCGACGCCCAGGCGCAGTTGCAGCGGCAGCACGTACAGCAGCTTCACCTCGGCCAGCAACTCCACGCCGACACCGCGCAGGGTTTGCGCCGGCCCGCTGCGGCCCGCGCCCCAGGCGCCGCCGATGTCGTAGAAGACGGCAGCCGACAGCCGGTTGATGCCCAGCGGCGGCACCATGCCGTGGCGGTCGACGTCGGCCAGCGGAGTGCGCAGCTCCAGCGTCGCCACGCGGGCGTTCTGACCCGACAGCGACGGCTCGTCGCCGAGGTAGCCGCGCAGCGAGAGCTGGCGCTCGTTGAGCACCGGGCCGAGCTGCAGCAGGTCGTCGGACGCACCCCCCAGCTGGAACGGCTCGGTTCGGCCGCGGGCCCGCACCTCGGTCAGGCGCGCAGCCAGCACCGTGCGGCCGATGCCCAGGTAACCGCGCAGATCCAGCCGCATCACGGTGCCGTCGTAGCGGCGCGCGTCGCCGCCTTGCAGCGGCTTGTAGCCCTCCACCAGCAGCGTGCCTTGCACGCCACGATTGGGGCCTTCGGTGAACCAGTCGCCGCGGCTCAGGTCGACGTCGACCAGTGCGGCCAGCAGGCGCTCGTCGCGCCCGCGAGTGCGCGTGTTGGCGCGCAGATCGACGCGGTCGCTCCAGTCGGCTGCGGCACCCAGGCCCAGCACCACGCGGCGCTCCAGACGCGAGAACGGAAACGTGCTGAGCCACTGCGCCTTGGTGCGGCGATCGTAGACAGTGATCTCTTCGCTGCTGCGCCCCTCCGTGCCCGAGGTGATCCACTCCCGCGCAATCAGTTCGCGCTGCAGCGTCAGGCCATGGCTTTGGGCGAACTGGTACTCCAGGCTGCCGACGAGTTCGCGTTGCGATGTCTCCACGAGTGCCGTCGCGGCGTAGCGGTGCCAGCCCAGTGCGTCGCCACCCGAGGTGCTTGCGCCGAAGGACGACAGCCCACGGTCGGCCACGAGTGCCGGGAACCACGACCTTGGGTACACCGAGCGCAGCGCCGAATACGGCCGCTCGACCTGCAGGCCCGTGCCGGCCGGTGCGGCCACGGCCGGCAGCGCGGCCGGCTCGGTGCTGAGTGCCACTCTGCTCAGCAGCACCGCCGGCTGCGCCAGGCTGGTGAGCTGCAGGCCTTCGGGCGCCACCACCACGCTGGCGAGCGGCCCGTCCGCGGCGCTGCCTGCGTGCAGCAGCACGGCGGTGTGGCTGTGCGTGAGCCGTTGCAGATCGCTGCCCTGCAGCCGCCAGACGTTGGATTCACCGCCTTCGGCAAGCACCATTTCCAGGCCCGCCCCGCCCCAGCGCAGCGACTGGATCGGCGCGGTGTGCCGCACGACCGTGCGGGGCGTGGCCTGCGGCTGAGCCAGATCGAAGGCCAGCACGCGCCAGTCGCCGCCTTGGCGCATCACCCCGTACAGCGTCTGGCCGTCGGGCGCGGCGGCCAGATCCAGCAGCTCGCTGCCGTCAGCCGGCGTGAAGCGAGGGGTCACGGTGCCGTCCGCTTGCAGTTGCACCAACCGGATGGCGCCGTTCTGCAGCTGCAGCGCCATTACCGCGCCGCCGGCCTGCACCGCGCGGCGCAGGTGGGCGCACTGGCTCAGCGGTTGCAGCTTGCCGCCATCGAGTCGGTAGACGTCGTAGACGTAGTAGACCTGGTTGCAGATGTCGGGCTGGGCGAGCAACACGCCGCCGTCGGCCGCGACGCTGACGCGCGTGCCGCGGTTGACGCGCACCACGCGCTCGCGGGCGCCATCGCGGCCGATGCGCACGAGGTGGGTGCCGTTCAGCCCGTCACCCACCACCGCCAGCCAGCCCTGTTTGCCAGGCAGCGCGGCGAGGCTGTCGACGCTGAACAGCGGGCCGCCTAGCGGCTGGCCCACGGCCTCGGGCCGGCTCTTGATGGGCGCGGCGCGGGCGTCGACCTGCTGCGCCAGATCGGCGATGAAGGCCTCCCAGAGCGCGTCCATCGTCTTGCCGGTGGCGGCCTTGGGCGCGCTGTGCAGGCGCGGCACGAGATTGCCGCTGTATTGCTCGACCATGCTGCCGATGGCCTTGTCGCCATGCGTGCGCTGCACGTACTCCATGAAGTAGGCGCCGTACAGGTACTGCTTCGACAAGGGCAGGCGCCGCCCGTCGGCGTTGATCTCGCGCAGCGAGACGAAGCCACGCGCGCGCTCGGCGCGCAGCCAGGCTTCGAACGGCGGACCCCTCAGGCGGCCCTTGCCGCTGGCCGGCTCGCTTTCGGCCAGCACCGCCAGGCCTTCCACGGCCCACAAGGGCTGGAACAGGTTCGGGATGAACTGCGGGACGTTGCCGAAAATCGCCTGCAGGACGCTCGGTACCCCACGCACCTTGTCGAGGTGCACGATGTGGGTGAACTCGTGTACCAACAGCAGATCGAGCCAGGCGCTGTTGGACAGCAGCTCGCCCTCGTCGGGTGGCGCGAGAAACACGCCCATGTAGCTGTAGGGCAGCGGCGTGGCAAAACCGTTGGCGACGTCGAATTCGCTGTACAGCACGATCTCGGTGCGGGTGCGGGGCTGCCATTGCAGCGCGGCGGTCACGCGGGGGTACACGGCCTCGGCGGCGCGGGCCACGGCCTCGGCCTGCGCACGATGGCCTTCGCGGTAGTGCACGCGGAAGTGCAGGCTGTCAGCCGAGAACCAGTCGACGCGGGGGTCGGCCAGGGGTTGGGCACCGGCGGGGCCCGCGATCAAGACCAGCAGAAACCAGAAGGCGGCCAAGAGCCGGCACAGATTGATGGGCATCAGGGAGATCCTGTGTGGAAAGTGCTTGTGAACCGATCGTGGCCCAGCTTGCTGTGCCTGGACAAGGCCGTGGCACGACGATGAGCTCCTCTGCAGAGCGGAGTCGCGCTGTCGAAGACACGGGCGGTGTCAGCCGCATCGACGGCTGGCGCGCCCGAAGCCCGA
>Ga0209985_10001683_pt1 | contig 21135 bp, 20 predicted proteins | sample NOAtaG_FD_187305 | JGI IMG/M metagenome (GOLD analysis project Ga0209985, IMG submission 187305) | Freshwater lake microbial communities from Lake Erie, under a cyanobacterial bloom - NOAA_Erie_Diel6S_1000h metaG (SPAdes) (version 2) | ecosystem: Environmental > Aquatic > Freshwater > Lake ...
GCTAGGCATGGTTCAGCCCGCGCGCAGCGCGAGGGTCCAGGCGACGAGGGCGACCGTTCCCGAAGCCAGACCGAGCACGACGAACGCGAGGCGGGCGCGGCGGTCCCGGTCGAGCGCCCGAAGCTGCGTGAGCGAGGCCAGCAAGGGCAGCATCGGCGGCCAGGTCAGCCATCCGCTCGTCACCGCATCGCGCGCGAAGAGGCTCGCCCCGAGCACGATCGCCAGCGCACCGATGAGCGCCGACGCCCACGCCGCGACATGCGCGCCCCGACGCGCCGCGAGGGTGCGCTTGTCCGCCGCCCGGTCGGCCTCCGCGTCGGGCATCGCGGTGAGCAGGTTGCCCGCGAGCCCGAGGAGGAACGAGGGCGCGAGCGCCGCGGGCGGCGGCAGCCCGGACCGCTGCGAGGCGAACCCCACGAGCGGCAGGACGACCCCGACGCCCAGCCCTTGCAGGAACGCGCCGCCTCCCCGGTAGCTGAGGCGCGCGGGTCGGCCGCTGTAGAGCCACAGGAGCAGGAGCGCGAGCCCGGCGAGCATCGGCATCGCCGGGCGCGCGAGCCCGAGGGCGAGCGAGAGCACGACGAGCCCGAGCGCTGCGAGGCCCGCGGCCCGCGAGAGCTGCGCCGGCGCGAGCGCGCCCTCGACGAGCACGCGCGAGCCGCCGGACACGAAGGTCGGGGCGTCCTGGAGGCGATCGGCGTCGAGGTCCGCGACGTCGTTGAAGAACACGATCGTCAGGTGGTCGAGCACCCCGAAGCCGAGGGCCCCGCAGAGCATCGCTGCGTCGAGGTCTCCGGACGGCTGCGCACCGAGCGCGGCGCCGAAGAGAATCGGCGGGGCGATGTTCCCGTGCGCGAGCGGACGCGCCGCCCGCAGCCAGGCGCGGAGGCTCACGCCGAAGGTGCGCCGCGGTACGTCGTGAGCACGATGGCGAGGACGCCCGCAGCGATCGGCAACACCCCGGCGATGCCGCCGCAGACCAGCGCGTGGGCCGCCTCCTCGTAGCCGACCGCGCGCATCGCCTCGACCGACCCAGGGTCCGCGTTCACGAGCGCTTCGTCGACGCTCGCCCGACCGAGCAGCCATCCGACGAGCCCGATCGCGCCGGCGAGGAGGCCGAGGAGCAGCGCCCCGCCCCCCGCTGCGAGCGCGGCCGCGCGGTGCCGCGACACGAGCACCGCGAAGGTGCCGGCGATGATCCCGACGGGACCGAGCAGCAGGTTCAGGTAGACGGACCAGCCGCCCTCCTGAACCCACTGGACGACTGACGACAGATCCATGCTCAGCGCTCCACGAGGAGCGCCGAGAGCCGCTCCTCCGACATGCGCGCGCGCTCGGCCCAGCGTCCGTCCGCGCCGCCTTCCATGAGAAAGAACCGCCAGCTTCCGCGGGCCCGCTCGAAAAGCAAGCGGCGGCCCTCGGACGTGACGCTGCGCGCTGCCAGACACTCGTGGCCGAGCGCCTCGTAGGCACGGACCTCGTAGGCCGGCTCGAAGAAGACGTCCTCGTCGTGCAGCGCCGCGAAGGGTCCCCAGCGGGCCCGCGTCGCCGCACGCCGCGCCGCGAGCGCCGGGTGCTCGTCGGGCAGACCGAGGGCGATCGCCGCGCAAGCGCTCGTGAGCGCCGCCGCGTGGTTGCCGGCGCGTTCCTCGGCGAGGGCCCGCCCCCATGTGGCCAGCGCCGCCGAGAACGAGGCCGCAGGCACGGCGTCGAGCGCGCGGCGGTAGAGGTCGACCGCGGCGTCCGCGTCGCCGGCGAGCATGGCGACCTCGGCCCAGTTGCCGAGGTAGCTCGCCGGGGCGATCGGCTCGTGCAGGTCGACGAGCAACAGCTCCCAGCGCTCGAGGGGGCCGCCGAGGGGCGTCAGCCCGAGCGCCCCGAGGCGATCGAGCGCCGCGTACTCGCGCGCCGCGCCCTCCGGATCGCCCATCCGGGTCCGGAGGATCGCGAGCTGGAAGGCGACGCGGGCGGCGGCGTGCTCGGGCGCGCGGGCCCGCAGGTCTTCGAAGGCCGCAACGCTCGCGGCGAGGGCCCCCGCGCCCGGATGCGGGCCGAGCGCCCCCGCTCGGGCGTAGGCGTGGAGCAGGGCGAGGTCGGGCTCGCCGGGCAGCCGTTCGGCCGCCCGCTCGAAGCGGATCGCCGCCTGGGCGAGGGCGAGCTCGCGGGAGGGCACGTCGAGGTCCCCGCACCGGACCGGGTCGAGCGCGCACTCGAGGCGCCGCAGGCCCTCGTCGACGAGCCGCCGGGCCCAGTCGGCCTCGGAGGGCTCGAGCGCTACGGCCCACGGCCGGAGCTGCGCCGACGCTGGGGCCGCAACACCGAGGAGAACCGCCAGCGCCAAGCCGCCGCGCACCCGGAGGGTGTAGCCCCTTCGCCCGGGGCCGACCACCGCCGTGCCCCCGACAACGCCGGATCATCCCTCGACTTTTTCGCGGCACGGCCCGCTGCAACCGGCCGTTGACACCCCCCGGGCCCCCGACTAGAAACGTCACCGCCGACGAGGCCCTCGGGCCCCGACCAGCCTCCCCTGCGGCCCGTCTCCGCCGCCCCCTTCCCGCTCGCCGCCCCCCGGCGGTGCCGGGGTCACCCTGCACGAGCCTGCATGTTCGACGCCTACTTTCCCGTCTTCCTGATGCTCGCGATCGCCGCGATCGCCGCCGTCGTGCTCTTCACCCTCGCGCACGTGATGGGCCCGAAGCTGAACGCGACGGCCGAGAAGATGATCCCCTACGAGTCGGGCTCCGAGACGGAGGGCGCCAAGCACCTGCGGCTCTCGGTGAAGTTCTACCTGACCGCGATCCTCTTCGTGGTCTTCGACATCGAGGCCGTCTTCCTCTACCCGTGGGCCGCACAGTTCCGGCACCTCGGCCTCTTCGGGCTCGTCGAGATGGTCCTCTTCCTCACCGTCCTCGGCCTCACGCTCGTCTACGCGTGGCGCAAGGGCGCCCTCGAGTGGGAGCGCTGAGCGCTCGCAACCCCTTGTTCTTCGGCCTCTTTCGGAGCTGACATGGCGCAGTCCAAGACCACCAACACGATGACGATGGGCGCCGGCGACGCCGGGTTCGTGACGACCCGCTTCGAGGATCTCCTCGCCTGGGCCCGCCGCTGGTCGCTCTTCCAGTACCCCTTCGTGACCGCGTGCTGCGGCATGGAGTTCATGTCGCTGAATGGCCCGAGCTACGACGGACTCGCGCGCTTCGGCGCCGAAGCGCCCCGCTTCTCGCCGCGCCAGGCCGACCTGATGTGGGTCGTGGGCACGGTCTCGCAGCGGCAGGCCCCGGCGCTGCGCCGGATCTACGAGCAGATGGCCGAGCCGAAGTGGGTCGTCGCCTTCGGCACCTGCGCCTCCTGCGGCGGCTTCTACGACAACTACGCGACCGTTCCCGGGATCGACAAGATCATCCCGGTCGACATCTACATCCCCGGCTGCCCGCCCCGCCCCGAGGCGGTGCTCGATGGCCTGATGCTCCTCATGGAGAAGATCAGCCGCGGCGCGGGCAGCGGCGTCGGCGAGCCCATCGTGGTGCCGCCCCGCGAGCTGCCGGCGATGGCCCAGATCCGCAAGAAGGGCACCTCGGTGCTCTTCGGCCAGGCCCGCCTCGACGACGAGCACGCGCGCCTCACCGCGGGCACGGCCAAGACGCTGCAGCAGGTGCTCGCCGGCGCCCCGACCGAGTCGGTGGCGCTGCCGGTGCGCGGCCAGAGCCAAGGCGAGGACCACTGAGATGAGCAAGAAGGTGATCGATCGCCTGAAGGCGATGTTCGGCGACCGCATCCTCGAGAGTTCGTCCCTGCGCGGCGACGACGAGGTTCGGGTCGCCCCGAAGGACTGGCGGGACGTCGCGGCGTTCCTCCGAGACGACGGCCAGACCCTCATGGATCACTTCCTCGACCTCACCGCGGTCGACTATCCCGAGCGCGAGGAGGCCCGCTTCGACGTGGTCCTGTTCCTCCGCTCGATGAAGCTGAACCACCGGATCCGCCTCCGGACCCGGGTCGCCGAGGACCAGCCGCTCGCCTCGCTGATCGACGTGTGGGCCGGGACGAACTGGGCCGAGCGCGAGATCTTCGACATGTTCGGGGTGAAGTTCGAGGGCCACCCCGACCTGCGCCGGATCCTCATGTACGACGAGTTCGAGGGCTACCCGCTCCGCAAGGACTACCCGATCGCCCGCGTGCAGCCGCTCGTCCCGTACCGTCAGGTCGAGGGCATCGAGAAGCTGGCACCCTTCGGCGACGACGAAGGCATGCCCTTCGCCCGCGTGGACTGGGCGAGCCGTGTCGCCGGGGCCGATCTGCCGGTCTCGACCGGCATCGGCGCCTCGACCGGGCAGCGCAAGAACCTCAGCCAGGGGGCCGAGTACGCCGGCAAGGTCCCCGTCGCCACCGACGAGTGAAGAGGGAACGATGGAGCCGAATTACGAGGACCTGAGCGACGACCGCGAGCTCGAGCTCCCCGCCGAGCCGATGCGGATCAACATGGGTCCCTCGCACCCTGCGATGCACGGGACCATCCGGATGGTGCTCGAGCTCGACGGCGAGACCGTCGTCGATCTCGACGTGCAGCCCGGGTACCTGCACCGCGGCTTCGAGAAGAGCTGCGAGCGGGGCACCTACAACCAGTGCTTCCCCTACGTCGACCGGCTCAACTACGTCTCGCCGATGCTCAACAACGTCGGCTTCGCGCTGGCGGTGGAGAAGCTCTGCGACCTGAAGGTGCCGGAGCGCGGCCAGTGGTACCGGATGGCGCTCGGCGAGCTCGCCCGCATCTGCGACCACCTCACCTGCAACAGCGCGAGCGCGATGGAGCTCGGCGCCTTCACGCCGTTCCTGTGGTGCATCAAGGCCCGCGACTACCTCTGGGACATCCTCGAGCAGGAGACCGGCGCGCGCCTGACCCACAGCTTCGGCCGCGTCGGCGGGATGGCCAAGCCGCCCACCGACATGTTCAAGGAGTCCACCCTCGCGGTGCTGCCGGCCATCGAGGAGGCGCTCGCCGAGAGCGAGCTCCTGCTCCTGAAGAACCGCATCTTCCTCGACCGCACCCAGGGCATCGGCAAGCTCTCGGCGGAGCGCGCGATCGCCCTCGGGGTCACCGGTCCGCTGCTGCGCTCGACCGGCGTCGACTACGACGTGCGCAAGACCAACCCGTACCTGTTCTACAAGGACGTCGACTTCGACGTCCCGGTCGGGCACGACGGCGACAACTTCGACCGCTTCATGTGCCGGTTCGAGGAGGTGCGGCAGTCGATCAAGATCCTCCGCCAGGTCCTCGACAAGATGCCCACCTCGGGCCCCGTCGACTGCCCCGACCTCCGCTACGTGCTGCCCCAGAAGGAAGCGGTCTACGACACGATCGAGGCGACCATCGCCCACTTCAAGATCGTGATGGAGGGCCTGAAGCCGCCGAAGGGTGAGGTCTACTCGTTCACCGAGGGCGGCAACGGCGAGCTCGGCTTCTACATCGTGAGCGACGGCAGCGGCACGCCCTACCGCGTGCGGGTGCGGCCGCCCTGCTTCTTCAACCTCCAGGCCGCCCGCGAGATGCTCGTGGGCGACATGGTCGCCGACATCGTCCCGACCTTCGGCTCGGTGAACATGATCGGCGGCGAGTGCGACCGCTGAGACGGGTGTAGAGAGATGCCGAACTTCAAGCTCGACGGCCAGGAGATCCCCTTCGAGCCCGGTGAGACGATCATCCGGGCCGCGTGGAAGCAGGGGATCGAGATTCCCCACTACTGCTGGCACCCCGGCCTCTCGACCGCGGCGAACTGCCGCATGTGCCTCGTGGAGATCAAGGCGCAGCGTCCGATGATGCTGCCCATCCTCGCGTGGGACGAGAAGAAGAAGGACTACGTCGAGACGACGAAGCCGAAGCTCCAGCCTGCGTGCCAGATCGAGGCCGCCGAGGGCATGGAGGTCTCGAGCAAGAGCAAGGAGGTCGTGCAAGCCCAGGCGGCGGTGCAGGAGTTCCTCCTCCTCAACCACCCGGTCGACTGCCCGATCTGCGACCAGGCCGGCGAGTGCAAGCTGCAAGACTACTGGCTCGCCCACCAGACCAAGCCCAAGCGCAAGGAGACCGAGCCGGTCCACAAGCCCAAGGCGGTCCGCTTCGGCGAGACGATCGTCTACGACGGCGAGCGCTGCATCATGTGCACGCGCTGCATCCGCTTCTGCGACGAGGTCGTCGGCGACCACGTGCTCGACATGCGCGAGCGCGGCAATAAGAACGAGATCTGCCTCTCGCCCGGCCGCGAGCTCGACCACGACTACACGCTCATGACCGAGCACGTGTGCCCGGTCGGCGCGCTCACGAGCAAGGACTTCCGGTTCAAGGCCCGGGTGTGGTTCCTGAAGAGCGCGCCGAGCGTGTGCGGCGGCTGCGCGACGGGCTGCAACTCGTACGTCGACTACGATCCGCGCTACCAGCGGGTCGAGCGCCTGCGCCCCCGCGACAACGCGGACGTGAACAAGTTCTGGATGTGCGATGCGGGCATGCTCAGCTACCACCGCTTCCACCAGGACCGCCTGGTGACGGGGCGGGTGCGGAGCGGCGGCGGCGTGGCCGAGGTGAGCCGCGCCGAGGCGATCGCGGCGGCGGCCTCGGCGCTGAAGGCGAGCAAGAAGCTCGCGGTCGTGCTGTCGGCACAGCACTCCACCGAGGACAACTTCGTCCTCCTCAAGGTGGCCCGCGACCTGCTCGGCGCGAGCAAGATCTACCTCGGCGCGCTCGACCCCGCGAAGACCGGCTGGCAGGGGGACGAAATCCTGCGGCACGCCGACAACAACCCGAACCGCGCCGGCGCGGTCGCGGTGGCGGGCGGTCCGCTCGAGGGCACGGCCGCGCTTGCGAAGGCGGCCGCCGCGGGCGAGGTGGACGCGGTCCTGTCGCTCGGCTTCGCCGCCGAGGTGGACGCGGAGGCGCTGGCCCCGCTCTCGCGGCTTCCCCACGTGAACCTCGCCACGCACGGCGGGCCGCTGGCGCAGGTCGCGAGCGTGGTCGTGCCGGTGGCGACGATCGCCGAGGCGAGCGGGACCTTCGTGAACGCCAAGGGCATCGCTCAGCCCTTCCAGAAGGCGGTTCAGGCGCCCGCGGGGATCACCGCGGCGTGGCAGGCGATGACCGAGCTCGCGGCGAAGCTGGGCCACGAGGTCGCGATGAAGAAGCTGCCCGACGTGCGCGCGGCGATGCCGGCCCTTCCGGCGCCAGCAGGAGCGTGAGGACGACATGGAACTGATCTCTTCCCTCCTCGAATCGGTCTGGAGCCTGCTCGGCGCCGCCTCGTGGCTCGTCGAGCCGCTCCTGAAGATCGTCTTCGTGCTCGCCATCCTCCTCGGCTTCGCCCCGATCCTCACCTGGGCCGAGCGGCGGCAGAGCGCGATGATGCAGGACCGCGTCGGCCCCTACAAAGCCGGCTTCCCGATGCCCGCGTTCGTCATGGACGCGGTGCCGAAGGCGGCGCTCGGGGCCCTGGCGGTGTCGGTCATCACCGGCGTCACCGGCATCGGCTGCTTCCTCGCGATGGTCCTCTTCCACATGGCCGACGAAGTCCTCTTCCCGTTCACCTACGGGACGACCTTCTTCCTCTGCCTCGTGCTGTCGCCCGCCCACTACGTGGCCTACAAGATCCTGCCGACCCTCTTCGAGGACAACCGGCTGACCGTCTACGGCCTGCTCCACCCGGCCGCGGACGCGCTCAAGGCCTTCTGGAAGGAAGACTTCATCCCGCCGCGCGGCGACAAGCTGCTCTTCGCGCTCGCGCCGATGATCGCGGTCTTCCCCGCGTTCGCCACGTTCGCGGTGATCCCGTTCGGACCGACCGTGTACTGGGAGCACCTCTTTCAGCCGCTGCCGGACGGCGGAGACCTCGGCGTCTCGAGCGTCCTGCAGGTCGCCTCGATCAACGTCGGCATCCTCTACATGTTCGCGATCGCCGGCACCGGCATCGTGGGCGCGGCGATCGCTGGCTACTCGAGCGACAACAAGTACGCCCTGCTCGGCGGCCTGCGCGCGGCGAGCCAGATGGTCAGCTACGAGGTCACGCTCGGCCTGAGCCTCGTCGGCTGCTTCATGGTCTACGACACGCTGCTGCTCTCCGACATGGTGACGTGGCAGATCGACCACGTGTGGGGGATCCTCGTGCAGCCCCTCGCGTTCGTCCTCTTCTTCGTCGCGTCGATCGCCGAGTACAAGCGGGTCCCCTTCGACGTGCCCGAGGGCGAGTCGGAGATCGTGGCCGGCTACTTCCTCGAGTACTCGTCGGGCAAGTGGCTCATCTTCATGACGGGCGAGTTCGTCGAGGTCGTCGTGAGCTCGGCGCTCATCGCCACGGTCTTCCTCGGCGGCTACGACGTCCCCTTCCTCACCCCGCACGGCTGGGAGGCCTTCGGCTGGCGCTTCGACCTCGCCGCGAGCGACGTTGCCCTCTTGCGCGAGTTCCACGTCATCAGCGACGTCCTGAACAGCCACATCGCCGTCGTGCTCGCCCAGATCGGCGCCTTCCTCGTGAAGATGGCGGCGCTCTGCTGGCTCTCCTTGCAGGTGCGCTGGACGATGCCGCGCTTCCGCTACGACCAGGTCATGCAGCTCTGCTGGAAGATCATGCTTCCCGCGTCGCTCCTGAACGTGCTCGTCACCGGCATCCTGATCCTCTTCTTCCAGGAGCTCTGAGCCCATGGCCTACAAGATCCAGAAGCCCGCGCGCACGCTCGCCGTACAGTCGTACATCGTCGAGGCGACCAAGGGCCTGATGTTCACCGGGCAGCGCTTCTTCCACAACACGTTCTCCCCGGCGGAGACCTCGAAGATCGCGACGATCCGCTACCCCGAGGAGACGCGCGAGTACCCCGAGCGCTTCCGCGGTGTGCACCGGCTCACCCACCGCACCGACGGCTCGCCCCGCTGCGTCGCCTGCCTCTGCTGCAGCACCGCGTGCCCCGCGCAGTGCATCTACATCGAGCCCGCCGAGTACGGCCCCGAGGACGCGCGCGCCGGTTACGAGCGCTACCCGAAGGTCTTCGTCATCGACGAGCTGCGCTGCATCTTCTGTGGCTTCTGCGTCGAGGCATGCCCCTGCGATGCGATCCGTATGGACACCGGCTACCACGTGCCGGCCTCGTCGGACCGCGAGGACTTCATCTTCGACAAGGACACGCTCATGAGCATCCCCGCTCGTGACGGCACCTACGTGACCGGCAACCCGCGCCACGAGCCGGGCGACCCGACGCACCCGGGCGTCAGCCGCCTGCAGAAGCACTGACGGGTTGCCCCGGGCCACAGCGGGCCCAGGGCGGGCCCGTCCTCTGTGTCGGTCTGCTTCGCCGCCTTCGAAGCGGCCCCGCGTCGTGCGGTGGGCTCGCGCAGTGGCGGCTCGTGAAGCCGGTCGATACAGTCGGCGGGTGACCGTCAACGACACCTTCATGGTGCAGGACAGCCCGGATCCCGAGAGCCTCCGGTGTTTCCTCGCGGCCTTGCGGGCGCCGACCTTTCGCGCCGCGGCGCGCGAGGTCGCGCTGACGCCCGCCGCGCTCGGGCAGCGCATCAAGCTCCTCGAGGACCGGCTCGGGGTGGCGCTCTTTTCCCGCACGACCCGCAAGGTGACGCCCACCGAGGCTGCGCTCGCGCTGGGCCCGGCGGCGGAGCGGGCCCTGACGGCGCTCCATGACTGCGTGCGCGCCGCGCGCGGCGAGGGCGAGCGGGCGCGGGTCGAGTTCGTGATCGGCACCCGCGACGAGCTCGGCCGAAGCTGGCTCGTGCCGCAGCTCGGCGCGCTTCGCGCGGCGATGCCGTGGCTGCGGATCCACCTCTACTTCGGCCAGGGCAACGATCTCTTGCACCGGGTGCGCGCCGCCGAGATCGACGCCGCGATCACCTCGACGCGCTTCGCCGACCCGCGCCTCACCGCGCTCGTGCTGCACGAGGAGGAGTACGTCTTCGTCGGCGCGCGCACGCTGCTGCGCAAGACGCCGCTGCGCCGCGCCGAGGACGCGCTGAAGCACACGCTGCTCGACGCCGGGGCGGACCTGCCGCTCTTTCGCTACTTCCGCGAGGGCGAGGGCGCGCCCGACCTACGCTTCGCCGAGGTCCTGCGCCTCGGGGCGATCGGTCCCATCGCGCACGAGGTCCTTCGCGGCGCAGGCGTCGCGGTCCTGCCGAAATACTTCACCGCCGCCGACCGCAAGAAGGGCCGGCTCGTCCCGCTCTTTCCCCACGTGAAGCTCGGCTCCGACCACTTCCGGCTCGTGCTCCGTGCCGCCGATCCGCGCCGCACCCTCTTCGACGCCCTCGCGGCCGAGCTCAGGAAGGCCCCGCTCCGCTGAGCTCGCGGCTGAGGCGGAGGGCGCCGGCCTCACGGCCACACTTCCTCGCGGAGAAAGCTCGCCACCGCCTCGTGGAACGCCTCCGGCTGCTCCGCCCACGGGTTGTGCCCGGAGTCCTCGAAGAGGACGATGCGCCGGCGGGACGCACCGAGCCCGTCGAAGACCTCCATCGCCTGCGAGTGGTGCGTGATGATGTCGTGCGTTCCCCAGAGGACGAGCGATGGAATGGTGACGGCGCTCAGCTCCGGGATGAGGTTGCGTCCGTAGTAGTCGCGGATGGGAAGCGGCGCGTTCTGGGTGACGCCGATGAGGTCGAACTGGCTCGCGAAGAGCAGCTCGTTCGTCTCGTCGCCGCTCAGCACGCGCTCGGGGCGCACGTCGTAGCCGCCGGCGGCCCGCACGTAGAGGCTGTGCTGCAGGTGGATCTCGATCTGGTTGTTCTCGTTCGTGACGGGATCGCAGATCCAGCGGCTGGCGTAGAACTCGGCCGCGCCGGGGACGCCGCGCTCGAGCACGAAGTCGCGGGCGAGGTTGAGTCGGGCGCACGACACGTCGATCGCACCGTCCTGCACGATCCACCCGCGGAAACGGGCCTGACGAACAGGGTCGAGGAGGTACGAGGCGGTGAGGAAGCCGCCCCAGCTGTGACCCATGAGCACGAACTCGGCGTCGGGATAGCGATGCTCGAGGACGGTGACGACCCGGTCGAGGTCCTCGACGTACTGCTCGACGGTGAGGATGCCGCGGTGGTGCCCGAGCGAGGTCCCCGAGGCGCGCTGCTCCCAGTAGGCGATGCCGAACTCGTCGGCCAGACGCGCGTAGCTCTCCTTCTGGAAGTAGATCCCGTTCGTGGTGCCCGGCCCGCCGTGCACGTGGAGGAGGATGCGGTTGGAGCGCCAGTTCCCGGTCACCCACACCGGCATCGAGGCGCCCTCGTGCTCCACGAAGAAGTGCTCGTCGCCGGGCTGGAAGTCCGCGACGCACCCGGGCACGGCCGCGGAGCACAGGAAGACCGCGAGCAGCGCGGCCGAGCGGTACGCATTCATGGAAGCATCACCTCCGCGCCGACCGTGACGTCGAAGCGCAGCATGAACTGGTCGAAGACCGGCGCGATCCAGACGACGCCGGCGCGAACGAACGGGATCAGGCCGAGCTCGCGGATCGCCCAGCCGACCCCCAATGCGGGCCCGAAGTCGGCGAAGGTGTAGCCGCCTGAGACGTGGCGCTCGACGCGGCCACTCTCGTCCACCGAGTAGGCCTCGGAGGCGGGCACGGAGTGGAGCAGGCCCGCGCGCATCGCCACCTCGAACTGCAGGCCGAAGTCGAAGCGGCCGCGCCAGCCGAGGCGCGGCAGGAGGAACACGCCGACCTCGCGCTGCGGCCACACGAAGACCCCGAGGTCGGCCCCGACGACGAGGGCGTGCTGCCGATCGGGCGTCTCCACGATCCGGTACGAGTAGCCGACCTGGCCGCCGGGCCGCGTGAGCTGGTAGAGGACGAGGCCGGCCTCGATCGAGTGCACGGCGTCGCGGGTCCTCGGCCGGTCGTCGACGGCGACGGCGGCGAGCTCCGGGGCGGGCGACACCCGAGGCGCCTCCGTTGCAACCTGCGCACGTGCGAATACCGGAGACAGAAGGCCCAGGCAGCAGGCGAGACACGCGAGACGCAAAGCCATCCTCGGTTGTGCAAAGCGCGGCGGGCCCGTCGAGGTCCGAACGCGCACGGAGCGCGACCGAACGCGCCCCACAGGCGGTCACCGAGCGCGGGGCGAACGTCGGAGCAAGCGAGAGAGCGCCGAGGCCGAGCCGAGGCCGACGAGGGGTGCGATCGACGCGAGCGTGGCGCCCTCGGCACGAAGCACCTCGACGCGCCCGAGGCGCACCTCGCGGAGGACGCGGGACCAGGTGGTTCCTTGGGCGGCCAGCCACTTCTGCAGGGTGCGCGGGGCGACCCCGAGCTGCCCGGCGACGTCGGCGAGCGAGCCGCCGCGGGCGAGGCCGGTGCGGATGTGCGCCGCCACCGTCTCGAGGGCGAGGGGACGCGGCCCGAGCGTGGCCAGCTGCGCGTCGAGCGCCGAGCGGACGAGCCGCTCGACCTCGGGGTGCGGACGCGGGTCGAGGCGCGCGAAGGAGGCCTCGTCGAGGCGGATGGACCAGCGTGCGGAGCGGTAGCGGACCTCGTCGGCGAGCTGCTCGATGGCCTCGCCGCAGGCCCGGTGCCGGGGCGGCGGGCCCTTGCACGTGACGCCGATCCAGGCGCCGCGGCCGAGCCGCAGTCGGGCGAGCTGCGCGAAGAACACGACCGTGTGCGCCCCATCGACGGCGTCGGCCTCGCGCGCGACCCCGAGGTTTCGGTAGACGAGGGTGACGTGGCCGCGTGCCCGCTCGAGCTGCACCTCGACGCCCTCTTCCCACGCAGGCAGGAAGGTGGTCCCGGCCGCCACGGCCTCGGACAAGGAAGGAGCGTGCTGCAGCAGCGCGCCGAACGCGCCGAAATCGTCGAGCTCGGTGGTGCGCCCGAGGCGGTAGCCGACGCACGGGTCGTCGAGCGCGACCGCGAGCTGAACCTTGGCGGCGAGAAAGCGATCGCGCGGCGCCCGCGTCTCACCGCGAAGGTGCACGTCCCGAAGGCCGGCCTTCGCGAGGAGTGTGTCGGGCTCGACCCCGAGCCAACGCATCTGCCGCGCGAGCCGGGGAACAGCCGAGGCGTGGATGGTGGGTCGCCGCGGACCGGGGCCCGACGCTCTCGGCATCGAGCGGCCCTAGCAGCGGGCCCGTGGCTCCTCAAGCGCTGCCGGCGGTCTCGGGGCGGACGAGGTCCCCGAGAGCCCGCGCGCCCGCTCAGGCTGCTTGGTTCACGCCGAGGCGCCGCCGCGCGACGGTCGGCGCGACGGCTTCGCGGACCAGCAGCTCCGCGAGGTCGCCGGTCGTGACCTGACCGAGGCCGGGCGGCAGGCGATCGGGCAGCACGTGGAGGCGGCCCGTCGCGTCCGCGTCGACGATGCGCGGACAGCCCACCATCACCCACGAGAGCGTGGAGCGCTCGCAGGCGTCGAGCGCGGCCTGGTGCTGCGCGCCGATCCGGCGAAACTGCGGTGGGTAGTCGCGCAGCGCGTGGCGCGGCACCCCGTGCTCGTCGAGCAGGATCCCCGCGCCGACGACACCGAGCACGCGCGGCGCCCCCGCCGCCTCGAGGGCGGCGACGAGCTGCGCCGTGCCGAGGGCGACCGCATCGCCGCTGGCGTCGTCGCGCGCGCTGCCGAGCGCGGAGACCGCGACGTCCCCGGCGCGGAGCACGCGGGCGAGGAACGCGCCGTCACGCACGTCGCCGACGGCCGCCTCGACGCGCCGGCCCTCGAGGCGCGCTGGCTCGCGGACGAGAGCGAGGATGTCGAGGCCCCGCGCGAGGGCCGCGTCGAGGACGCGAAGCCCGGTGCGGCCGGTCGCGCCGGCGACGACGAGCCGCACGTCCGGCCTCAGAAGAGCGAGCCCTGGGGCGTATGTTTCTTCAGGCCGAGGTGGGCGTAGGCGCGCTCGGTGACGACGCGGCCGCGGGCGGTGCGGGCGAGGAAGCCCTGCTGCAGTAGGTACGGCTCGACGACGTCCTCGAGGGTGTCGCGGGGCTCGCTCAGGGTCGCGGCGAGGGCCTCGATGCCCACCGGGCCGCCGCCGTAGAAGTCGATGATCGCCTTGAGCAGGCGCCGGCTCATCACGTCGAGGCCGGCCTCGTCGACCTCGAGCGAGGCGAGCGCGCGGCGGGTGATCTCGGCGTCGAGGCGTCCGTCGCCGAGCACCTCGGCGAAGTCGCGCGAGCGGCTGAGGAGGCGGTTGGCGATGCGGGGCGTACCGCGGGCGCGGCGGGCGATCTCCCGTGCCGCGTCGTCCTCGATGCCGATGCCGAGGATCCCCGCGCTGCGCCGCACGATGCGCTCGAGGTCCTCGGGCTCGTAGTAGTCGAGGCGGGCCTCGATCCCGAAGCGCGAGAGCAGCGGGCCGGTCAAGAGCCCGGTGCGGGTCGTCGCCCCGACGAGCGTGAAGGGCTGCAGCGGGATCTGCAGGGTGCTCGCCATCGGTCCGTCGCCGTGCACGACGTCGATGCGGTAATCCTCCATCGCGGTGTAGAGGTTCTCCTCGACGACCGCCGAGAGGCGGTGGATCTCGTCGATGAAGAGCACGTCGCGCGGCCCGAGCTTGGTGAGCAGCGCCGCGAGCTGGCCCTTGTGCTCGATGGCCGGGCCGTGCGCGAGGTGCAGGTGCACGCCGAGCTCGGCCGCGAGGATGTGCGAGAGCGTGGTCTTGCCGAGGCCGGGCGGGCCGAAGAAGAGCACGTGATCGAGCGCCCCGGGCTCGCCCCGCTCGACGCGGGCGCGCGCCGCCTCGACGTAGACCTTGAGGTTCTCCTTGAGCCGGTTCTGCCCGACGAAATCGTCGAAGCGGCTCGGCCGCAGCGAGCGCTCGAGCTTCTCCTCGGCCTCGGCGCGCCCGCTCTCGGGGGCCGGCGGCTCGGCGTCGAGCAGGTTGGTGAGACCCTTGGGGCTGCCCTTCTTCTTCGCCGCCACGGCTCACCCCACCGCCGCGAGCGCCTCGCGGAGCAGCTGCTCGACCGTCTTGCCTTCGGCGTCCTTCGCGATCGCCGCGACGGCGCGGTCGGCCTCCTGCGGGCGGAAGCCCATCGACACGAGGACCGCCGCGGCCTGCTGCAGCGGACCGGAGGGCACGGGCGCCGGCGCCGCGAGCGTCGTCCCGCTGCTGCTGCCCGCGGCGACGAAGGCGAGCTTGTCCTGCAGCTCGAGCAGCATGCGCTCGACGAGCTTCTTGCCGACGCCGGGGATGCGGGTGAGCAGCGTCTTGTCCTGCCGCGCGATCGCCTGCGCGAGGGCGCGGGCGTCGAGGTGCGAGAGCACCGCGAGGGCGACCTTCGGGCCGATCGAGGAGACACCGAGAAGCGTGCGGAAGGCGGCGCGGTCGTCACTGGTCGGGAAGCCGTAGAGCGTGAAGGCGTCCTCGCGCACGTGCGTGTGCACGTGCAGGCTCACCTCGCCCTGCGGCAAGCGGCCGAGCGCCCCGAGCGGCACGAAGACCTCGTAGCCGACCCCACCGACCTCGAGCACCACCGAGCCGTCGAGGCTTCGCTCGACGATCACGCCTCGCAGACGACCGATCACGGCCGGACGCTACACGCCGGGGCCGGCGGGCACAACCGCCGGGACGCGGGCCCGCAGCCCGCGCTCACTCGTCGTCTTCGGCGTCGGCCGCCGCGCCTTCGTCGTCGTCCTCGGCGTCGGAGGGCGGCGCAGGCGCCTCCACCGCGGTGGTGGAAGCGGTCTCTTCGGTGGACTCGGACTCCTCGTCCTCGTCCTCGCCAGCGGCCTCGGCGCCGGGCGCGCCGGTGGGCTGCCCTTCCCCGCCGCCTCCGCGGCGACGGCGACGGCGACGGCGACGGCGACCGCCCTCGCCCTCTCCGCGTTCCTCCGCAGCGGCCCCCGCAGCGGCCCCCGCAGCGGGTTCGCCCTCGGGCTTCGACTCGCCCTCGTCGCCTTCGGCCTTCGGCGCCTCGGGGCGCTCGTCACGGCGCCCCTCGCCGCGAGGCTCACGCATCGGCGGCTCGCGGTCGCGGGCGGGCGGCTCGACGCTGCCGCGCAGGGCATCGAAGAGGTCGAGATCGATCGACGGAACGGTGATGGTGACCGGCACGAGGCCGATCCGCGCCTGCTCCATGCTCTCGGCGAGCGCCGTCCCGTCGAAGAGCGCGACCGGCACGCTGGCCGGCTGCGATGCCTCCTCGTGGGCGCCCGACTGAACCTGCCCGGTCGTCACGATCCAGAGCTCGGTCGCGCCGCCGTAGTGGTGGGCGGTGCCGCGCATCTCGACGACACGCTCGCGGCCGACCTCGCGGGCCGGCCCCTGATCGCGCGAGCCGCGGAGCACGACGATGCCGATGCGGACCTCCTCCGGTCCACGCCGGCGCACGCCCGCGAAGTGCATCTCGGTGCCCGAGCTGCTCGGCCGGCGCACGCCGCGGAGCGAGCCCACGCCCTGGCTGTTGAGCCAGGTCGCGAAGAGCTCGGCGAACCCGCCCGCGGGCAGGTCCCCGAGCTTGCGGAGGAAGCCACGGCGCAGCTCGTGGGCGTAGCGCTCGATGGCGCGGAGCGCGTCGCGCTCGCGGTGCACGACCTCGCGGGGGAAGTACCAGCCCGTCAGGGCGACGCCGCCGCCGACATGGCGGAAGCGCGGACGGCCCACCCGGCCGCTCTCGCCGCGGGCGGTCTCGGCGCGGATCGCTGCCGCGACGGTCGGGGCGAGCGAGGCCGGCTCGCCGCTGAGGCGGCCGCGCGCGACGAGGAGCCGGGCGAGCTCGGTGTAGCTGAGCGGGTTCGCGTCGCTGGACTGCGCGAGCACGTGGAAGCACGCGTCGGCGAGCTCCTTGCCGAGCAGGTCACCATCCTCCGGCTCGCGGTTCAAGTCGGCCTCGGGCAGCCGGCCGCTCGCCGGCGGCGGGCGACGATCGCCACGGTCACGGTCGCGATCCCCTCGGTCACGGTCGCGGTCACGGTCGCGGTCACGGTCGCCGCGGTCACGGTCGCGGTCGCGGTCACGGTGGCGATCACGGTCGCGGTCACGGCGCCCCTGCTGCGGCTCGCGCGCCTCGCGGCGCTGCCCCTCGGGGGGCGACTCGCCTGCGGCCTCGGCCTCGCCGTTTCCGGTGCCGCCCTCGGCGCCCTGATCGGTGGTCTCGCTCATGTCGTCGTCCCTTCGGCCGCGCCGGCGCCGCCTGCGGCGGCCCTTGCGGCCCTCTTCGCCGTCGGCCGCGCTCGCGGCCTCGGTCTTGTCGGTGCTGGCCCCCGCCTTGGGGGCATCGAGATCGGCGAGGATCGGACGATCATCGTCCTCCTCGGCCGGGAACACGTCGGCGCCCGGCAGGCGCCGGGGAGCAGGCTCGCCCTCGGCACGTGGGGGCGTGGGCGGCAGCGGGCTCGCCTCGGGCGGCGGCAGCTTGGAGACGTCGACCTCGTCCGCCTCGTCGGCGAGCGCGAGGGCCTCCTTGCCGAAGCTCCGCAGCGCGAACACGCCGGGCTTGACCTTGATGATCTCGCTCTCGCTCTTGTCCTTCTTGACGATGGTCGCGAGACGCGAACTCATGGTGAGCTCCGGCGCCTTGCCCACGTGCGAGAGCAGGTTCCGCTCGATCGCGAGCTCCGTGATCTTCTTGTAGTGGAGCGGCCGGCCGACGAGACGAAGAATCTCGGCGGCAGCTTCGGTGAAGGTCATTCGGACCGGGTCACGGGAACTCCGCAGCGCACCGCGGAGAGAAAGGAGGGGAGCGCCGGGTCGGGCGCAGCGAGGAGCGGACGCTATCACCCGACGGGGTGCGTGGCAACGGTCGAACGGAGGCCGGACCACGGCAACGGGCGCGCCGCGGAGGAATGGCCACGGCGAGGGCCGGGTGGTACCTCCTCGCCGAGCCGTGGCCGAGCAATCACAGGTGAGCCCGCGGCCTGCCCCGCCGGCGCCCCCGCTTCGCCTCCGCGGTCTGCTCGGCGGGCTCGCGGCTGGGCTGCTCGCGGTGATCGGCGGGGTGCTCGTCGACCAGCTGCACTTCGCGCACGGGCTCTCGGCCGAGTGGCGCGCCGAGGTGTCGGGCCGCACGACGACCATCGCCCGCACCGTCGAGCACGACCCGCGGTTCCGGAACGACCACCGCGCGCTCGCCCGCTACGTCGCCGGCTGGCGGGTGGCCGAGCACGGCGTTCCCCGGGAGCGGCCGCCGCTCGACGCGTACCTGCGGAGCCGCATTCGCGTACCGGACGGCGCGCCCCGCGGGATCGCCGCGCGGAGCGCGCAGAGCGTCGCGCTGATCGTCGACGGCCACCCGATGGACGCCGAGCGCCGCCTCGCGCCGGGCTGGCACCTGCTCGAGGCGCACTGGACCGGACGCCTCAGTGACAGCACTTTCCTCGAGCTCGCCTGGGAGAATGGCGAGCTCGTGCCGCGCTCGGTCTTCCACCCGATGGAGGGCCCGCTGCCGCCGAGCCGCGCAGGCTTCTGGTGGATCGTGCTGGGCTTCGCGGGGCTCCTCGGGGGGCTCGTGGGCCGGGCGGCGGGGGCTGCGGAGGCCGCCCTGCGCCGGGCGCGCTGGGCGATGGTCGCGACGCTGCTCGTGGTGGCGACGGGCGTGGGCCTGCGCGGCTGGCAGTACGACCTCGAGCCGGAGCCGCTCGAGAACTACGACGAGTACTTCAACCTCTGGAACGGCTGGTCGCTCCTCGAGGACGGAACGAGCCGCGGCTGGTCGGCGTGGCCGAGTGCGTACCACGGCGAGGTCGACGTCGAGCTCGTGGCGTTCTGGGGCACGAACCTCACCGTCGTCTCGCCCTACTTCGAGAACCCGCCACTCATGCACCTGCTCGTCGGGGCGGCCTCGCACCTCGCGGGCACCGAGCACCACCTCGACTGCCGGGTGGCCCACGGCCGGCTCGTCAGCCTGATGCTCTCGGCGCTCACCATCTGGCTGCTCATCCTCGTGGGCCGGCGCCTGACCCCGAGCGGACCCGCGCCCTGGATCGGGGCGCTGCTGTACGCGGCGACTCCGTCGCTGGTGATGCAGACGCGCATCCTGAAGGAAGAGCTCGTCGTACTGCCGCTGGCGCTCGGCACGCTGCTCTTCTTCCTGCGCTGGAAGCAGGACGGCCGGAACGACCGCGACCTCGTGCTCGCCTCGCTCTGCGCGGGCCTCGGCGTCTTCGCGAAGATCCCCGCCGTGATGCTGGTGCCCGGGCTCGTCATGCTGCTCGTCGGGGCGGGGGACGTGCGGGCTGCCCTGCGCGCCACCCTGATCGGCGGCGGCCTCGGCGCGGCGCTGCTGATCGGCTTCGCGGCCTGGCAGGGCCCCGATGCGCTCTTCGCGGCCTCGGGCGCGCAGGTGAGCGGGCGCGGGCTCTTCTTCAACCTGTACCCGCGCTTCTTCGACGTGATGCAGATCAATGGCTGGATGATCGGCCGGGGCTGGATGCTCTTTCTCTGGATCGCCGGCGCGATCACGATCTTTCGCTGGCCAGGACCGCACCGCGCGGTCCTCGCGGTGCCGCTCGCGCTCTACCTCACGGCCATCGGCGTCGGGGTCGGCAACAACACGCTGGGCTGGTACCCGCTGCCGCTCGTCGCGTACCTGTCGATCGCCGCGGGCGTGTTCCTCGCCGACCTGTGGGAGCGGCCGGATCTGCTGCGGGGTACGCTCTTCGGGCTGCTCTTCGTCATGTACACGCTGAACCTGGTGCTTGATCCCGCGTTCGTGGCGTCCCCGGCGCACCAGCGGACGGTCCGGCAGGCGGTGATGATCGCAGTGCTCGTGCTCACCGTGCCCTACTGCCTCGTGCAGGTCTGGCCCGATCGCTTCCGCGGGCTCGCGCGCGCGACGCTCGGACTCTCGGGCGCCGCGTGCCTCGGTGTGTTCGTCAGCGTCGTGGCGCGCTGGGAGGTGATCGGCCCCGCCTTCCGGGACATCGACCACCACGCGTACTTCCCCTGAGGGCGACCTTGGAAACCGCGGAGCGCGGCGCTAGAATGTGAGCGTTCGCTCGGAATCCGATGGCCCGAAGGCCCAAGACCACGCTGCGCAAGCGGCCCCGACAAGAGCGCGCCCAGGCGACGGTACAGGCGCTCCTCGAAGCGACGGCGCGGGTGCTGGTCAGGGAGGGCTATGAGGGCTGCTCGACGAACCGCGTGGCGGCGGCGGCGGGCGTGAGCATCGGCTCGCTCTACCAGTACTTCCCGAGCAAGGAGGCGCTGATCGCCGAGTTGCTCGAGCACTACACGACGCAATTCCAGACGCTCGTGCTGGGCTACCTCGAGCGCGAGGCGCGGACCGAGCCGCGCATCGTCGCGGCGGCGCTGGTGCGGATGATGGTCGAGCTGAAGCGCGGCAACCCGAAGCTGGCGCGCGTGCTCCGCGAGCAGATCCCCCGGGTCGGCCGGATGAACCGCTACGAGGAGAACCTCGATCGCATCGGCGAGGCGGTCGTCGCGTACCTGCTCGGGCACCCGAGCGCGCTGCGGCATCCCGATCCGGAGCGCCTGGGCGACGTGGTCTACGTCGTGGTGCACACGGTCGACTCGGTGACCCACCAGGGCGTGGTGCAGGAGCGCGACGCCGAGCGCCTCGTGGCCGACGTCACCGACATGATCGTGCGCTTCCTCTTTCGTTGACGCGGCTCAGGCGAGCTGCGCCGCGACGTGCTCGCCGAGCGCGAGGCACGCGGTGAGCCCGGGCGACTCGATGCCGAGCAGCGCGACGAGCCCCGGCACGCCGTGCGCCTCGCCGCGCCAGACGAGGAAGTCGCGCGCTGGCTCGCCCTCCCGCGAGAGCTTCGGGCGGATGCCGGCCGTGCTCGGCACGAGGTCGTCGAGCCGCACGTCGGGATAGTAGCGTCGCAGCGCGTCGAAGAACTGCGGCACCTTCTCCGTGCGAAGGCCGAGGTCGGCCTCGCCCCAGGTGAGGTCGGGGCCCGCATGCAGGAAGCCCTCGACGTCGCGGGTGAGGTGAATGCCCAGCGCCGATCCGTCGGCGTGCGGGACCGGATACACGTGCCGCGAGACCGCCTTGCGGTGCCGCTCGCTCAGCGCGACCCACTCGCCCTTGGCCGGGTGCTGCCGGAGGCCGAGCGCGTCCACGTCGAGACCCGTGCCCGCGAGGAGCGCATCGGTCGTCAGGCCTGCGGCCAGCACGATCGTCGCGGCGCGGAGCGTGACGCCGTCGAGGACGATCTCTCTGGGCGCGACGCGAAGCACCTCGACCCCGACGAGCAGCTCCCCTCCGAGT
>Ga0209985_10001684_pt1 | contig 21109 bp, 18 predicted proteins | sample NOAtaG_FD_187305 | JGI IMG/M metagenome (GOLD analysis project Ga0209985, IMG submission 187305) | Freshwater lake microbial communities from Lake Erie, under a cyanobacterial bloom - NOAA_Erie_Diel6S_1000h metaG (SPAdes) (version 2) | ecosystem: Environmental > Aquatic > Freshwater > Lake ...
CGTCCAAGTGCGGCCGTGACGTGCGACCGTGACGTGCGACCGTGACGTGCGACCATGACGTGCGACCGTGACGTGCGACCATGACGTGTGACCGTGACGAGTGCCCGCGGACGAAGTCTGCGGAACGACACGTGTCAGCCTTCGACTCCGACGCGAACGGTTCCGCAGACTCACGTCTGCGGGCACTCGTTGGGGGGCGACTCTGAGGTGGCAGACGTCGAACCGGACGCGTGCCCTTCAGCAGGCCGAAGCCTGATGGACCAGTGATTGAGCGGTCGCGGCTGCGGCCGCTCCCTCTGGCGGGCACGAGGCGGGCACGAGGCGGGCACGAGGCGTGCACGAGGCGTGCACGAGGCGGGCACGAGGCGCGGCGCTGTTTCTCAGTTCCACTTCTTCATTTCACGGATCTTTCCATTGTGCGACCGCCTCTTGAGCGGTAGCGTGGCCGCATGCTCACCCGACGCAACCTGATCCAGACCGCAGCGGCCACCGTCGGCGGACTCGCGGCGGCGAGCCTGCTCGCACCTTCCGCGCTCGGCGCGCTCGCGCTCGCGCCCGCACCCGCGCCGCGCCCGCGTTTCCGCGGCAAACTTGGCAAGTTGCAGCTTCTTCAGGTTGGCGTCGCCGGCTCGATCGCGCCCGCCGACCGGAACGAACTGAAGAACCACCCCGATGTCGTCTTCACGGGTTTCTGCGACGTCGACTCGAACGCGCTTTCGTCGGTCGCTGCCGAGCACCCCGACGCCTTCACCTGCCGCGACTTCCGCGAGGCCTTCGACAAGCACGGCGACAGGTTCGACGCGGTCGTCGTCTGTACGCCCGACCACAACCACGCGCTGATCACGCTGTGGGCGATGCGCGCGAACAAGCATGTCTACGCGCAGAAGCCGCTCGTCCAGCAGCTCTCCGAGGTCGTCGCCATCGAAGAGGCGCTCGCCGCGCGTCCGAAGCTCGTCACCCAGACCGGCAACCAGCGCATGGGCCCGCTCGGCCGGCAGCACACGGTCGACATCCTGCGCCGCGGCCTTCTTGGCAAGGCGATCGAAGCGCACGTCTGGATCGGCGGCCCCGGCGAGGGCACCGACGGCTTCTTCTGGTACGGCGGGCTGAAGGACCCGATCCAGCCGCCCGCGAACATCGACTGGCAGCTCTGGCTTGGCGCCGCGGTCGACGCGCCGTGCCGCCCGGGGCTCATCAACCTCCAGTGGCGCTCGTCGTGGGACTATGGCACCGGCCAGCTCGGCGACTGGTGCACGCATCTCCTCGATCTTCCGTACTTCGCGTTCGATCTGCCGTCGCCCGTCTCGGTCGTCGCGCACACGCTGAGGCCGAGCGACTTCTATCACGCGCGCGGCGTGATGTCGACCTTGACCTACGACGTCTCGAAGGCCGCGAACCGCGCCATGTTCGCGCGCGACCGCTTCGTGATCCGCTACGGCGACCAAAGCCAGGCGCCGTCGCGCGCGTCGCTCGGCCTTCCTGCTGGAAAGTGGGCGGGCACCGGCACGCTGATCGTCTGTGAGGGCGGTGTGATCTTCAACCAGCCCGACGGCGACCCCGAGGTTTGGATTGGCGGCAAGAAGGTCGACTTCAAGTCGATCGCGGGCCGCGGCACCGATGGCGAGGGCACGCTGCGCGCGCGCAACCACTGGCACGCGTGGGTCGACAAGATCATGGGCAAGCCCGACGCGTTCGTGCAGACGCCGTTCTCCTACGCGGCCGGCATCGCCGAGGCGGGGCTCCTTGCGTCGCGCGCGGCGCGATTCCCGCAGCAGGAGCTGCTGTGGGACAAGTCGAAGCTCGCCTTCGCGAACGCGGACGGCTCGCCACACGAGGAGGCGAACAAGACCTGCGTGCGCCGCGAGTACCGCCAGGGCTTCGAGCTGCCGGCGGTTGTCTGACCACGTACGCCGGGCGTCGGGTAGCCTGAGGGGACGATGCTCGGAGAACGCCTCGACAACCGCATGCGCCATGTCGCGAAGTGGGCGCGCAAGCAGGGGATCTCCTGCTTTCGGCTCTACGAGAAGGACATTCCTGAGTTCCCGATGATCGTCGACTGGTACGGCGACGAGGGCTGGGGTGAGAAGCCCGGCGCGGGCGGCGACGCGGTCGCGTGGTTCTTCCATCGCACGAAGGACGACACGCTCGAGAGGGAGCGCGAGTACCGAATCGACGCCGAGGCCGAGATCCTCGCGGGGCTCAACATTCCGCGCGAGCGGCTCCACATCAAGTATCGCGGGCGCCAGCGCGCCGACGACGGCGGGCGCGACCAGTACGAGCGCTTCGACTCGCGCGGCGCCGTGAAGGTCGTCGGCGAGCACGGGCTCAAGTTCGAAGTCAACCTCTCCGACTATCTCGACGTGGGGCTCTTCCTCGACCATCGGCCGACGCGGCTTTCGGTGCAGCAGCGCGCGCGCGGCAAGCGCGTGCTGAACCTGTTCGCGTACACGGGCGCGTTCAGCGTGCATGCGCGCGCGGGCGGCGCTGCGAAGACGACCACGGTCGACATGTCGAAGACCTACCTCGATTGGTACGCGCGGAATCTGGCGCTGAACGGCTACGCGCTCGATGTCGACGGCACGGGCGACCACACCGCCGTGCACGCCGACTGCCTGCAGTGGCTCGAGGCGGGGCCGCGGCCGGGCGAGCAGTATGACATCGTCATCTGCGACCCACCGACATTCTCGAACTCGAAGCGCATGAAGGCGGACTCGTTCGCGATCGACCGCGACTACGGCGAGCTTCTGAAGTGGATCGCGCGCTTCGTGGCGCCGGGTGGGGAAGTGTTCTTTAGCACGAATTCCCGGAGTTTCGAGTTCGATTCCGCCCAGGTTCCGCCCGGATTCGGCGCGCACGAGATCAGTCATCGCTCGGTGCCCGAGGACTTTCGCAACCGAAAGATTCACAGGTGCTGGCGCCTGGCCGAAGGTTGGCTCGAGCGGCCGAGGAAGACGAGTCGGCAACCCAACGCGATGGACACCGGAACGCCGGAAAGCGATACCCTGCCGTCGTGACCGTATCTCGTTCGCAGGTTGCTCCATTTACTGTTCTGCTCGTCGACGACCAGCGAATCGTCGGAGAAGGCGTCCGGCGGCTGCTCGAGCCGCTGGCGGGCGTTCGCCTTGAGTTCTGCACGATGGCCGCCGAGGCACTCGACAAGGCGAAGCAGCTGCGCCCCGCCGTGATTCTGCAGGACCTGAACATGCCGGACGGCGATGGCCTGGCGCTGGTCGGCGCGTACCGCCAGGCTCCGGAACTGGCGCATACGTCGGTGGTCGTCCTCTCGGCCGAGGAGAACGCCGCGGTGAAGGCGGAAGCGTTCGCGCGCGGTGCCTCCGACTACGTCGTCAAGTTGCCGCCGCCGCAGGAGTTTGTGGCTCGGGTCCGGCACCATGCCGATGCAGCGCGCGCGCAGCTCGAGCGTGACGTCGCCTATCGCGAGCTCGAGCGAGCCGAGCGCGAGCTCGCGTCGCGAAACGCGCTTCTCGACCAGGTGAACGTACGCCTCGCGGAAAGCAACCGCGAGCTGAAGGTCGACGTTGGCACCCAGCGTGAGCGTCTCGACCGAATCGCGCGCGTTTCCTCCGATCTCGCCCGCGTGCAGGACCTCGACATCATGCTGACGGCCATCCTGCGCGAGGCCGTCTCGCTCGCCGGGTCGGCGTACGGGGCCATCTTCCTCGTCGAAGGCGACTCGCTCCGTGCGGCCGAGGTCGTGGGCGCGTCGCCGGGAGCTTCGGGCGAACTGCCGCTCGACGACTCGACGTTCGTCGGACGGGTCGCGGCATCGGCGGAGCTCGTGCGCCTCGACCGAATCGAGTGCGCGCGCGCCGGACGCGATCTTCCGCGCATCGGCACCGAGGAGTTGTTCGGCTCGCGCACGAAGAGCGCGCTGATCGTGCCCGTCGTGCGCGCGGAGGGCAACGTGATCGGCTGTATCGCACTACTCGACGGGCGGGCGATCCGCCGCGACGCCCACGGCTTTGAGGAGTCGGACGAGCAGATCGTCACGCACTTCGCGTCGCTCGCGGCCGTCGCCATCGAGCGTGCGCAGCTCGTGCGCGCCATGATCCTGCGCATGATCGCGATGGCGGAACTGCGCGATCCGACCGAAACCGCGGGCCACGTCGGGCGCGTCGCCGACCTCGCGATCATGCTCTACGACGCGTGGTGCGAGCGTCACGCCGACCGCGCCGACGCAAGCGGCCGCACGCGCGACTCGCTCCGCATCGGCGCGCTGCTCCATGACGTCGGCAAGGTCGGCATCTCCGACGCGATCCTCCGCAAGCCAGGTCGGCTTGATGAGGCCGAGTTCGCGGAGATGAAGCAGCACACCGAGATCGGCGCCAGGCTCTTCGCCGGTATCCGCACCGACTTCGACGAAATCGCCGCGACTATCGCCCTTTGCCATCACGAGCGCTGGGATGGGCGCGGGTATCCCCGCGGTCTATCCGGCGAGGCGATCCCGCTCTTCGCGCGCATCGTGACGGTGGCCGATGTCTTCGACGCGCTGAGCTCGCGACGGAGCTACAAGGACACCTGGCCGCGCGCGAAGATCGTCGCGTTCTTCGAGGAGCAGATCGGCAACCACTTCGACCCCGAGCTCGCCGAGATCCTCCTGCTGAACCTGCCGCTCGCCGAAGCGATCCGCGCGCGCCGGGCGGATTGACGCGTCAAACGAAAGCGGGGCGCGCGCTCGACGCGCACGCCCCTTTCTTTTCCCGCATTTCGTTGCCCTCGGCCGGCACGTTCAGCGGCGGCGTCGGCTTGCGAGCCCAGCGAGGCCAAGCAGCGCGAGCGCGCCCGGTGCCGGAATGAGGTTCGACTCGACCCATTCGATCGCTGCGTCGTGATCGGCTTCATCCGAGCCGAGGTTGAAGAGCACGTAGAACGTCTCGCTCGTCGAGAGGCCCGCGGCGCTGACCGTGAACGAAGCGAGGTAGATTCCGGCGAGGGGGTTCGCCAACGTGAACTCCGGGTGAAGGTCAAGGTCCTCGGTGACGAGGAAGCCGAACGATCCGCCGCCGACGCTTGAGGCGTCCTGCCCACCGTAACTTGCGAAGAGCGAGGAAGTGGCGGCATCGAAGCCGCTGCCGTTCCAGCGGCCGAGTCCTTGGAGGAGGTTCACGGTCAACGTGCTTCCCACGAGATCGGAGGTGAAGCCGGGCTCATCGGTGCTGAACGGGAACGTCGGGTCGACGCCGAACTCGGCTGCGAAGACGCGCTGCGACGGGTTGATGACCGTCTCTGTCGTGTGGTCGTAGCCGCCGGTGACCAGGGCGCCGCCGACCGAGGAGATCCACACATCGCCGAGTACGCCGTCGGCGTGTGCGAGCGACGTGAGCGAGTGGATCCCGCCGGCGAGGGTCGCGACGGTGACGAGCGAGAGGGAACGGGGCGAAAGACGAAGCTTGAGGGAAGTGCGAGACATGTTGAACTCACTGATTTCTGCGCGCAGCAGCGTGCTGCGGGCGTTGGAGTCTGAGGTTTGAGCGTGAATGGTTCGAGAGTGGAAACGGGTTGTTGTTGCTATCAAAGCGAATGGCGGGCGGCGTCATGTGGCGGGTCCGGTCACGGACATGCGCCCCACGCCGACAGCAACTGGCCAAGATCGACGGAGTCGCCGAGCCCGTCGCCGTCGATGTCGCCGTCGGGGGTTCCCCAACCGGAGAGCAGGATGCCGAGGTCCGCCGCGCCGACATCGCCGTCGCCGTCGAGATCCGCGGGGCATGAAGCATCGCCCACGAGGTTCGACTCGACCCACGCGAGCGCCGCGTTGAGCTCGGTCGCCGGCTTGCCGTCGTTGAACACGACCCAGAAGGGCGCGCTCGGCAGCGTGATGCCGTCGTTCGAGTAGAGCTCGAACTCCACGACGTACAGACCGCTCGACGGGAGCTTGCCGCTCTCGGCGAACAGCCTGAAGTTCAGATGTCGATGCCATCCGCCGTTCGACTGGACGGCAAGGCTGAAGCCCGGCACGGGATCAGGTCCGACGACGCTCGCAAGCGTGAGGAACTTGATCTCGAGCCGCTCGAACGCGACCGGCTCGACCGCCGAACCGGTGAAGCGCAGGAGCCCGGATCGTGGCGTGAAGCCGAGGCGCGTCCCTGTTGCGAACGTGCCCGGAAGCGCCTCGAAGCCAGGATTTGACGTGAAGCGAGCGACGCCGGTGTCGCCGAAGGTTGCGCCGAAGACGCGCTCGGGCACCGAGCCCGAGGCGCTGTAGGCGCCGGTGACGATGGTGTCGTTCACAACCGTAAGACTTATGTCGCCGAGGTGCTGCGCGTGCGCGGCACCGACGACGAAGCCCGCCAGAAGGGCGGCGATGGAGCGTGACATGTGAATCTCCCGTGTCTCTGAATCTCAGTTCGAGGACACGATGCGTGCGAAGGACGCACTCACCGACGGATCGAGCCGATTGCGCGATTCGTCGATGTAGATGCGCGAGAACGTCGTGCTTTCGACGTGACCGTCGAGGAACGCCCAGTTGGAGACCGATTCGGCGGTTGGCCTGTCTCGTGAGACAGCTGCGATCGCGACTTCGTTGTTGGCGATGACAGCGGCAGATGCCCCCGAGCCCCATCCTTCGACGTGCGGATGATCCGCACCGGCGAACTCGCCGGTCGGCGTCATCAGCAGCAGTTGCACCGTGTTCGCGTGATCCGCGACCTTCGACAGGCGATCCGTCGCCCGGGACGGCTCGATGGCCGCCCACGGCGAGAACTCCCGCGCGAGGTGGTTGTTCAAGCCGTAACTCGTGAGGCGGAACGCGCCGTTCGAGTTTTGCACGGGAACTCCCTCGCCGCCGGCCGAAGTCGCCCAGTGCGGGCTTTCATCGAGCGGCGAGCGAATGAGCGACGTGTCGCAGTAGCCACGGCGGTTGAGGATCTCGACGAAGCTCTCGCCGTTGCCTTGATCGATGCCGCCGTGCGGCAGCCGTGCGTCGATGAGCCAGCCGGACTCGTCCATTGAGTAGGCGAGCGAGGCTTGCTGCAGCGAGCGCAGGTTGGAAAGACAGGTGGCCGCGCGCGCACGGTGGCGCATCGAGGACACCGTCGGGAGGATCAGGGCGAGAAGCGCCCCGATGATCGCGACAACGGAAAGGAGTTCGACGAGCGTAAACGCCCGCCGTGAAACGGTGATGGATGGCACAGACTGCCGGTTCTGCCGACGATTTCGGCTCTACAGGGCGCTGAACGGGACAACGATCGAACCGTCGGGAATCTCCCGACGGCTGGCGTCACGTTGGTTCAGGCCCGCGCCGGCGGCGGACGCGCCGCGCAGACGTCCGGCGCTGTCGGATCGGAAATCTGCGCAGCCTCGCTGTCGTGGACGAGGGAGAGAACCGCGAGCACCGTTGTGAACGGCGACTCGAGCGGGAGCGTTGGAGTGAGCACGGCGAGTTCCGCGCAGGTGGCGCAGCCGCCGTGATCGTGGCCCGGCCGGCGCTCGTCCGAGTGCTCGGGACGCGATGGTTCCCCGCGCTGGGGTTCGTTCGCGTCGACCGTGCACACGGCCTGGGAGTTGCCCGAGCAAGAGACGCCAACGCAGCGGCCGCCGTGCGCGTGCGCTGTCCAAAGGTGCGCCATCTTCGCAACGCCGCCGCCCGACAGCATGGCGGAGACGACCATCAGGGTCATCGCAAGGCGGGTGAATGTCTGGGCGAGGGCTCGACGCATGGCTACAACGGCGCGGCGCAGGGTAGGAACCCCCGCGCCAAAAGGCAAACACACTTCGCGTGAGTCAGGCGTGCGGTTGCTGCCGCACGTCGGCGTCCGGCGAGATCCTGTCGTTTGGCGGCATTGGCTCGATCGAGAGGAGCGCGCCGCGCTCTGCGTCGAGAAAGGCTCGGTTTCCGTCGCGCACCTCGCGATCGAGCAAGCGCATCAGGCGCAGCTCGCCGTCGGCCCGGCACACCGCACGCTCGGTCTTCCCGCGGCTCCCGAGCGTGTCGGTGACAAGCCGGACGAGGGTCGGTGGAGAGACGGCGGACGCCGGCCCGGGCGCAGTCGCCAGGAATGCGAACAGCGCGCGCCCATCGCGGCGGCCGACCAGGCGGTCGATGCGGGCGACGCGCGGCGTCGGATCGATGCGGCGAGCCTCGTGGCACCAGTCGCCTTCGCGCGCGAGCATCGGGCAGGGCCGCTGATGCGGACAAGGCGCGACGACATGCGCGCCTCCGCGCGCAAGCAGATCGTCGCGAAGCGCCATCAGCGCACGCGACGTCGTCCAGAGCGCCGGCTCGATGACGAGGAGTGGCGCGTGGCGCGCCCAGCCTGTGACGAGGTCGACGGTCGCGGCGGCATGGCGCTCGCCCACGAGCAGTTCGTTGAGCGCCGTCTGGCAGAGGATGAGGTCACAGGAGGGCGGCGGCTCCACCGTGCGGAAGTCGCGGGCTTCGACCGTGATCGTGGCGTCAATCCGCGCGGCGGTGGCGGCGGCGTGGACCGCCTCCTCATACGCACGTGCGGCCGGCGCGCCGAGCTCGATGGCGTGGAAGGCCACCCTCGGCGGTGCCGCAGCGGCTGCGCCGCGCGCCCGCATGCCGGCGAGCCACGCGATGAAGCCCACGCTCGTCGCACCCACGCCGGCGCCGAGGTCGATGACGCGCAGTCGCTCGGACGTCGCGAGCCGGGCGAACGTGTCGCTACGGGCCGCGCATTCGTCGAGCGCGAGCGCGACCTTCGGCGCGTCGCTCGCGAGGAAGTATTCGCGCTTCGCGGCCAAGTGCACGGCATCGGCCTGCTCGGCCGCGAGCTTTCCGCGCTGCGTGGTGTAGAGGTCCGACAGCCGCTCGACGGCCTTCGCGAGGGCCGCATCGGATGACGGCGGCGGCGTGCGCGAGTCCGACGCAAAGGCGCGTTCGACGGCCTCGATGCAATCTCGGACAGCGGGGTGAAGCAAACGCGCGCGGAGGGATTCGAACCCCCAACCGTCGGTTCCGAAGACCGATGCTCTATCCAATTGAGCTACGCGCGCACGACGAACGACGCGTATAGCGTAGCGCGAACGGGCGCGGTCGGGAAGTGCTACTCTTTCGGCCCGACGAACAACCGAGGAATCACCATGGGAATCATGCAAGGCAAGCGTGGACTCGTCACCGGAGTCCTTCACGAGACCAGCATCGCGACCGCCATCACCCAGAGCCTCCTCCGCGAGGGCGCCGAGTGCATCTTCACGCACATGCCGGGCGAGAAGATGGAGCGGCGCACGCGCAAGATCGTCGAGGGCTTCGGCGTCGCGAACCCGTGGCTCCAGCCGATGGACGTCGGCCAGGACGCCGACATCGCGGCCTGCTTCGAGCGCGTCGGCAAGGACTTCGGGCAGATCGACTTCATCGTGCACTCGATCGCCTTCGCCGACAAGGACTGGCTGAAGCTCGGCAAGTTCGCAGCCACGCCGCGCGCCGTCTTCACCAATGCGATGGACATCTCGGCGTTCAGCTACATGGCGATGGCGAACGCAGCGCTCCCGGTCCTGAAGGAAGGCGGATCGATGATCGGCCTCAGCTACTACGGCGCCGAGAAGGCCGTGCCCGGCTACAACGTGATGGGTGTCGCGAAGGCGGCGCTCGAGGCCACCAACCGCTACCTCGCGATGGAGCTCGGCCGCGCGAAGCACGTCCGCTGCAATCTCGTTTCGGCAGGCCCGATCAAGACGCTCTCGGCGTCGGCCGTCGGCGGGTTCGACGCGATCCTCGACCGCATTCCGCAGGTGGCGCCCTTGCCGCGCAACATCGTCGCGGCCGAGGTCGCGGACGCCGCCGCGTTCCTCCTGTCGGATCTTTCGCGCGGCACGACGGGGCAGGTGCTCTACGTCGACAGCGGTTACTCGATCATGGGGCTGTGACGACCGGAGGCGGCATGCTGGAAGCCTTGAGCGCGCGGATCGCGAGACTCCTGGTGAGCGCCGCGCCGCGCGCCGAGCCGTCCGGCGCGCAGAATCCGACGCCCGCGTTCGACGTGACAGGGCAGGAAGCGGGGGTCTTCGCGGGGCTGAACGATCTCGTGAATCGCAACGGTTCGGTTCCGTACAGCGCGCTCTTCGTGCGACGGTTGCTCGAAGGCGCGCTCGCGCTCGCGCCCGACTGCGGGGTCCGGATCGCAGGTGCGAGGGTGCTTGAACTCGGGTCTTCTCCGAGGCCCGGGCTGCCGTTGACATGCCTGCTCCTCGGGGCTTGATCGGTTGCGGCCAACAACGTGATTCCGATCGAGCGGAGCCTGCCCGAGTCAAGCTGCGCGCTGGCGTTGCTTCTGCTCGGATCGCGGCCCGAAGTGACCGCAGGGCGGCTGAACGCCGTGTGTGGGCCGCGAGACGACCGCGGCATGCGCACGCTCGATCGAGAGAAGTTCCGGGTCTTCGCCCCGATGCCCGGCGAAGAGCTTCCGGACGAGGCGGGCGGAGCGGATCTCGTCTTCTCGTTCTCGGTGCTCGAGCACGTGCGCCGGCCGCGCGAGTTCCTTCGCCGAGCGTTCGAGCTCACGGCGCCAGGAGGGGTTCACGTCCACACCATCGACCTGCGCGACCATCGCGATTTCTCGCGACCGCTTGAGTTCCTTCGAATGACGGCCGACGAGTACGAGGCCGCCACCGGTGGAAGCGAGAACAGGCTTCGCAGTTGCGAGCAGATCGAGTTGTTCCGCGAGGCCGGGTTCGAGATTCTCGCCACGCGATGGATGGATCGAGTCCCCTCGGTTGCGAAGGACGGCACGACGGCGCTGCTCGACTGGTACGCCGCGAGGGTCGAGGAGATCTGGACCGCGGGGAGTCACGGGGAGATTCACCCTTGGGTCGAGGATTCGACGCGCGCGAGTTTCGAGGCGCCGTGGAGATCCATGAGCCTCGAGGAACTCTCGGCGATGGGCGTTCTTGTGGTCGCGCGGCGTCCGGCAGAGTGAGCATGTCGACCGCGCGTCGGTCAGCGTTCGCTGCACGGGTGCGGGTCGTCCTGCGTGCCGGCGCCGTCGGGCGGCGTTGCCGCGTGTGCGCTTGCAAGCGAAGGATCGAAGATCCATGGCCTTTCGTTCGCGCGGTCCGCGGGCGGAACCAGCGCATCGCGGATCGCCTCGCGCAGCCGATCGAGGCCTTCGCCCGAGCGCGCGCTCACGCAGACATCGGCCTGAACCCTGAGCGGATCGAGCTTCGCCGCCGCCTCGTCGATCTTCGCATAGACGCGGAGGTCGGGCGCACGGTCGAACGAGAGCCATGGCACCCCGGGCGCTGCGATGGCGATGATGAAGTCCGCATCGCGCAAGAGCTTCGCGCCGAGTTCCATGGCGGCGCGCTCGATCGGATCGTGCGTCTCGCGCGTTCCGGGCAGGTCAAACCACTCGACGACGAGGCCGGCGAGGTCAAGCCGCGCGCTGACGGCATCGCGCGTCGTTCCAGCCTCGGACGAGGTGATCGAGTACTCCTGGCCGAGCAGCACGTTCGACAGTGTGCTCTTGCCGGCGTTTGGCGGTCCGACCAGCGCCACGCGCGGTGGGTCGACGAGGCGCGAGAGCCGCTTCGAGCGGGCACGGTCCTCGGCCGTGAGCGGCGCATCGCGGTGGGCGGCCCAGCGGGCGCTTTGCGCAAGCAGCATCCGGACCGCAATCGGACTTGCCGCGCGCGAAAGCGTCGCGAGCGCAAGCGCCTCGATCCGGTCCGATGCTTCTGGGAAGAGTTCGAGCGGATCGAGCGTGGCGCGGCAGTTCGTGGGGTCGTCAATCCAGTTCGCGCCATGCGCGGCAAGCCACTCGGCCAGCTTCTCGATGACGCGCGTTCCGCCATGCGGCATGATTTGGGCGCGCTCCGGCGCGAGCCGGGCCACGAGGCCGTTGTCGATCTGGTCGAGGCTCCGGAGCGAGAGACCTCCGACCGCGACATCGCGGCCGCAGAGCGCATTCAGGCAGGACGTGATGTCGCCGATCATCTCGATGGTGGCGACAGCGCCAGCCCCGTGGGGCGTCGCTCGGTAGCACGCGACCTCAAGCGGCGGGGCCGCCAAGGTCTCGGTGCGGGACTCGGATGGCTCGGGCGAGCCGGTCATCGGAGGTTTGATCGGCCTGTTCACTCCCCCGAACGAGTGGCAATCATGGCTCATCGGCAAATGGGCGAGTTCCTGTGACACGAACGAGGGGTCCGGATAATCGCTTCGCCCTCAGTCGTGATCGCAGCCCGGGCCGCAAACGTGATCGGACTCAGCCGCAGTGTCCCGTCCGCGGCCCTTCGCAAGTCGCGACGGAGCTGCCGACCGTGCGCCTTCCGTACCCGGGGTCAGCGTGAACCCAACGCCGCCGATCGCGCCCTGGACGCGCGGGTTGCCGTCGCGAGGGTCCGAATCGGCCACGCCATCCGGTCGCAGGGCCGTCTGCGTTGCGAGGGCGAGACCCCGCAGGACGAGGTCTGGCACGACCTGATTCACGAGTTCGTCATCTGCGAAGAGCGTGGCCGCATCGCCGCCGGTCGCGATGACGAGCGGGAAGCCACCGTACTCCTCTGCGTAGCGCTCGATGAGGCGCCACGCGAGCCCGCGCGCGCCGTGGTAGACGCCGCGCAGCATCGCCTCGTGGGTGTCGGCGCCCCAGGCCGTTCCCTGCGGCACGGCGAACTCGATCGCGGGCAGCTGCGCCGTGTGCTCCTGCATGGCGCGCAGCTGCATGCGAAGCCCCGGGGCGATCGCGCCGCCGTGGAAGACGCCCTCTCCGTCGACGAAATCGACCGTGATGCACGTCCCCGCGTCGATCACGATGCACGCCTGCTTGAGGTGGTCGTACGCGGCCGCCGCGTTCAGCAGGCGGTCGACGCCCGGCGTCGCTCCCGGCGCCAGGCACGTGCCGATCGGGACCGGCATGTCGGCGGGAACGAGGTAGATCTCGGTCGCGAGCTGGTCGCGCAGCATGCCGACGAGGGTGTCGGACACCGGCTTGTTGACGCTCGCCACCACGACCGACGCGTCCGTTTCAGAGCCGATCAGCTCGTAGAGCCGAATCGCAGCGTCCACCGCGCCAGCGAGGTCGTCCTTGGCGACGAACACGGTCTCCTCCGGATCGCGCGAGCGGAAGACGCCGAGCTTGATGCGGGTGTTGCCAACGGAGATGGCAAGAACGGGGGCGGGTCGGTTGTCCTGCATGGGTGTTCCAAGGAGATGCCGGCGTGCGCTCGTCGACGGGGGCGAGGAACGCGGAACGCACACGATAGGGGAGACGCCGCGACCGCGCCTCGCGCTGCGTTCAGGCGCCGACGCGTTCGGTCGCCGGCAGTCCGATCGCGTGGGCGATCTCGTCGCGCATCGCGGCGAAGAGCCTTCGGGTCACGGGACCGGCATGGCCATCGCCCACCGGGCGGCCATCGAGGCGCACGACCGCGCTCGCGAGCCGGCTGCTCGAGGTGATGAGCACTTCGTCGGCGTGCATGAGTTCATCGACGCGGATTGCGCGGATCTCCGCGCGCACGCCGCACTCGTCGGCGGCGCGAAGGAGATCGGCTCTCGCTGTTCCGTGGAGAATCGGAGGATGTTCGTCGATCGGCGGCGTGGCGAGGACGCCACGCGTGACGATCGCGACGTTGGTGTAGGCGCCTTCGCCGACGAATCCGCCGCGGGTGAGGATCGACTCGTTCGCCCCGGAATCGGCTGCGTCGAGAAGATGCAGGATGTTCCCCATGAGCGCCGTCGTCTTGATGGCGCAGCGCGTCCAGCGGGTGTCTTCCGCCGTGACCGCTGCGATTTCCTGCGGCGCCACGATCGCCGTGAGCGGTGGCGCCGGCGTCGCCATCGCGAACACGGTCGGGACAAGCGGCTCGTTCGGCACATGCGACCGCGTGCGTCCGGCGCCGCGCGTGACCTGCAGGTAGACGATCGCATCGTCGAGCGCATTGGCGTCGAGAAGCGACGTGCAGAACGCTCCGAGCGCGTGCGGGTCGAACGCGCTCGCGCGGACGTCGATGCGCGCAAGCGCGAGGCTGCGCGCGAGGCGCTCCGCGTGCGCCTCGAGGCCGACGCCGTGGCGCGCGAAGAACCGCACCACCTCGTAGACGCCGTCGCCGAAGAGAAAGCCGCGATCGAGCACGCTGATGTGCGCGTCGCGTTCGTCGAGGAGTCGTCCGTTGAGGTGAACTTTCACTGCGTGATGCCGGTCTCGTGGACCCTGATGCGGAACGAGTCTATCAGCCCTTTGCTGCTCGTACGAACGCATCGATCCGCGCGCGGTCGAGTTCGTTCGACCAGACGCCGCCTTGCTTGAGATCGCTTCCGACGATCACGCCGTCGGCGACCGACAGGACCTCGCGCACGCTCGACGCGGTTGCGCCGCTGCCGGCGAGGACCGGCAGCTTGCAGCCCTTGCGCGCGGCGGAGAGATCGGAGATCGGCGTCGCGATGCCGGTTGCGTTTCCGGTGACGATGACGCCGTCGGCGCCGAAGAACTCGGCTGCGTGCGCGTGATCGGCAAGCGACGTGTCGGCGGTGATCGCGTGCGCGGTGTGCTTCTTCTTGATGTCGGCGAAGATGGCGATTTGAGCCGCTTGCTCGCCGAGCACGCGGCGATAGCGCAGGAGCGGACCGGCCGAGGCCTCCGCCAGCAGGCCTTCGTCGGCCACGCCCGCGAACACGAAGCCTTCCGCGCGGATGAACCTGCAGTCGGCGGCGAGCGCGACCGCAAGCGCGGCTTCGTTCGCTCCGGCGAGCACCTGTACCCCAAGCGGCACCGAGACGGCCGCCCGAACCTCACACGCCGCGCGGGTGAAGGCCGCGACGACTTCCGGCCCAACCGAGCGGGCGAGGTACGGCGCGTCGTGCATGTTCTCGAGCAGGATCGCGTCGAAGCCGGCCGATGCGAGCGTGCGTGCCTCGTCGACCGCGCGGCGCGCGATTTCGGCGGGCGTGCACCCGGCGCGCGGGGAGCCTGGCAGCGGTGCGAGATGCACCATGGCGACGATCGCGCGTTCGCGGCCGAGGATCGATGCTGTGGGCCGGGCGGGGTACGGGGTCGTCATGGCGTGCGCGTGTCCTTCGACGCAGGATGGGTGTGGACTCGGATGGGTGCCGCTTCCGGTCGCGGTGCGGCGCCGGATCGCAGCTCGATCTGTGCGGCGTCGAACCGCCCGACGAGGTCGCGCGGGAGGCCGTTGCGGAAGGCGAAGCTTACGAACTCGTGCGTGAGCCGGACGGGCGCGAGGGCGATCTCGGGGCGGTTTCGCAACTCGAGTGCCAGTTCGCTGCGGGGCGCCACGAGTGCCTGCGCCTTTCCCCGTTCGAGCATGTCGGCAGCGGCCGCGAGGCTCGGTGCGCTGAGATACGGCAGTTCGTTGCCCGACAGCCACTCCGCCGCCGAGCTTCCGCGCACGGCGACGACGCGAATGCCCGACAACTCGGCCGCAGAGTTGATCTTCTGAGAGGTCAGAGACCCGACCGTGACGGCCGAGACGATCGTTGCCGTGAGAAGCGTCGTGAGGACGAGCGAGGTGAGCATCCAACCGGCGGCGATCACCCTTCCGGCAACCGACGTCGGAACCTTGTCGCCGTAGCCGACGGTCGAGAGCGTGACGACCGACCACCAGAGCGACGAGCCGAGTCCTCTGCGCGCGCCGCCGCCGAACTGCACGTTGCGGCGTCGTTCGGCGAGCCACATCACGATCGCCGCGAGCACGATGAAGGCACCGATCAGGACGGCAAGGTGCCGCTGCGGCGGTGCGAGGAGCCCGCGCACGATGGCCTCGAGCCCGCTCAAGAGCGAGGTGCGGTCGTGGACCGCGACGGCGAGCCCCGCGGAGGCGAAGGGATGCGAGAACTCCATCGCAAGCCGACGCGCGGGAGACGCGGCGACCGGCGAGGCGCATGCATCGAGTTCACCGCGCGCCACCGCGTCAAGGATCTCCGCCTCCCCTCCGGCGCGGAACTCAACTTCCACTCCGAGCCGCTCTGCGGCGGCCGTGAACAGCCGAATGCTCTCGCCGCCCCACCCGTCGCCCTCGGGGTCTGGCTCGCTGAATGGCGGTGCGTCGAACACCCCGACGACGAGTCGCGTCGGAGCCGCCGCAGGGACACCGGCCGCCTCCTGCGGCTGCGGTGAAGCGAGGCAGGGGTTCGAAAGCGCGAGAAGGATGGCGAGAGCACGTGGCGAAACCGCCATTGTCGCAGTGTAGCGGGGTCGTGGGCGAGTTCCGGTTGCCAAACGCCCTCCACGCTGCGCGCTGGTGGGTTGAAGCGTCGCGCGGACGAACCTATCCTCCGACCCCTTCCCGACCGGAGATCGACTCACGGCGGGGCGCGAGTCCCTGACGGAGATCAACCCATGGCAGTCCGCATCGCAATCAACGGTTTCGGCCGCATCGGCCGCCTCGTCACCCGCATCGCAACCGCCCGCGGTGGTTTCGACATCGTCGGAGTGAACGACCTCGTGCCCGCGGACAACCTCGCGTATCTCCTCAAGTACGACTCCTCGCACGGCCGCTTCGACGCCGAGGTGAAGGCCGACGGCGACGCGATCGTTGTGAATGGGAAGCGCGCCGCCTGCACGGCGGTCAAGGACCCGTCGCAACTCCCATGGAAGGCGCAGGGCGTCGACTACGTGCTCGAGTCGACCGGCCTCTTCACAGCCGCGGAGGATGCGCGCAAGCACATCGACGCCGGCGCGAGGCGCGTCCTGATTTCGGCGCCGACCAAGAGCGAGAAGGAAGTGCCGACGTTCGTCCACGGCGTGAACTGCGCGAAGTACGACCCCGCGGTGCACACCATCCTCTCGAACGCAAGCTGCACGACGAACTGCCTCGCACCCATCGTGAAGGTGCTCCTCGACCACTGCGGGATCGAGGAAGGCCTGATGACGACGGTGCACGCCGTCACCGCCACGCAGCCCACGCAGGATGGCCCGTCGAAGAAGGATTGGCGCGGCGGCCGCAACGCCTACATGAACATCATTCCGAGCTCGACCGGCGCCGCGAAGGCGTGCGCGCTCGTCCTCCCGGAGACGAAGGGCAAGCTCACCGGCATGAGCTTCCGAGTGCCGACCGCGAACGTCTCGTGCGTCGACCTCACGTTCCGCCCGACGAAGGCCACGAGCCTCGAGGCGATCAGCGCGGCGATGAAGGCCGCGAGCGAGGGCGCGCTCAAGGGGATCCTCGGCTACACCGAGGAGGAGGTCGTCTCGAGCGACTTCATGAGCGATCCGCGCAGCTCGATCTACGACGCCAAGGCGGGCATCCAACTCTCCGATCGCTTCTTCAAGATCGTCAGCTGGTACGACAACGAGTTCGGCTACGCGACCCGCTGCGTCGACATGCTGTCGCTGATGGCGAAGAAGGACGGCAAGTTGTGAGCGTGGCCGGGCGTGCGCCGATCAACACGCGCAAGGCCGAGCGCCGGGAACTCGCGTTTCACTGCACGGGCTGCCTGAAGGAAGACCTCGTCAGAATCGAGGCGGCTGAGCGCACGGGAACGCTGCGCACCACGGGAAACTGGACCGCTGGCGAGATCCTCGACCACGTGGCGAAGACGGTCGAGTTCTCGATCGACGGATTTCCGCCCGAAATCCGCGTCGTCTGGCCGATTCGCGTGATCGCGCGGCTCATGAAGGGGCGCGTGACCAGCGGGAAGACGCTCTCCGCCGGCTTCAAGTTGCCGAAGGAGTCCGCCGCGTTCCTGCCGAGCCCGGGCACATCGACGGCGGACGGGCTTGCTCGCATGCGGCGCGTGCTCGACCGGCTCGACGGCGGCGCTCGCTGCACCCACGCGAGCCCCGCGTTTGGCGCCCTTTCGCACGACGAATGGATGCGCCTCCATCTCGGGCACGCGCAGCTACACCTGGGATTTATCCAGGGGATTCGTTGAGGTGTGACGACGTCATCCGGCGCGACGGGCTCGATCAGTGCGGCAACTGCCAGCGCACGACGAGCGACGAAGGCGCGGGTGGGTGGGGCATGGCCACGCGGATGAGGCGGTAGTCCGCGATTCGCTCGCCGAGGGCGCAGAACGCACGCTCCACCATCGGAACGTAGTTCGGCACGTTCGAGACTTCGATCGCCTTCGCACCGCTGGGCCCAGCGAGTTCGTCCTCGATCATGGGCGCGCAGTCGATTGGAATGCGTGCCGGCTCGCGAGCTGCGGCATCGTGCGGCACGGGCCCCGAGAGCGTGCCGAACATCGCGGCGTCGACCGAGTCCGGTCCTTCGATCGAGCGGTGGACGAAGATGTCCGAGACGAACGACTCCGACGGAACGGTGACCGCGGAGATGAACTGCGCGAAGTCATCGCTTGTCGTGCCTCTCCGGGCGTAGGCGCGTTCCATCAGGCTCCCGAAGAAGAGATCCGACTCGCCGATGCGGCCGATCGGACCGTTGTCGAGCTCGATCGTGAGCCTTCCGTCGGCTTCGGTCCGGGAGACGCTTGCATTCGGAAACGATGAGAAATCGCGGAGCAGGAAGTCTGGATCCGAACCGTCCGCGCCCGGCAGGAACGGCCGAGCGGATGGAAGCGACGACTTCCCGCTGATGAGCGAGCGGAAGACCGGGAGCTTGGCGATCGGACGTAGGCGCCGTACTCCGACGAGGCCGACGATGAGCGCGAGGTCTGCCAGGCCGGCGTCGCCCCGATTCGGAGCGAGAATCTGTGCGGTGACGCGGGCGGCCGCCTGGACGCCGAAGACGGCTGCGTTTCCACGGAATGCGAGCCGACGCGCTTGCTCGAGGTTGGCGCCCGACCGGAGGCCATCAAGCACCAGCTCGAACTCGGCGCGGCCGCCGAAGTGACGAACCACCATCGCGTCGAACGCATCGATCGCGCTGCGGAACTTCGCGACGAACTCGCCCCCGACGCCTGCGGATTCGAACGCGCGCAGGTAGATCGCAACGCCCTCGGGCCCGGGCAGCATCGGCGCCGCGTCGAGCGCATCGCTCTCGATCAGGATGCGTGCGAACTTCCACGTCAGGTTCTTGTTGAGCTTGAGACGGCGCGAAACATCCTGCGGCCTCAGCGGATCGACGCCAACGGCTTCGCAAAGTGCTCGAACTGCATCGCGGACCGCTGCGATCGTCGCTTCGCAATCGCCCCGGAACGACCCCAGCAGTTCCGGAGCGCGCGCAGATGCGGCCGCGCTGACGGACCATTCCCGAACGTCGGATTGGCGCGAGCGCTTCGAGAGTCTGGCTCCGCGGGAGGGTTTGGTTCGTGAGGGAGGCATGATGCGGACAGAGGGAGGACGCCGGAGACTTTACAGGACTTTCTCGGCAGCGCTCCGTTCAATAGGGGCGCGGCGACGTGGCCCGAGTTTCCCCAAGGATATCTCAGTTTTTTCCCTAGGGAAGTTTGCAGCGGCGAAATCCGCACATAGATTTGACGCGTCCCGCCCCTTGGGCGTTGCGCTCGGCTGTGGCGAGCCTGCACCGCCCGGTTTGCTGCTCGCTCGGTGCACGTCGAGCGAGGGGGCGGTCGGCGACCCTGTCGCGGCCAAGCCGTCGCAGGTCGGCTGTCTCGCCCGCACGACCTTTCCCAACACCCTGACCGAATCGTCCCCACCGAATCCGAGGAGTCCCATGAGCGTCAAGTCGAAGTTCTGCGTCGGCCTGTTCCTGTCCGCAACCCTCAGCTCGACGGTGCTCGCCGACGGCACGTGGGAGGTGCTCGCCGTGAGCGACGGCGTCTCAAGCGCCAACATCACCGGCGTCAAGAGCGCCGTGTGGGTGCCCAACCAGTTCAACAACCCAGTGATCGATGCCAACGGCATCGTGACCTTCCGGAGCCAGATCGCGGGTCCCGGCATCACGAACGCCGGCGCCACCGCGAACCACGTCGTCGTGGTGCGCGGCGCGGGCGCGCCTTGGACGGTGGTCCTGCGCAACAACGCGGGTGTCCCCGGCAACCAGCCCGTGGATGCCCTGATCTCGCGGACCGCAAGCCCGAACAACTCGATTCCGTCGACCAACATCAACCTGACTGGCAACGGAAGCAGCATCGTCTCGGCCTTCATGGCGGGCCCCGGCATCACGGCGGGCACGAACGACACCGCGCAATGGTTCATCCCAAGCTCGGGCTCGCCCGTCCTGCTTGCGCAGGGCCGCGACGTCTGCCCCGGGACCGCGGGCGCGCAGTATCCCGCCAACATGACCGCGGCGACGGGCACCCGCGTGAACAACGCAGGCGAGAGCCTCTTCGCCATGACGCTCTCGGGTGGCGACACCGTCACCGCCAACAACTCGGCGATCGTCATGGTTCGCAGCGGCCCCGATGCGCTGATCGTGCGCAAGGGCGACCTCGCTCCGGGCTTCGCGCCGTTCACGATCACGCCGGACAGCTTCGGGCTGTTCCTGAACGGTTCCAACTACCTCTTCTCGGGGAAGCTCGTCGGAAGCGGCATCACCACCGCCAACGACAGCGTGTACTGCACGAACGCGTTCGCGTCGAGCGGCTACCGCATCTTCGCGCGCGAGGGCGATTCGATCCCCGGGCTGAAGGGACTCACGATCGCGAACACCTCGAGCCTCTCGTTCGTCCAGAACCCGATCTCCGCAGACGGAACGATCACGTTCGTCGCGACGCTCGGCGGTTCCGTGACGACGGTGAACAACAGCGCCGTGATGACCGAGCGGAACGGCGTCTTCTCGATTCTGATCCGCAAGGGCGACGCCATCCCGGGCATCACCGACTCGAGCGATCCGAACTTCAACGGCAAGGTGTTCTCGTCGCCCAACTCGTCTGGACAGACCCTCAACAACAACGGTCTCTACGCGTTCCAGGGCATCTTCATGAATCCCGATGGCTCGTCGATCAGTTCCCCCGCACCTGCGACGTACGTCGGCGCCCGCAAGGCCGATGGAACGCTGTTCACGATCTGCCGGCAGACGGACCCCGTTCCAGGCCTTGCGGGTTGGTCGTTCGGCAGCCTGAACGGCAGCACGAGTATCTGCGCAAGCGACAACGGATGCGTCGTGTTCCTCGGCAGCATCGTGAAGAACGACGGCAGCGAAACCGGCGCCGCGCTGATGGCGTGGGATGAGGCCGGCGGGCTCCGCATGCTTGCGAAGCAATCGTCCCTCGCGGCGTCGCCGTTCACTCCGACGGGCGACACCATCTTCACGGGCACGCCAATCAACCAACTGACGCTCATCGGGTCGAGTGGCAACAACGGCAGCGGTC
>Ga0209985_10001687_pt1 | contig 21084 bp, 12 predicted proteins | sample NOAtaG_FD_187305 | JGI IMG/M metagenome (GOLD analysis project Ga0209985, IMG submission 187305) | Freshwater lake microbial communities from Lake Erie, under a cyanobacterial bloom - NOAA_Erie_Diel6S_1000h metaG (SPAdes) (version 2) | ecosystem: Environmental > Aquatic > Freshwater > Lake ...
TACCAATGCTGAATTACAGTTGCATTGGAATGAGCTTGATGGAGCAGAAGAGTACGATTTGGAATGGACTTTTGTTGACGATTACCTCAGTGCGGAAACTGATGCCTATGGTGCATATGTGCAACCCTTTATTGCTCCCGGTGATTTGAACTGGAGTTTTAGAAATGATGCCACAAGGGTTACTGTTAAGAGTTTAAGTTACAAAGTGCCCATAATAGGTGAACATGGGTATCTGATTTTCAGGGTTCGTGGGGTTGGTTATATCGGCTCTTTGCATACCCACAGAAAAGAAGGTAGCTGGAGTAGCCAGAATTACGGCCCTTTCATTTATAATAGTTCAGGAACTTCCTTTACCCCTGGTGCTGATTTGTTTCATTTTGTTCACAATCCAACCGCAACCGGTGAAGTAAAAGTGCATGAAAATACCCTGAACTGGCAGTTGCAACGCGTATTTGCAGAAGAGGGAAAGCATAAAGATATTATTTCTTATCATGATGGCGCACTGAAAGGGCGGCAAATGGTTACGCGCATTAGTTCAGATGAAATGTCAGTTGTTGGTGAGGATATATACGATTACCAAGGCCGTAAAGTCGGCAGTTTTCTGCCGGTTCCGGCATTTGACAACAAGTTGAAATACTATCCCGATTTTAACCTCAGCAGCCTAAGCGGAAAATCGTACAATGAGTCTGACTTCGACTCCAGTATGTCTATGTGCGAACGCAATATCAGCTCAGTTCTAAACACCACGGGGGCGGGCTTGTATTATAGCATTAACAACCCCAATGTTGGCTTACTCAATGAGGAGTATATACCGGACGCGGAGCAGTTTCCCTTTATGCTGACAGAATTTATGCCTGACGGCAGTGGCCGTATTCGGCGACAAGGCGGTGTTGGCCCCAACCATCAACTGGGCAGCGATCATGACACAAAATACTACTACGCCACACCCGACCAGGAAGAACTCGACAGGTTGTTTGGTAACAGCATTGGTTATGGCAGACACTACCAAAAGAACATGGTTGTAGACCCCAATGGCCAAGTAAGTGTCAGCTATTTAGACTTGCAGGGCAGAACCGTGGCAACTGCGTTAGCCGGCACTGCGCCTTCCAATGTTACGGCCTTAACCACTGCGGTAGAATCAGACAGACTCACCACCAAGTTGGAGTCAAATCTCGAGTCTGATGTGTATGCTGATCGCATTGAAATTTACAAAACTTTTTTAGTTCCTTTTCAAGCTGATTATAAGTTCAGCTATGGTATAGAGGTTCCACGATTCACAGATTCTGCAACCATAGCCCTCTGCTTCGATTGTGTTTACGATCTGCAAATTCAGTTAATCAATGAATGCGGTGAAAACATACTCGATGGCGATGCCATTACGGCGGGGATACAAACATTTAGACGCCAACCCGGAAAATGGTCAGATACAGGTTTCGATGTAAACTGTGAAAGTCCCGGGCCGGCTTATCGGTTTACAACCGACGACAAACTGGCTGATTCAATCATTACAATCAACCTGCCCGTTGGTAGTTATACCCTGCTTAAAACGCTTTATCTAAACGACTCAGCCCGTGAGTACTACTATAACAGGTTCATGGCAGAGTTAATCAATACCGGTGGTTTGAAGAGCCTGGAACAGTTCAAGAACGAATTAATAGCCAGCGGCAACTTTGGGGTGTGTATTAATACCTGCGAGGAATGCAACAACGATCTTCCGGAATACGCAACCTACCTCGATGAGCGTATTTCTTATTTACAAAGTTTAGGTGTTGAAACCGACTATAATGATACGGTTTCAGTGCATGCGACCTGGCTGGCCATGCGTGAACAATGCGATGAACTCTGCGACAATAATATTCAAGACAGTTGCACCAATATACTGGATGTATTAAAAAGCGATGTATCACCCGGCGGACAGTATGCAATACAATTAACATCCAATACATTTGGTGGTTTGTTAATTGAGAATTTGGACAGCATCGGTTCCCTTGACTTTAATTACCAGTACCAATGGATAAGCACCGGCAATCCTGAAGATAAGGAAATCATTGAGTACCCTGATGCAGAACCTTATTATGTCAATATAGACGGCGTACAATACAAACCCAACCAATTAACATCAAGTGATTTTGTGAATTATTGGTCAGATCGATGGGCAGACGTATTGGTGGTGTACCATCCTGAATACTGCCAATACCTTAGCTGTGTTGCCAACATGGAAGCAGAGATGTATGAAATATCCATGCTCAATACAGATGAATACGTTGAAGCCCTTGAAAAAGGCTTCTTGAATCCCTTAGATGAGTCTGCTGCACCATGCCCGTCCAATATCACTGATCCGTACTTCTTCGGTGGTGCGGGGGCTGGTGCAAAAGATGGATTAATGGCAAAAATGCTTGCCTATTACAGTCCGGACCCTTCAAATCCGGCTTGTTCAACCTTACGCAATTTGTGGGAAGTATGCCAAATGTTCTATGCCTGTCCCAATTCTACATGTAGTGAGATAAACACCTGCTTAGCCACCCAACCTTGGGATAGCGTTACATGTGCCCCTTATCTCGACCAGATGTGGCGTATGTTCCGCGCAGCTTATCTGAGCGAAAGGCGTATCATTATGGAAGCAGCGCTGCCGGAAGGATGCCCAAGACAAGGCCCTCTTAACGGTAAAATACCCCGTTTTGCCACCATTCATACCTTTGATGAGCATTTTGAAAATGATGATGTTGATGAAATTCGTGAGCAAGCAACTGAAGAAATGCTGAGTGAATGTGACACCGCCTGTATGAGCAGAGCGCAGTATTGGTATCAGATGCTCAGGGCTTGCGCTTTAGATGAGGAAGATAGTGCAACTTTAATAAGCAATTTTATTGCCGTTTGTCGCAATAGCTGCGATTTAGATCACCCAATAGGCGCCAGCGACTATCCCAGAAACAGAACACAGCGGGTTGCAACACCATACTACTCCTTTAGAGAAGTGTTTGATGCTGTTATTATGACCTGTGATCCCGGTGGGTGTGACATAAACATGATTTCTGACCCCATGCCGTTTAATCATAATTATACGGCAAGAATATATATTCCTAATTCTTCTTCACCTTGCATTAAAGATACTGTAATTTCACCCTGTATTGAGAATGCCCCTTCTGCAATGCTCAAGCAGTTTTACCTCGAACTTGATCCCCCTGATGATTCAGTGTATTGTGACAAATGCATATCCTGTGGAGAGCTGAAAGATGCGTTGTTGGAAATTAACTCCGAATATATTTGCGGAATTGACGACAGTACCCTCAACAAACGTATCGCCGTCACCAACAGACTCAATCAAATTCTTGGCTACAACCTGAACTGGATGGATTACTGGGAGTTTATTGAAAAATGCACCAATTTAGATTCTTTGGGAAATGTTGGTGTACTCAATGAATTTCTGCTGAGTTTTTCTGATGTTTTGCTTGATTTGGACCACAGAAAAAATCTTTATCAAAAAATTCATGATGGTGAGTTGAAGTTCTCTGCCATTCCTGAAATACCCCTTTACCTGGCTTCGATCGAGAGTTTGCCGACTGTGCCTTCAACAGACAGTACTTTGCTAAATACTTGTATCTGCAATAAATTACAACAGCGCTACGCTAACTGGGCTGCAGATACCAATCCCAAACCCCCAACATTTAATGCTTTTATGGAAGCTAATTGTGGAACACCGAGCGATCAATTTGATTACTTGAGCATGCTCAATGTTTGCAAAGAAATATTTCGGAAGCAATCTGGATCGCCTGATCTTACTGCCAACAGTACTTGGTCAGCAAACCGCCGTGGTGTTCTCAGTAATTATGCTTTGAATAAAAAACTTTACGTCCCTAACACATGTTCATGGGATTGCACTGATGATAATCCGGCCAAAGGTAATCCCTTTTTCAGTCCGGGCAGATACGGTAATTCGGATGTTCCGCCCTCAGGGAACGGACCCGGTATGAAGCCGGTGGTATATACGTCCGTTTCATGCGATAGTTTCTTTGCCGTTCTTGACAGCATGCAAGCGCTACTAACGCCGCATGTAGATTTTAGTGATATACTCAGAAAGCACCTCTTTACTGGTTCTTCATCGGAGATTGCAACCAACCTGAGCTATTTCGTTCAATTGCGCAATGCATTTTATGCGCGTTATCCATTGGCGCCAAACGACAACCGCTTTTCACCCCTGTCGCTGGATGCCATGCTCGCCTGGCTGCAGAAATACAAGAAATGCCTCTTCGATCAGTTGGGCAACGATGCCCTTAGCGGTGATTGCTGCTACAGACCCAACCGCTATTCGCGCGCTGTGCGCACTTTACTGCACGGTTTGGCCAAACCCCTCGATGTTTATGGTAATTACATGGTTGAGGAAGATTGGAATATGTTCCCGCCCATTCCGGAATATTATAAAAGTATTTTGTATCCCGGTGTTCACAGATTCAATATCACCTTCGAGCAGAACCCCTACGATATTCCACGCCTCATCATGGATTTTGTAGATTCAGTGGGTTTGAAAAGAAGCCTGCAACTGAACTATACCGAGAATTTGTTCAATGAAGCCTACTTTGGCGATATAGTCGCTTTTTACGACCTGCGTCCTGTTCGTTTTAACAGCACCTGCGATACGGCCCGGTATTTTAAGATCAGGGCCATACAGAAGGTGAGCTGGGGGTATGATACTACCTGGATGACCGGCCATACCCCGAACTGGATCCTGATGGATACCTGTGACTTTAGCGATTCGCTGCAATTATGCGACAGGGCGTATGGCACTCCCTTCTGGACCATCGACACCCTGAACTGCCAACAACGCATCGATTCGCTGGCAACACTGTATGCCCGAATAGCCTATGAGCGCTACCTGAAAGAACTCAGAGAAGATTTCTTAAGGCGGTACAATGCCAAATGCCTGGAGCCCAATCCGGCAGAAGTTTTTACCCTTAATAAGCCCAACTTCGAATACCATTACACCTTATACTATTACGATCAGGCAGGCAACTTGCTTCAAACCGTTCCACCTGCCGGGGTGAATCCACTTTCCAACTCCTTATTGACCGATGTGGCATTGGCCCGGAAGGGCAGCGCCAGCCCGGTATTTCCTGCCCATAGCCTCAATACCCGCTATCAGTACAATACCCTGAATCAACTGGTTTGGCAACACACACCCGATGCCGGCGAAAGCGATTTTTGGTACGACAAGCTCGGGCGGCTGGTGGTAAGCCGCAACGCCGAACAAACTGCACACGACCAGTACAGCTATACCCTGTACGATGGGCAGGGGCGTATAACCGAAGTGGGGCAATTAGAAAACCATACCTATGGCAGCGACATGAGTTGGAGCATAGCATTTGATTCGGCCCAACTGGCAAGCTTTCTGGCCAGTGGCGACCACAAGCAGGTAACCCGCACCTATTACGATGCCCAGGTGAGCGGCTTTAGCCATATTACCCAAACCAACCTGCGCAAACGTGTCAGTGGTATGGAGTATTTAGACCTGGGCACGGCTGCGCCCGTATCAGGCGTATATTACGACTACGATATACATGGCAATGTGCAAAGCCTGGTGCGCTATAATGAAGCGCTGGCCTATGCCGGACTTGAATACTCGCGGCTCGACTACAGCTTCGACCTTATCAGCGGCAAGGTAAACCAGGCCGATTACCAGAGGGGCTACCGCGACCGGTTCATACACCGCTATCAGTATGATGCAGACAACCGCATAACCGATGTGTATGCCGGTACCGACGGATATTTTATGGATCGCGAAGCCGCCTACTTCTATTACCTGCACGGACCACTAAAGCGCGCCGAATACGGAGAACTGAAGGTACAAGGTTTGGATTACGTATATACCCTGCACGGCTGGATTAAGGGCGTGAACAGCACCACCCTGCAAGCCACGCGCGACCCCGGCCGCGATGGTCTGTCGGGTTCATTTCGCTCGGGTGTTTGCCGCGACGTAATGGGCTATAACCTTGGCTATTACGAAGGCGATTACCGCGCCATAGCCCTCGACCCTACAAAAACCCTCAGCCAGAGCAACTACTTTACTCCGCACGTAAGCAGCACGGCCCTCGACTTTGCCTCGCCCAACCTCTACAACGGCAATATCAGGCATATGATAACGGCCCTCAAACCCTTTATGCTCAGCGGCAGCACCTGGAGTTCGCCGCAGGCCATGGCCTACAGCTATGATCAGCTAAACCGCATACAAACCTCAACGGCATTAAGCGGGCCTAACACACAAAGCGGCAACGATTGGGGTTCAGCAAGCACCTTACAGCAGTATGCCGAATCCTATAGCTACGACCCCAACGGTAATATTCTCACCCTGTCGCGCAATGGCAATAATTCAGCCAACTGGCAAATGGATAATTTTCAGTACCACTATGTATCAGGCACCAATAAACTCGACCATGTGAGCGATCTGGTGCCCGACGGCAATTACAGCAACGACATAGACAACCAAACACCGGCCAATTACGATTACGATGCCATAGGCAACCTCATAAAAGACGAATCAGAAGAAATAGACCAAATAACCTGGACGGTCTATGGAAAAATTAAAAGCATTATACGCGACAGCACTTCGGGCAAGCCTGACCTTGAGTTTGCGTATAGCCCGGATGGTCATCGCATCATGAAAAAAGTAAGCACCAAAGGTGCAGGGGCACAATCAATATACACTTTTTACAGCCATGATGCACAGGGTAACCAGATGGCGATATACACGTATATAGGCGACTCGCTGGTATGGGAGAGCAGCCCAATTTACGGCAGCAGCCGCATTGGCATATACGAGGCACAGAAATTGTTGTATATTGCAGGTATAGAAGAGACCGATACATTGGCAACAGGATATACCATAGCACAGCGCGGCGTACGTCGTTACGAGTTAAGCAATCATCTCGGCAACGTTCTGGTAACGGTAAGTGATCGGCGAGGGATGAGTTTGAATCCAGGTGGTGTCATTCAGTTCTATGAAGCTGAAATTGTTACGGCAACTGACTACTATCCCTTTGGAATGCAAATGCAGGGAAGGGATTTTGCAGGTGGGATGGGGTATCGGTGGGGGTTTGGAGGTTACGAGAAAGACAATGAGTTAAAAAATGCAGGTAATCATCTGTCTTTCAATAATTTTGGTTACGATCCAAGAACAGGAAGACGCTGGACTATGGACAAACATAGTTTTAAATATACTTCAATTTCACCATATGCATCATTGAACAACAATCCAGTTATTCATGCCGACCCGGATGGAAAAGATGCAATAGTGATTATAAAAGGAAATGTTATCACTGTTACCGCAAAAGTAGTTTTATGGGGTGCAGATGCTACACAAGAAGCAGTTACCAAGTTTCATGCTGAAGTAAATTCCACTTGGAATGCTAGCAAACTTACATATAAGGATGCCACCAGTGGTATCGAATATAAAGTTATTATTGACATCAAATTTGAACTTGCAGGTGGAATAGAAAGGACTCCAACTATTCCATGGGGAGCTTATAACCCATTTAATACAAATAACTATGTCGAGGTAAATAATAATAAGCTTAATGCGGAAAATGCAGCTTCTGGGACAGCGGCATATACTATTGGCGGTGATGAAGGATTATTTGGCACAAGCAAACAAGCTTATATAAAAGCCGTTCCTCACGAAATAGGTCATATGCTTGGTCTAGCTCATCATTATTCAAATCGAAGTGGCGATGAACTGGGTTGGGAGAATAATGTAATGGGCGCCTTGGATGGAAGAGATGGATCAACAGGTGCAGGGGATGTGGATCAGAGAAATATAGATGCTGTTGTTGCACCTGCTGTTAATGATTTGAATAAATTAAAGGCAAAAGTTGAAGCTAATAATAGGCTTCTGAGTACCAGAACTGTCGGTGGTGGACCGGCCCCTATACCCACCGAATATAAGACAAGAATAGATAACCCTAATTCAGATCAATAAAATGAAGTATATTAGTTTAACAATGACAATTACATTTTTAATGTTTGTAGCATTCCATATTTACAAATGGTATATGCTTGTTTATCGAACGCCAAGATGTTATGTAAGTATAAATGAGATGCCTATTGAAGCAATTTTATACGAAGAGCAATTCATTAAAATGTTTCTATTTTTAATAAGTTCGATTCTAATTGTATGCAGTTATTACTTCATTAAGAAAATATGCCGGGTAAGATGAGAGTGTTCATTAATTTGTGTCAAATTAGAATTCTAACTTTGAACAAATTGAACTCAAAGGAACATGCCAAGAAATGCTGCCTAGCCAAGTATCGTTTACTTAGGAAAAGTCAAGTTTTGAGTCACTTCACGGTGCCCTCACGTACATTGTAAATAGTTACTCCCTACCTTCGACCTGCCATGCCCACATCCCCAACACCCCGCTCTGCCAAAACTAACGTTTCAGGAGGTTTCGGCTACTATCCCTTTGGAATGCAAATGCAAGGCAGGGATTTCGCAGGTGGGATGCGGTATCGGTGGGGGTTTGGAGGGAAACCATATGATCAAGAAACCTATAGTTTGGAATACGGTTTGCGCATTTATTCCCCAAGACTGGCTAAATTTTTGAGTACGGATCCACTAAGAGCTAGTTTTCCCTGGAATGGCACTTATTCATATGCAGAGAATGACGTGATTCGATGTATTGATCTGGAGGGTGGTGAAAAGTATGTAGTAATTCACTGCTGGAATCCTAGCCCAAATGGAACCAACCGCTACTCAAAGTATAACGGCACCATATTTTTATATCTTCCAAATGGGCAGGCAAGAGTGAGAAGAGGCAATAATCCGTACTCCGAAAAAACTATGACGTTAAGGCTAGAATTAAGTTTAGAACAAGTAAATCTATTTCGCAAACCAATCTTTAAAATGAATGAATCAGAAATAATAGGATTGAAAGATGACATAAACAGAATAATATATAATACTACCGGAAGTTCTACTGGAATTAGACAAGATGCTGCTTTTTCCGATGATTCGCCAAACCAATTTGAGCGTGATAAACTCCACAAATTGGAAGATGTTGTTACTGGAAATCCTAGCCTGCAAGGCAGTATTGTATATTCTCCGGAACCAGTTAAGTTGCACTATAACTTTAATTCAAGTGTGACTGAACAGCTTAATAGCGATAAATTGCTGCGCTTTACAAGTTTCTTACAAAATAACCCGGACTATGTGATTAAAGTAACTGGCCACACGGATAAGTTGGGTAAGGATGACTATAACACTGATTTAGGTCTGTCAAGAGCTAACGACGTAAAGCAGCAACTTATTTCTTCAGGAATTGCTGCAAGCCGAATACAAACTTTTTCTAGGGGAGAAATGGATGCTGTGGTTTCCGAAAGTTCTAGTGTTGAACAAAGGCAGTCTGATCGACATGTTTCTATTGAATGGGCACCCCGCGCTCCGCTACCTTAATTGACGGTGCTATGAAAAAAAGGATATTTTATGTTGCGATTATATTGTTTACATCTGAACTATATGGTCAGGAATTTGATTGTAATGACGTTGTGCAATATTCCAAAATAAGCGAAAGATACCACGAATCCACGCTAAATATATATGCTAGAATTAATCATGTAGTGGATGTAGTCGGCAGAGACAGCTTACTCATTGGACAATCGGTGCTTATATATTCTCATGATTCTACTAGCATACTGAGTATTTATGTGCAGTATGATTATAATAAATGTAATCAGGATAATCATTTTGACTATTATATTAAAAAAATAATGTTATTTTATAAGAATCTTGTTCGCACAACGAACTATGTTGCTTTAAAAGGTCCCGGTAGCGTTTACGAATTCGAGATTGATGCACTGTATAATACAAAAGAGATAGACTCTAGTATTTCACTTGATTTTTGCATAAGTGATTCTGCCTGCTATATGGTCAAAATATTCCATTACTACAGTGAAATCGATTCTAGTCAAACCGTTCCTCAAATAACAAAGTCTGAACCTATAGGTTCGTTGGTAGACTTTTTAAACAAAGAAGCCATTCAACTAAGAACAAGGTGTTTGTTTTCCATTACCCGTCGTAACTAATTAAGAGTACATTTTGTAGGTAATAGCGATTACCTCATGATCGTCGGATGGATACCCCGCCTGTCTCTGCCAAGCATTTGCTTGGAGTGAAAATGAAAAATTCTAGTTCTCATGATGAACTTTGAGAAGAAAAGAGCCTCAGGAAAAATCAATATTATTTATTGACTGTGACACTGGTACTGAATGTAAGTAGTGATCAGATTGCCTGACAGAATCATAAGCTCTCTGCCCCTAACTTCATTTAGTTGATATAAAAAAGGAAAAGCTATTAAAGCAACCATAGTAAATCCACTCGATAATTAATGAAAAGTTATCCGTATTTTCGTATTGTTCGATGCGTCTCTTGTATCAGCACCTATTGATTGGAGTAACACCCGATTTGGGTTTAGGTCTCGGGAGCTCCTTTGTGCTTTGGGTATTTTTCGGTTGAGGGCCACAAAGAATATGTTTGAAGGGAGGGAGCGCCTTACGAGGGTGCGCGATGAAATGCATCAAAGTTGTGGCCCGGCTTTTGGCAACGTATTGGTAGACGAAGCCACCGTCAACCAAGCCGGCCCTTTGCGTTATGGTATCAGAACCGGTCTTGATTGTGGGCATTCCTGGCACAGGCCGCTCACACCATAGGACAGCTGCTACGCACCCTTTCTTGTCCCGGGGAAGGAACGGATCAGGCATCCACAATGGATGCCACCAAAGCTGCGACCTTCCTTGTGGCTAATTGAAAGCCTCAAGAACAAAAAAACAGCGCAATTCCGTATATTCGTTCAACCCGATGCCTTCCACCAACATCCTCAACAGTAGTAGCAGCCGGCATTCCGGCCTGTCTGGCTATTATCCCTTTGGAATGCAAATGCAGGGCAGGGAGTTTGCAAGTGGGATGGGGTATCGGTGGGGGTTTGAAGGAATCGAAAAGACAAATGAGATAACTAAGGAGGACAACCACTACGAATTTAAGTTTAGGGAATATGACCCACGAATAGGGCGTTTTTGGACTGTAGACCCCTTGAAGGCTTCATATCCCTGGAACTCTACATTTGCTTTTGCTGAGAATCGGCCAATTGATGGTATTGATCTTGAGGGTCTGGAATGGCAACCTGTGAATTCCTCTGGAGAGAAACTGGATATATCCAAAATTGGTTGGGAAACGAATGTCGCAGACTACAAATGGACAGGAGTAGATGAAAATGGACGAGTGCAAGGTGGTACATTGCACAATGCCACATTGAAGCTTAGCGAATTCTCTGTAAAATACTTTGAAACAGATTGCGAGAACAAATTACCCGTTGTTTCTGAGGTAAATATTGTTGAAAAACGGACTCAAAACAATTTAAGGAGTATTCATCCGGCTTATAGAACTTCAATGATTAGATTTGTACAAGACCTGATACATGAAACAGGTGAAGAATGGGTGGTAACACAAGGCAGAAGAAGTGTTACCGAGCAAAATGCAATTCCTTCATCTAACACCAATGCAAAGGGTGATAATAGCTATCATACATGGGGCTTGGCTATAGATGTAGTGCCTAGGAATGGAACTTATGACCGAATAGAAGCAATGACTTCTTCCGAAAGACTGGCATACGGAAGAATAGGGGAAAGAAATGGATTGGTTTGGGGTGGGCGATGGGTGAAAAAAGAAGTTCGCGGTAAACTAATTGACAAATATGGACCCGAAAAGGGTTTGGAAAAAATTCAGGCCATAATCGACGCAGGAATGGGATGGGACCCTGCTCATTTCGAATTTTCTAAGGGTAACAGAGTAAATTATCTTCGTACTTTAAAAAGGGATGCACAAGGTTATGTTATATTTCCTAATTAGCTTAATATTGCAATGCATTTCCTTTTCAGCTATTCATAACGATGGCTGTTTAAGAGATGTGTTAGAGTTTTATGAATCAGAATCTTATACGAGGTTGGAATTGGCAACATTTAGTTCCAGTTCCGGAAAGCATAACATATTAGAAATTAGGGAAGAGTATTTCATTCACAGAGAAATTACAACAGTACACATACTCAATGATAGCATAATAGCGCTCGTTGAGCGTAAGTCTAAATTCAACTATCCATTGAATTTGGATGAACCCAATACTATGATGACAAGTGATACGGTTATATGTTCTGGTCATATTGTCGTTAATCAATCATTAATGCACCAGTATCGTTTAAACCCAACGTATCAAAATGACGCTATTTTATCCGTGGGTGTGATAATATCTATTTTCTTTGAACAGGATTCGTTAATTTTGAAACGGCATTTACGTTTTTAACATGTTTGCAATTTCAATTGATTATCCGACTGATTGTTCAAGTTCTTAATACCATTTATCTAAGACGAGATGCAATGGATATGAAACTTGTAAAATTACTTCAGAAGTATGACAAGGGGCTGAAGTGTCAGGTTTTATTCTAGCAGATTCGATACGCGGAAGATGTCGTTCGTAAGTATTGCGTTTGAAGGAGTCGAGCGAGCTGTGTCAAAGTTGCCTTATAATAGTAGCATGGGGTATAACATTATTAAGTTCAAGGGCACAATGCCCATAGGCCCTAATTAACCAAGTACCGTTTAACAGTACAACGGTATCTGTAGACTTAAAATAGAAAACCATAATATTCAACAATTAGTCCATACCTTCCCATGCCACCACCACTAGTACCCCGCACCATCAAAACCACCGTTTCCCGCGGGTTCGGCTACTATCCCTTTGGAATGCAAATGCAGGGCAGGGAATTTGCAGGTGGGATAGGGTATCGGTGGGGGTTTGGAGGGAAGGAAAATATAATTGAATACGAGTATGTAGATTATGGGTTCAGAGTCTGTAGTCCGAAATTATGCCGGTTCTTGACTGTAGATCCTCTTTCACATGCTTATCCATGGAATTCGAGATATGCATATGCCGAGAATACTCCTATTCAATCTATAGACCTAGACGGATTAGAGGAGTTACAGGTAAACGTTATACACAAAGCAAATAGCTTTGTACAACAAGCAGTCGTTTCTATTAGCCAAGTATTTTGGGTTGTAAATGAAGGAAAAGGTGCAGTTCATAATTTCCCATATAAGGACTTTCAGGATATAATGCAGACAGGAAATCGTAAAGGTCCGGAAAAGATGTACGCCACTACCCTGCCTTCGGCTCGAGGTGAAATGCTCCTGTTGGCACCAAGATATAGTAAACTAGCACAAAGGGCAGAGACTGGGGATGGAATGTCCCAAAGAAAACTTGAGCGCAAAGGCATCGATAAAGTGTTTAGCGTTGAAATACAATTCAATATTTACGCATTGCCGGGTGGCAAAATAGAAGATGCAATGCAGTGGAATCAATGGTTGCCAAATTTGAATGGTTTGATTATGGGCCAAGTTGTTGGCAAAGAGAGGAACACCATCAGGCCATCAGAACTCAGAAATTTCCTTGGCGATGTGAATCGTGCGTTGCATAAAGAAACTGACGTTGGAGGTTATGCGACAAATAGTCAAATATATAGCCATCCTTATAATTTTGTTTCAGTACGTAACCAAAGTGGTTTTAGTTTAACACTTTCACAAGTTGCCGCACACGAAGTTGGACACACATTGTCAGTATGGCACATTCATTGCAAGGATCAATCGGAGGCTACTCAAGGTTGTAATGGAAGGGATTTTGAATACAGCAGTGAAGGGCTAGGATCTAACACATATCCTTATGTTTCGAATAAGAATCTTCTTAACATTATAAACGACAAGGGAAATCGTGGAACTATCAAATAAAAAATTAATAATATTTATCTTGTTCATCATAAACAGTAACAAAATTACTTGCCAAAAAGAATCTTGCTTATATCTGAGAATTATATATCCGAATTGGAACAGTCAAGAAATTAGTTTAACGAATCCCCGAATCCAATATAACCATATTTTTCGACTGGATTCAACTAATCGTCGCTTTTTGTCGCTCTTAAGTGTTTCAGAAACTATATGTTTACCCATCTCACGAACAAGGTTTACTGTTTCATACAACGGTTACAAACGCTCATTTAAATGGCGAAAAAGAAATGTAAACCTCTGTTTATATTTAAGTGATGACCGTCGGATTATCATTAGGCGATTCAAGAAGAGGCAACTTTATATTTGAGTAGACCATGAATCAGGCCTTTTTAGAAGCAAGAACAATGTAGAATATGTTTTATTATTCCTTTTTAATGCCGGTCTGATATTGAGCTGCGCCCAGCCCCGGAATATCATAAATCCGATTTCGAATTTACTTTTTCATTAATACTCCCAAATGCGTGATCGGTGTAAGCATCCAAGAAAGACTGACTATATAGAACATAACGTTGAAACTCCTTACTATTGCTGGTATGACCGCTGATTCTTCGGACGGCATGTTCTGGCACACCCGCCATAAGCAAGGTAGTTATGGCTGTTTTTCGCATTATATGACTACTCATCAAGTCGCAGAAGCGGTATGGACCGCCGCGAGGTTTTTTCATTTCTATAGTACGGTTGTTCTGATGCCGCCTCTTGCCCATGACTTCGGTCCAACCCGCTAATTCGGCTAATTTTTTGATATTCTTGTTGAAAGCAGACAAACACGGATACGGTAGTAATTTTTTATCACCTTTATATCTTTGAACAATCAGAATGCAATAGGCCGGAAGTTTTATGCGTATAGAAGTTGACGTTTTCTTCGAGGTGTTAGTCAGATAAACATTGTTTCCTACGGTAATGATATTTCTCTTTGTTAGATTCCTAAGATCCGAGAAACGCAGGCCAGTTGTGCAGCCAAATAGTAATAAGTCGCGTGTTTTCCTTTGTCGCGGATCTGTTAATAGAACCCAATTGTCGTTCATTAAAAGGCTAAGCCTATCTTGGCTAATTGTTAGTACCGGAGTTTCTTCGTAGGGTTTTCTAAAGATTGGGCTAAATCCGCGTATTGGAATATAGGCATGATTCCTGACCCAGTGAAAAAAGGTACGCAGAATTCCAATATGCAAGCCTACATAATTATCAATACAACCTAGCTTATAAAGGTATCCAGTGTACCCGAGGTACAGTTTATTCCACTCCTTTGATATACGTTTGTTCGATCCTATACTGTGGCTTTGACTGTAATGAATTAGAATTTGCGCTCCAAGCTGTTGTTCATACATCACGAGTAATTTATATACGGACTGGTAGTTGTCAATCGAGCCATTGCTTAGACGTCTACCATTCTTTCGCACTCTATGGCCATTTTTGCTTTCTCTTAGAAATTTTCGGAAAAGCGGTAATAAGGCGACAGTTCGGCTGGCTTTTGGCTTCTTGTTCATATCAGTTGTCGATGATGAATGAACGAACGATTGTCCCATTTCTGACTTCGATCTTCTAATAACTTGCTATACCAGTAGATAATCAATGCATTAGCTTATTCCTGTTGTTATGGTAAATGGCTCCAATAAAAGTGGAAAAAACCAAGGGCTCATGATGAGCTTGGAGAACATGAGAACCTGAAGAAAATTCAAGGCGGATGATCGCTTGTCGATCATTCGCGAAGCCGAGCGTGAAAGCCGGCTGGAGACGATCCGGTAGTACAACCATTCACCATCGTTGTTTGATCGCTGGCGGAACAAGTATCTGAACGGCGGTGTCGACGAATTGAAAAACGCTCACAAGCGCATTGACCCACACCTGCGGGCGTTGGAGGAAGAGAATGAGCGTTTGAGGCGCATCATTGCCAAGCAGTCCTTGGAGATCGAAGTCAAGGATGAGCTGCTAAAAAAAGCCCTATTCATCCGAAGACAAGAAGATGATAATCAATCGCTTTAGAAGCAGGGCGCCTATTAGCGAGCTGTGTAGATGGCTGTCATTGCCGGAAAGCGTGTACCATTACAAGCCCGGAACTGGCAAACGTGGAGCCAGGCCCAGTGTTTACACCATCCGATCAGACGGCACGCGCGTGGACAACGCGCAAGTGCTTGAAGATATCCGGAGTATTTTAACGACGGAGTTCTGTTGTTATGGATATCGCAACGTCACGTCCGTATTGCGAGACAAAGACTATTTAATCAACCACAAGAAGGTCTACCGTCTGATGGATGAAAGTAAGCTGCTGTTGGGTAAGGTAATCAGCAGCAGCGGGTCACGTAAGTTCGTTGAGCACCGTAAAATCAAGGCTTCCAGGCCAATGGAGTATCTGTGCCTGGACATCAAGTAAGTCTGGGTTGCTGGCGAAAAACGCAATTACTACCTGCTCAGTATGGCAAGACGTCTATACCCGCATGATCTTGCGGCAGGTCTTGAAAGGAAGCATCCGCAAGCACGATGTGATAGACCTGTTCCGGTCCATCAACCTGCAATACGGCATCATCGGCGTCAGAATACGCAATGACAATGGTTCACCGTTCATTGCCAACGACGTTAAGCGGTATCTCAAAGAAATGGAGGCGTTGCAGGAATTTACCCATATTGCGACCCCGGAAGAGAACGCTTACATCGAGGCTTTTCACAGCATCGTGCAAAGGGAGGTTGTCAAGAGGCACGAGTTCAGCAGCTTTTACGAAGCCATAAGCACGTTCCAGCGCCACTTGCAATGGTATAACCATACACGCAAGCATTGCGCGATAGGCCGAATCACACCAGCAGAAAAATGGAACCAATACGAGAAACAAAAAGCCATAACAAGCATCATCTTAGCCCTGCGGGGGAAGCGGAAACAGGCGCTGCTGGAGAGCATCCTGTCAGGAACAACCCCGCCAACGAAGATGACAGGGCTGGAGCGCTGAAAGGCATTCCTTTCCCTTCAAACATCATCTTTGTTGCCCTTGACCTAACAAAAATCAAACCCCTAATGAGCTGCCGAGACCTAAACTCAAATCGGGTTTTAATCCAAACAATAGGGGGCTGATACACTAAATGACTACTTTGACACACTTCAATAAGTACCCTCATATGTTAGGTTAATTCTCATTGCCCTGCTATTGGCTCGAGATATTGCTTCATAGGTATTTCTCTTTCAAACCAGAATTTACGATCTGGGACAATATCAAGCTGAAATGGGTCACTTGTGTACATTTCCATAAGCGGGTATCTCGCTTTAAAACGCCAATGACGGTATATAATGTGGTGTATACTTGGGCCATAGTATGAAAGGCTTACAAACTCTATCCTCCGATAACCCAAAAATCTAATCAATCTCTTCTTATAAATGACAATTGGGATAATTCGGCCAATGTACAAACTATCATCTGTCACATAATCTAATCTTCTTAAGGTGCCACCATTAGCTCCAATTTCCCAATTATACTGACGATTCGCTATAATCACAATATACGACTCCCTTGTTGAGCCGCCATATCCAGCAAAACTTATCCTCAAAGTATCCTTACAATACAAATAGTTAGGTGCTATTATTAATAATAAAAAGAATATTCTATTCATGCTTATTCTTGTTTCTCTCTTGCATTTTCCAGACATTAGTAATATTTAAACCTTTTCTTTCGAAAAGCCCCTTCTGATCATGAGCACGCTTACCGCTCGGATCTAATACTATTCTTCTTATACTCCATTGTAGACCATGCAACATTTCATGACTAACTGTTCCTTTCCCAATTTCATCATAATCTATTTTATGCCGATTTCTTGATGTAGTTAAGCCAATATACTGTAAGTAATCCTCATCCTTATCGATGTCCTCACCAATATAGAATTGAGTGTGTGGTTTAAATAGTTTTGCTTTTTCAATACCAGTATTTTCAGAAACGGATACTACTTGAAAGCTTACATTAACAGAACGAATTCTTCTCCGGTTGTTATTTGCAATTTCCATGTATCCGGTATTATAGTTATTTTCCAATTCTGATTTCATACTATTCATAGTTTTATCCTTCTCTATGTCTGTAAGATCTCTGCGAATGGTAATGCGCGATGGTGCGTCATCCGATTCATCTGTATTCTCCACCGATTCTCTTACCATACTGTTCTCAAACTCAACTTTCATACTGTAAACCTTAATATATACATCCTTATGGGAGGTGCGTCTGAAACTTATTTTATTCTTTTCATAAAGGAAACCTAGATCATCCCTCCAGTACTTACAAATAACTATTTTAACCCATTTTCCCTGCACATCCACAGAAGTTAGTGGTGAACTTAAGCAGTAACTGTATGGTGATTCATACTCATAGTTTCTGGAAAAAGGGTCAGTAGTCAGGAAACGACAAAGTGAAGGACTATAAATTCGGGAACCATAATCATAAGTAGCATAATGGGTTCCCAATTTTTCCATCTCTTTCCCCCCAAACCCCCACCGATACCGCATCCCACCTGCGAAATCCCTGCCTCGCATTTGCATTCCAAAGGGATAGTAGCAAGACATGTCGGAATTCCGGCTAACACTGCTGTTGCGGGTGTAGGTAAAAGGCATTGGGTAGAACGAATGTACAAAAAAGAGCTGTTCTTTGTGTTGTTAAGGCTTTCACTTAGCGCATCAGGAAACTTGTAGCTTTGGCGCATCCGCATTGCACTCATGTTTCGATTTAACGAGAGTACAAGAAACGGTGTGCAGCATCTTCTCTATGGCGTGACTGGCCTTCCGCTGCGCACGTTCTCGACCAAGGTTGGTTTAACTGGCTTCCAAGGCATAGCCTGCATATTTCTTGGCGCCTTCAGGTTGATACCTGTACTCAAAGCTATATGATCACAATAACACAGTTCAGCGACCACTTTTTAATCGTTCTCCAATTAACTCCCTTTGTCTATTAACAATGTATTTTCGCTTATGTCTGGAGTGAACACGTCTCATTATGTTTCTGTTGTCATCTTGGTATGTTAAGGTCATGAATTCTAATCTACCCATTCGAAGAATAGCTTTTAACGAGTCCTTTGTAAACGGCCACCAATTTAAATCACTTGGACCTAAATGATAGATAAACAATATAGTATCACCCATTCTTTGATAAGTACCTGAATCTACAATTGGCACTAAACTTACATACCTACGGGTCATGTAAAATTCATTCTGAAACAAACTCAGTGTTTGGAAATATTTTGTCCAACTAACCTTAGTCCTATATACACGCGGTTTCTCCTTAAGCGACGTGCAACTTAGAATAAGACTGAATATGATAATCCAAAATAACCTCATTTATGTGGACTACAAGATTGGACCCCTCTTAAATATATTTCCGCCCAATTTGGAACATTTACAATTATTATATCCTCTAAACGATTGCCATTCCTAGCTTCGTTATAATAATACAATTCCCAATACCCATATTTGTGGGAACCCTCCAAAGATGAAGTAGTTATTTGCCTATGCGACATACCAATATAATCCTTATACACCCACCAGGTTGTAATATTTTCACCTTTGTAGAAACCAAACAATTGACTACGTTTGTGCGCTTCAACTTCATCTTCAAGGTCATAAAAGTAACCTTGCCCATTTTTAAATCCAAGTTTAAATTGTTCAAATAGATATGCGTGTTTTAATTCATGACTGATAGTTTTCAACCTATTCCAAGTTGGATTTAATCTAACTTCAATATGGTTCGTCTGCAAATTGAAACCGACGTCCCCTCCTATGCCTTCCCTTGTCCAATTGGGATCGTTTATAATCTCAATATCGTATACCCAATCGCTTTTCTCTAGAACTTCTAACTCGCAAAGTACTTCTGAAAAACCATTCTGTAATTGTTCTTCAACACGTATCTGTGATTTGTATTTGTTCGCCTTTTTGTCATTACCTGAGTTATAGTTGGGATCTCGACCCTGCCTAGACAAAATTCTCTGGTCCAGTTTATCTTGCAATGAGTTCTGTCGACTAATGGATTGATCTCGATGCTTTATTGTCTCAGATTTATACCAATCTGCTTTCTCTTTTCCCTTACCAAATTTTGCGCCACGCGGATCTCGGAACAAAATAGGGTTACAAGCATTTACACTGTAGTTTGACAAGAATACTTGATCTATTGGATCCAAATTCCACCGTCTCCCTAACCTACAATCATACTTCCAAAACTCCGCAGTGTAATTGTTACCTCTACCGGAGACTTCGTTATCTGTTTCCTGTGTGCCAAACCCCCACCGATACCCCATCCCACCTGCAAATTCCCTGCCCTGCATTTGCATTCCAAAGGGATAGTAGTCAGACAGGCCGGAATGCCGGCTGGTATGGCTGTTGCGGGTGTTGGTGGAAGGCATTGGGTTGAACGAATATACGGAAAAGAGCTGTTTTTTGTGTTGTTAAGCATTTCATTCAGCACGACAGGAAAGTTGTGGCTTTGGCGCATCCGCTAGGTGCTGCTGGGCCGTTTTATCCCGGGTACAGGAAATTTGTGAAGTATCTTCAATAAAGTGTGATTGGCCATCTGCTGAGAACGTTTTAATTCAAGGTCGGTACCATGGCTCCTTGGGCCTGATCAGCTTAGTTCTTGTTGTCTTGGATGTCATACTACTGGATGTACAATGTAAGATGACTATTTAGAATTAGTACAGCTTCCAATCTTATGGTTACTTATCCAAGAAACTGGAAATGGCAAAACACATAAAGTCTAGTTACAATCTAGCTGCATCGAAGGTGTAAATTTGATTTGAAAAGAAATATAGGCAAAATCCTCAAATTCGAAACGATACTTCAGAAATGGTACGAATGTTTTAAATGCATATGTGTAGCTACAACCATCGCAATCCCAAAGTCTCACCGCGTTACGTGGGTATATTATTTCAAATCTACAATGAATGCTGGTGTCATTATGTAAATGAATATTGGCTTGAAAGTATCCACCCATGTATATGTATCTGCCAATCATTGCCTTTTCAGAAATGCATGTATCATTTCCTCTCATCTCTACAAAGTACTTGAAGCCAAGGTTTTCCAAGGCACCATTTTGTATATCTGACCAAGGCATATTAGAAATACTATTAGTTACCAAGATCATTCTAATGTCTTTCTTAATATGACGCTGCGAATATCGACGCGTAAATATGGAACCATAGGGGGTTACCTCTGCACCTACTAGCTGCATCCGCTGAACAAGTAATTGAAAATTATCGTAAGCGCA
>Ga0209985_10001689_pt1 | contig 21075 bp, 19 predicted proteins | sample NOAtaG_FD_187305 | JGI IMG/M metagenome (GOLD analysis project Ga0209985, IMG submission 187305) | Freshwater lake microbial communities from Lake Erie, under a cyanobacterial bloom - NOAA_Erie_Diel6S_1000h metaG (SPAdes) (version 2) | ecosystem: Environmental > Aquatic > Freshwater > Lake ...
ACCAGGAGTTGCCCATGCTGCCCACCCGAACGTCCGATGTCGCCACCGACAGCCCCGAGGCCCTGGCCCGTGCCGTGGCGATGGCGATGGTCATCGACACCGAACTCGACCCCAGCGAGATCGACGCCCTGGACCGGCTCGACGCTTTCGGCCGCCTGGGCCTGGGGCGGGCACGCTTCATGGACGTGGCGCGCGACTTCTGCGTCGGCCTGCGCGAGCGCATCGGCGCCGCCGACCGGATGGTCATGGCTGACGTGTCGCTGATCGACGAATGCCTGGCCGGCGTGCGCGCCCCGGACAAGCGCTTGCTGGTGGCACAACTGGTGGCCGGTGTCATCGCCGCCGACGGCCGGGTCAAGGACATCGAGCGCATGGCCTACGACCACCTGCTGCTGCGCTGGGGCCTGACCCGACGCGATGTCAGCCAGGCCATCCTGGCGGCGGAGTCGCTCCGGCAAAGGCAAGCCGCCTGAAGGCCTGCGCGGGCGCCCGACCGTCAGGTCGGCGCGGCGGCTTCAGGCCACCTTCAACCGGGTGAAGAAGCCGTCGTCCCGCGCCCGCGGCCGGTACTGCGACACGCGGCGGGCGATCTCGGCGATGTGCGCAGGCGTCGTGCCGCAGCAGCCCCCGGCGATGTGCGGCGGAGTCGCTCCGGCAAAGGCAAGCCGCCTGAAGGCCTGCGCGGGCGCCCGACCGTCAGGTCGGCGCGGTGGCTTCAGGCCACCTTCAACCGGGTGAAGAAGCCGTCGTCCCGCGCCCGCGGCCGGTACTGCGACACGCGGCGGGCGATCTCGGCGATGTGCGCAGGCGTCGTGCCGCAGCAGCCCCCGGCGATGTTGAGGAAGCCGCTTTGAGCAAAGCCCTCGATCAGCCCGGCGGTGACCGGCGGCGTTTCGTCGAAGCCGGTCGGCGCCATCGGGTTGGGCAGGCCCGCATTGGGGTAGCAACTGATGAAGGTATCGGCCGCGACCTTGCTCAGCTCCTCGATGTAGGGCCGCATCAGCGCTGCGCCCAGCGCGCAGTTCAGTCCCACCGCCAGCGGCCGGGCGTGGCGCACCGAATGCCAGAACGCGCCGACGGTCTGGCCGCTCAGGATGCGTCCGGAAGCGTCGGTGACGGTGCCGGACACGATCACCGGCAGCCGCTCGCCGGTGTCGTCCATCAACTCGTCGAGGGCAAAGATCGCGGCCTTGGCGTTCAGCGTGTCGAAGATGGTCTCGACGAGGAACAGGTCGCAGCCCCCTTCGAGCAGTCCCTCGGCCTGCTCGCGGTAGGAGGCTCGCAGCTCGTCGAAGCTCACGTTGCGCGCGCCGGGGTCGTTGACATCGGGGCTGATGCTCGCCGTGCGCGGCGTCGGGCCCAGGGCGCCGGCGACAAAGCGCGGGCGGCTGGGGTCGGCCGCGGTCGCGCAATCAGCCTCGGCGCGCGCGATCCGGGCCGCAGCGACGTTCATCTCGCGGGCGATGTGGCCCAGTGCGTAGTCTTCCTGCGCGATCGAGGTCGAGCCGAAGGTGTTGGTCTCGATCAGGTCGGCACCGGCCTCGAGGTACTGGCGGTGGATCTCGGCGATGACGTCGGGCCGGGTCAGCACGAGCAGATCGTTGTTGCCCTTGAGATCCTTGCCGTGGTCGGCGAAGCGTTCTCCCCGGAAGTCGGCTTCCGACAACCGGTAGCCCTGGATCATGGTGCCCATCGCGCCGTCGAGCACGGCAATGCGCTCGTGCAGAATGCCTGGCAAGGCCGCGCCTCGCGTGTAGCGGTGAGCGGTCGCGACGGGACGCATGGGATGGGTCGGGTGGGCGTTGTTGGCTTTCACCGGCATGATTTTAGAGAGCGACCTGTCAGCGCCCGCATGACGGTCGCGAACGGCGACATGAAACACCTCACGCCCCGCGAAACCTGGGACTACCTGCAAGCACGCCCCGAGGCCCTGTTCCTCGATGTGCGCATGGAGATCGAATACCTCTACGTCGGCCATCCGCCGGGCGTGGTGCATGTGCCTTGGTACGAGTACCCGGAAATGCACGCCGACGCGGCGCGCTTCGTGCAGCAGGTGCGGCGCGAGGGCGGCCGTGAAGACCGTCCGGTGGTGCTGCTTTGCCGCAGCGGCAAGCGCACGGTCGAAGCCGGCCTGGCGCTCGAGGCCGCAGGCTTCGGCGAGGTCGTCAACGTGCTCCACGGCTTCGAGGGTGAGCTCGACGAGCACTTCCAGCGCGGACGCCTCAACGGCTGGCGCCACGACGGCCTGCCCTGGGAGCAGCTGTAGGCAGGTCGCCACGGCCACGAGAATCGCCGCCCATGGACTCAGACGACAGCCTGCCGCGCGGCGAGCGTGGCCTGGACAAGATCGACCGCCGCATCCTGCGCGTCCTGCAGGCCGACGGCCGGATCAGCAACCTCAAGCTCGCCGAGGAAGTGCACCTGTCGCCAACGGCAGTGCTCGAGCGCGTGAAGCGGCTCACCCGCGAGGGCTACATCCTCGGCTACGAGGCGCGGCTGAACCCGCAGAAGCTCGGCCAGGGCCTGCTGGTCTTCGTCGAGATCCTGCTCGACCGGACCGTGCACGACGTGATGGACACCTTCAAGGCCGCGGTCCAGGTGCGCCCGGAGATCCTGGAGGCGCACCTCGTGGCCGGCGGATTCGATTACCTGCTCAAGACCCGTGTCGCCGACATGGCGGCCTATCGGGAGTTCATCGGCAGCGTCATCTGGACCTTGCCCGGCGTGCGAGAGACCCGAACCTATGCGGTGATGGAAGAGGTCAAGAATACGGCGCTGCTGCCGGTGTAGGTCCGCGCCTCTCAAACATGAAATTCCAACACGGCATGTTCGAATTTCATGGATACTGCTGGCATGTTCGAACGTGCCGCCCTTCTCGCCGAGGTCGCCCAGGCGCTGCGCCGCTCCCGCGCCGTGGTGCTGGCCGGCCCGCGCCAGGCGGGAAAAACGACGCTGGCCCGGCGCTTCCTCGGCCCCGACTCCCCGCGCTACTTCGATCTCGAAAACCCGCTCGACGCGCAGCGCCTGGCCGAGCCTATGGCCACGCTCGGGCCGCTCGATGGCCTGGTCGTGATCGACGAGGTGCAGCGCCGTCCGGAGCTGTTCCCGGCGCTGCGTGTGCTGATGGATCGGCCCGGGCGCACCGACCAGTCCGGGCAGTACCTGCTGCTGGGCAGCGCATCGCCGGCGCTGCTGCGCCAGGCCGGCGAGTCGCTACTCGGCCGCGTCGAGACGATTGAAGTCTCGGGCTTGGACATCTCCGAAGTGATGGAGGCCGCACCCTGGGACAACGCCGCCGCCGAGCGGCTGTGGCAACGCGGCGGCTTTCCACGCTCGTTCCTGGCCGCCAGCGATGCCGACAGCCTGGCTTGGCGCCGGCAGGCAATTGCCAGCCACGTCGAACTCGATCTGCCGCAGTTCGGCATCGGCGTCGCCGCTCCGGCCATGTTGCGCTTCTGGCGCATGCTGGCGCACAGCCACGGGCAGATCTGGTCGGCGGCGGACCCGGCGCGCTCGCTCGGCATCTCCGAGCCCACAGTACGGCGCCACTTGGACACGCTGACTCAGACGCTGATGGTCCGCCAGCTCCAGCCCTGGCACGCCAACCTGGCCAAGCGGCAGGTCAAAGCGCCCAAGATCTACATCCGCGACAGCGGCCTCCTGCATGCACTGCTGGACATCGCCGACTTCGAGCAACTGCTCGTGCATCCGCGCAGCGGCGCCAGCTGGGAAGGCTTTGCACTGGAGCAGGTGCTGCGTGTCGCCCAGCCGCAGCAGGCGTACTTCTGGGCCACGCACCAAGGCGCCGAACTCGATCTGCTGCTGATCGACGGCGAACGCCGCATCGGCGTCGAGTTCAAGCGCGCCGATGCACCCACGGTCACACGCTCGATGCACATCGCAGCCGAGGACTTGAAGCTCGACGCGCTGTATGTCGTCTACCCCGGCGAGAGGCGGCTCGTGTTGGCCTCGGGCGTGGAAGCGGTGCCGCTGTGGGCACTGTTGCCAGCATGACGCAAACCCCGCGTTCTGGGGGTGTACCCATTGACACGGTGTTGCTGGTGCCCAGGGCCTGCAACTTCAGCCGCCCAGAAACGAGAAACCCCTCCGCGCCAGTCCCGTTGCCGGGGTGGGGGAGGGGCTGGCGGCGATGCCGCCTGTGGGGCTCCGGAGGTAGGCGGTCCGGGGCTCCTGACGCGCAGGGACTGCGCCATCGGGGATGCGCATCGGTTGGGATGCGCGAGGCCAGTGTCTGCCTCGGCTCGCTTGCCGGCAACAGGTTTTTGACTATCGGATCGGGACGATCGGTGGTGTGCCGCCCGGCCCTGAAGCCTTGACAGCGGCGGCGCCGGGGTGCAATGCCGCGACCCAGGACTCCACCCGCTGCTGCACCGCCGGGTCCATCGTGATCGCCCGGCCCCATTCGCGCGTCGTTTCACCGGGCCACTTGTGGGTGGCGTCCAGCCCCATCTTGCCGCCCAGGCCGCTGACCGGCGACGCGAAGTCCAGGTAGTCGATCGGCGTCGAGTCGACCAGCGTGGTGTCGCGCACCGGGTCCATGCGGGTCGTCATCGCCCAGATCACTTCGGGCCAGGATCGGATGTCGATGTCGTCGTCGACGACCACGATGAACTTGGTGTACATGAACTGGCGCAGAAAGCTCCACAGGCCGAACATCACCCGCTTGGCATGCCCCGGGTAGGCCTTCTTGATCGAGATGACCGCCAGGCGGTAGCTGCAGCCCTCGGGCGGCAGGTAGAAGTCCGCGATCTCGGGAAACTGCTTCTGCAGGATCGGCACGAAGACCTCGTTCAGCGCCACGCCCAGCACCGCCGGCTCGTCGGGCGGCTTGCCGGTGTAGGTGGAGTGATAGATCGCGTCGCGGCGGCGCGTCAGCCGCTCGATGCGGAACACCGGGAACCAGTCCTGCTCGTTGTAGTAACCCGTGTGGTCGCCGAATGGGCCTTCCAGGGCATGCAGGTAGCCGCCGATTTCCTTGACCGGGACACCGGCTTCGGACTTGCCGCTGTAGCCGCTGGCGGCGGGCGGGATGTGGCCCTCGAGCACGATCTCGGCGCTGGCCGGCACCTGCAGTGCGAGCGAGCCCTCGCCGACCTGGGTGTCCACCAGTTCGGTCCGGCTGCCACGCAGCAGGCCCGCAAACTGGTATTCCGACAGCGTATCGGGCACCGGCGTCACCGCGCCGAGGATGGTCGCCGGGTCGGCGCCCAGGGCCACGACGATCGGGAACGGCCGCCCCGGGTGGGCCCGCGCGAACTCGCGGAAGTCCAGCGCGCCACCGCGATGCGCCAGCCAGCGCATGATCACCTCGCGCCGGCCGATCTTCTGCTGCCGGTAGATGCCCAGGTTCTGCCGGGTGCGCGGCTGGGCCACGCTTTGCGGGCCGCGCGTGACCACCAGTCCCCACGTGATCAAAGGCCCGGCGTCGCCCGGCCAGCAGGTCTGGATCGGCAGCGTGTCCAGATCGACCGCATCGCCTTCAAGCACCACCTCCTGGCAAGGCGCGCTGCGCTTGAGGTCGGGCTTCATGTCCCAGACCGCCTTCACCATTGAAAACAACTTTCCGGCGTCCTTCAAACCCTTGGGTGGCTCGGGCTCTTTCAACGCCGCCAGCAGCCGGCCAACGTCGCGCAGCTCGTCGCTGGACTGCGCGCCCATGCCCAACGCCACCCGTCGCGGGGTGCCGAAGAGATTGATCAGGGCGGGCATGGAGTAGCCGCTCACTTGCTCGCAAAGCACCGCTGGGCCGCCAGAACGAAGCAGACGATCGCCCAATGCCGTCATCTCCAGATGCGGCGAGATCGGGCTCGGCAGGCGTCGGCACTCGCCTTGGGCCTCCAGTTGGGTGATGAAGTCGCGCAGGTCTTTGTATTTCATATTGCGGAAAGTTTTGGGCCGTTGTTTCGAGGCCCGTCCTTGACCCGGGCCGAAGCGCCTTGCTAGGATCCGCCCCGAATCGCTTTCACAGGGTTAACCCCAGGCCACACCGCTGCCCGTGCGCAGCGACTCCGGCCGCCCTGGTTGTCCGAGGCACCGCATCCCCATCGGGGGTTCGTTTTTTCTGCGGTGTGCTGTTTGTAATCCATCACGAGTGCCCGTCCGGGCGCCGGCCTGTTTCTCGGGCTCGGCTCCCTGGCCATCGGGCACCTCAGGAGAGAGGTACCCCATGACTTCACCGGTCCCCATGCTGCGCGATGTCGCGCAACGTGCTGTCCGAGTGGGACGCATCGGCAGCGAATCTGCGGGCGTGTTCATGCGCGACGTCGGCCGCGGCCTGCTTGAGATCGGCCACAACTCGCTGGCCGTTGTGGGCCTGATCGCGATCACGGCAGCAGTGTTCACGTTCGGCCGCGCCGACATCCGGGCCCAGGTCGAGACCACCGCGCTGGGCTGGCTGCAAGAGCGCCATGAGCAGCGCGAGTTGGCCTCGGGCAATCTGCTGGTCGCGGTCGGCGACACCGATGCCGTCGCTCGAGCCACCGCCGCCCATCTGCACGAGTTGACCCGCCCTCAGGCTGCGGTCGCGCAGTGGATCGCACGCCGCTACAAGGTTGCACCGGAGCCGGTCAGCGCCCTGGTTCAGGAAGCCTGGGCCATCGGCCAGCGCGCAGGACTCGACCCGACCCTGATCCTGGCCATCATGGCCGTCGAGTCGAGCTTCAACCCGTTCGCCCAGAGCCCCGTGGGCGCCCAGGGCCTGATGCAGGTCATGACGCGGGTGCACGACGACAAGTACGACGCCTTCGGCGGCACGCACGCAGCCTTCGACCCGATCACGAACCTGCGCGTTGGCGTGCAGGTGCTGAAGGAATGCATCCGGCGTGCCGGCAGCGTGCAAGACGGGCTGCGCCACTACGTCGGCGCCGCACTGCTTGAACACGACGGCGGCTATGCCTCGCGGGTGCTGGTCGAGCAAGCCCACCTGAAGGCCGTGGCCACCGGAAAGGCCGTCCCGGTCAACGCCAGCAACACGCCGGCCGCATCGCCGGCCAGGGCCGAGCCGGTGGAGTCGGCCGTCCCGGCGGTCCGCGACGCCGCGGGTACGCCGGCCGCGCCGGCAGCCGCCGGCCCGGAGCAGGTCGCCCTGCTGCGCTGAAGCCCAGCCCCGCCGGCCGCTACACTGCCGGTCAACGCGCAACTGGCGATAGGGCGGCCGCCATTGAGGCTCGGCCCGAGGTGGAACCCCAAACCACCGGGAAGCGCGCCGCGCCGGCAGGCCCATCGGGCTCGCGCCGGCGGATCAGCCGTTCGCCTGGGCAGCCCTCGACCTCGTCGTTCGAAGGCCCTTCATTCCTGTGAAGAGGACTGCCACACCATGACCACGACCGTTTCCCGTCCGGAATCCGCAAGCGCCGCGTTTGCCGCTTCGCAACTCGCCGCGGCCGACCCGCAAGTCTGGGCCGCCATCGCCGCCGAGAACCAGCGCCAGGAAGAACACATCGAGCTGATCGCGAGCGAAAACTTCGCGTCGCCCGCGGTCATGGCCGCGCAGGGCACCCAGCTCACCAACAAGTACGCCGAGGGCTATCCGGGCCGCCGCTACTACGGCGGCTGCGAGCACGTCGATGTCGTGGAGACACTGGCCATCGAGCGGCTCAAGCAGCTCTTCGGCGCCCGCCATGCCAACGTGCAGGCCAATTCCGGCTCGCAGGCCAACCAGGCGGTCTTCTTCGGCCTGCTGCAGCCCGGCGACACGATCATGGGCATGAGCCTGGCCGAAGGCGGGCACCTGACCCACGGCATGGCGCTCAACATGAGCGGCAAGTGGTTCAAGGTCGTCAGCTACGGGCTGGACGCCAACGAGGCCATCGACTACGACGCGATGGAGCGCCTGGCGCACGAGCACCGGCCCAAGCTCATCATCGCCGGGGCCAGTGCCTACAGCCTGCACATCGACTTCGCACGCTTTGCCAAGGTCGCCGCCGACATTGGCGCGATCTTCATGGTCGACATGGCGCACTACGCCGGCTTGATCGCCGCCGGCGTGTACCCCAACCCGGTCCCGCACGCGCACGTGGTCACCAGCACCACGCACAAGAGCCTGCGCGGACCGCGTGGCGGCATCGTGCTGTGCAACGACGACGACATCGCCAAGAAGATCAACAGCGCGATCTTCCCCGGCATCCAGGGCGGGCCGCTGATGCACGTGATCGCGGCCAAGGCGGTGGCCTTTGGCGAGGCGCTGCAGCCCTCGTTCAAGACCTACCAGCAGCAGGTCGTGACCAACGCCCGGGTGCTGGCCGAGACGCTGATCGAGCGTGGCCTGCGCATCGTCAGCGGCGGCACGCAAAGCCACGTCATGCTGGTCGACCTGCGGCCCAAGGGTCTGACCGGCAAGGAAGCCGAGGCGGTGCTGGGCCTGGCCCACATCACCTGCAACAAGAACGGCATCCCGAACGACCCGCAGAAGCCGATGGTCACCAGCGGCATCCGGCTCGGCTCGCCCGCGATGACGACCCGCGGATTCCGCGACGAGCAGGCCCGGGCCACCGGCCACCTGATCGCCGACGTTCTGGACAAGCCCGGCGACGAGGCCGTGCTCGCCGACGTGCGCGCCCGGGTTGCGGTCCTGACACGAGAGTTCCCGGTCTACCGCTGATTCCGCACCCGTCATGCGCTGCCCCTACTGCGGACACGCCGAAACCCAGGTCGTCGAGACCCGGGACTCCGACGAGGGCGATGTCACGCGGCGGCGGCGGCGCTGCCTGAGCTGCGAGAAGCGGTTCACGACCTACGAGCGGGCCGAGATCGCGATGCCCGCGGTCGTGAAGAAGCAGGGCGCCCGGGTCGAGTTCGACCCTGAAAAGCTGCGGGCGTCGATGTCGCTGGCGCTGCGCAAGCGCTCGGTCAGCATCGAACTGGTCGATGCGGCGATCGAGCGCATCCAGGAAAAGCTGCGCGGCAGCGGCGCCCGCGAGATCGCCAGCGCCCGGCTCGGCGAGTACGTGATGCGCGAGCTGAAAAAGATCGACAAGGTCGCCTACGTGCGCTTCGCGTCGGTCTACCGCCAGTTCGAGGACGTCGACGAGTTCCGGCAGCTGATCAAGGAGATCTGACGGCGGCTCACCCGGGCGGGGGGGGCGTGTCCCCCATCACCCCCACCGACTTCGGGGCCCCCGCCAAACCCGCCGCCGGGGCATGGCGGCGCCTGCGAGCGGTTCCTAGAGTGCATGTCAGTGCCACGGTTCGTGGCGCATGCACCGCAGGAGAGTCGCCATGCCCCGCCGCCAGAACCCTCAACCCGCACCCGCAGCCCGCCAACGCGGCCTGACCCTGGTCGAGATGCTGGCCGCCCTGGCCGTGCTGCTGGTGATCCTCGGCAGCGCGGTCCCGTCGTTCAGGGCTGCATTCGAACGGCGCGAGCTCGAAGCGGCGACCGCACAACTGTCGGTGGACCTGCGACTCGCCCGCAGCCTGGCCACCAGCCTCGGCCGGGACGTCCGGGTGTCGTTTGCACACGACCCCGCCAGCGGCAGCTGCTACGTCATCCACACCGGCGGCGCCGGCCGCGCAACTGTCGGTGGACCTGCGACTCGCCCGCAGCCTGGCCACCAGCCTCGGCCGGGACGTCCGGGTGTCGTTTGCACACGACCCCGCCAGCGGCAGCTGCTACGTCATCCACACCGGCGGCGCCGGCCAGTGCCGCTGTTCGCCGAACGCAGGCGAAGCCGCGACGGCCTGCCGCGACGGCGCCGTGGCCCACCGTGTGGCGCAGTTCGGCAGCGACAGCCGCGTGCGCCTGATCGCCAATGTGCGCTCGATGTTGATCGACGACGACCTGGGCACCGTCACGCCCACCGGCACGCTGCGCTGGCAGACCGCCGGCAGCGGCGGGCTGAACCAGGTCGTCAACCTGCATGGCCGGGTGCGCGTCTGCTCACCCCAGGGCCAGGTTCCCGGCTACCGGGCCTGCTGAACCGCGCGCGCCGTACGCTCGCCAAAGACCGCCGTGCCGACACGGACCAGGGTCGCGCCCTCGGCGATCGCGGCCTCCAGGTCCGCGCTCATGCCCATCGACAAGGTGTCCAGCGCCAGACCGTGCGCACGCAACGCGTCGTAGAGCTCGCGCAGAGCCCGGTGCGGCGCACGCTGGGCAGCCGGCCCGGCCGCAGCGGGCACGGGCTCGGGGATGCTCATCAAGCCGCGCAGGCGCAGCCGCTCGCCGGGCAGGTCGGCCACGGCCCGGGCCAGGGCGAGGGCCTCGCCGGGCGCAACACCGCTCTTGCTGGACCCGCCGTCGACGTTGACCTGCAAGCAGATGTTCAAGGGCGGCAGCCAGGCCGGCCGCTGCTCGGCCAGGCGCTGGGCGATCTTCAGCCGGTCGACGCTGTGCACCCAGTCGAAGGCCTCGGCCACCGGGCGCGTCTTGTTGCTCTGCAAAGGCCCGATCAGGTGCCACACGAGCTGCGGCCGCAACTCGGCCAGGGCCTCGATCTTGGCCAGCGCCTCCTGGACGTAGTTCTCGCCGAAGGCGTGCTGCCCGGCGGCCAGGGCCTCACGCACCGCCGTGGCCGGCTGCGTCTTGCTGACGGCGAGCAGGGTCTCGGCATCAGGCTCGCCGCGGCCAGCGGCCGAATAAGCACGGTGAATCCGTTGCCGCGTCGTTTGCAGGCGCGAGGCGATGCTCTCCATAATGCCCCGAGCTTAGCGACCCGCATGGCGCCCGCAGCGCCGAATGGCATGGACATCACCCAACTGCTGGCCTTCTCGGTCAAGAACAAGGCTTCGGACCTGCACCTCTCGGCCGGCTTGCCGCCGATGATCCGGGTCCACGGCGACGTGCGTCGCATCAACGTCGAGGCGCTGGACCACAAGACGGTCCACGACATGGTGTACGACATCATGAACGACTCGCAGCGCAAGCACTACGAAGACACGCTGGAGTGCGACTTCTCGTTCGAGATCCAGGGCCTGGCGCGATTCCGCGTCAATGCCTTCAACCAGAACCGCGGCGCCGGCGCGGTGTTCCGCACGATCCCGAGCAAGATCCTGACGCTCGAGCAACTCGGCACGCCGCGGATCTTTGCGGAGCTGGCGCTCAGACCGCGCGGCATGGTGCTCGTCACCGGCCCCACCGGCAGCGGCAAGAGCACGACGCTCGCCGCGATGGTCAACCACCTGAACGAAAACGAATACGGGCACGTTCTGACGGTCGAAGACCCGATCGAGTTCGTGCACGAGAGCAAGAAGTGCCTGGTCAACCAGCGCGAGGTCGGGCCGCACACGCTGAGCTTCAACAACGCGCTGCGCTCGGCGCTGCGCGAGGACCCCGATGCCATCCTCGTCGGCGAGTTGCGTGACCTGGAAACGATCCGCCTGGCGCTGACCGCGGCCGAAACCGGCCACCTGGTGTTCGGCACCCTGCACACCTCGTCGGCGGCCAAGACCATCGACCGCGTCGTCGATGTCTTCCCGGCCGCCGAGAAGGAAATGGTGCGCGCGATGCTGTCGGAGTCGCTCGTGGCGGTGATCTCGCAGACGCTGTGCAAGCTCAAGGACGGCTCGGGCCGAGTCGCCGCACACGAGATCATGCTCGGCACCAGCGCGATCAAGAACCTGATCCGCGAGAACAAGATCGCCCAGATGTACAGCTCGATCCAGACCGGCCAGAGTCTGGGCATGCAGACGCTGGACCAGAATCTGGCCGACCTCGTGCGGCGCAACCTCATCGGCCCCGCCGAAGCGCGCAGCAAGGCCAAGATCCCGGAAAACTTCCCCGGCTAGGACCCCCATCATGGAACGCGACCAGGCCTCCAAATTCGTCAGCGACCTGCTGCGCCTGATGGTCAGCCGCAACGGCTCCGACCTCTTCCTCACGGCCGACTTTCCGCCCGCCGTCAAGGTCGACGGCAAGGTCACCAAGGTCAGCCCACAGCCCTTGAGCGGTATGCACACCATGGCGCTGGCGCGCGCGGTGATGAACGACAAGCAGGCCGCCGAGTTCGAGCGCACCAAGGAGTGCAACTTCGCGATCTCGCCATCCGGCATCGGGCGCTTCCGTGTCAACGCCTTCATCCAGCAGGGCCATGTCGGCCTGGTGATGCGGACGATCCCGCAGCAGTTGCCCACGATCGACGGCCTGAACCTGCCCAAGGTGCTGAAGGAGGTCGCGATGACCAAGCGCGGCCTGACCATATTCGTCGGCGCCACGGGCTCGGGCAAGAGCACCTCGCTCGCGGCGATCGTCGACCACCGGAACGAAAACTCCTTCGGCCACATCATCACGATCGAGGACCCGGTCGAGTTCGTGCATCCGCACAAGAACTGCATCGTCACCCAGCGCGAGGTCGGCATCGACACCGACGGCTGGGAGCAGGCACTGAAGAACACGCTGCGCCAGGCCCCGGACGTGATCCTGATGGGCGAGATCCGCGACCGCGAGACCATGGAGCATGCGGTGGCCTTCGCCGAGACTGGCCACCTGTGCCTGGCAACACTGCACGCCAACAGCGCCAACCAGGCGCTGGACCGGATCATCAACTTCTTCCCCGAAGAGCGGCGCCAGCAGCTGCTGATGGACCTGTCGCTGAACCTCAAGGCCCTGATCAGCCAGCGCCTGATGCCCAAGGAGCAGGGGCGCGGGCGCGTCGCCGCGGTCGAGATCCTGCTCAACACGCCGCTGATCGGCGACCTGATCTTCAAGGGCGAGATCGCCCAGATGAAGGACCTGATGAAGCGCAGCCGCGAGCTCGGCATGCAGACCTTCGACCAGAGCCTGTTCGACCTCTACGAAACCGGCCAGATCAGCTACGAGGACGCGCTGCGCAACGCCGATTCGGTCAACGACCTGCGCTTGACCATCAAGCTGCAGAGCCAGCGCGCGCGCAGCTCGGACCTTGCTGCCGGCACCGAGCACATGAAGATGGTCTGAGCGGAGGAGCCTGCGCGCGGAGGGCGTACGCTTTAAGATGGTCGGTTCGCCCCGGCCGCCATGCTCAAGACTCCAGAACCAGACCGTTCCCAGCTGCGCATCCGCGGCGCACGCACCCACAACCTGAAGAACATCGACCTCGACATCCCCAAGGATGCGCTGGTCGTGATCACCGGCTTGTCGGGCTCGGGCAAGTCCAGCCTGGCGTTCGATACGCTCTATGCCGAAGGCCAGCGCCGCTACGTCGAGAGCCTGTCGGCCTATGCACGTCAGTTCCTGCAGCTGATGGACAAGCCCGATGTCGACGTGATCGAAGGCCTGTCGCCGGCGATCAGCATCGAGCAGAAGGCGACCAGCCACAACCCGCGCTCCACCGTCGGCACGATCACCGAGATCCACGACTACCTGCGCCTGCTCTACGCCCGTGCCGGCACACCGTTCTGCCCCGATCACGCGCTGCCGCTGGCGGCGCAGAGCGTGGCGCAGATGGTCGACGCCGTGCTGGCGCTTCCAGCAGGCACGAAGCTGGCGATCCTGGCGCCCGTGGTGCGCGAAAGGAAGGGCGAGTTCGTCGAACTGTTCGACGACATGCGGGCGCGTGGTTACGTGCGCTTTCGTGTCGGCAGCAACGGCACCCCAGGCCGGATGTTCGAGGCCGACGCGCTGCCGAAACTCAAGAAGAACGAGAAGCACGACATCGATGTGGTCGTCGACCGGGTGAAGGTCGCACCCGAGATCAAGCAACGGCTGGCCGAGAGCTTCGAGGCGGCGCTGCGCATCGCCGAGGGACGCGCGATCGCCATGGAGCTCGACGGCGAGCCGGCGCGCGAGCATCTTTTCTCGTCGAAGTTCGGCTGCCCGGTGTGCAGCTACTCGCTGCCCGAGCTCGAGCCGCGCCTGTTCAGCTTCAACTCGCCGATGGGCGCCTGTCCCAGCTGCGACGGCCTGGGCGTCGTGACCGTGTTCGACCCGGATCGGGTGGTCGGCTTCCCCTCGCTGAGCATGGCCTCCGGTGCCGTCAAGGGCTGGGACCGGCGCAACGCCTACACCTTCTCGCTGCTCGAAAGCGTCGCCCGCCACGCCGGCTTCGACATCGAGCAGCCCTGGGAGCGGTTGCCCGCCAGCGCGCAGAAGCTGCTGCTGTACGGATCGGGCACCGAGGACATCGAGTTCGTCTATGCCGCCGAGGGTGCGCGCGGCAGAACGCGTGTCGTCAAGCGCCACCACCCCTTCGAAGGGATCATCCCGAACTTCGAACGCAGGCTGCGCGAGACCGATTCGATGGCGGTGCGCGAGGATCTGTCGCGCTACCAGGTGGCGCGGCCCTGTCCGGCCTGCAACGGCACGCGGCTCAAGCGCGAGGCGCGGCATGTGTTCCTGCAGCATGCAAACGCCGATCCGGCACAGCCCGGGCGCCCGATCTACGAGCTCGAGCACGCGACGCTGGCCGACAACCTGAGCTACTTCCAGACGCTCGAACTGAGCGGCAACAAGGCCGAGATCGCGTCCAAGATCGTGCGCGAGATCGGCTCGCGACTGCGCTTCCTCAATGACGTCGGCCTGACCTACCTGAGCCTGGACCGCGGTGCCGACACGCTGTCGGGCGGCGAGGCCCAGCGCATCCGCCTTGCGAGCCAGATCGGCAGCGGCCTGTCGGGCGTGATGTACGTGCTCGACGAGCCCAGCATCGGGCTGCACCAGCGCGACAACGAACGACTGATCGGCACGCTGCGCCACCTGCGCTCGCTCGGCAACAGCGTGCTCGTCGTCGAACACGACGAGGACATGATCCGCGCCGCCGACCACGTCGTCGACATGGGTCCGGGTGCGGGCGTGCACGGCGGCCGGGTGGTGGCGCAAGGCAGTCCGGCCGACGTGGCCGCTGACCCGGAGTCGCTGACCGGCCGCTACCTGTCGCGCGCGCTCGGCATCGCGATCCCCAGGCGGCGGCGGGCCGCCGCCGCCGATGCCGGCCACGACTTCGCGGCGCCGCGTTGGCTGCGCATCGTCGGCGCGCGCGGCAACAACCTGCAGGACACCACGGTCGATATTCCGGTCGGGCTGATCACCTGCGTCACCGGCGTTTCCGGCTCGGGCAAGAGCACGCTGATCAACGACACGCTCTACGCCGCGGTGGCCAAGAAGCTGTACCAGAGCCATGCCGAGCCGGCGCCGCACGTGCGCATCGAGGGCCTGGAAGCCTTCGACAAGGTCATCAACGTCGACCAGAGCCCGATCGGCCGCACGCCACGCAGCAACCCGGCCACCTACACCGGCCTGTTCACGCCGATCCGCGAGCTGTTCGCCGAGGTGCCGATGGCACGCGAGCGCGGCTACGGCTCGGGACGCTTCAGCTTCAACGTCGCGGCGGCCTCGGGAGGCGGGCGCTGCGAGGCTTGCGAGGGCGACGGCGTGATCAAGGTGGAGATGCACTTCCTGCCCGACGTCTACGTGCCCTGCGACACCTGCCACGGCCAGCGCTACAACCGCGAGACGCTCGAGGTGCTCTACAAGGGTCTCAACATCGCCCAGGTGCTGGCGCTGACGGTCGAGGACGCGCACACCTTCTTCGCTGCCGTGCCGTCGATCGCCCGCAAGCTGCGCACCTTGCTGGACGTCGGCCTGGGCTACATCACGCTCGGCCAGAGCGCGACCACGCTGTCGGGCGGCGAGGCGCAGCGCGTCAAGCTCGCGCTCGAACTGAGCAAGCGCGACACCGGCCGCACGCTGTACATCCTGGACGAGCCGACGACGGGACTGCACTTCCACGACACGGCGCAGCTGCTCAAGGTCCTGCAGGCCTTGTGCGACGCCGGCAACACCATCGTCGTGATCGAGCACAACCTCGACGTCATCAAAACCGCCGACTGGCTGCTCGACATGGGCCCCGAAGGCGGCGCCGGCGGCGGCCGGCTCGTCGCCGCCGGCACGCCCGAGCAGGTGGCGGCTTGCGAGGCCAGCCACACGGGACGATTCCTGAAGCCGCTGCTGAACAGCGAGGAGACCCTGGCATGAGCGCGACCATCGACTACTTCTTCGCCCCACAGTCCCCCTGGGTCTACCTGGGCCACCGCCGCTTCGTCGACCTGGCACGACGCGCCGGCGCCGCGGTGCGTGTGCGGCCGATGGACCTGGGGGCCAAGGTGTTTCCGGTCTCGGGCGGGCTGCCGCTGCCGCAGCGCGCGCCGCAGCGCCAGGCGTATCGGCTGGTCGAGCTGGATCGATTCAGGCGCTTCCTCGGCCTGCCGATGAACGTGAAGCCGAGGTTCTTCCCGGTTGCCGCCGACCCGGCAGCGCGCCTGATCGTCGCCACCGACCGGGAGCAGGGCAGCGCCGCCGCACTCGAACTGACCGGCCGCATCCTCACCGCCTGCTGGGCCGAGGAGCGCGACATCGCCAGCGCCGAGACGCTGTCTGCGCTGCTTGCCGAGTCGGGGCTTGAGGCCTCGCTGCTCGCCGCGAGCACCACACCCGAGGTGCAGGCCACCTACGACGCGCACACGCAAGCGGCGATCGAGGCCGGTGTCTTCGGCGCGCCGAGCTACGTCGTCGACGGCGAGATCTTCTGGGGCCAGGACCGGCTGGACTTCGTCGCCCGACGGCTGCTCCAGGGCTGAGGCTTCGGCGCCAAGGCCTGCACAGGCGACCCAAAGCACCAGAAAGGCACAAGGGGCCCCGCGGGGCCCCTTGTCGTGTCTGCAGGCGATCAGCCCGGCATCACTTCAGATGCTTGCTGATCTTCTTGGTCATCTCGAACATCGAGACCTGCGCCGCCTCGACCACGGCCTTGAGCTTGGCGTCGGCGTTGATCATGGTCTTCTTCATCTTGTCCTGGAGGTTGTTCTTCTTGATGTACTCCCAGACCTTCTTGGTGACCTCGGTGCGCGGCAGCGGCTTGTCGCCGATGATCGCGGCGAGCGCGGCGCTCGGGGTCATGGCCTTCATGAAGGCGGCGCTCGGGGTGCGCTTCTTGGCCGGTGCGGCCTTCTTCGCGGGGGCGGCGGCCTTCTTGGCCGGTGCCGCCGCAGCCTTCTTGGCCGGGGCCGCCTTCTTGGCCGGTGCGGCCTTCTTCGCGGGGGCCGCCTTCTTCGCCGGTGCCGCAGCCTTCTTGGCCGGGGCCTTCTTTGCAGTTGCCATGTGATCTTGCTCCGTTTGGTGGAATGGTCGGATGCCTTCGGCCACCTTGGACACCGTCGCCGATGCGCCGCGGGTCGTGGGCTTCGGTGTGCGCAGCCGGCTTGCGCCGGATCGCCCACCGCCCTTGTTGTTCCCAGTGGTCGGGCAGCGCCAATGGTATCGCCGCTTTCTCCTCGGTGAGAAGCGGTTTTCCCAGGGAAATCGGGGTTCCGGCAACGCTATGCTTGCGACATGAAGCTCATCGTCCGTTGGTTGCTGCTTGCCGCAGCCCTGCTCCTGGTGGCTCACCTGTACCCGGGCGTGCAGGTGGCGAGCTTCACCTCGGCCCTGATTGCGGCCTTTGTGCTCGGTCTGCTGAACACGCTGGTGCGTCCGCTGCTGGTGCTTCTGACCCTGCCCGTGACACTGGTGACGCTGGGGCTTTTCCTCTTCGTCATCAACGCGCTGATGTTCTGGGCCGCGGCCTCGTTGCTGCCGGGCCTGAACGTCAACGGCTTTGTCGCCGCGTTGGTCGGCTCGCTGCTCTACAGCCTGTGCGGCATGGTCATCGACGTGGCCACCGAGCGGCTGTTCAGCCGCTCGGATTCCTAGGTCTAGCGGCTGTTCAGCCGCTCGGAATCCTGACGGGCCTTCAGCCGCCCGTGGGCTCGCCGGGCGGCGTCGGGGCAGGCGCCGGCCGTTGGGGAGCGTCGGCTTCGGGTGGGCTCGGGTCAGGCCGCGACGGATCGTTGCGCGGCGCACCGCGACCCCCCCGCATGTCCAGCGCAATCTGGCGCCGCTGCTCCTGGATCGCACGCAAGCGGGCGTCGATCACCGAGGCTTCGATGAAGTCGAAGGACTCGCCACCGCCCCCGCGAACCCTGGCCTGAGCGGCGCGAAGCCGGTCCACCGCACCGGTCAGGTCGCCGAGCGCATAACGAGCCTCGGCGGACGCCCGCAGCGCACGCAGCGGTTGACCGAGCGCCACATTGCCGTCGGCCAGGAGTTGCCAGGCCGCAGCGTCGGCCCGGTGGTCGACGACCCAGGTCAGGATCGCATCGTGGTGGCGGCGAAGCTCGGCCACCTCGGTAGGGCCGGGTTGCTGGCGCCAGGCGGCAAGCGCCGCGCGCGAGCGCAACAGCAGCAGGCTGCGTGGCATGCCGTCGCCGGGTCTGAGCATGGCCATCCGGTCCAGCGCCTCACGCGGGCCGCGGCTGCCGCCCTGGGCCAGCAGCGCTTCGGCCTGCAGCAGCACCAGCGTCTGTTCGGCCGCAGGCTCGCGTTGCGGTGCCGACTGCGCCAGGCGCAGTGCCTCGCCGAGTTCACGCAGCGCCAGCGGCAGATCGCCGAGCGTCTGCGCGGCCATGCCGGCCATCGCCGCCGCCTGCACCCGGTCGGTCCATACCGGGGACGAGGTGCCTCCGAGCAGGCGCCGCAGGTTGGCCGGGTTCGGGTCCATCAGCACCCGCGACCGCGCGGCCATGATGGCGTGCAGCATCGGCGGCCCGAGGCGCCCGCTGCCGGCCACGAGGGTGCGGTTGCGCGCCTCGGCAATGCGGTCGGTCGTCAGCGGGTGGGTCCGCAGATAGGCGAAGCCGCCGCTGTCGTTGAGCCGGCTGGCCTGGTCCAGGCGCTCGAACATGCTGGCCTGGCCGCCGATCGCGAAGCCCGCGCCTTGCAGCACGCCGAAGCCGACACGGTCGGCCTCGCGCTCGAAGTCGCGCGTGTAGTTGATCTGTGCCTGTGCCGCAGCACCCTGGCCGCCCATGATGGCGGCATTGGCCGCGTCGATGTTGCCGCCGCGCGAAGCCAGCACCAGGCCGAGGATGGTCGCGATCGCCGCCAGCGTCGAGGCGCGCGAGTTCGGCGCGATGCTGCGCGCGATGTGTCGCTGCGTGACATGCGCCAGCTCGTGCGCAAGCACCGACGCGAGCTCGTCGCGCGACTGCGTGATCGCGATCAGGCCGAGATTGATGCCGACATAGCCCCCCGGCAGCGCAAACGCGTTCACCGCGCGGTCGAGCACGAGAAAGGCCTCCCAGGCCAACGCGGTCTCGAGCTCGGGTCCGATGTGGCCCTGGTCGCGCGCCGCAGCCAGCAACGGGCGCCAGAGGGAATCGAGGTAGTCCTGGAGCAGCGGATCGTCCAGGAACTGCGGGTCGCGCCGGCCCTCGCGCATGAAGGCGTCGCCGATCCTGCGCTCGTCGGCGATGCCGAGGTCGGTCTCGGAGGTCTCGCCCAGCGACGGCAGGCGAACCTGGGCCCAGGCCGGCGGCAGCGGCGCCACCAAGGTCAGCACAGCGGCCAGTGCGGCAGCCGTGCGGCGGGGCCAGGCGGGAGCCTGTGTGGAGATGGGGGCTGGGGTCAAGGCGGCGAATCCGATGCGCTGAAGGCCCGGACCGTGAGTGTGGAGGTGACGTCGGACAATGATCGCACCCAGAGGTTTCCGAACATTGCTGCGCCGCGGCTTGGTGTTTGCCATGACGACCCCCGAATCCAACCCCTCCACCCCATCCGGCTCCCTGACCCACTTCGACCCTGCCGGCCAGGCGCACATGGTCGACGTTGCCGCCAAGAGCGAAACGCACCGCCTCGCACGCGCCGTCGGGCACATCGCGATGGCCGCCCCGACGCTGGCCCTGGTGCTGGCCGGCAGCGCCAAGAAGGGCGACGTGCTCGGCGTGGCCCGCATCGCGGCGATCCAGGCGGCCAAGCGCACCAGCGACCTGATCCCGCTGTGCCACCCGCTGCCGATCACGCGCGTGACGGTGGACTTCCGGGTCGACGAGGCCGCCCGACGGGTTCACTGCGAGGCCCAGGTCGAGACCGTGGGCCGCACCGGTGTCGAGATGGAGGCGCTGACCGCGGTGCAGATCGGCCTGCTGACGGTCTACGACATGCTGAAGGCCGCCGACCGCGGCATGGTCATCGGCGGCGTGCAGGTGCTCGAGAAGCGCGGCGGCAAGTCCGGCGACTGGTTCGCCGGCTCAGCGTGACGTCGGGCTGACGAACTCGCGCCACGGCACGACCCGGCTCGGCGCTTCGCAGGCAAAGGCGTCGGGCGCAAGCAGCACCACGTTCGGCACCGCGGGGCGCGGCTGCGGGCAGCCCTGGAACCAGTCGGTGCTTTCGGGGCGACGGAACTCGCGCAACCGAGCCGCCAGGTGGCGCGCTTCGTCGGTGTGGCCCTGGCCCTCGTGCCAGCGGGCCCAGGCCATGGTCAGCCGGGTGTCGAGCAGGTAATGCGTGGCGCGGGCAAACGCCGGGGCTGCTTCGGCGCCGCGCAGCTGACCCGAGGTGACCGCCGCGTAGTCGGCATGGTGGGCGAAGAACCAGCTCCGGCGACCGTCGGCGATGCGCTCGGCCAGTGGCGCTGCTCCTGCGGGGGCACCGAAGATCAGCGCGACCTGCCGGTAGTCCCAGACCGCGACCGCTGCCGCTGCCGCGAGCACCAGGCCGGCCAGTGCGGCGCTGCCTTCAGGCATCAGCCCTGTCGTCGATGCCGGCTTGGCGGCGTCGTCCCGGGCCGGCCCGGAGCCCAGCGACCACCCCCAGACCCAGGCCACCGGCAGCAGGAAGTACGCGTACCAGAGCGGATACTCGAGCAGGCTGTGCAGGCCGATCATCGCGACCATCGCGACGGCGACACGGCCGCACAGGCCGGCTCCGGAGTCACCTTGCGCCCAGGCCGCGCGCGCCGCACGCAGCAGCGCCCAGACCAGAAGGCCGCAGACCGCTGCGGCCAGCGGCAGACCGAGCTCGACCGCCAGCTGCAGCGGCAGGTTGTGCGTGTGGTCGAAGAAGGCATTCGGCCGCCCCGGGAACGGCGTCAACGACCAGGCCAGGTTGAACTGCCCGAAGCCGACACCCGCGAGCGGCTCGCGGGCGATCAACGCCAGCGTGTTGCCCCAGATGCCGAAGCGCGAGCCGGAGATGTCGGTCTCGGCCAGCCGCTGGGCACCGCCGAAGCTGTGGTCGCCCAGCGCTGCCCAGGCTGCCATCGCGCCCCAGGCCATGGCATAGAACAGCGGCGTGGCGAGCAGCAGCGCGCGGGTGCCACGGCCCAG
>Ga0209985_10001690_pt1 | contig 21068 bp, 10 predicted proteins | sample NOAtaG_FD_187305 | JGI IMG/M metagenome (GOLD analysis project Ga0209985, IMG submission 187305) | Freshwater lake microbial communities from Lake Erie, under a cyanobacterial bloom - NOAA_Erie_Diel6S_1000h metaG (SPAdes) (version 2) | ecosystem: Environmental > Aquatic > Freshwater > Lake ...
CGCCGTTGAACACCGAGTCGACCGCGCCGCCCGCGCGCAGGTTGAAGACGCCCAGGTCGATGGTCGAGCCGGCAGCGCCGGTCAGGCTGCCGATTTCCTGGTTGTTCTGGAGGATCAGCGAGTTGCTGCTGCCCGTGTCCACGCTCGGGGCCGCCGGCAGGCGATTCGCGCTCGCCAGCGTGAGCGTGCTGCCGCCGCTCATGTTGACCGCCGACACGTTGGCCTGACCGGCCAGGGTGTTGGCGGCTCCCACGACATCGAGGGTGCCCGTGCCCAGTGACACGGTGCTTTCCACCGTGCCGCCACCCAACCGGTAGAGGTTGGCCTGCAGCGTGCCGGTCCCGCTGAGCCTGCCGCCCTGGAAGAACTGGATGAGGCCGTTGCCGATGTTCTCCCCGTTGGTCATCGCATAGTTCGCCGTCGCACCGTCGACGCTGATCTGCAGGCCGTCCGTGGTGAAGCGGTTGGCGGCGTTCGCGGTCAGCGTGCCGGCCGAGATGTTCAAGATCGACGCGGCCGAATTCGCCCTGAGTTGCGTGTTGCCAGTCACCAGGATCGCACCGGTCCCGAGAGGCGACTCGATCACGGAGCCGGCTTGGAGCTGGTAGCCGTTGGCCACGCTGGTGGCGGTGAGGATTGCGGAGTCGCCGGGGCTGCCCAGCGTGCCTTCGCTCACCGTCAGCCGGTTGACGCTTTCGTTGTTGGCCAGACGCAGCGTTGCGCCGGTGCCGGCCACGCCGGTGCCCAGCGTCACATCGGGTGCATTCGCGATCCGCGAGCTCGGGCCCTGCACCGACAAGGTGCCGGACTGGATGTTGATCGCCGTCGCGCGCGTGACCGCATTCAGCGTCGCGCTGCCGCCAAGACCGGCAGTGACCGTGATCGTGCCGGGGAGGGCGACACTGCCCAGGCCGGCGGTGATGCTGGCATTGGCGTTCAGCGTGTACTGGTTGGCGCTGAGCACGCCGCCGGAACTGTTGACGTTGCCGCTGGCGATCAGCGTGCCGATGGTCTCGTCCTGGTTCGACAGGGTGAAGCTGCCGCTGGTGACACGCACCGTGGTCGCGTCGCCAATAGCCGTGTTGACTCCGCCGCCGGTGATGGCGAGCGTTGCAGCCGCGTTGTTGACCTCGATTTCGTTCGGCGCGACGGTGCCTCCTCCGCCGACGTTCATCGCGCCGCTGCCGATCTGGCGAATCGTGCCGGTGCCCCCGAGCACCTGCGGGGCGTCGACGCTGCCGCTGCGGTTGAAGCTCAGCACCGAGCCGTTGTCGATCGTGATCGCACCGGACAACGCACCGGTGGCGCCGCCGTTGCCGATCGTCAGAACGGCGTTGTTGCCGGCGTTGTCGATCGATGCTGCGGTGGCCGCGACGGTGCCGGTGATGGAGGCGGCGGTGCCGGTGGCGTTGAGTTGGGTCGTGGTCAGCGTGCCGGTGCCAGCGACGGTGCCGAGCAGCGTCGTCGTGTTGGCCGTTTCGGCGCCATTGACGGTGAAGATCCGGCCGGCGTCGACCTGGATGTTCGGGCTGTTCAACAGCCTCGTGCCACCGACGGTGAGGTTGCCGCCCGAGATTTGCAGCGACGGCGTCGACAGCTGACCCGTGATCGTCGAGGTGCCGGTGATGTTGGTCACCGTCGTGGCCGTGATCGCCGAGCTGCCGGCGAGGGTGCCGGTGAGGTTCAGCGTCGCGAACGACTGCGCGTTGTCGGCGCTGCCGCCGGTGGTCAGCGTGGCCCCATTGGTGACGGTGACGATGGTCCCGCTGCCGACCCGGTTGACGAGCGCCGCGCCGAAGGTGAAAGTCCCACCTTCGACCGCGATGTTGCCGACGGTCCCGGCGCCCTGGTTGAAGGTGCCCGAAAGCGTCAGGCCGCCCGCGCCGGCGGTGGCCAAGGTGCCGAGCCCGGTGATCGTGCCGCCTGCCGTGCTCGCGCCTGCGAGGTTGTAACGCAGCGTTGCACCCGCGGCAATCTCGGTGGCCAGGCCGAGCGTCATGCTGCCGATGTCGCCACCGTTGGCGTCCACGGTGATCGTCCCGCTCTGGATCTGCGTCAGCCCCGTGATCAGCACCGGCTGGCGCACGGTCACCGTTCCGTTGCTGATCAGGGTGCCGGCTTCAATGACGTCCTCATCATTGAGGACATCGCCGTTCTCCCAGACCAGCGTATCGGTCTGGATGAGTCCGGTGCCAGTGCGCTGGCCGGCACCGCTGTAGGAGCCGATCCTCTCCTTCGGATTCGCGTTGTGGTTGAGGTTCCAGGTGCCGTTGTTGACAACTGCAGCCGTATCGCTGAGCGTGGTGTTGCTGTTGGTGCGAAGCGTTGCGCCTGCGTTGATGCGAACGATCAACGGCGCCGTGTTGGCGTCTGCAGTGCTCGTCAGATTGTTGAGCACCGTTCCCGAGGCGATGATCTCTCCGGCCCCCAGGTTGGCCGAAACCTCGGTGTCTCCCTGCAGGCGGTAGAACGCAGCCGTGAGCGTGTCGCCGCCGGCGGCTCCCGCCAGGATGCTCGGGCTGGTGCCCGTGCCCTGCATGATCAGTTCGCCAACGGTCTCGTTGTCGCTGAGGGTCAGCGTGCGACCGTTGGTGACGCTGACGATGGCGTTGTTTGCCAGCAGGTCCGTGCCTGCGCCCAGAGTCAGATTGCCGCCGCTGACATTCACCGTTGCCTGATTCGCCTTCCGATTCAGCGTCGTCGCTCCGCTGGCAATGGTCAGGGTGTCGGTGGTGCCGCCAAGCACGGCGTTGACCGTCGTCGTTCCGTTGGTCGTGACGCCGCCCGTCGTGACCAGGACGTTGGCGCCGCCCGCCAGCGTGCCGTTCAGCGCCAGACTGGTCACCTGCTCGGTCGCCTTGCCCAAGGTGAGCGTGCTGGCGTTGGTGACGCTGACCGCAGCGCCATCGCCCAGATCGCTCGAGGCGCCGAGCACCAAGGTGCCACCGGTGACGTTGACGTTGGTGAGGGCATCCGACGCAGCGTTCAGCGTCAGTTGCGAGCCGGTCTTCGTCAGCGTGCCGGCACCGAGAATGGCCTTCGAGAACGTCTGGTTGGCGCCCAGGTTGAAGGCCAGCGTGCCGTCGACCGTCAGTGTGCCCGCCACCGTCAGGTCGCCGTTCAACGTGCCGTTGCCCAGCGTCAGCGTGCCGGCATTGCCGACTGTCGCGTTGCCGGTGATGTCGGCGATGCCAGTCAGGATGCCGCCTGCACCGGTGGTGGACAGCGTGGTCGCCTGCAGGGTGCCGGCGCCGGCCAGCGTGCCGTTGAGGTTCAGTGTGCCGATGGTGTCGTTGACCGAAACGCTCAGCGTACCGGTGTTGGCGACTTCCACGGTGGCGTCGTTCCGGACGTCGGCGGCGCCACTCAGCACCAGCGTCGCTCCGCCAGCGACGTTCACGACCAGCGTGTTGGCAGGCCGCGTCAACGTGTTGACGCCGCCGTTGGCGTTCAGCGTTCCGGTGCCCAGTGAGACCGTGCCTGAGGTCGTGCCGCCAGTGAAGTTGTAGTTGGTGGCGGTCAGCGTGCTGTTGCCGTCCAGCGTGCCAGCGAGGTTCAGCGTCGTGATCGAATCGGCGGCGTTCAGCGTCAGGAAGCTTCCGCTGTTGACCGTCACCGCGTCCGGAAGCACGTCGGCCGCGCCGACCGTCAGCCGGCCGGTCGTCACCGTCAAGGCCGCCGTCGGTGCGGTGGCGGTGTTCAGGGTGACGTTGTTGCCGACGCCCGGGTTGACGTTGATCGTGCCGTCCAGGCGCGCCCCGACAGTGGCGCCATTGAGCAGGTTGTGCGCCGTGGCCGCGGTCAGCGTTGCGGCACCGTTGAGGGTGCCGTTCAGGTTCAGCGTGCCGATGGTGTCGTTGACCGAAACGGTCAGGGTCCCGCCGCCAGCGGGGCCGCCAGCGTCGGCTGCGACGTTGACGGTTGCGGTGTTGGCCAGGTTCGCGGAGCCGTTCAGCACCAGGGTGGCGTCGTCGGAGATCTGGATCGCCAGCGCATTTGCCGTGCCGTTGATCGTGCTCGTGCCGCTGTTGGCGTTGATCGTGCCTGTGCCCAGCGTCACCGTTGCGGCTGTGCTGCCACCGGTCAGGTTGTAGCTGGTTGCCGTCAGGGTGCTGTTTCCGTTCAGCAATCCGCTGAGCGCCAGCGTCGTGATGGTCTCTGGCGTGTTGACGGTCAGCGTGCCGGTGTTGGCGACCGTCACCGTGGCGCCACCGTCAATGTTGGCGCCAGCGGCGAGCGTCAGGGTCGCGGCGGCGTTTACGTTGACCGCGGTCGTGGCCGAGGCACTGGCGAGCGTGCTCGACCCGCTGGTGGCTGTGAGCGTACCGGCACCCAGGCGAGCGTTGGTCGTGGTGGTGCCGCCGTCGACGAAGCTGTAGTTGGCCGCGGTGAACGTGGCAGCCGCCGTGGCGTCGAGCGTGCCGCCGAGTGTCAGCGTACTCGCAGCAATGGACTGGTCGCCAGTGAAGCGCAGTATCGAAGGGTTGTCGACCTGCACCGGGCCGGCGCCGACAAACAATCCCGCGGCGGTTATCGCCACCGTGCCGGTCTGGACCCGTGTCGTGCCGGTGTGTCCGAGTGCGCCGCCGAAAGTCTGGGTGTTGGCCCCGGCAATCACCGTGATGCCGCCACCAGCCCCAGTGCTGGTGCCAGAAAACGTTCCGTCGGCGCCAGCGGTGATGGTGAGCGTGTTGCCTCCGAGACCGAGGGTGCCGGTATTGGCGCCCGAAAGTGCGCCTATGCCCAGGGTGCCGCCCAGCGAAAGCGTGCCGTTCACCGTAGTGGCTGGGTTGCCCGAAAGCAGGCCCGCGCCGTCGAAGAACAGCGTGGTGCCTGCGGCGACGCTGGCCGTCCCGTTGACCGTCAGTGCAATGCCGACCTGCCCCTGTCCACTGCCCGCGGTGGCCAGGTTGCCCGTGGTCGTGAGCCCGGCGTTCCCGCCCAGGGTCGCACCGCCAGCGCCGCTGTTGAAGGTCAGGCTGAGCACGGACTCCGGCGTGTTGCCGGTGTTCAGCGTCGCCAGGCCCGCACCGTTGGAGCCGAGGGTCACGGCAGTGCTCGCGCCGAGGCGGTCGCCGTTGGTGTTGCCCAGCGTCAGGGTCGCGCCGTTGTCGACCTGCACGGTCGTCAGCGCCGGCCCGGCACTGTCGAGCGCCAGAGTTCCGGACGCGACGCTCAGTCCGGTGAGGTTGGCCGCAGTGCCCGTGAACGTCAGCACACTGGCGGCGGGCCCAGCCTGGCGGAGCGTGCCTGCGCCGGTCAGGTTGGAGGCCAGGGCGGGGTTGCCACTGAGGTTGATGGCCAGCGTCGCGCCACCGGCGACATCCAGTGTTGCGATGTCCGCGTTGCCGGCGGCGTTGGCGATCCGGCCCGTGGCTCCGCCCGCACCGACCGTCAGCGTGCCGCCCGTCACCGCGGCAGTGCCACCGACCGCCACGGTCGTCGAGACGACCGAGGTGCCGCTGCTGGAGAGGTTGCCGCTCAGGGTCAGCGTGCCAGTGCCGGAGACAGTACCGCCGGCCATCGTCAGCGTAGCCACCGCCTCGCCGTCGGCGCTGACCTGAAGTTCGCCTGTACCGGCCGTCGCCACGGTGGCACTGCCGTTGAGTCGGTCACCACCAGCGCCTGCCGCCAGGGCGAGTCGGCCGCCGTTGACTTCAACAGCGGTCACGTCCGCTGCTGTGGTGTTGAAGGTCAGTTCGCCGGCGCCCAGCTTGCGCAGCGTGCCGGCGCCGCTGATCGGCACGGCGATCGAGGACGCGTCGCTGCGGTTGAAGATCAGGGTCGGGTTCGTCTGCAAGGTCAGCGCATCGGCCGCAATCGAGCCGCCGGTGCCACCGTTGCCGACGCTGAAGGTGCCCGCAATGTTGGCCGCGCCGCCCGCGCGCACGGTCAGTGCCGTGGTCAGGGTCGAGGTGCCGGTGGCACCGAGCGTAGCCGCCGAAAGGCCACCGACGCCGCCGCCAATCGTGGCGGTGCCGTTGGTGCCGGTGAGGGTGAGCCCGGCAACGGTTTCCAACGTGTCGCCCACGTTCAATGCCGCGGCGCCCGCGCCGCCACCCACGGTGACGTTGGCGGCGTCGTTGATGCGTTCGGCGCCGTTGGCGAGCGTCAGCGCGCCGCCCTCGATCTCGACTGCCGTCGCGGCGACCGCCGTGGAACTGAAGGTCAGGTTGCCGGCGCCCAGCTTGCGCAGAGTCACGGCACCGGCGATGGGTGTGGCGAGAGCGGAGTCGTTGCTGCGGTTGAAGACCACCGTGGCGCCGCCGGCTGCCAGGCTGTCGGCGGTGAAGCTTCCGCCCGTGCCCCCGTTGCCGACGTTCAGCGTGCCGGCCGCGGTGGCGGCGCCCCCGGCGCGCACCGTCAGGTCGGTGGTCACCGTGGCGGTGCCCGTGGATCCGAACGACGCAGCCGACAGGCCCCCAGCGCCGCCGCCCAGCGTCGCGGTGCCGGGTGCGCCCGTCATCGTCAGGCCGGCGATCGTCTCCAGCGTGCTGCCCACGTTGAGCGTTGCTGCGCCAGCGCCACCGATCGTCACTGCGGCGGCGTTGTTGATGCGCTCGGCGCCATCGGCCAATGTCAGCGTGCCCTGGCTCACCGTCACCGCTGCCAATGCATTACCGGTGCCGGTCAGGTTCACGCTGCCGGTGGCGTTGTCCACCACCAGGGAGGTGATCGTGCTCGCCCCGCTCAGCGTCAAGGCGCCGCTGCCGGCCTGTCTCAGCGTTCCGGCCCCTTGGACGGCGTTGAAGGCCACCGCGTCGCTTCGGTTGCTCACCAATGTGCCGGCAACCGTCAGCGCGCCGGTGACCGCGAGCGAACCATTGGTCGTGCCGTCGCCGACGGTGAGCGTGCCGGTCTGCACGTTGGCGGCGCCGGTGACCGTTGTTGTGTTGGTGATGCTGACGGTACCGTCCGACGTGAGGCTCGCGGCCGAGACCGGTCGCTGGACCTGGGCACCATCTTGCAGCGCCGCCACGCCGGCGGACGTGAGGCTGCCGGTACCGGCGAGCGTGCCCGCCAGCGTCAACGATCCGACGGTCTCCGTGGCGTTGCTCAGTGTCAGCGTGCGGCCGCTGGCGACGGTCACTGCGGTGGCGTTGCCGATGCGTTCGGCGCCGGCCGCCAGCGTGATGTTGCCGTTCTGCGCCACCAGGCTGCCGGTGCCGGCGCTGTTGGCGCCGGTGAGGCTCATCGTGCTGCCGGTTCCGACGTTGCGCAGTGCGCCAGCGCCGGTGAAGACGGCCGCCACGTTGAAGGCGTCGTTTCGGTTGTATTCGACCGCGGTGTTGGTCGGTACGGCCAAGGTACCCGTGATGCTGCCCGTGGCATCGGCATTGCCGACCGTCAGCGTCCCGGCGGTCAGCAGCGTGCTGGTGGCGCCGTTCAAGGTCATCGCCGAAGTCAGGCGGGCATTGCCCGTCAGGTTCAGGTTGCCGACGTTGATCGTGTTGTTCAGCAGGTGCTGTCCGGTGCCGCCGTTGTTGGTGATCGTCAGCGTGCCTGCCGCCAGGGTGGAGACGGGAGCGTTGAGGGTCACGATGCCCGCCGGGTCGGCGGGGGCGGCGACGACTCCGGTCGGTGTTGCAGAGCTCAGGGTGAGATTCCCGCGCACGCTGATCTGCGCGTCCACCGTCAGGTTTCGACCCGCGCGGATGGTCAGATCGCGTGTGCCAACGCCGCCGACCACGACAGGCGCGATAACCGTGATGTCCCGTGTGGCTTCCAGCGTGACGGCTGCCGTGTTGGCCAGTCGGGTGGTCAAGGCTGTGGCCGTGATCCGGCTGATCGTTACCTCCGGGTCGAAGTCAGTGAACAGAATGCTGCTGGAGATGTCCGTGACGTTACCCGTCCCATCGACGTCGGCAGTGATCCCCACTTCAAGGTCCAGCGGGTCAAGCAGCAAGGTCCCGGTTCGGCCATGAGGTGCAGTGAGATCGGCGGTGCCGAGCATTCCCAGCCAGAGCTTTCCGGAGACTTCGGCGAATCCACCATCTCCCCACCGTGAGCCTCCACGCGCCGAAACATGGCCTGCGAACTGAGTCGCCCGGTCAGACCACATCACGACCAAGCCGCCATGCCCACTCTCGGTGGCATCGGCACGCGCTTGAGAGCCTTCGACAGCCACCAGCATCTGTGCGTTGTGCAGGTCCTCGCCCGCCGCACCCTTCAGATCACCCCCCACCCGCACCGCTCCGCCCCCATCGCGCCCCGAGGCGTCGACCAGCGCGGTCTTGTCGAGCAGGATCTTCTCGCCCAGCACGCGGGCGTCGCCGCCCTTGCCGCTGGCGTTGGACACGTCGACCGTGCCGGCAACGCTGGTGATGCCGCTGGTGCCGCCGTCGATGACGATCTTGCCTTGGCGCTCGCCCAGGCCGCGGGCCTGGACGATGCCGTCCATGTTCAGCACCGTGCTGGCAAAACCGGCGCGCGCAGCGGCGCGCACCTCGGCCAGCCCGCCGTCGGCCTTGACCTGCCCGAGCACCGACAGCTTGGTGTCCAGGCTGCCGTCGTTGCGGGCATTGAAGAAGATCAGGCCGTCGCCTTCGACGTCGACCAGCACCTCGGTGGCGGCGACCAGGCCGACACGTGCGGCCTCGATCTGGCCGCCGACGACGAGCTGCGGCGCCGCCAGCACCACGGTGCCGCCACGCGCGACGATCGCGCCGTCGACTCGCATCTCGCCCGCGCCCTGGCCACCGCGGCCCAGCAGCAAGCGGCCGGACTGGACGTCGTCGTTCGTGATCGACAAGGTGCTCGCGACCAGCGAGCCGACATCGACCCGCGAGTCGCGGCCGAAGACGATGCCGCGCGGGTTGATCAGCCACACGCCGCCGTTGGCGGTGAGGCTGCCGTAGATCTGCGACGGGTTGTCGCCCACCACGCGGTTCAGCAGCACCGAGCTCGTACCCGGCTGCACGATGTTGACGCGCTCGCCTGCGGCGATGGAGAAGCTCGCCCAGTCGATGCCGGCGCGCGCAGTGGTCTGCGTGATCGTCATCTGCCCGGCAGCGGGGGTCTGGACCTGGGTCTGGCCGAAGCTGGGCTGCGCGCCCTGCGGCAGTGCCAGCACCGACGGCGCAAAGCCGCAGGCCACCAGCGCGGCGGCATGCAACGGACGCAGCGAGACGCGCAAAGGGCGGCCGCGTTCGGTGCGGATGGTCTGGCGCTGGACTCGGGTGTGGCTGAACCGGTTCATCGGGAATCCCCTGGCGCCCTGGGCGCCGTCGTCATGCTCTTGTCAAACAACTCTGCGGCCTGTTCAAGGCCCCCGCCGGCGGACCTTGTCGCCCGCGCCTGCCTGGCTCACTGGAAGAACATCGCGGCCTGGAGGTAGAAGCGCGTCTTCTTCTCGCCCGGGCCGCTGCGCGACTCGCCACTGAGCGGCTGCGCGACCGCGCCGCGCACCGAGAACTTGCCGGGACGGACCCAGGTCAGGCCGACACCCGCGCCGGTGAAGGTGCCGGTGTTGGGTGGTGGATCGGCATCGGTGCTGACCCGCGGCCGATAGCGGTACTGGACATAGCCGGCATCGAAGAAGAGGCTCGCCACCATCTCGCGGGCGATGCGGCCGAACCAGTCGTCCGGTGGCAGCCAGCGGGCCTCGAGCGAGAGGGTCGCGCCAGTGTCGCCGGTGCCTTCACCGGTTGCCCATGCACGCACGCCGTCGGGTCCACCGAGCCGGAACTGCTCGGTCGTGTCGAGGTTGTTCGCCGCAAACTGACCGCGCATCGCGGCATACACCAGCACGCGGCCGGTGATGAGGTCCTGAAGCCGCGTGTAGCCGAACGTGACCTTGTTGAAGGTCGGGTCGTCGTCCAGCGCCGAGCTGCGCCCCTGCGGGTAGTTGACGCGCCCGTTGATCAGGCTCAGCTCGTAGGTGTTGACACCGCCGCCGAGCACGCTGTCGCGGAAGTCGCCGGTGGTGCCGATCGCGACCGTGGTGACGTCTTTCTTGACGAGCGCGCCCACCTCTTCCTGGCGATCGGTGTACTGCTTGACTTCGGCCGATGCGAGGGTGAAGAAGTTCAGGTTGCGTGCCCGAACCACCGGATACAGACCGAAGACGTTGACCGTCGCGGCGTTCCCGGTGAGGTTGAGCGGAAACAGCCCGCGATCGAGCTTGTAACCGACGGCGCTGACCGACGTGCCGACCTTGATGCCGTCGGAGCCGATCGGGGTCGTGTAGCCGAGCAGGCCGAAGAACAACCCGCCCGTCGTGGAGGCCAGCACGTTGCCGGTCAAGCCATCGCCGCGACCGAAGGGCGAGGACATCTGCGCCAGGCCCGTGAACCGGTACTCGCCCAGTGCCTTGGTGCCGTTGGTGTCTCCCTCGACCTTGAACGAATAGCGCGGCTCCGGGCTTGGCGTCACCACCAGGAGCGCCGTACCCGGTCGGCTCCCGGGGCGGACCTCGAAACGGGTGCTGATGCCGCGCAGGTCGTTCAGCAGGAAGGCCACGCGTTCGACGTCGCGGGTGTAGAGGATCTGATCGGTCTTCAGCCGCGAGGTGTAGGCCTCGACGACCTCGCGCTTGACCAGCAGCTTGTCGTTCCATTCCAGAACGACCCGGTCCAGCCGGCCTTCCAGGATCGCGATGCGGACGGTGCCGTCGCCTGCCGTCTGCTCGGGCAGGTAGGCGTAGCCCAGGTAGTAGCCCATCTCGCGCTGCATGTAGCGCGTGACTTCGTTGACCGCGCCCAACAGGTCTTCGAAGCGGCGCTGCTTGCCGGTGAAGCGTTGTGTCAGACCCGGCAAGGCGGCGCGCAACGCCGCTGGCGCGTCGTCGGGCAACGCAAAGCCTGTCACGTCCAGCCGTCGGTCGTCCTCGGGCTTGGCGATCTCACGCGGGGGTGCCGCACGTTCGGGCAGCTTGGCGGCCGGCCGTTGTTCGATCAGCGGCGCCGCCAACTGTGACGGTGATGGCACCACCGAGGGCGTGCGCACCGGCTCGGGCGCTGGGGCCTGCGCCAGGGCAGCACCCGCTGAGAAGGTCATGAAGACTGCCACCGCACTTGACTTCACAGCCGCGAGACGCATCGGTGCCGCCGGCGTTGTCCCACGTACCGGCCGATCGCCGATGTCCTGCCTGATCCGCATCCCGAACCTCTCTCCTGAGTTCGTATCCGCCGCCGAAGCCGGTGCCGCTGTCCGCGTGCCCTGCGATTGCGTGGTCGGCGAATCCCCTGCAAGCTTCATGTTACGTGAGGAAACCCGCAGCCGTGATCGGGTCGGGTCCCCCCAGCGGAGGACTGTTTGTTGTGCGCGCAACGTCCTCCATCTGGCGTGCGGGTCGCCCCGGGGTAGCGGGGGCGAACTTTTGTAAGCGACACTCGCCGACCTTGTCATCGCGGTCCTCTGCGATGCCCCTTGAGCGCAACCGCTGAGTCCTCATGGCCGAACTCGAAGACTTCGACGCCCAGGCGAGCCGCTGGCTGCAGCCCCTGCCTGACGGCGAAGCACCCTGTGGCGCTGATCTGGAGTACGACAACGATTTCCTGGCCCTGGTTCAGGCGGCTGCCGGCAAGCCGGAGTCGCAGTTCGGACCGGCCGAGCCGCCAGAGTGGCCGCGGGTTCGCGATGGCGCTGCCGAGTTGCTCGAGAGGACGCGCGACGTCCGTTTGGGGGTCATGTGGCTGCGAGCAGGGCTTCGGATGCACGGGCTGCTGGCCCTGCCTTCGGGCCTGAAGCTGCTTCAGGGCTGGATCGCCGGCGATCTCTGGCCAGCCCTCCATCCGCTGCCGGACCCGGACGACCAGGATCCCTACGGACGCGTCAACGCCTTGGCCCTGCTGCGCGAAAACGAAGGGGTTCTGGGTGACCTGCGTGTGGCGCGTGTGATTGCCGACCGGGCGATCGGCGAGGTCACGGTGCGGTCGATCGAACTCGCTTCTGGATTGTCCGCGCCGATCGGCAGCGAGGCGATGCCGAACAAGGCCACGCTGGACCAGATGCTGGCCGCCGGCGTCGCCAAGCGGCCTGAACTGCGCACCGCCGCACTGGACGCCCAGGCGACCCTGAAAGCGCTTTCGGCGGACATTGATCGCCTTCTGGGCGAGTGGGGCGGGCCGGAACTCAAGCCCCTGGGCACCTTGCTGAATGCGGTGATCTCCGCGATGCCGGCGCCGGCCGAAGCGTTCGATGGCGAAGGCTCCGAAGAAGGCGACGAGGACGGCGACTCGGGCGCTTCAGGCGCCCGGATGCGGCGGGGCCTTTCGGGCAGCGTGAGCTCGCGCGACGACGCGCTGCGGGCGATCGACATGGTCATCGCCTACATGGAAGCTGCCGAGCCGACCAACCCGGCGCCGCTGTTCCTGCGCCGGGCGCGCCAGCTCGTCAACCACAACTTCCTCCAACTGATGAAGGTGCTGGCGCCCGATGCGATGCATGAGGTCGCACGCATCGTCGGTGTCGATCCGGACTCGGTGGAAACACCAGACGGTGCCTAGGCTCAGCTGATTGAAGGCTTGACGCCGAGGCCAACTTGCACCAAAACATCGACTTTTCCTTTTCACGGCATCGAGGGCCCGGCTTTTGCCGGGTTGGCGCCGACAACACCAGGAGCGAATCCCCATGAGCAGCCAGAAGTTCATCGCCCGCAACCGCGCACCGCGCGTGCAGATCGAGTACGACGTCGAGCTCTACGGCGCCGAGAAGAAGGTTCAATTGCCCTTCGTGATGGGTGTGCTCGCCGATCTGTCGGGCAAGCCGGCCGAACCGTTGGCTCCGGTGGCAGACCGCAAGTTCCTGGAGGTCGACGTCGACAACTTCGACGCCCGCATGAAGGCGATGAAGCCCCGGGTCGCGTTCCAGGTGCCCAACACGCTCACGGGCGAAGGCAACATGAGCGTCGACATCACCTTCGAGAGCATGGACGACTTCAGCCCCGCCGCGGTCGCGCGCAAGGTCGACTCGCTGAACAAGCTGCTTGAGGCGCGCCAGCAACTGCAGAACCTCGTCACCTACATGGACGGCAAGGGCGGTGCCGAGGAATTGATTGGCAAGCTGATGAGCGATCCGTCGCTGCTGGGTGCCCTGGCCAGCTCAGCCAAGCCGGCTGACGCCTGAGCCGCCTCCAGGCACCACTACATCGTTGCGTTAGCACCACAATATCCCACAGGAGTTTCCGAACATGGCAGAAGCCCAAGCCGCGTCACTGCTGGCCGGTGTGCAGATGGAAGGCAACGAGCTCGCCTCGCTGCTGCAAAAGGAGTTCAAGCCCAAGAGCGACGACGCCAAGAGTGCCGTCGAGTCTGCCGTGCAGACGCTCGCGCAGCAGGCTCTCGCCAACACCACGCTGATTGGCAATGACGTCGTCGCCTCCATCGAGTCGATGATCGCGGCGATCGACAAGAAGCTGTCCGACCAGATCAATGTGATCCTCCATCACGAGGATTTCCAGAAGCTCGAAGGCGCATGGCGCGGCCTGAGCTACATGGTCAACAACACCGAAACCGACGAGCAGTTGAAGATCCGCGTGATGAACGTCTCCAAGGCCGAACTCGGCAAGACGCTCAAGCGCTACAAGGGCACGAACTGGGACCAGAGTCCCATCTTCAAGAAGGTCTACGCTGAAGAGTTCAGCCAGTTCGGGGGTCAACCCTTCGGCTGCCTGGTCGGCGACTACCACTTCGACCAGAGCGCGCCCGACGTCGAACTGCTGGGCGAGATGGCCAAGATCTCGGCCGCTGCCCATTGCCCGTTCCTGACCGGCGCTTCGCCGTCACTGATGCAGATGGACTCCTGGCAGGAACTCGCCAACCCGCGTGACCTGACCAAGATCTTCACGACTCCCGAGTACGCCGCCTGGCGCTCGTTGCGCGACAGCGACGACAGCAAGTACCTGGGCTTGGCGATGCCGCGCTTCCTCTCCCGTCTGCCGTATGGCTCCAAGACCAACCCGGTCGAGGCCTTCAACTTCGAAGAAGACACCGGTTCGGCCGACCACAACAAGTACACCTGGGCCAACGCGGCGTACGCGATGGCGACCAACGTTAACCGTTCGTTCAAGGAGTACGGCTGGTGCTCGCGCATCCGCGGCATCGAGTCCGGCGGCGCGGTGCAGAACCTGCCGACGCACACCTTCCCGACCGATGACGGCGGTGTGGACATGAAGTGCCCGACCGAGATCGCCATCGAGGACCGCCGCGAGGCCGAACTCGCCAAGAACGGCTTCATGCCGCTGGTGCACCGCAAGAACAGCGATTTCGCAGCCTTCATCGGCGCGCAGAGCCTGCACAAGCCCGCCGAGTACGACGACCCGGACGCGAGCGCCAATGCCAACCTGGCCGCGCGCCTGCCGTACCTGTTTGCGACCTGCCGCTTTGCGCACTACCTGAAGTGCATCGTGCGCGACAAGATCGGCTCGTTCAAGGAAAAAGACGAGGTCCAGCGCTGGTTGTCCACCTGGATCATGCAGTACGTCGATGGAGATCCCGCCCACTCCTCGGAAACGACCAAGGCGCGCAAGCCCTTGGCCGCGGCCGAGGTGGTGGTGGAAGAAGACCCGGCCAATCCGGGCTACTACAGCTCGAAGTTTTTCCTTCGGCCGCACTACCAGCTCGAGGGCCTCACGGTCTCCTTGCGCTTGGTCAGCAAGCTGCCGTCGGCGAAAGCGGGCTGAAGGCTGTCGTTGGAAGACCGCTAGTTCATCGTTTCAATCAACGCCCAACGACCGGGCACAGCAGGAGAAGCCACCATGGCAATGGACATGTTCATCAAGATCGGCGACGTCGTTGGCGAGTCGGTCGACAAGAAGCACGCGGGCAAGATCGACGTGCTCGCCTGGAGTTGGGGCATGAGCAACTCCGGCACCACCCATCAGGGCGGTGGCGGCGGCGCCGGCAAGGCCAACGTCCAGGACATCTCGATCACCAAGTACGTCGACTCCTCGTCGCATGCGCTGTTGCTGGCGTGCAGCAACGGCCACCACTACCCGTCGGCCAACCTGATCGTGCGCAAGGCGGGCGGCAAGGGAACCCCGATCGAGTACATCAAGATCGAGATGACCGAAGTCCTGATCACCTCGGTCTCGACTGGCGGCTCGGGTGGCGAGGACCGACTGACGGAGAACGTCTCGCTGAACTTCGCCAAGGTGAAGTTCGAGTACACCCCGCAGAAGGCCGACGGCACGCCCGACACGACCAAGGAAATGATCTACAACATCGCCGAGAACGACAACGCCTGATCGTTGGCGTCGACGTCATCTTGACCCGACCGGCGCCACGCGGCGCCGGGCCCTGACACCCGGTCTTCGGATCGGGTTGTCGTTTTTTGTGTGCGCCGTTCGCGGCGCCGGAGGTGGACCTTGGCCCGCTCCGACATGTTCCTCAAGCTCGCGGGCAGCCGAACCGGTGCCATTGCGGGCGAAACGGCAGACCGAGCGTTTACAGGCCAGATCGATGTTGTCGACTGGTCCTGGTCGGCGTCTGCGCCGACGGCGATCGGAGGCTCACGAACCGCACGCATGCAGTTCGGTGAACTGAAGATCGTCAAGCGCATGGACAAGGCCTCGACCGCGATGATGGTCGTGGCCAACACCAACGAAGAGTTCCGCGAGTGCGTACTGTCGGTTCGCAAGGCCGGGGGCAGTGAGTCGCTACCGTATTGCGTCGTCACCTTGGGTGGCGCCCGGATCGTGCGCTTCGAGCTGCACTCATCGTTTGTCGACGGCGCGCCCGCGGTCGTCGAGAGCTGGGGCATCGCCTTTGTCAAGGTCCAGATCGACTACGTGATGCAGAGCGAGCTGGGTGCCCGTACCGGCAGCACGTCGTTCACTGGCGACGCAGCGCCCGCTTGACCCAGAAGTCGAATTGATCGTTTCGCTGCCAAGCGCCACCCGAGGGCGGTTCGCGAACCCCCGTATGCCTCAACCGCAATCCGGACTCCCATGCCCAACACCGCTGCTGCCGAACAGGCCCTGAAGTCCGGCCAGGCCAAGGACGCGATCAAGCTTCTGACCGAGCAGGTGCGCAGCCACCCGCAGGACGCCAAGCTTCGGATCTTCCTGTTCCAGCTGATGTGCGTCACCGGCCAATGGGAGCGGGCACTCAACCAGTTGAACGTCGCATTCGAGCTCGATGCATCGACCTTGCCGATGGTGCAGACCTACCGCGAGGCCATTGCCTGCGAGGCGCTGCGACAGGCGGTGTTTTCCGGCCATAAGGCGCCGATGCTCTTCGGCGAGCCGGAGACCTGGACCGCGCTCTTCATCGAAGCACTCCTGCGCGAGGGCCGCGGCGAACATGACGCCGGCCGCCAGTTGCGTGAGCAAGCGCTGGAGCAGGCGCCGGCTTCGTCCGGAGCCATCCATGTCGGCGCCGCCGACCCGGCACAGCCGGGCGCACGCTTCGAGTGGATCGCCGATGCCGACACCCGCCTCGGGCCTGTGGTCGAGGCCGTGATCAACGGAAAGTACTACTGGCTGCCGTTCAACCGCCTGGCCCAGATCGACATCGAGGCGCCGAAGGACCTGCGCGATGCGGTGTGGATGCCGGCCGAGTTCCTGTTCACCAATGGCGGCCAGGTGGTGGGGTTGATCCCGACCCGCTACCCGGGAACCGAGCTCGCCAGTGGTGATGCCTTGGCGATGGCGCGTGCGACCGACTGGCGCGAGGTCTCTCCCGGGATTTTCCACGGGCTTGGACAGCGCTTGTGGACCACCGACCAGGGCGATCACGCGCTGATGGACGTGCGCAAGCTCTCGATCGACGAGTTGCCTGCCGATGTCGAACCGGCCGACGGCTCGGACGACGTCTCGGCGACCTGACCAGCCGTCTTCCCCGATGAGCCAGCTGCGCGCACAGGACCGGCTGCAACCTGCGCTGCTGGACCGCCTGACCGACGACGACCCGGACTCGCGACAGGAGTCGGCCGAGTTGCGCGTTCTCAACCGCAACCGCATGCGCGATTGCGTGCTGCGCGATCTGTCCTGGCTGTTCAACAGCACGACGCCGGGCGAATCGATCGACTTCGCACGGGCACCGCATGCGCGCAACTCGGTCCTGAACTACGGGTTGCCACCGCTTTCCGGGCAGACCGCGTCCAGCGTGGACCCGACCATGCTTGAGCAGCGTGTCCGCCAGGCGATTCTCGACCACGAGCCGCGCATCCTGCCCGATACCCTGGTCGTGCAGGCGGTCCTGAACCAGGACCAGCTCGACCACCACAACCAGATCGGTTTTCGCATCAACGGCCAGCTCTGGGCGCAGCCCGTACCCCTGGAGTTGCTGCTGCACACCGACATCGACCTTGAAAGCGGTCGCGTCTCGGTGCGCGAACTGGACCGCTGATCGCAACCGCGCCGACCGCCCATGGACCCGCGCCTGCTGCGCTACTACAACGAGGAGCTTCGCCACCTGCGCGAGATGGGCGGCGAGTTTGCAAAGGCCTTCCCCAAGATCGCGTCGCGGCTCGGCATCGAAGGCCTGGAGGTGGCCGACCCCTATGTCGAGCGGCTGCTCGAAGGTTTTGCCTTCCTTGCCGGCCGGGTTCAGCTGAAGATCGACGCCGAGTTCCCGCGCTTCACGCAGCGGCTGCTCGAGATCCTGTACCCGCAGTTCCTGGCGCCGACGCCGGCCATGCTGATCGCCCAGGTGAACGCCGAGCCGGGCGAAGCGGCGCTGTCACCCGGCCTGAAGGTCCCGCGTGGCAGCGTGCTCCTCAGCGGGGTTGGCAAGGCCAGTGCCACGGCGTGCGAGTTCCGGACCGCCCATGAGCTGACCTTGTGGCCGCTGGAGATCGCCCAGGTCGAGTATTTCAGCCATGCATCGGACCTCCCGATCGCCGCGCTGCCGGAGTGGCGCAAGTACCGCGCCGGCTTGCGCATCCGGCTGCGGTGCACCGGCGGTCGGAACTTCGGCCAGATCACTCTTCAGGACCTGCGCCTGCACTGCACCGGCGTCGACGAGATCGCCTACCGGCTCCACGAACTGTTGATCGGCCACACCCTGGGCGTCCTGGCGATGCCGGTGCGGCGGCCTGCGACCTGGCACGAGGCGCTGGACGCCGATGCCGTGCAACCCGTCGGATTCGACGACGAGCAAGCCTTGCTGCCGCAGACGTTGCATGGCTTCCAGGGCTACCGCCTTCTTCAGGAGTACTTCGCCTTTCCGCAGCGATTCCTGTTCTGCGACATCGAGGGCATCGGCCCTCTGCTGGCGGCACATGGCGAGACCGAGGTCGAGATCGTGGTCCTCTTTTCACGCCACGACAGTGCCTTGCTGCAGGCAGTGGACGCGAGCAGTCTCGCTCTTCACTGCGTGCCGGCGATCAACCTGCTCGAACGCCGCTGCGACCGCATCCACGTCGGCACCGAGACGGCCGACTTCCATGTGGTACCGGACCGCACGAGGCCGCAGGACTTCGAGGTCCACAGCGTGATCGACGTTCAGGGCTACGGCGCTGGCGTCAATGCGCAGTGGGAGTTCCGGCCGCTCTATGCCGCCTTCCATGCCGAGCCACAGGGGCACGACGCGTTCTATTCGATGCAGCGGGAGCCTCGGCTGCTCGGGCAGCAGCAGCAACGCGACGGCCCGCGCACCGCCTACATCGGCTCGGAAGTCTTCCTGTCCGTCGTCGACACGAATGAAGCGCCGTTCTCCGCCGACCTGCGCCAGATCGGCGTCAAGGCCTTGTGCACCAATCGTGACCTGCCGGTGCTGATGCCGGTGGGTCAGGCCAAAGGCGATCTGACGTTCGCGCAGACGCTGCCGGTCAAGTCGGTCTCGGTGATCAAGGGCCCGTCGCGCCCGCAGTCGGCGCTGCGCGAGCCCAACCTGGCCTGGAAGCTGATCAACCAGTTGTCGCTCAACCACTTGTCGCTGAGTGACGCCGATGCCGACCAGGGGGCTTCCGCGCTGCGGGAGATCCTGCGCCTCTACACGCAAAGTGGTGATGCATCGGCGCAGCGTCAGGTCGACGCCGTGCGATCGGTGCGCCTGGCGCCGGTGGTGCGGCGGTTGCCGATGGCCGGGCCCATCGTGTTCGGCCGCGGGGTCGAAATCCGGGTCGAGGTCGAAGAACTCGGTTTCGAAGGCGCCAGCGCGTTCTTGCTTGGCTGTGTGCTCGAGCGCTTTGCCAGTCGCCATGTGTCGATCAACGGCTTCACCCAACTGCGCATGTCGGGCGCCCAGCGAGGCGACATCCTGATCGGGAGGCCGCGATGCGGGACTCGGCCGATCTTCTGAATCAAGGGTTCTCCGCGCCTTCGCCGGTCGATGGCCTCGCCAGCGCCAAGCAGGGGCCGGATCCGCTGCCGGCGATCGCTGCCGCGCCGTTCCGCTACGACTTCTTCCATGCCATGCGGTTGCTCGACGCGCACCACGCCGACAAGCCCCGACTGGGCACGGCAAGGCGGCCGCAGGACGAGCCCGTCCGCCTGGGTCAGGCTGTGGAGTTGAGCTTCGCGCCGTCGGCAATTTCCGGCGTGCAGATGCAGGGGGTTGGGGGGTTGCCGCGGCTGGAGGTCCGGTTCTTCGGGCTGTTCGGACCCAATGGCCCCTTGCCGCTGCACCTGACGTCCTACACCCGCGAGCGCGTGCTGCACAAGGGCGACGAGACGCTGGCGCGTTTTGCCGACATGTTCCATCACCGGATGCTGCTGCTGTTCTACCGCGCCTGGGCGCAGGCGCAGCCGGTGGTCAGCATGGACCGGCCCGCGTCCGCCCGCCGCGGCGAGGAACGCGGCGACCGCATCGGCGAGATGGTGGGCGCCTTGATCGGAACCGGCGGCGCGGCATGGCGCCGGCGCGACGCCGTGCCCGACACGGTGAGGCTGGCGTTTGCCGGGCTTCTTGCGCGTCAGGTGCGCAGTGCCGACGGCCTGGCCCAGTTGCTGGGCGCATTCCTCGGGCGCGTTGTGCGCGTCGAGCAGTTTGTCGGCCGCTGGATGGCGCTGCCGCCCGCCGAACGCAGCCGGATCGGCGGCCGCTTCGCATCTCGCCGTCTGGCGACCGCGCAGCTCGGGCGCAATACCGTCTTGGGCCGGGCGGTGTTCGACCGCCAACACCACATCCGGCTCCACGTCGGCCCGCTGTCGCTGCCGGCCTTTGAGTCGCTGCTGCCGGTCGGTGCCTCGCTGCCGCCGGTGCAGGGGCTCGTGCGCCAGTACCTGGGCGACGAGTTCGGCTGGGACCTGGCCCTGGCCCTGGCCCCGGCCGAGCGTCCGCAGGCGCGGCTCGGCCAGCATTCGCGCCTGGGATGGACCTCCTGGATCGGCCCCCGCACCCGACACGATCAATGTGTGCTGCACCTGCAGCCCCGCACCGCCCGAACCGACAACCCGAACCCCACCCCGAAAGTCTGAGGAGCGAACATGGCAGAGATCAACCGCGTTACCCTGTTTGGCAAGCTCAACGCGCCGACCTACAAGGCCGTCGAGGGAGCCACCGTGTTCTGCAAGCTGCGTGGCAACCCCTACGTCGAGCTTGAGCACTGGATCGCCCAGTTGCTGCAGGCGCAGGACTCCGACTGGCAGCGCATCATCAAGCACACCCAGCTCGACATGTCGGCGCTGGCCAAGGACCTGACGGCGGCTCTGGACCGACTGCCGCGTGGAGCCACCGCCATCAGCGGCATCGCCGAAAGCATTGCCGACGCCATCGAGCGTGGCTGGGTCTACGGGACCCTGCTGTACGGCGACAACGTCGTGCGCAGCGGCTACATGCTGGTCGGCATGCTCAAGACCAAGAACCTGCGCAATGCGCTGATCGCGATCAGCCGCCAGTTCGAGAAGCTCAAGGTCGACGACCTGTCCGACGCGCTACCCAAGATCGTCGCCGGCTCGGCCGAAGACGGGCAGGGCGCCAGCGACGGCAGCGGCGCCAGCGGCGGCGCCGCCCCTGGCGAGGCCAGCGGTGCCATCGCCCCGGCGGCGATGGGCAAGCAGGAGGCATTGAAGAAGTTCACGGTCGATCTGACCGAGCAGGCCCGCAGCGGCAAGATGGACCCGATCGTCGGGCGCGACGACGAGATCCGCCAGGTCGTGGACATCCTGATGCGACGGCGCCAGAACAATCCGATCCTGGTCGGCGAGGCCGGGGTCGGCAAGACCGCCGTGGTCGAGGGGT
>Ga0209985_10001692_pt1 | contig 21056 bp, 20 predicted proteins | sample NOAtaG_FD_187305 | JGI IMG/M metagenome (GOLD analysis project Ga0209985, IMG submission 187305) | Freshwater lake microbial communities from Lake Erie, under a cyanobacterial bloom - NOAA_Erie_Diel6S_1000h metaG (SPAdes) (version 2) | ecosystem: Environmental > Aquatic > Freshwater > Lake ...
CCGGCACCCGCGGGGAGCGCCAGTGCACGCCCTGCCGCATCCGGCTCGGCTCGTCGACGTCGCGGAGCGAGCCCACCACAAAGACGTTGATCGAGCCCGGGGCGAGCCTCTCCGCGAGGGCGTGCCGGTCGCTCCGATCCTCCATCGCGACGTGCGGCGCACCCATCGCGGCCCGCTCGCGGATGCGGAAGGCGAGGCCCGCAGGCGCGAAGATCGCGTCGGCCTGGGCCATGCGCTCGGCGATCCATGCCTCGTCCACCACCGGCGCGCCGTCGGTCTCGGCGACGGTCAGCGCGATCGGCAGCGTGCGCATCGACTGCGCCCGCACTGCCGCCAGCGCGAAGATCACGAGGGCCGCGAGGAGCAGGGCGCGCACCGCGCGAGTATGGACCCGCGCGTGCGCGGGGCATCGTCCGTGGTAGCCCCGAGGCCCCATGGATCTCCCCTTCGCTCTGCCCCGTCTGACCGGAGCGCCCGACGCCGAGGGCTACGTCACCGAGAAGCTCCGCTTCCGGGTGAAGCCGCGGCCGCAGCCGAAGTTCAAGACCATCCTCGACGCCAGGGCACTCTTCTCCGGCGGCACCGGCGAGGTCGAGGCCGAGACCCGCGTGCGCGCGGCGGCCTCCGAGGGCACGCCGGCGCTCCTCCTCGACATCGCCCAGCGCATCTCGGGGATCGAGGCCCGCGACCGTTTCGTCGGCCACCCGCACCGGGGCGGCGTGCGCTCCGCCCGCCTCGAGCGGCAGATGGGCAGCTCGAGGCGCGAGGAGGTCGACTTCACCGCCGGCCCCTTCGTGTGGCCCCAGGCGACCTACCCCGAGGTCCTCTTGCCCTTCCTCATGCGCGGCCAGCGCTGGGATCAGGGCGTGCGCGCGGCCTACTCCTGGACCTCCGACCGCTTCGTCGCGCGCGTGTACTACGAGTCGCGGGGCGAGGTCTCGATCGACGTCCCCGCGGGCAGCTTCCGCGCCCACCACGTGTGGATGTACCCGGACCTCAACGACTGGATCGCGCTCGGCTCGGTGGTCACGAAGCTCGCCAAGCCGCTGCTGCCCCGCTACGACCTGTGGTTCGAGAGCGCCGCGCCGCATCGCCCGGTCCGCTTCGAGGGCAGCTACGGCCCGCCCGGCGCCCCCGAGATCGTGCTCGAGCTCGCCGGCTGAAGGACCGTTGCGCCGCGTGCACTCCGGAGACAAAGCGGACCGGTGAGCGACTCCTCCGACCTGCGCGCGCGGCTCGCGGAGAGCCTGGGCCCCGTGCTGTTCTCGGACCTCCGGGCGCACCTCGCGCGCGGCGCCGTGCTCGTCGTCCGCGGCGATGCCGTGCTGCTCGACTGCGCGCTCGGCGTGGCACGGGACGACGTCCCTTCGGTGAAGGCATGGCTCGAGAGCGGCGTGCTCACGCGGCCGACCGTCGAGGAGCACGCCGCATGGGCGCGCGCGGAAGGCCGCCGCTGGCTGGCGGTCGTCGTGCAGCCCTTCGTCCTCGTCCAGGACCTCCCTGGGTTCGCCGGCTCGGGCCGGGAAGAGGAACGACCGTCCTAGGCGGTCGGGCCGGCTCAGAGTCGCGTCCCGCTCACCACGCGGCTCTGGTTCGTGCAGTCGAAGCAGCTGCTGCCGCCCGTGAAGGTTGCGCTGAACGTCCCCGACCAACGGTTGTCGTCGGTGAAGCTGCCGATCAGCGAGTAGGTCTCGGTGCAGGTCCCGGCGAGCGAGCAGGTCACGTTGATGTTTCGGCTGCTCCGCGCCGAGGGGCCGCTCATCACGCAGGGCGCTCCACTCACCGTGAGGACCGCGCCCGAGTCGGAGAAGGTGAACCGGTTGATCGCGAGCGAGACGAGCCCGAAGGCGCACGAGTAGCTCACCGTCGGGCTCGCCGAGAAGAGACCGCTCGGATCGAACGCGGTGCATGCGCTCGTCACGTACCGGCAGGCTGCGCTGCACCCGAGCGTCCCGCCGGTGAAGCCCATGCCCAGCCCGGCGCAGGTCGCGCCGCCGAGCGCGGTCCCGTCGCACTGCTCTCCGGCGTCGATCATCCCGTTGCCGCAGCGCGTGCACCCCGAGGTGTCGTACATGCAGCCGGCGGCGCAGCGGAGCGTGCCGCCCGGCGCGAAGCCGGTCCCGAGCGCCGCGCAGCCCGTGACCCCGAGATCGGCCCCGTCGCAGGCCTCGCCGGGATCCCGCACCCCGTCGCCGCAGTCGGTGCATCCGGAGGTGTCGAAGCTGCCGCAGTCGTCGCGGCAGACCGCCGTGCCCGCGAAGAAGCCGAGCGCGGAGCAGGCCCGCGTACTTCCGCGGCAGCACGCGAAGCCGTCGTCGCAGGCCGCGTCGCAGTCGTCGTCCATCCCGTTGCACGACTCGGGCGGGTTCACGCAGAGATCCCAGGTGCAGCCGCCGGTGCAGCTCCGCGAGCCCGTCGAGCCGCAGGCCGTCGGGCATGGACCCGCCGCGCCGGGCGAGCACGCGAAGCCGTCATCCGCGGCACCGTCGCAGTCGTCGTCCACCCCGTTGCACGACTCGGTCGGCGCGCCGCAGGTCGACCACACGCAGCCCGCCTCGCATCGCCGCGTGCCGGCGCTGCCGCATCCTGGATCGCAGGCCTCGCTCGCCCCGAGCGCGCACGAGAACGTCTCGTCGACCCGGCCGTCGCAGTCCTCGTCGCGCCCGTCGCACGTCTCGACCGGTGGCAGGCAGGCCCCCGGCGTTCCATCGGCCCGGCACTCGAGCGTGCCTGCCGTCCCGCACGGCGTCACGCAGGGGCCAGCGGTGCAGCAGCCGTCGTCCGCGTTGCCGTCGCAGTTCTGATCGATCCCGTCGCCGCACACCTCGGCCGCGCCCGCGTGCCGCGTTGGGTCGGCGTCGTCGCAGTCGTCGCCCGCGCACGAGGCCGGCGAATGGCCGTCCCCGTCCGCGTCGAGCGGGTCGTGCACGCAGCCCCCCATCGCCTCGTCGCAGCGGTCGCTGGTGCACGCATCCGCGTCGTCACAGTCCCGCGCGGAGACGAACTGACAGCCGAATTCCGGCTCGCATTGCCACTCTCCGACGCAGGCCGCGGCGCCGTCGCAGTCGGCGCTGCTCTCGCAGGTCGCCGGGGGCTCGGGGATGCACCCGACCGCGGCGAGGCAGATCTGGCCGGGGTCGCACAGCGCGTTGTTCGGACGCTGCTCGCAGAAGCCGTCTCGGCAGAAGTCGAGCGTGCAGCGCACGTCGTCGAGGCAGTCGGCGTCCTCCGTGCAGGGGCGCGGGGCGGGCGCGCAGCCGCGCGCGGGATCGCAGACGAGGCCGGTCTCGCAGCAGTCGAGGCAGGGCTCGTGGCGGCAGGTGCCGCCTTCGCAGAGGTCGATGGTGCACGCGATCCGGTCGCCGCAGTCGGCATCGCGGCCGCAGGCGCCGGCCTCGACCCGGGGCGCGTCCAGCCGCCCGTCGAACGAGGCGTCGAGCGGCACGTCCGGCAGCTCGACGCGGCTCGTGCAGCCGGCGGCAGCGAAGAGGACACACCCATGAGCCAGGCACACGAAGCGGAGATGAGAGCCCATGGAATCCGATGGTACCGCCCGGTCTGGCCGATGGAAGGTGGTAGCCTAACGCCCCATGCGGCTCGTGTACTTCGATTTTCCCGGTCGCGGCGAGGCGATCCGTGACGCCCTCCGGCTCGGCGCCGTCTCCTTCGAGGACGAGCGCATCGGCCACGAGGAGTTTCGAGCCCGTCGCGCGGCTGGTGCGCTCCCCTTCGACGTGCTCCCGGTGCTCGTCCTCGACGACGGAACCGTCCTCTCCCAGAGCAACGCGATCCTCCGCTTCGCCGCCGCGCGCGCCGGGCTCGTGCCGGCGGACCCGATCGAGGCGCTCCGGGTCGACGAGCTCCTCGACGCTGCGGAGGACTACGGCGGCCGGCTGAGCGTGAGCATCCGGATCCAGGACGAGGCCGTGCGCGCCGCCCTCCGCGCCGAGCTCGCGCAGCGCTGGCTGCCGCAATGGTTCGCGATCCTCGAGCGCTCCCTCGCGGCCTCGGGCCGAGGCTGGCTCGTCGGCGGCGCGCTCACCGTGGCCGACCTGAAGGTCGTTCACGCCCTCGACAAGCTCGTGAGCGGCACGCTCACCGGCATCCCGACCGATCTGCTCGCGGCGCACCCCGCCCTCGAGGCCTGGCGGGCCCGCGTCCACGCCGCCCGCCGCGCCGCCCGGGGGTGAGCCCGAGACCGTGACGCCCGAGGACCCCATCGAGCTCCCCGTCAGCGCAGCGTGGCGCAGCGCGCCCCGCTACGACCGCGCCGATCCCACCGGGCGGGCGGTGCTCGACGCGATCGCGCGCCGGCTCGCGGCCCTCGATCTGCTCCAGACTCCGGTCTGGGTCTTCGACGCCGAGCGCTGCCAATGCCTGTGGGCCAACCGCGCCGGTCTCGAGGTGTGGCGCGCCGAGGATGTGGGCGTCCTCGCGGCCCGGGACATCGCCTCCACGCAGTCGGAGGCCGTCTACGTGCTGCTCAACGACTACCTCCGGCGGGTCCAGGAGGGTGAGCGTCCCGGATGCTGGGTGACGCTCCAGCCCGCTGGAACGAGCCGCCGCTCCTACCAGGTCCACCACCCGTTCGTGCTCGACGACGGCCGCGTCGTGCTGCTCATCGAGGCGCAGACCGAGCCGCCGGCCGAGGAACTGCTCGCCTTCGCGGCGAACCACACCGTCACCATCGGTCTCTTCGACGTCTCGGGCCGCTTCCTCAGCGGCAACCCCGCCTTCGCCCGCATCGCCGCGCACGGATCGATCCCCGACCTCGGCGCGGTGCTCCCGGGCGAGCCCGTGTTCCGCGACTGGCCCAGCACCCTCGCGACGCGGAGCGCGCTGCACTTCGACGCCACGCTCGACACCGAGCGCGGCCGGCGGGTCTTTCGCTGCGAGCTGCGCCGAGCGAGCACCCAGGACCGCCACACGGTGGCACTCCTCTCGCTCTTCGACGTCACCGACGAGCGGCTCGCCGAGGCGGAGCGGGCACGCCGCGAGGCCATCGAGCAGGCCCTGCGCGAGAAGGAGGCGCTCCTCAAGGAGATTCACCACCGCGTGAAGAACAACCTCCAGGCGGTCGCCGGGCTGCTCCTTCTGCAGCGTGACGTCGTCGCGGTCGGTCCCGCCCAGGACGCCCTCTCCGCAGGCGCGCAGCGCGTCGCGGCGATGGCGAGCGTCCACCAGCAGCTCTACGGCGACGAGACGCTCGACCGCGTACACCTCCGCCCGTACGCCTTGCAGCTCCTCACGGCGCTCGGCGCGGCCTATGCTCCGGGCCTCCCCACCGAGGTCGAGGGGCCTGACGTCGAGGTGCCGATCCGCCTCGCCGTTCCGATCGGCCTCGTCCTCAACGAGCTGGTGACGAACGCGTTCAAGTACGGCGTGCCGGTCGCCGGAGCCTCCGGGCCCGAGGGGACTCGGGTGGAGGTTCGGATCGTGCTCGCGGCGAGCGATGACGAGGTCTGCATCGCGGTGCGCGACCCGGGTCCGGGGCTGGCGCCGGAGCTCGCTGCCTCGCGGCCGACCACGATGGGCTTCACGCTCGTCCGCGCGCTGGTTCGGCAGGTCCGTGGGACGCTCGAATTCACCCGCGACCCCGCGTCGGCGACGCTGCGGATCCCGCGGAGCGAGCTCGAGCGTGCCGGCGCCTGAACTTCCGACTTGGCGCAGCGCCAGCAGCGCTCGCCGACTGCGCCGAGCTGGTTCCTCTGCCCGAGCGCGCTCGGGGCTCAGCGCTCCTCGCTGCGCGGCGCCATGGCCGCGAGGCGCAGGAAGTCCGGGTCCGCGGCGAACGCGCGCAGGTCCGGGTCGGCCAGGATGTCGGCCGGCGAGGGCAGCCCACGCTCGACGGCGACCTGCAGCGCGGCGAGCGCCGCCGCGCGGTCTCCCTCGAGCGCGAACAGGCAGGCCCGGTTGTAGGGCGGGATGAACGAGTCGGGGCGCACCGTTTCGGCCCGGTCCAGGTAGCCCAGCGCGGCCTCCCGCTCGCCCAGCCGGCGGGCCGCGGCCGCGGCCTGGTTGAGCACCTCGAAGGCGTCCGGCCGCACCTCGAGCGCCCGGCGATAGCCCGCGAGCGCCGCCGCGAAGTCGCCTCGCCGGAAGGAGAGATCGGCCGCCGCCGCGATCCCGCGAGGGAAGTCGGGGTCGATGGCGAGCGCGCGGGCGAACGAGGGCTCGGCGCCGTCCATGTCGCCCCGCGCGACGGACACGAGCCCGAGGGCCACCCACGCCTCGACGAAGTCGGGCGAGGCCTCGAGCGCCGCGCGGAGGTGGCGCTCCGCGTCGTCGATCTGATCGCTTGCGCCGCCGCCGAGCTCCGAGAGCGCGAGCGCGAGGTGCAGCCGCGGCTCGGCCGGCGCGAGCTCCAGCGCCCGCAGGTAGGTCGCCCGCGCCTCCTCGTGCAGCCCGCGGCGGTCGAGGCAGAGCGCCGAGAGCGAGAGCGCGGTGAGGTTCGTGGGGGTCGCCGCGAGCACCTCGTCGAGCAGCGGCGCCGCGCGCTCGCAGCGGCCGTTCCGGATCAGCTCGCGCACCCGCTGCACGTTCTCGTGGATGACGAGTCCGTCCTTCGGATCCATCCCCGCGAGCGCCGCGCTCGTCGCGGCGTCCCCCACGTAGCCGAGCGCGCGCAGCTGCTCCAGCGTCTCGTCGTCGAGCGGCGCCTCGCTCGCCTCGGGGGCGAGCGCGAGGCTCTCGGTGAGCAGCGCCTCGAGCGCCGCGTCGAGCGCGTCGGCGCGGACCGCCTCGCTCGCCGCGAGGTCGGTCACCTCGCCGGGGTCGCTCGCGCGGTCGTAGAGCTCGCGCCGCGGCGCGCGGATGTACGTGTACCGGGGGTCGCGCAGCGCGTGCAGCGGCGCCATGCCGAAGCCGATCTGCGAGACGAGCGACTCGCTGTAGGCCTCGAGCGCAGGGCCCGGCGTCCGGCCCGCGAGCGCCTCCGAGAGGTCGCGTCCCTGCGTCACCGGCCCGCCTTCCACGCCCAGCATCGCGTACAGCGTCGGCGCGAGATCCACGTGCCGGATCGGCGGGTCGTACACGCGCGGTGCGCCGAGGCCGCGCGGATAGCGCACGATCAGCGGGACGCGGATCGTCGACTCGTAGACGAAGACGGCGTGCGTGCGCTCGCCGTGCTCGCCCAGGCTCTCGCCGTGGTCCGCCGTGACGATCACGATCGTGTCCTCGAGCACGCCGAGGGCCTCGAGCGCCGCGCGGAGCCGGCCCACTTGGCGATCGACGCCGCGCAGCTCCGCGTCGTAGGGCGTCGGCGCCAGCAGCCGGTCACGCGGCTCCGGCGTGTGCGGCTGGTGCGCGTCGAAGAGGTGGACCCAGGCGAAGAAGGGCGGCCGCTCGCTCTCCTCGCCCCACTCCTCGAGCCACGCGACCGCGCGATCGACGGTGCGCGCGCCCGGCCGCTCGCGGATGAAGAACATCGCCGGCGCGTCCTCCGACCAGAGGTCGTCGTCGTAGGTCTCGAAGCCCTGCGAGAGGTTGTAGCGGCGCTGCAGGACCGCAGCCGACACGAACGCAGCGGTCGCGTAGCCGGCCCGGCCGAGCACTTCGGGGAGCGTCTCGACCTCGTCCGCGAGGCGATGCACGCCGTTGTCCCGCACCCCGTGCGCCGGCGGATGGAGGCCGGTGAGCATCGAGGCGTGCGAGGGCGCCGTCACCGGGGCGCTCGCGAGCGCGCGGCTGGCGCGCACGCCCTCGGCCGCGAGCTGATCGATGGCGTCGGTGCCCGCGAGGCCGAACCCGTAGCAGCCGAGCCGATCGGCCCGGGTCGTGTCGAGCGTCACCAGCAGCACGTTGGGACGGGGCGTCGCCGGCGCGCCGCGTGGCCCCTCGGCGGAGGTCTCTTCGCCGCAGGCGCAGCCGACGAGGGCGAGCCCGACCGCCGAGCCGAGCAGGAGAGCCCCCGGGATGGGCCCAAACAAAAAACTCGTGATAGCCCCACCGATGCGCACGTCTTCTCTCCACGCCGCCCTCACCCTCGCCGGCGTCGGGCTCTCTGCTGCCGCGGCCCGGGCCGACCAGCTCACGCTCACCGACGCTGCCGGCGTCGCCTACCAGGTCAACCACGGCATCACCTACGCGACGTCGTCGTCCGCGTCCGGGGCCGCCAGCGAGGCGTCCTACACGGCCCCGGTGGCCGCGTCCACCGTGGGCGGCGGGACCTCGATGGCCACGCTGAGCGACGCGTTCGACGGCTACGGGGCGCTGGCCGTGGCCACCGACCCGGCCGCGCAGACCGCGTTCGGCACCGGCAACATGCTGCAGGAGATCTACAACCGCACGGGCGCGGCCTACACCCTCGGCTGCGATGGCCGGGAGATGACCTTCCCGGTCGTCGCCTCGACCCTCATCCCCGGCCTCAGCGTCTCGCGGCGCGTCTTCGTCCCCGCCGACGACTCGTTCCTCCGCTGGACCGAGGTCCTCGAGAACACGGGCGCGACCGACCTCACCTTCTTCGTCGGCGCCTACAGCAACCTCGGCTCGGACAGCAACACCATGCTCTTCGGCTCCAGCTCCGGGGACGCGGCGGCCTCGGTCGAGGACACCTGGGTCGCGACGATGCAGGCCTTCGCGGGCACGAGCTCCGGCGATCCGCGGCTCGGGCACGTGCTGCGCGGCACGCGCTCGGACGCGTCGGTCGTCTCGACGGTCTCCTTCGCCGACGGCGACGACAACCCGTACTGGTGGTACGCGGTGACCGTCCCGGCCGGGGCGACCCGCCTGCTCGTGCACTACGTCACGCCCGCGGGGAACCAGGCCGCGGTGCGCACCCAGGCCGCCGAGCTCGCCGACATGGCGAACCCCTCCTCGATCGCCTGCTTCACCGACGTGGAGCGCGGGCTGATCCTGAACTTCGACGCGGTCTGCCCGCCGGGCCGCGAGGGCGCGTCCTGCGAGGACGGCAACCTCTGCACCACCGGCGACGTGTGCACCGTCGGCGTCTGCGTGGCCGGCGCGGCCCCCGAGTGCGGCAGCGGCTGCCTCGGCGTCTGCGAGCCCTCCACCGGCGTCTGTGACCCGATGGCGAACCGCCCCGACGGGACGACCTGCGACGACGCCGACGCCTGCACCACCGGCGAGACGTGCGCGGCGGGCGCGTGCGGCACCGGCACCGCCGTGTCCTGCGACGACGACGACGGCTGCACCACCGACACCTGCGACGCCGCCTCCGGCTGCATGAACACGATGATCGCCGAGTGCCAGCCGTGCACCACGGCGAGCGACTGCGACGACAGCAACGCCTGCAACGGTGACGAGACCTGCTCGTCGACCGGGATGTGCGCGCCGGGCACCGTCCCCGACTGCGACGACGGCGATGCGTGCACCGCCGACAGCTGCGATGCGGCCGCTGGCTGCGAGCACGACCCGATCACCACCGGCTCGTGCGCTCCGGACGCGGGCGCTCCGGACGCGGGCGCTCCGGACGCGGGCGCGCCCGACGCGGGCGCGGGCGGCGGCACCTCGAGCGGTGGCTGCGGCTGCCGTGCGGCGCGCTCCCCCGGCGCCGGCGCCGGCGCGGCGGGCCTCGTCGCGCTCCTCGCTGCGACGCTGCTCGCGCGGCGCCGCCGCTGAGCACGCGGCCCGCGCCACGCGCGAGCCCCACCGTTCGCTTCGGTGTGGCCCGGCCCCGTGGGGTGGCCGGGCCCGCCGGACGATCCCCGAACGAGAACGTGCGGTCCTCCCCGGGCCGCACGTTTTCTTTTTTGCGCCCCGGTCAGCTCGCCGGCGGCCCCGCCGAGGACGGCCCCGCTCAGAACACGCCGACGACCTGCAGCCCGTAGGTGTCGTTCGGTCCGAGGAAGGGCGCGGGGATCGCCGCGACCGGGGGCCGCAGCTCGGGCCGCGCGCCGCCCTGGTAGTGGAGCAGGTAGGGGAGCAGCCAGCCCGAGGCGAGCCCGACGAGCGCGCCGGTGATCACGTCGGTGAGGTACTCGAAGTCGCTCATCACCCGGAGCAGGCCGACCATCGCCCCGACCGTGAGCCCGCCGATGCAGGTCGCCGCGTCCGCCGCCTCGTCGCCGTAGAGCGGCATCGCGGTGTGGTGCAGGCACATCAGGCCCGCGCCGGTGAATGCGTTCATCGTCTGGTTGGAGAAGAAGCTCTCGGTCGCCCGCACGTTCGGGTCGCTGCAGGGCGGCGAGGCGTCGCCCGCCTCGCACGCGGCGGTCAGCGGCCGCTCGCGGCGCGCCAGCAGGCTGGTGATCCGCCAGACCACCAGCGACACGACGTACGCCTCGACCGAGACGAGCCCCATCTGGAAGGCCAGATCCCAGCTGTTCTCCCCGAGGCCCGCGGCGCTCAGCGCGTCGAACACGAAGGGAAAGCCGATGAGCACCCATTGCATCACCTCCGCGGCGAGCGCCGAGGATTCCCGCTGCGGATACGCGCGCAGGCGCAGGCCCTCCCGCACCCCGTCGTCGAAGAGGATCCCGCCGGTCCAGTTCGGCTCGAACGCTGCCGTCGGCAAGAGCTCCGCGGCGATGAGCAGCAGCCCGAGACCTGCCGTCAGCACCAGCTCGTCGAACGAGTAGCGCGGCCACTCCGGACGCCATTCGATGCGGAGCGGTCGCTCGCTCGGCATGCCCTCCGGGCCGTCGATCGCGCTCTCGAATGCGCGCGCCACGTCCTCGCCCCCTTCACCGCGCTCGGTGACGTCGGTCGTCGTCGACTCCGGCTCGGCCGCCTCGGACGCGGTCCCGCTCTCGTCCGCCACGTCGCTCGCCCCTTCGCCCGCCGGCGCCTGGGCCGACGTCATCGCGGGCAGGAGCGAGAACACGAGAACGAGGAGAGCGCGCACGGCGCCGAGTATGGCCCAGGGGTCCGGAGCAGCCAGCCTGCCGAAACGCGCACGCCCGCGCGGGGAGGCGCGGGCGCGGCGGGAGTCAGGTCGGACGGAAGCGATGCGCCGCGCTCAGGGACGCCACTCGGCGAGGCACTGGTCGAACGCGATGCTCATCGTGTTGTCCACCACGATCCCCGTGCACATGCCTGCGCCGACGATCCAGTGCTTGATCCCCCGGGCGTCGTCGCCGTCGAAGTACAGCCGGTAGCGGCCCGCGCCGAAGCCCGGCGTGAGTCCCGCCTCGAAGGACACCAGCTCGCTGCACGGCACGCCCGCCCGCGAGAACACCGGCGTCCCGGTGGACTCGTTGATCAGCGTGTAGTTCATGATCGACACGCCCGCGTCCGCGCAGCTGCCCGGCGGGCCGCCGAGGCCCCGCTGCCAGTCGAGACCGACCGTGAGCGTGAGGGGGAACGTGAAGTCCGTGCCGGTCACGTTCACGTCGTCCCCCGCGCCCACCGTGAAGGGCATCAGGGTCGGCGTGAACACGCTGAGCAGCTCGCCCGCGGAGTCCACCGCCTCGACCGACGCGAGGTAGGTGCCCGCGCGCAGCACGCGGCCGGGCCGCGAGTCGATGAGGCCCGCCGGGCAGTCGGCCACCGCCACCACGACGCCCTCGTTGAAGTCGGTGTCGGTCGGCGGGTGGAAGAGGATCCGCACCTGATCGATCCCGACCGCAAAGCAGGTGTTCACGTTCGCCGGGCCGTCGTTCAAGGTCCAGGTCGCCCGGAGCGTCGCGTCCGAGCCCATCGGATCGAAACCCCCGCTCGAGAAATCGACCGGCGCCCCGTCGTAGAGGCTCACGTGGCCTCCCGGCGTCGCGGTGATCGTCGTCATCGCGCCCGCGCCGAGCACCGCGCCGCTGCGGTCGACCGCCTGGAACTGCACCGTGTAGGTGCCGGCGCGCAGCACGCGGTCGGGGCGGGTGTCGAACGAGCCACCGGCGCACGCCGCCGAGAGCGCCGTGTACTCCCGCGCCGAGCCTCCATCGAAGAAGGCGATCCGCACCCGGTCGATCCCGAGCGCCGCGCAGTTGCCCGCGGTCGGGGGCATGCGCTCGATGGTCCAGCTCGCGGACACCGAGGCGTCGGTCCCGAGGGGATCGAAGCCGGCCACGAAGTCGATCGACGGGACCATCACGTGTCCGCCGAAGGCCGCGCTGATCGGCCGCTCGGGCCCCGTCGCTACGCGGAGGCCACCCCGGTAGCCCTCCCAGCGGGCGAGGTAGTTGCCGGCGTTGAGCACCTCGATGGGGCGGGTGTCGATCTGGCCCGCGGCACACGGCGCGATGAGCAGGTCGTCGTAGAAGGCGACGCCACCGTCGATCACCGCGATGCGGACCTCGTCGATGCCGACCGCGGCGCACGAGGTCGCGTTCGCCGCGCCGCCCTCGATGGTCCAGGAGCCGCTCACGGTGGCGTCGATCCCGAGGGGCCCGAGGGTGACGAAGCGGCATCCGCCGAGACCGGCGGCGGCGAGGAGGACGAGGGAGGCCGTGCGGAGGGTCGTGTTCATGTCGTCTCGCGGGAAGAAGAGGGCGGTCCGGAGGGGAGGAAGGAGGAACCGCCCGGACCTGCGCCCTCCGACGCGGGGTCGTCCTCGCCGATTCAACTGCGCACGCTCAGGTCAGCTCGAGCTTGAAGTCCTCGATGACCGGGTTCGCCAGCAGCTTCTCGCACATCGCGGCGAGCTGCTTCTCCGCGTCGCCCCGCGAGACCCCTTCGAGCTCGATCTCCACGAGCTTGCCCACGCGCACGTCCCGCACCCCGGCAAAGCCCTGGGCACCCAGCGCGCGGCGCACCGCGTCGCCCTGGGGATCGAGCACCTCTCGCTTCAACGTGACGTAGACACGGGCCTTCATGCGGCGGTGCCTAGCACGACGCCCGACAGGTTCACGCGCCGGCCCTCACCGCGGCCGCAGCGCCGCTTCGATGCGCGCCTCGGGCGGGCGCGTGTCGAAGACGAGCGGCGCCCCGAGGATCGTCTCGGCCGCCTCGGCGTAGCGGCGCGAGGCCTCGATCCGGATCTCGTCGGGGATCGCCGGGATGGGTCCGTCGCCGGTGAAGCCGGTGCCCGCGAGCCAGCGCCGCACGTACTCCTTGTCGAAGCTCTCCGGCTCCTGCCCCTCGGCCATCCGCGCGTCGTAGCTCGCCGCCTTCCAGTACCGCGACGAGTCCGGTGTGTGGATCTCGTCGATCACCACGATCGTCCCGTCGGGACGCTTGCCGAGCTCGTACTTCGTGTCCACCAGGATGAGCCCCCGCGCCGCGGCGATCTCCTGCCCGCGCGCGAAGAGCCGCTCGGCGAGCTGCGCCGCGGCCTCGAAGTCCGCGGGCGTCACCTCGCCCATCGCGAGCAGCTCGTCCCGGCTCACCGTCACGTCGTGCCCGCCCTTGGCGGCCTTCGTCGAGGGCGTGAGGATCGGCCGCGGCAGGGGCTCGTTCTTCTTCATCCCCTCGGGCAGCGCGTGCCCGGCGAAGGTGCGTTTGCCCGCCGCATAGTGGGTCCAGATCGAGGTCGAGGTGACCCCGGTCAGGTAGGCCCGCATCACCAGCTCGACCGGCAGCGGGGTGCAGTCGATGCCAATCGTGACGTTCGGATCCGGCACCGCGATCACGTGGTTGGGCGCGATGTCCTTCGTCGCCTCGAACCAGAAGTTCGCCACCCGATTGAGGATCTGGCCCTTGAAGGGGAGGGTGCCGAGGACCCGGTCGAAGGCGCTGATGCGGTCGGTCGTGACCAGCACCCGGGTGCCGTCGCCCGGCAGGTAGCAGTCGCGGACCTTGCCCTCGTACTTCGTCCCGCCCGGCCAGAGATGCAGCAGGTCGGTGCCCTCGAGCGGGTGTCGGAGGCCCTCGCGAAACACGTCGGCGGACGGCGGCATCGCGCGCGAGGGTAGCCGGGAAGCACCGCGGCACAAGCACGGCGCGCATCCCGCGCGGGGACTGCGCTCTCGACGGCCGCACCTGCCTCGGCACCGAGCGCTTCGTCGGCCCGCTCCACGTCCGCCCCTCTGCAAGCGACGGCGAGGCCCTCGACCGCCTCGGTGGCCAGCGCGGCATCGCGCTGCGTCAGGCCGCGCCGCGCACGTCGACCACCAGCGTGTCCGCGAGCACGTCGTGCAGGCTCCGGCGCCGCTCACCTGCAAGGAGGAGTGCCGCGTCGGCGAGCGCGAGCAGCTGCCCGAGCACCGGGATCCCCGTCAGCAGCCCGAAGGCCAACTCGCGCAGAAGAAAGCCGCGGACGAAGCCCGGTGCGCTTCCGTCGGGCCGCACGATGCGCAGGCCGAGCCAGCCCTTGCCGATGGTCTGCCCGCGCGCGGTGACGAGCCACCCGTTCGCGACGAGCACGCCCAGCCACAGCGCGAGGAAGAGGCCTCCGCCCGCGAGTACGAGCGTCCGGCTCCCGGCGAGGCCGCCTGCGAGCGAGACGAGCACACCCACCGAGGGCAGCGCAGCCTCGATGGCCCGCGCCAGAATCCGCCGCGCCGGATCGGCGATCACCACGCCCCGATCTCCCCGAGCGGCGCACCCGCCGGGCTGGCGTAGCGCAGGCGCACGATCCCCACGAGACGTCCGATCGGGATGGGCCCGATCCGCCGGCTGTCGTTGGAGTGGCTGCGGTGATCGCCGAGCACGAACACGTGCCTACGCGGAACGATCGTCTCCTCCAGACTCACCGGCCACTCCGGGTCGCGTCGCGTCCGCCACCGGCGCTCGCCCACGCGCTCCTCCACCTCCACCGCGCCCGACGCGGCGGCATCTTCACCGCCGCTCCCGCGGCCCAGCGAGATCCCGTTCCGAAACACCTCGTCCTCGCGGATCGCGATCCGATCGCCCGGCAGGCCGATCACCCGCTTCACGATGTCGAGCTCGTCCATCGGGCTCCGCACCACGACCACGTCACCCACCTCGGGCAGACCCCAGCTCGCGCGCGCCTCCCGCTCCCACGGGAGAAAGAGTCCCAGCGCGCTGCGGTCGATCACGAAGCGGTCCCCGTCGAGCAGCGTCGGCTCCATCGAGGGCCCATCGGTCTCGAACGCCTCGAGGTAGAGCACCCGCGTCAGGAGCGTCGGCGCCGACGCGAGCGCGTAGAGGAGCACGGCCCCCACCAGCGCTCCGGGTCGCAGCCGGGCGAACGTCGGGATCGCTCTCGGCGCCGCGTCCACGCGCTCGCGTTCGGGCTTCACGGGGCCTCGGCGGCGGCGGCAGCGCTCGACTCGGGCGGCTCGCGCATCCAGGAGGGCATGAACAGCAGCCCGAAGAGCACGAGGGTGGCCATCGCGACGACCCGCCGCTTCGGCGACAAGACGCCGTCGTCGGTCGGCGGGTGCTCGTGGCCGCCGGAGAGCCGGGCGATCACCTGCAGCACCGCGAACCACACCACCCAGTGCAGACCGGCGAGCGCCTGCACCTCGACCGTGTCCGCGTCGTAGCCGTGTCCGATCGCGTCGAGGGCGTAGTAGCCCCCCGTGAGCACACCCGCGATCGGCAGTCCGATCAGCACCGCGCGGCCGAGCCGATGCGCCCGCTCCCCGAGGAGCGCGTAGGCCACGTGCCCCCCATCGAGCTGGCCCACCGGGACGAGGTTCATCATCGTCACCATGAGCCCAGCCCACCCTGCGAGCGCGGTCGACGAGAGAAAGATGTCCTGCCCCTCCGGGATCGGACCCTTCAGCAGCGCGAGGAGGCCGGCGTAGAGCAGCGATCGGCCCTCGATGAAGTAGGCCGTGCCGTCGTCGGGAAGCGCCGTGACCGGCGAGGTCGCGATCCCGTAGACGAGCACCGGCACCGCCACGGCGAGCCCCGCCCATGGACCCGCCGCGCCGACGTCGAAGAGCGCGTCGCGGGTGCGGATGCGCCCCCGCATCCGGATGACCGCGCCCATCGTGCCGAAGAGCATGAAGGGCATCGGGATGAAGTAGGGCGGTGAGATGTCCACGCCCCACCGCCGCCCGGCGACGTAATGGCCGAGCTCGTGACAGAGCAGGATCGCCATGAGCGGCACCGCGAAGTCCCAGCCCGTCCACAGCGCCTCGAGCGAGTCGACCGCCCGGTCCGCTCCGGCGTACAGCATCGAGAGAAACGTGAGCCCGAAGAGCAACGTCGCGCGCACCCATGCCGCGCGTCCGGGTGGGCCCGCCGGTCCCGGCTCCGGGGCATCGTCCGCATCGACCGGCTCGCTCACCGCGCCGCCCCGACGAGGGCTGCACGGAGGGCCGCGAGCTTCGTCGCGACCCGCGCGTCGATCGTCCCGAGCTCGCTCCGCACCACGCAGTCGCCGCGGGCCAGCGACGGATCGGACATCACCTCCACGTTCGGCGGCAGCGCCGCTCCACCGAGCGTCGCGGCGTCCTCTGGATGCAGCAGCACCGTGGCCCGGCGGGCGCGCCGCGCCCGCTCGAGCGTCGCCCGCACGAGGTCTGCGACGGCCCCCTGGCCGAGCGCCACGTGCGCCTCGACGATGCGCTCCGCCGCCGCGAGCGCGATCTCGACCAGCTCGGGCTCGGCCTTCGCGAGCAGGGCGTCCCGGGCCTTGGCCGCAGCGATCAGCTCGGCGGCCGCCTCGGCGCGGGCGTGCTCCTTCGCTTGCTCGGCGATCCGTCCGGCCTCGGCCTCGGCCTGCTCGCACGTTCGCGCGGCCTTCGTTCGCGCCTGCTCGAGGATCCGCTCGGCCTCGGTCTTCGCGTCCACCACGCTCCGCCGGACCACGGTCGCCCCCGATCGGATCACCCGGGCCACGCGGCCTCCAGCTCGGCGATCTCGCTCGCCGCGCGCGCCTCGGGGCTCGGTCCGGCGCTCCGCAGCAACATCGCCTTGAGGCCCGGCGCCGCGCTCCACCCCGGGCGATGTCGCGGGACGGCAGCGAGCCACGCGGCGCCCCGCTCCCGCGGCACCTCGGTCGCGAGGACCGCGAGGACCCTTCGGCTCTCGAGCCGCCCTTGGACCGGGAGCGCCCTCGCATCGCTCGCGACGCGCCGGACTGCGCCCTCTCGGTCCGTGTCGAGCGCGGCCCGGACCGCCCGCGCATAGCGCTCGAGCCGCCCCTCGAGCCCCGGTGCGAGCGCTGGCTTCACCGCGCCGAGCCCGGCATCGCCATGCAGCAGCGCCGCGAGCACGAAGCCCGCCTCGAAGCCGTCGTTCACCTGCGCCTCCTACCCAAGATTGCAGCGGCTCGCCAGCGCTCGGGCGGGGGCTTCGTCGCAGGACCGCCGCTGCGATGGGACCCTCGCGCCGAGCGGCATCGCGTTTCACCGCCACCCACCGTCGTTCGATCAGAACTGCATGGTCTGGATCAGGGTCGTGCCGCCCTCCTGGTAGATCGACACGGAGACCGTCGCGCCCCGCGTCGCGGTGAAGCGCCGCGCTTCCGGTCCCGCCTCGCTCTCCGTGGCCGTCCAGCCCGCCTCCCGCAGCGCGGCGTGGTAGCGCGCGTCGAGTTCGGCGGCGGGGCTCCCCGCGTAGGCGAGGATCCCCACCCGCACCGGCCCCGAGGGCGGCGCCGCCATCGGCGTTCCTCCGGGCAGCACCGGAAAGCCCTCCGGCCACCCCGCGGGCGCCGCCGACGGAGCGGCCGTGCCCGCTCCGGCAGGCGCGCCGGTCCCGCCCGGCGGCAGGCCCGCCGCCGCGCCCGCGGCGAGCCCCGCGGCGACCGCGCCGAGCGCCGCGTTCAGGCAGCTCTCGAAGATCATGCAGGTCGGCTGGCTCATGCACGCGTACGCCTGCGGCGGCAGCGTCGCGTACGAGTGACCGACGGAGCAGGCCTGCGCGCAGTCGGCCGTCTCCGGCGAGCGCGGCGCGCCGCCGAGCTCCATGCACTGCCCCGCGCGCTCGCACAGCTGCAGACACGTCGCCATGGAGGCCCCGGCGGACGCTCCGATCGGCGGGGTGACGACCGGCGGCGCGACGATCGGCGGCGTGACGACGGGCGGCGCGACGACGGGCGGGGTGACGACCGGCGGCGTCGCCGGTGCGCCCGACGTCCAGCAGCAACCCGCGGCGAGCAAGACGATGGCTGCAGCTCTCACGATCGTGGCTCCTGGTTCAGCGCGCCGAGCGCGTCGTAGGCCGCGTACTTGTAGGACTCGGCCAGGGTGGGGTAGTTGAAGACCATCTCGATGAACGCATCGAGCCGCCCGCCGAGGTGCATCACGGCCTGACCGATGTGCACCAGCTCCGAGGCCCGCTCGCCGATCACGTGCACCCCGATCACCCGCCGCGTGCCCCGGTGCACGACGAGCTTCGTCATCCCCTCGAGGTCGCCCTGGATCAGGCCCCGCGCGTTGTCGGCGTACATCGCGCGGCCGACCACGTAGTCGATCGTGCGCGCCCGGCAGCTCTCCTCGGTCTCGCCCACGCAGCTGACCTCGGGGATGGTGTAGATGCCGTAGGGAAGGGTGTCGCCCACCGCCTGCTTGTAGTCGATCCCGAACATGTGGCAGACCGCCACCCGCGCCTGCTCCATCGACACCGAGGCCAGCGCCGGAAACCCGATCACGTCGCCCGCCGCGTACACGTTCGGCGCGCTCGTGCGGTACGAGCCATCCACCGGGATGCCTCCGCGCTCATCGGGCCGCACGCCGATCGCGTCGAGGTTCAGCCCCGCGCTGCGTCCGATCCGCCCGGCAGCGAAGAGGAGCTGCTCGCACTCGAGCATTTCGCCGCTCGCAAGCTCGCAGCGAAGCCGCCCGTCCGGTCCGCGCCGCACGCTGCCCCAGCGGTGCCCTTTCTTGATCTCGACGCCCAGCTTCGCCATCGACGCCTCGAGCCGCCGCCCGATCTCGAAGTCGAGGAAGGGCAGGAACTGGGTCTTGGCCTCGACGAGGACGACCTTCACCCCGAGCGCCGCGAACATGCAGGCGTACTCGCAGCCGATCACCCCGGCCCCGAGCACGACCAAGCGCTCGGGCAGCCGCTCGAGCGAGAGCACTTCGTCCGAGTCGTGCACGTCCGGCTCGGAGATCGGCACCTCCGGCGGGCTCCGCGGCACCGAGCCGGTCGCGACGAGCACGAACCGCGCGCTCACCTCGCGCACGCCCTCGGCGCCCGCGATCTGCACCGTGTGTGCGTCGACGAAGCGTCCCGCTCCCTGGACCAGCTCGACGCCGTGCTTGGCGAGGTTCGCTCGGATGCGGAGGGACTCGTGGGCCGCGATCGCGTCCTTGCGCGCGATGAGCCGCGGCACCGCCGCGTGCGCGTCCTCGAGCTGCACCGAGACGCCGTACAGCTCCCGCTGCCGGTAGCCCGAGAGGTAGATGGCCGTCTCGCGCAGGGTCTTGCTGGGCAACGTGCCGGTGTGCACCGCCGCGCCGCCCGGCTCCGGCGCCGCTTCGACGACCAGGACCCGATGTCCGAAGTAGGCCGCCTGGGCGGCGCCCCGCTCCCCCGCCGGGCCGCAGCCGAGCACCACCAGGTCATAGTCGAATCGTCGTTCCACGAAAAAGGAGGGTACACGACCTCAAGTCCGCTCTGGACCGTCCGATGGTCCGCCCGTGCGGGTGTCCTCCAGCGCCAGTTCCGGCATGTTCGCCTCGATGACCGAACTCGCGGTCACCGCGTCGAACGTCGCGAACTTGAACACCCCGGGCTACTCGCCCGCCCGCGTCGTGCGCTCGGCCGTCCGCGAGGGCGGGGTGTCGGTCCGGGTCGAGGCCCCGCCGATGAGCACCGCGATCCTCTCGGGGACCGACCTCGTCAACGAGACGATCAACCTCATCTCGGCGCAGCGCTCGTTCCAGGCCAACCTCGTCGTCCTCAACGCCGAGCAAGAGATGAGCGCCTCGCTCGTCCGCCTCAAGCGCTGAACGACCTGCACCGTTCGCCGAGGCGTCGACGTCTCCGGCTCATTCCCGGATGTAGTCGAGCCGCACCGGCACGGCCCCGCCGAGCCGGTCCCCACGCACCGTCCCGTCCGCGTGCAGGGTCCGCCCGTCCGGTTCGGTCGAGAGCAGCACCGTCAGCGTCCCGTTTTCTCCGACGAAATGCTGCTCGAGCCATCCGCCGTGCAGGCGGTGGGTGACCGGCACGGTCCGGCCGTCGGCCGAGGTGACCGTGGTGCTGCCGCCGATCGGCGCCGCCATCGTCACGGTGCGCTCGCCCTCGTAGGTCACCTGCACCGCGCCGGCCGGGTCCGCCGGCACCGCGACCGTGATCCGGCGCGGGATGCCCAGGCGCTCTTCGATCCGGTCGCGCACGAGGTCCTGCACGAAGTACGGGAGCATCGCGATCTGTGGCTCGAACGCCGCGAGCACCCGCGCGCGGCCCGACTCGACGGCTCCGTCGAGGACGAACGAGCCGCTCAGGATCGGCGGCGCCCCGGTGGCCTGGGCCCCGCTGGCCCCGGGGATCGAGGCCGCAGCGAGCACGAGCGACACGAGCAGCCACACACGCATGCACCGAGGGTAGCCGAGCGCGGCCGGCGAAGAAACACACCTCCGTGATTTCCTCGCACGGTTTCTCTTTACACTCCGAGGCGTTTTCCCCACACTCGCTGCGCCTTTCCGCGGCGCGCAAACTTCTTCGCGCCCCTTCCGGCCCCTGGAGACCGCATGGCGAAGGACACGCTCACCGTCACCGACAACCGCACCGGCAAGACCTACGAGCTGCCGATCACGAACGGGACCATCAAGGCGATGGACCTTCGCCAGATGAAGGCGGACCCCCAGGACTTCGGCCTCATGGCCTACGACCCGGCGTTCACGAACACCGCGTCCACCTCGTCGAAGATCACCTACATCGACGGCGACGCCGGCATCCTCTGGTACCGCGGCTACCCGATCGAAGAGCTTGCCGAGCGCGCCTCGTTCCTCGAGGTCGTCTACCTGCTGATGAACGGCGAGCTGCCGAACGCCAAGCAGCTCGGCGAGTTCCAGGGGCTCGTCACGATGCACACGATGGTGCACGAGAACATGCGGGAGTTCATCGACGGCTTCCGCTACGACGCGCACCCGATGGGCATCCTGATCAGCACGGTCAGCGCCCTCTCCACCTTCTACCCCGAGGCGAAGAACGTCGGCGATGCCGACAACCGGCGCCTTCAGATGGTGCGGCTCCTCGCGAAGGTGCCGACCCTCGCGGCCTACGCCTACCGCCACCGCCGCGGCCTGCCGGTCGTCTACCCCGACAACGACCTCAGCTACGCCGGCAACTTCCTGAACATGATGTTCAAGATGACCGAGCAGAAGTACCGGCCGAACCCCGCGGTCGAG
>Ga0209985_10001693_pt1 | contig 21051 bp, 28 predicted proteins | sample NOAtaG_FD_187305 | JGI IMG/M metagenome (GOLD analysis project Ga0209985, IMG submission 187305) | Freshwater lake microbial communities from Lake Erie, under a cyanobacterial bloom - NOAA_Erie_Diel6S_1000h metaG (SPAdes) (version 2) | ecosystem: Environmental > Aquatic > Freshwater > Lake ...
GGTGCAACTCCGCAGGCGGAAGGCTGAGCGTGACGGTGATGGGTTTAGAAGGGGATGTCGGCATCGTTGATTTCCTGTGCCTTTGCCGCCGGTGCTGACGCCGCCTGACCGCTGGGCTTCTCGCGCGGTGAATCGGTGGGCACGAATGAGTAATGGTGGAGGTAGAACTTGAGGCGGGTCATGGTCTTCCCGTCCTTCTCCCATTGATCTTGGAAGACTTCGCCGTTGGCGACGATCACTTTGCCCTTGTGGAAGTGCTTGGCAATCGCCTCGGCCATCTTGCCGAACGCAACCCAGTCGGTGTAGACGACCTGCTCCCGGTCCTCGCCAGCGGTGGTTTTGTACTTCTTGTTGGTGGCGACCGAGATATTGCACACCGGGCTGTTGCTGTTGGTGTAGCGGATTTCCGGGTCGCGGGTGAGGCGGCCCATCAGGGTGACAACGTTCATGCTTGCTCCTTTTTGGATGCGTTGATCTTCGCCCGCGTCGGCTCCCATTTGCCCGCCGCGAGCGTTTCGGTAAACCGTGCCCGCATGTCAACGGGAACGGCCTTCGCGTCGGTAAATCCCTTCGCCCGCAGGATCGCGGCAAAGACCGCATCGAACTCTTCGGGTGCATACCGCTGCTCGTGCGCGATCGTGTCCAGTTCCTGACGCCACGCCTGAAACGCATCCTCATCGAACGCGGGCTCGGGCTTTTCGTCTGCGGCCTCGGGGGAGCCGGGCACACTCACGACCACGTTGGGCTTCGGCTGCTCGGGGTACATGTGGAGTTCTTCCTCCGTCGCCAAACCGCTCAACTCTTCGGGAAAGGCTTTGCGGAGTGCGTGCGTTTCGGCACACTTGGCCAGCATGTGGGCGGGCATGGTCTTCCATTTGTTCTGGTCGCTTCCGAACTCTGACCAGTGGACCACGCCCCAGATCGGTTCAGCGTTGCCCTTCATCAGCACGCCGACGCGAGCTGCGGTGGGCTGGCCCTTTGCGGTCCACACGTCCACCCACTTCCCATCCGGCCCACACCAGAACGGGCCAACTTGGCCTGCGTATTGGCCCGTGCGCTGGGCAGTCAACCGGAACCCGTCCACGCTGGTGACGATCGCAAACCTGTTCCCGTACTTCGTGAAGTAGGCTTGTTTGAGCAGCGGGTTCAGCCGCCGGTGCTGGCAGATGTGCATGAACAGTTTGAACTCAACATCGTTCGCGTCCTTGGCGACGGTCTGCCGGATAAGTTGAATGTCCTCCGGGGTGAACATCTCCACCCGCGCCAGCGTCCCGCCCTGTGCTTTCACAATCTCGTTCACGATTCACCTCCGTTTGTGTACTCAACCTCGAACTGCTTCAACTCCCAGGCGTCGGGAGTCAGCAGTAATCCGCCTTTTTCCGCATACGCCGGGTAGTACCCCGTTTTCAAGCACTGTGCCCACTTCGCTAGCACGGGCTTGTACTTCGCGCGGCCCAAGGCCAAGTAGCCAGCATCGCATCGGTACGGAGTGACGACCGGACGGCGCACCTTTGCGTCCTTGTCCTTTGGCGGTTTCTTCTCTACCACAATCCACCAATACTCGGGGCATTTGCCCGTGATCTTGGTGATTGCGTCCACTCGCATCGCAGCAGCAATGTCCCAGCCGTTCTCACGAATCACGCGGCGAAGTGCCCTTGGTGAACCTCTGACAGCGGTCTTGAACTCAAGGACGACGTTGCCATCGGGGATGTAGCGGTCGAGGCGCGACTTGCACGCGACGCCGCTCTCTTCGTCGGTCCAGGTCAGGCAAGCCTCGGTTATGCCCTTCATGCCCACCATCGCCGAACACGTCCGGCTGTCCGCGACCGCATCGGCCATTTCTTGAATTTCTTCCAGGTCGTCGGCGTGAAGAGGAATCTTGCCAGCGGCTTCCGCAGTGGCCTTATGTTCCTTCCACGCTTTCGTCAATTTCGACCCATCCGCGAACACCGAAACAGTCTCGGCGAACCGCCCGGCCTCGAACACCATCATGTGCGTGAGGGTGCCGATGACCATCGCCTCAGTGGGAGGTGATGAATCTTCTTTCTCGTAGAGCATGTGGAGCATGGAGAGTTGATCGCCGTATGTAACAAGCGAAGGGTTGATCGCGTCCAGTGCCGTGTAGTCCGCCCATGACAGCTCGCGGATCATCGCTTGTCCTCCAGCGGCCTGTGCAGTTTGTGTCGCAGCTCCAGAAGCCTGTATTGCAGTTCAATCACGATCTTCCGCTCGGGTCGGTTGTGTGTCGTGTTCAAATACTCAACAAGCACCTCTTCCATCGCTTTGATGGTGTGATCCACCGCCACGTTCCATGAATCGGTAACGAGTTGCTTGGTGATCTGATACGCCGACGAAACGGCGTCATCGGGTGGTTGGTTGTTCATGCTTCCCCCGGTATTTCGATGATGCGGATGTTGCCGACGCTGCCGCCAGTCTTGGCAAGGGATGTTGCAAATCGTACTGCTTCTTCCGATGATGGAATCGCCGTGGTAACCCAAGGACTAGGCTTGTTCCCAAACGGAATAGACATATACGCCACGACCCAAACGGTGGGCATCTTCGGACCATCCACCACCTCAACAACCTTCGCTTTGACAGTTGCCATGTTTGCTCCTAATCCTCCGGGCCGGAGTCGAACCGGCTTACTGGGTTTCCCGTCTATTTATGGCGTGCCCACACCTAGCCCAGTTGATCGGCACGTCTAGCGTGTCGCCGTCCACGCCGCCGGAGGTGTTGACTACCCAATCTTCAACTTGGCGTTGGCCTCGGCGGGCCTAAACCACTTGTCGCCCTCAATGATGTGGCCGATTCCCGTGATCTTGGCATCAAACTCATCGCTCTCGCGCTCAACGCGAATGGCCTTGCCGGGTAGTTGGTCCAGCCGTTCAACGCCAGCGGCACGCAGCACGCCGACAATGTGTTCTGCGGCGATGTTCGGTTGCGTTGCATGGCGGCCTGCCGCAATGCCCGGTACGCCGCCGAGGACGTATCCCCCGAACCCCTGCACGCCGCCGTCCTCGTGCTTAACGAATACCCACAGACTGAGAAAGGCGTCTCGGTCAAAGCCGAGGTGTGCCGACGTGATGATGCCGTTTGTGATCTTCGCCATGTGTTTCCTTTCAGACTTTGGCGTAACTCACGCCGGTGTAACCACTCTCGAACCCGCGCCGGGGCGACCATGCCCAGGTCAACGCTCGGGCGACGTGCCACGCCGCGAAACCGCAAAGCACGGTCGGCACCGCCCAGACAATCCCAGACTTGACAGGCTCGGGGGCTTCCACTCCGACGATGTACCCGAGGCCCACGCCGACCAAGGCGGCGCAGGTGGTGGTGATGTAGCGTTCGCCGGTGGTCATTGGGCACCCCATTGCGCTTTGGCGATGGCGTCGTAGATCATCTTGGCCGCGTCGCCGACTGCGGTCTTCGTGTTCGTCGGAAGTGAATCCAGTTGGGGAACCATGCCAGTCGCTACAGCAGCCTTGCACGCGGCAAGCAGGTCGGGCGCGGCGGCGATGAGGCGGGCGTTGGCATCTCTCGCCGCATCGTCTGGGCAATCTGGCAAAACTTCTGCAACCATGTATGTACATTGAGGCTTGTACGGCGCGACAATGCGTGCGCCACCCATGCGAGTCGGCCCGTCGATACTCCACGGCCCCGGTGTGTGCTTGCTCATTCGTCCCTCCCGATCAGGTCGGTGTTGCCCTCGGCCTGCGTGAAGTCCTCCGGGTGAACCGCCCACGCATGGAGCGTGCCGCAGTCATCGCACCACCACCCCGGAGGCTGGTCTGAGTCGGTGTCGGGCTCGTAGATGCCCTCTTCCAGCACCAACTCACCGCCGCAGTGTTCGCACTTGGCGTCCTCAATGTCCTTGATTACCCGGTCGAGGGCCTTTGCCTCGGTCTGGTCAGACTTGGCCGCTTGCAGCTCGCGATTGACTTGTTCGTGTCGCATGTTGCCTCCGTAGGAAAAGATATCGGCTACAAAGCACTTTGCCTACAGGATGTAGAGTGTTTTTCCCCAAATACACAGAATCGAGGGGAACCCCTAGCGTGCCCAGCGCTTCAGCCGGAGCCAGCGGAGTTTCAAGCCCGCGATGCACCCGCACCCTTCCAAAACTGAGCCATTTACGCCGTGATCGAGGAGGATCGCACGCACGGGCCACGGGATGCCCACCCACGTCAGGCCCAACCAACGCACGCGCGGGGTGCCGTACTTCCGCCCCGGAAGCACCCAGGCTCCCCTAGAGCAACCCCCGAAGACCACCCTCATCGCGGCTTCGGCCTGCTGCGCGGGCGTGACGCGCCGCACCCGTCGCCCGGGAGCCTTGCAGATTGGCCCAGATTCGCATCCACACGCCATTTACGGCTCCGGTAGGAAGTCCAGCGGGTTGCCCGCGTTCACGGCCTCGATGCCCGGTACAGACGCGCCGTAGCAGTCACAGATAGCGCCGGTCTGCTTGGCAATGACGGTGTACTGGTGGGTGACGTACTGGTACGTCCGATACCCGTATGTCACAAAGTCAACACTCGTCGTGTCGTTATACAGGTATGTCGAACTGAACGTCCCCGTGGTGCAAGTCGCGGACGCGGACTCCGAATACGTTTCGTTGGGGCTACCGACCGGCTGAGAGAAGATCACCGATGGCACTGATCGGGCGGCGCTCCGGGCAAGCTCTTCCATCACCGCGCGGCCGCAGAACCCGCCCGGCGCAAACACCGGAAGTAGTGGCAATGGGTACGACCGTGAGTAGTTCGCCAGCGGGTCGCCGGTGTCGGTGTAAACTTCGGTGCCCGTGCCCCCGCTTCCGTTGTAGACCAGATCCACGACCAGCCGTTGCGTAGCCCGCCCTGTCAGGCCAAACTGGTAGTCGATCAGCGATTCGGCGTGGGTTGAACCGACGATCGCTAAGCGGTCCTGAATGGGGCCTGACTCGACCGACGAACAACAGCAGTATTCAAAGGTGCCGTTGTAGAACCCGGGCGCATACTGGCACGGGCTGTCACTAATCGCGCTGCCTAGGCACTGGCAACAGTTCTGGTATTGGGAGAAGCTCGACCCTTGCGGAAGGCTGATGTCCCCCGCAGGAATCTCTGAAAGCGGCTTGATAACACCCGAACCGCAGTAGCACCGCAACGGCCCGTTGGGAAACGGTTGAAGCAGCGCCGCGCCGGCGTTCGGATCGACCGCCAGCACTGACACCCAAACCGGCGTTCCACCTGGGTAGCCGCATGGGTTGAACCGCATGTAGAGCGGGCCGGTTGGACCACAACAAGGGCAATCCTGCGTGCCGATGGACAAGAGCCGCCGCGCGGCTGATACCAGCACCTTGCCCTGCTTGATAAGCAGTTTCACAGCACCAGCGTATCCGTTTCAGCACCCAAAATCGTGACATTGGTCACGGTGACGGTCGCCAGCGGGTTGGAGTTGCTCTTGAACACCGACCGCTCGTAGGTGGGCCGGTCGATGATGAGGTTGGTGATGGTCAGGCTCGCGGGCACGCCGCTGAGGTCGATAACGGAGTTGAGCCCGATCAGTGTGTCGATGTTGCCGCCCTGGTAGATCAGCTTTGCACCAAACACGCGGCACACACCGCTATTTCCTGATCCGGTGATCGTGGGAATGCTGCCGGCGACGGTGGTTGTACGCTTCATCGTGACAACCGCGCCGCCGGTGATTTCGATGGTAGAGCCGCTGTGATTTGAATCCGTGCCGCGTCCGAGTGTTGCAACACCGCCGGAGATTCGACAATGCTGGAACCCGTCGGCGCTGGTGATGTAGTCGGCAAACACCGTCGCGCCCGAGCTGACCAACTGAGTAGCGATTGCTCCCGCCGCGATGGTTACAGACCCGTTCGATGCCTCGACCGAGGCATGGGTACCCCCGGTCAGGCTGAGGTTCTGATTGGACAGCAGTTTGATCCGGGTGGTATTCCCGCTCTGCATCCACGATCCGCCGGAGCCGTTGAGACTCAACAGCGTGTTGATCGGGGTCGTGACCGGCCCGGTGGTGGCGTTGCCCACGGTGACGTTCGCAAACTTGCCCACATAGACGCTGGCAAGGTTGGAAACTCCGCCCGCGAAGAGCGTGGTGACGTTCTGACCGCCCTCGTTGAAGAGGACGCTATCGCCGGTTGAAATGCTCAAAGACGAAAGGTCGGTAGTTCCCTGCGGGACGACGACAGTTGCCATATCAGACTCCTACTTCGTAGCCGCCGGACGAACGATCGCCGCCGGGCATGAGGTTTGATTCGACGCCTTCACCGTAAACACTCACGGCGAACATTGAGGTTGAACCCTTGGGGGTGGACACTTCGATACAGCCCATCTTTGCCGCGAACACCGTGATCGCGGCGGACGTGACACCATCGGCGGTCAGCACTGACGGGGTGGAGAGTGACGACCAGATGATGCCGTCATGGCTGATCTTCAGTTCAAACTGGTACGCACCGCTTACGGCGTCCATTTGACGGATCGACCATGTGATTTGGTCGATGCCCTCAACGCTGAACATCGTGCGGTTTGATGCCGCGCCCGCGTCCAGCATGTCGTTATGGCGAAGTTGCTTTCTCATGGTGTCGTCTGCCCGCAAATCTCGGACTCTGGTTGTGCGCGGTAGTCTAGGACGATTTGGTCGTTTACAAGGAAGCCAAGCACGGACTGACCCGTCGGATGCGGCCTGCATAGCACACTCAAAGGCCAGCGGCGCGGGAGGGCTTGCGTATCGCCGGTGATGCGGATGACCACGCCGTCCGGCATGTCCACGTCCACATCGTACTGGATGCTGAGTTCGTCCCCAGCCTCGTTCTGGGCGCTCGGCACGTTGGACGCGACGACGACGGCATGGATCGGTTGGGAAGCCATTAGCCACCACCACCGGGGCCGGGAATCGTGACGGGTAGGAACGCGGTCGCGTCGTAGCCGGGCAGACCCGCCGGGCCGTTCTCGTCGTAAACGAACGGGCGAAAGGATCGGAAGTGAGGTTTGGGCTCAAATAACTGCCCGACCGGGGCCGGACGACGAAGCATCAGCAGCGTGGTAAATGGGGCTCGCACATAATCCCAACTATCGCCCGGAAGCATTGACAACTGAGTTTGCATAGGCCACGCAAGATCAATTTGTTCCTCTGGGTTTGTCGTTACCTCGTCGCTGGTCGGTAAAGGCTTTGGCAGCGTCTTCACGCCGGGGTCGGTCAACCATGAGTAGGTCACTTCCATAAGCGAGTTTGTGACCTGTACGACCGAGCCCACGTCGAACTGCGCGTAAATAGCGGTGCCGCCGGGTGTTGATACGCCCGACGTTCCGCCGACAGTAATCTTGTGAATCTTGCCTTTCTGGTCCGCGACGTAGGCCGCATTGACAAGGTACTCATCCTTGTCCACCCGCACCTTCATCGACCAGCGCACGGCGTTCACTTGCACGTTCAGTTTTCGCTCACGCCAGACGTACGAACCGACCGTGACGTTGTTCACCGTGCGGGTGGGCACACGCTCCGCAAAGGGGATTTCGGTAGTGCGGGTGACGTTCTCGACACCAACCTCGGGCCGGTACCAATCGTTTGTGTAGATGGCAACCGCCTCGATCAGCGTGCCCGATTGGCTGACGGCGTACTGCTCAAGTTTCTGGCCCTCCCATATGCTGTCGTATGCCGGTAGCGAGCTTCCATCGGTGAGGGTGATGTACTCGGGGTTGGTGATGATCTGCTCGGGCTGGATGTTCCCGAACAGGCGGAACACGCGCACGGCGCGTTTGCGTCCCCAACGGTCGCCGACGAATGGCCCACGGTCGATGTATTCAATGCCGCCCATTATTGGGTGTTCCTGTTGATGGCCTTGAGTTCCGCCAGCACGGACAGCATGGTCTTATTCACGTCCGCAAAGGCCGCGTCGGGTGATTGGCCGGGGCCGATGGTTTGGCCGCTGATCTGGCCAAATATGCCTTGCACTGTTTGATCTAATCGCCCATAAAAATCCTGCTGTTGCGCAGTCTGAATAAGCCCTGTGGTATCTGCGGCTCGCTTGCGGGCTTTATTCACACGTTCCGCAGTTTTGGTAGGTGTTTCAATACCGAAAAACTCGGACACTGACTGCCCGAGGTAGTATTCTGCAACTCCCGCAACCTTTCCAGAAAACGAGTTTATTCTTTCAGCGGCTTTTGCGGCTTCTTGGTCAATTTCATCCTGCTGCTGAGAGAGCAAGTCACGCAATCTGAAATAGTTTTCGTGTCCTTCTGGTCGTTGTGTCAACGCCTCTTGCCGAGCGCGTGCACGACGCGCCGTGCCCTGCGCTGACTCAACATCTTCGGATGCTATTCGTCCACGGGCGCTCAACACGGCATCAATGCCGAACGCCGCCGCGACGCCAAGGCCCACGCCAGTAGCCGCCGCGCCTACCCCAGCGCCAAGCCGACCAAGCGTGCCAGCGCCGCCGATTCCCCCAGCGTCCAGCCCAGCGGTTCGCGCCAGCCCTCCGCCGATCTGCCCCGCAACCCCGCCGAACCCCGAGAACCCGCCCCGCACCGAGTTGAACAATCGGCGGAAAGCACTCTCGCCCTTGTTGGCGGCTTGCTCCATCGCCGTACCGGCCTGTTCAGCCTTCGCTTTGAGGTCCGTACCAATGGCGTTCCCGGCGGCTTGCACCGATTGGGGGTCCATCTTGGCCGTGACCTTGATGAACGCTTCGCCGACCTGATTGGAGTTGTTCAGCGCCATGCTGGTGCCCTATCAGTTCGTGGTAAGTGTTCCGCAGCCTTGGTACCGGATTGAGACAGTGACGGGTTGACCGACCGCGCAGGCGAGCGAGAAGCGGGTGATAAACCCGTCCTCACCAACAAACGTCCGCGCGCCGTTCTTGCTCGCCAGCGTGATCGGGCCAACGGGCGATGATGCGCCGTCAGTCCATAGGGGGAGCCCGATCGAGCCACCGGGCCACACGGGAGCCGTGCCCGCGCTGGTGGGGTTGCCGATACCCCTAAACCCGATGTTCGCCATAGCCACCTGACCACGCCCGATCATGTAGGCGGTGGATTCGGTGATGATGGAGCCCGAGAACGATTCATCGGTAGCCGAATCGCCGTAAACCAGCGTGATCGTGGGCGGCGATGCCGCCCCGGTCTGTCCCGTGCCCGTGTTTGCCACTGAGGGCACGATCGGGGCCGTGGTATCGCTCAACTTTGCCGCATACGAACCGGACCACACGCCCAGATCGGGCATGTACGTACGCCACGTCGGGATCGTGCCCCCGACCGTTTCACGCAGCGAAGTCACGTCATGGATCGGGTACTCCAGTGTGAACACGAACCCCTCGATGAACTTTGCGTAGCCACCAGCAGACCACGTAACCAAACCCGCGTTACCGATGCGGGGTGCGGTGTACGCCTCAAACTCCATATCAACCACCCACGAACGCAAGCCAGCGACGTGCGAGGCGATGGTTGCAAGTGGCGCGGACACGTTGTAGTTCTCGCCAGTCACAACCAGATTGGCTGACTTGAAGTTCATGCGAGACAGCATCGTGACGTACTGGTTGCTGTTTGCGCCCCACGATGAGAGGTTGCATGAATATCCGCCAAGAGGTGCGTCGGGCATGGTTAGACTCCTACTTCGGTGCAAAGCACCCGAAAGCGGTGGATGGTGTGGAATACCCCGAGTTCGTTTGCTGGCGTGGAATCGAGAAGGCCGCACATATCGGCAACCCAACCGCTCCCGGTCAGGGTCATCGTCCAGCGGTCAAGCCCGTACGTCGGGAGCCGTGATGCCTGCTGCGGCCAGTCGCCGGTGATCCTTGCGTCGATATCACTGATTCGCTGCCAAGGGTCTGCGGAAGACAACTGTTCCTGCACGTAGGTATGAACTTGAAACACCAGCTCACGCACGCGGGCATTGAACGCATCGGACGCGAGATTGGATTCGATGTTGTACAGCACGTACGGGAACCCAGCGGCCTCGGGCGCGATGGTGTTGTAGATCGGAGCGGGCTGACCTGGCGCGGTGGTTTGCAACAGTGACAGCAACCCCGAATCAGCCGAGAGGCGGGCGTAAATCTGTGCCCAGACTTTCGGGAACTGCTGTGCCACTAGGCGATACCTCCCAGCTTGGAACGCACGACGGACACGAACCGCCGAAGCATCGCCCCACGCGCTCGAGCAATGCCCAGCCGCGCCCAAGGCCTCGGCGCGATATGGATCGTCTTTGACGTGAGCAGAAACCACGCTTCGCCGCTCTTGGTGCCTCGTGCAAGCCCGCGTTTGACCTTGCCGCCGGTATCCAGAATCACCACCACGCCGCTATTGCTACGGCGGAAGGTGACAACGCCCATGCCCTTGAGGGCGTTGATGGCCTCGCGGATAGACCCGCCGGACCGGCGAACGAGCGTCTTTGCCTGCGGTATGAGCGGAATGCCCAGCGCCTTGCCCTTCTTCGGGCTGATTGACGCTCCGTTGTTGAGGTAGCGGAGATACGGCACGTCCGACCCAACCAACGCGAACCCGTCGCCCCTGACGGTGGCGAACGACGCCCGCGCGATGCCCGTTTGCGAGTTGGGGAAAGCCCCTGGCGATGACGGTGCCCCGCCGTGGTTGCTGCCGAACCCGCGCACGATGGCATCCTGCAACGCAAGCCCGGACGCGAACAAACCATCGTTGACCGCACCCCGCACGGTGGCGAGAAACTGCTGAGCGTCGATCTTGATGGACACTTCGGCGCTCACGGTTTGGTAAAGCCCTCCACCAGTTCAGCGGACACGCGGAGGTATTCGCCTCGGCCCGCGTCGTCGATTGGGGCTGAGGTGACGGTAAAGAACTTGCCGTTGTACGTGCCGGTGGTGACGGACAGATAGGAGTTTGCGGTCAACTGGGTGTCAATCGGCACGTAGAACGTGACGCGGAAGATGCCTCGGTCGGAACCGTCCATGCGAGTCTCGGAAGGCCCGGCGCTCTGAATCGCACAGGGGATACCGGACTCGTTCAGCGTATAGCCGACGGTATATCCGCCCGTGTTGTTGTTGAACGTGTTGTCTCGGTAGTACACGTCCACAAGATCAGTCATAAGGCCGACAGCACTCACGCGAAGGCCCTCCACAAAATCCAGCCGCAGACGCCGACAACCACCCACGCGCGGATGAACTTGAACCAGTTGATACGGATGCGCAACCGCTTCTCGGCAAGCCGATCCTCGAGGATGTGCATGGCTTCGACCATGTTGCGGCGGCTCTTGTACTCGTTGATGGCGTCGATGTTCTTCACGGGATGTTGCTCCCCATGACCGGGTTGCGGATGTAGTCCCCGACCAGCTCGCGAAGGTGGGCGTTGAGTTCCTTGGCCTGTGACCCGCTCAGCCCCGGCCCGCCGTTGGTGTACGAATACTGCCCCAGCGTTTCAGATTGGACCATCGTGTTGCCAAGGCGGTACCAATCCCAAATCTTCTTTACGCCGGAGATGGCCGCGAACTGCAAATCGTCGGGCACGATCGGGGTATCGGTGGCAAAACTGGTGTCAACGGCGGGGTTGTAGTCGGTGGGCTTGTACCCGCCGGTGTACGTGACCGTGACGCCGAGGTACACGTTGCCCAGTGATGGGCGCGGGGTCCGCCGGCCCGGAATGCCCCACGGCGTAGACCACTGGTAATCCTCACTCTGCGCCCACTTGAACCGCACGATTCCCGCCGCGTAGTCCACCGCGTACTCGGTTGAGGCGATCGCGTTCCCGCTCGAATCGGTGATGCTGAAAGACGACGCTGCGGACACGGGCGAGAAGGTAAGGATTGCGCTGGGGCCGTCGAACCCGGTGAACTTCTCGGTTGCCGCACGCTGGATGAAAGCGCAATACCCGCCCGAGTAGGCGGGCGGGTTGTTGCGGTTGCAGATCGTTTCAATCATGGAAGTCACTTTCTTTACGTACGACAACAGACGCGCGTCGTACGTGGTCACGGTGATACCAAGATCGGCTTTCACGTCGGCTACGGAAGTCAGATACGGGTTCGCCATTGGCCCCCCTTACTTGCTCTCGGGCTCGTCCTCGTACTCGATAGTCGGCTTGGCCTTGGCGTTGGTCTTCTGCGCGGGCGGGAAGTCGCCCCAGCCGAACTCGCGGCGGATGTCGCCAACCGTCCGCTCGGTCGCCATGACCAGATCGGACACGATGATTTCCACGGCCTTCTTGTCCTTGACAAGCTGGATGCCCTGGTTCCCGTCGATGTCAACGATCGAGCCCTTCTCGCCAACGTACTTTACAGTCTCCGTCAACTTGATGCGCATGTGCATCTCCTTTCAAGCCACCGCCAAGGCTTCCGCGCTGGCGGTAGTGGTGTTGGGATTGGGTGCGGCCCGCTCCCGTGGTTACGTGTTGTTCACCGACAGAACCGTTGCCGTCGTTCCGAGCGGAGCCGCAGCCCCGACCGAGCGCAGGTAGTACACCTCGTTGATGACGGTGTTGACGGCACCGGAAGTCGTCAGGACGACGCGGTAATATCGCGCCGCGCCGCTGACGTTCTTGCGGTTCCAGATCAGGAACTTGTTGTCGTCGGTGTCGCCGGGAAGAGTCGCCTGGCCACCGCCGGTCACGTCGGTCCAGTTGGTATTGTCGTTGCTGTACTGCAACTTGGCGACGCTGAGGTTGCCGCCCGCCGCGATCGCGCCAAGCGACACAATCACGGTCACAAAGTCGAAGCCGAGGCAATCGGCGCTGGTGACGTTCACGGACGCGGTACCGCCGGTGTTGAGCGTGGTACCCGCGATACGGACAGGATCAACGAACTGAGAAATCATGGCTTTCCTTTCGGTGTGGTGTGCGTGTGTTCAGGGGACGATTAGGACTGGTAGAGTGCGATGACGGGGCCGGGGGTGCTGGTGCTGCCGACCGCCGCGAGGACGTTCACGTCGTGCCGCATGGTGCCCCGGATGCCGATGGAGTCTTCATCCCAGTACCGCTGGTCGGAGACGTTGATTTCGAGGTCGTTGCGCCGGCCCAGATAGCACGCAGACTTCATCGAACCAAAGAAGCAGTCAATGGTGCTGGTGCCGGTGCTGGCGGTGCGGTTCATGTTCTCCCAGAACACGACCGGGAAGGACAGGAACGTGGAGCCCTGCAAGGTCAGGACTTCCGTAGCGGTCGCGCGGGCCGAGGCGATAGCCAGCGGCTTCATCACGCCTTCGTAGAACGCGCGGGTGCAGTGCCAAGCCACGTCGCCTGCAAACTTCTCGTAGACCCACTGGGGCAGGGTCGCCGCGACACGCTGGAAGTGGCCGAGGGCGTACCCGCCCCAGTCGCCCGCAGCCGTGCCCGCGTACGTGGTGTTGATCGCACCGGCGGCGGTGGAGAGCGTCAGCCCCGCACCAGCGCCAGCGGTCGAGAACATCGTCTGCAACCCGATCATGCCGCCGAAGGTGCCGGTACCGTCGCCGTTGATGGCGGCACGGTCCTCGGCATAAGCGAAAGAACGCGCGATGTCGTCCATCGACTGCTCGGCGAGATTGATCTTGGAGTCTTCCTTCGACTCGCGGGACATCTTGGTGATGACCATGCCCTTACGCGGGTCAAGCTTGAGTCGGCGATAGTTCGCGTTGGTGTCCGTAACCGTCGTCGCTTCGGGCGGATAGGTGACAGTCAGAATCGAAGCCAGCGCCTGGAAGTACGTCGCCGACTGTTCGCTCAGGGGCACAACGTTGAACCGCTGTGCGGTCTTGCCGTAGTCATCCACCTGCTTCAGAACGTCAGGGATGATCTGCTCCGTCCCGAGAACGTCAGCGGACCCCGGAGTCATCGTGAGGGTCTTCTTGGCTTCGCGGAGGTGGTTGGCCGCTTCCTCGGACTGGCCGAGAGCCTTGGCGCGGAGATACATCATGTAGTCGCCGTAAGCGCTGGCGACCTTGTAGTCGGAGAACTTGGCGGTACCGTCCTTGATGCGACGGTTGTAGTTCTTTTCGCGGATCGTCATCCCGCCGCCGATTTCGCCGGTGAACTTGAGAACGTGATCTTTCACGGCCTTTTCGAGGTTCTTTTCGACAACCCCGATGACCTTGGCGGCGATGTCGTTTGTGTCCACGTTCTTGATGACATTGGCGTCGTCGAGGCCCTTTTCCTCGCCGGAATCGCCGCCGGTGCTGCCGGACGGCTCGATCATAATGTCGAGCGTGGGGTCGCCCTCAACCAGATTGCCCGCGTCGTCGAGGGAGATGTTGCCGATCTTGATCGACATCACGCCCGACTTGGTGGTGATCTTGAGGGTGCGGTCCGCGCCGCCCGCCTTCTTGGCGAGGAAATCGCGGATGGCGTCAAGGTTGGACTTGTCGCAAGGGCCGGTGTAGCCCTGCTTCTTGGCAAAAGCGATCAACTGAGCAAAGTTCATGGTGTTCCCTTCAAAGCATGGTGCGAATGCAACACGCTTAGCGGGAACTACCTAGGGGCGCACGGGGCGATAACGCGGGTGCGCAGACCGGCAGAATCGGGCTAAGTCAAACCCCTGTGCGGCGGGCTAAACCGCACAGGAGCGGAGGCGTGCGCTGAACAAGCGCACAAGGAGGTCAACCGAAACGAATCCCACAATCATCGTCATTTCCGAACTCGATACCCGTTGAGTATATCGTTCGATCCGCGTCAAGCAACCCGGCAAGGATGGCGGACTTTCGGCGGATAAGGCCCTTGGTCAGCAGCTCGTCGATCTTCGCGTAGGACTTGTCGTAGTCGGGGGCGATCCCCTCGAGCGCCGCATCGGGCAGGCACGGCATGGCGACCAAAGACACCTCCCGCAGCATCACGCGCCGGAGCATCAGTTCGGTGTCTATGCCAAACTTGGACATTTCATCGGGGTTCGGCGGCGAAGCGTCCAGCACCACCCCGCCGATGGAGTAGTGCCCTACCGCCCCGTGCTGGACCATGATGAGGAGGTCATTGCCGAACGCGGTGGGGAGGATGTGCGTAGCCAGATACAGCCCGTCGCCCTTGCGGTAGCAGCGCCGGGCCGTGCCCACGGGTTCCTCTTCAATGTCGTGGTTGAAGTACACCGATTTGACCTTGGCGGGGAAGTACGTCGTCAGGTCCAGACCGTCCGCAACAACCACCTCGTTCTCTTGGTCTTTGATCTCCCGCGTGGCCCACCCGTAGACCATGCGGTTGGACATATCGACGCTGGGGGTAATCTCGCCAGCCTTGACGACGACGTTCCCCGGCGAACACTGTGCGGTCTTTGCGATGCGGGAGCGGACGTTACCGTAGTTCATGGGGTTTTCCCTTCTTGCAGTTCATCGCTTTCCACTTCTTGTGTGGGGGCTTCGGCTTCGTGAGATTCCCGTAGTACCGACTGAGAAGTTCCGCGACCTTGCGTTGGTTTTCCGTCAGGTGTACCTCGGCCATGTTTACCCCTTTGCCTCAACAAACACCGCCGCAAGCCCACACCGACAGTTGGGATGCCCCGGCGGCCCGTCAATGTCCGCGTAATCGTTGACTGCCAGCACGGCCCCGTTCTCGCCGATGATGTTCTGCCCACGGGCGATGAACGGAGCACCGATGGCCGCGATGCGGTACCGCTTGGACAGCGTGACACAGATCGGGCACGGGTTGCCGCTCAACAGCCATTCTTTGCCAGCGACTTGCCCCGAGTCCTGCCATGCCGTTTCTCGCCCGATGTGGTAGGCCCGCATCGTTTCGGTATTTGAAATCCGATCGGCAGCGTACTCGGTGCCCGGACCCATGAGTTCCTTGATCGACGATACCCGATCGGCGATGGGTTCGCCGGCCGCGATGGACGTTTGCAGCACCTCTCGCACGCGGTTTTCGACGGTCTGCGTGACAGTGGCGAACAGTTTGCCCTGGTAATCCGCGACCGCCTGACCCGCTCGCGCGGAGAAGGCCGCAATATCGGCGTTCCCGATCCGCTGGACGGGTGCAAGATCGACCGCGACCGCCGCGGCATAACCCTCGTTCAGCAGGTCGTAAATCTGACGTGCGGTTGCTTCGTTGAACTGCTTGAAGGCTTCCGGGTCCATCGAGGGTACATACGTCAGTTCGCCAGTCGCGTAGTTCACGCCCGCGACGACCTTGGGCGCGATCTGGGCGAAGAACGCCCGCAAAGCCTCGGACATGGCCGCTTCGTTGGTGACGATGATGCGGGGAACCCCTACGCCACCCTTTTCCATCGATGTGCCGCGACACGCCGTTTCCGGGGTCTGCTCGCAGCATGAACAACCCTTGCGAGTGTGCCAAAACTCGGAAGTCCGGTAAACAGGCGGCTGAGGTCCATCGTCGAGCCCCTTGGTTGAGTCGTCGGGCGCGGGCGGGTTGTCGTCGGGCGGCGGGTTGGGAATCTCGCTGGGCTGGTCGTTTTGGTCTTCTTGGGTCTCTTGGGGTCTTCCCGTGGTCTTCTCGGGTGCCTTTGCGGCGGCATCCACCAGCGTTGCGGCGGTTTCCGCGTCCACCCCGTACAGGGCGGTGAGGGCAACCTTGGCCGCGTCGGCGGTCAGTTCGCCGCGCGTGACCTTGCCGACAGTCTCCAAAACAGCGTTGGCGTACTCAATCGGAACCCGCTGGGGCTTGGCCTCGGGCTGGGTGGTCGTTTCGGTGCTTTGCGTGTTTGTGGCCGTATCGACCGACGTGGTACCGAAGGACAAAGCCCCAAACGGGTCCGGTGATTCCTTGTATCCGTCGCCCATCGCGTCCGCGTCAAACGACAGTTCGCGCCGGGCCTCGTTCTTGGTGATGATGCCCGCGCCGTACAGGCTTGTCATGCGGGTGGACATTTCCAACCAATCCCGGTCTACCGGGTCGTCAAAGGCGAAGAACAGCGTGGGGTCATTGAGCGCGACCCGGAAATCCTCGATGATTTCCTGGTTGATGATGTCCTCCATCGCCCGGATGCGGGGTGCGATGGTCTGACGCTGCCACATCGGGGTGGCTTCCTTGGCCTGTGCCAACGATGCCGAGTCCATCGTCACGAACGCGAGGGGAACCCCCAGCACGTTGCAGATCGTGTCGCGGGTCTTTTCATCGCTGGTCAGGTAGGACAACTCGCGGGTCTGCTGCGCCCACTGGATTACTTCCACGCCTTCACCCGTCATCACCAGCGGTTTCTCGCTCTTGGTCGAGCCCCGGTACTTCGCTTCAATCACGGCTTCAACCTGCTTGCGCTGGTCGAGTGTCGCGCCGGGCATGAGGATCACCAGCCCCGGACGAGCCCCGTTGTCGATGGTCGCCAGGAACATCTGGGAGAACGCGATGGACAAATCCTGCTCGCGGAAGCAGGCGGCAATATCGGGCATTCCGTTGAAAGGGTCGAGCGGGTTGAACCGCTGGAAGAACGCAACGTCCTTCCGCTCGTAGAAGCGCTCGAGGTCCGCCGTGCGGCCAAACACAAACCCGGAAATCCATTGCTGCCGGTTAGGGACCGGGCGGGTATACATCGGGTTCATCGGGTACAGCTCGCGGGGAGCCGACGACATGCCCCGGACCTTGTACCAGCCGCATTGACCGCCCAGGGCGCAATACGCCTCGGTTGCAAACGCCAGTTCGTGCCAAGTCGTTTGAGGGTTGGGGTTGTCCAGCAACTTCCGCGCGGGATGCTCGGGGTCGGTGACGACTTCCAACTCGTCGGCCATGTCGATGGCCTTGCGGGTGCCGACGCGCGAGGACGCCCGCAACAGAGACTTCCGCGCCGCACTGACCGGGGAAGCCTTGAAAGAACCCGTGCCCTTGCGGGACTTGCGGTAGAGGTTCCACGGTACCGATGCAACCGCGTTCGCGTTGATTGTGATGCACTTGTAGGCGTACTTGGTGAACCGCTGGACGCCCTCGGCGGCGTTGATCTGCGGGTACCGCATCTGCCCCGTGCTGTCCGATGGGCGCACAATCGCGGCGGAGTATTGCTCCTGTGAAGGCTTGGCCTTCGGTGGTACTGCGGTCGGAGTTTTCTTCACCTTTCGCGGCATGTTTACCACCTTGGATCTTCGGATTCGTCTACGGGTAATGTATTCCCCAGACCACCCATATCAACATCGACCACCGCAGCCGAGTAGCCCGTGTGCTTGTCAACGTGCATCACGGCGTAGCGCATCGCGTCGCAGCCGTGGTCGTCAACCTTGATCGGTTCTTCCTTCTCGGCCTGACCGTTCTTGGACTTGGCCCATGAGTAGTTCTCAATCTCCATCTCGGTGCAGGTGGGCTTTTTCTTTTCTTCCAGTTCAGTATCGGCCTGATCGAGCGAATCCCGCAACAGGAACAGCCGAGCCCGCCCGTTCTCTTGGACTCGAAGCCGGTTGGTAACGGCCTGAATGCCCACACCGACCGACTTGTCCGCCGCGACGGTTTGAATCCCGTGGCGCTCGAGCGTTGCCCGGTCTTCCGCGTCATGGTCGCTGACGGTGGATTCGATGTTCTCGCCCTCGGAGAGCTTGTTGATGATCTTGGCCCAGTCTTCCACCAGCCGCCGCGTGCCGTACACCTCGCGGTAGCGGTACATGATCCCGTCGCCGTCAATAGCCCACCACTGGCAGACGAACGGGTTGGTGAACCCGAAGTCAATCGTGCGAATCCGCCGCCATGACGCGGGAATCTCGAAGCGGTCAATCAGGTGTACGCTGGCGTCCCAGTTGTCAAACACCAGGCCCTCCGACGACGCCCAATGACCCCTAAGCAACCGTTCGCGTCGTGCCCCGGTAAGATTGCTCAGCACGTCGAGGTACTTCCGGCCCGCGTCGGTCCAGTCCCGCCCGTTATGCAACATCGGGTTGTCTTCGTGCCGCGACGGGAGCCGGGTGAGTTTGTTGTCGTCCGCCCGGCGCTTGAGGTGGTGCCCGTTGCCCGAGGGGTTGCAGTCGAGGATGAGCTGTTGGTACGGCATGACCCCATTGCGAAGGCGGGACAGCAGCTTTTCAAGGTCGTCCTCGTCGATTTCGGTGGACTCGAAGACCGCGATCAGGTCATATTCGGTGGACATGATCCGGTCGGGGTTGTCCAGCCCGCACACGTCAACCTCGGAGCCGTTGGGGAATCGGTACGTTCGCCGCGTGCTGCGCGAGGCCCCCGCCGACACGGGCGAGTTCTCGGGCAGCACCTTTTCCTCCCACGTAACCAGCGTGGAAGTCGTCATACTGGTGCGCGTCTTACGGCAGATCAGGATTCGGCATCGGGGATAGTTCGCGGCGCAGATGTACAGTTTTTCCAGCACGCCGCGGGACTTGCCGGTGCCCGCCGGCCCGTCAATCATCACGATTAGGTCTTTGCAATAGAGAAGGTTCTTGACCGCACCGCGCGGGCAGAACACCGAGGGCTTCACCTTGGGTTGTTCCTTTACACTTTCGATGGATCGAACTCCCCGTAGAGCTTGACGTTCTCGGTAGACTTCCCTTGGTCGAGGCGTTCGTTGCGGTTGATTTCAATCGCGGAATCGAGGGCCAGTTTCTGGGCTTGGAAGATAAGCTTGCCCGCGTTGATGCGGTCGCGTTCGGTGGCGGTTTCGTCGTTGGCGATTCTGTGCGCCATCGTGAGCGCGTCAATCGCTCCCTGCTCGGACAGCTCACCAAGGCGAAGCATCCGCGTGAGCGTTTTCAAAGCCGCCGACATGCCTTCACCGTTGCTCATGCTCCCCCGATCGACATGCCGGTAGCCAGACCAGCCGCAAAGCCCGCAGCCGTTCCGCCGCCACCGTATTGATCTGAACCGTTCTGGAAAGCACCGATGTTGGTGCCCCTGGTGAGATTGACGCCGACGATGGAGTTTTGCGGGTTTGCTCGGTTCAGCAGTGTTGCCGCGATAAACGCACTGGACGGACGACCGTTTGTAGCCTGAGTGCCACCATCGGGGAAAGCGGGCGAAGTTCCGTAGACACCCGATGGATCGAGCCCGCGATCTGACGGGTCGATATCGCTCAGCTTGGCAACCGTGTTGTACGTCGATCCGGGCGTGTTTGATGCCCAAACAGTGCTGGTAGTTCCGATGAAATACGCATTGTGCCCAAAGTCGTAGATCGTGGGCGCGAGTGTGGTCGTCATAATCCCAAGTTGGTCACGGAACAGCCACGTGTTTGCCGTTCCGGTGTATGTTGCCGCCCCGCTGCGCACGTCGGTAAATGCAAAGAGCGAATCCCGGCATAGAACCCGCGCCGTTGTCGCGGCCATTGAGTGACGGTGCGCAAACATCGCCTCGCCGCCGGTGCGACCGCTGAGATTTCCGCAATGAAGGACGGTGGACTTGAGGAAGTACAAAGAGTTACCAGCCGGGGTGCCGTCGCCGGTGGAAATCACACCGAAGCCCGTTGCGGATGCGGTCTGCTGCGTAACCGTGATAAGCGTTCCCGACCACAGAATCGTCGCGTTATTCGCGCTGGTGCCAAGCCCGATGATTCCACCTTTGCTTGCACTGAAGTTCAGGTCAACCCATCCAGCCCCCGCCGTGTGTACTCCGCTGCGGAAGGCACAATCGTGGAAGCTCATCGCCGAGCCGGTTCCTGCGCCGGGGGCAAAGGCCCACACACCAAACCCCTGCGCGGTGCATCGAACGTGCCGCGCGGGGTAGGCTTGCCAGTCCCAGGCATCGCCAAGGAGTGCGCGTGTCTGCCCCACCGCGTAGGCCCGTGCGTAGATAGGACGCGGCCCGCCGTTGGGCGTCATCATGGAGATGTCGGTGTAAACCGCGCAGTCGCGGACCTCGTAGTCCTGCACGGCGCTGACAGTGCCGTTGCCGTGCGTGTAGAAGCCGTCCATCGAGCCGCTGTAGCTCGTACCGTTGTCCGGGGGCAGATGCGTGCCGTCGGGCATGTAGAGCCCGTGCATGTAGGCCACGCACCGATCAAACAGCACACCGGAGACAAGGTTGTCCGAGTACGCCACGTAGCTCGTGGACGACCCGAAGTACCCAAGCCCGTAGACCGTGCACCCCCGCACGGTGCCGCTGGTGAGGTTCCCGCCGCCGGTGTTCAGGCCGATGTTGTGGTACCCCGCATCGTGGACGATGCAGTTGATGATGAGCGTGCCAAGCCCACTCGAAACGATGCCGTACGCCGCCGAGCCGCGCGGGCTCGCCCGCCAGATGACCAGCCCGTCGATGCGTGCGTTGGCCCCGTTGCACTCCACCA